>Ga0307515_10004531_pt1 | contig 28691 bp, 2 predicted proteins | sample 17_EM_MG_FD_194513 | JGI IMG/M metagenome (GOLD analysis project Ga0307515, IMG submission 194513) | Populus trichocarpa ectomycorrhiza microbial communities from riparian zone in the Pacific Northwest, United States - 17_EM | ecosystem: Host-associated > Plants > Roots > Unclassified | place... | reverse complement strand
GGAGGCTAAATAAGAGGGATTTAGGGGGGAGTTAGAGGAGGAGTTAAAGGAGGAGGGAAAGGGGGGGGAGGAGGGGGAGGAGGGGGAGGAGGAGGGGGAAGGGGAGGAGAAGGGGGAGGGGGAGGGGGAGGGGGAAAGGGAGGAGGAGGAAGAGGAAAAGGAGGAGGAGGAGGAAGAATAGGCTAAGCCTAAGAAGAAAGAAAAGGGTAAGGCTAAGGAGAAAGAACAGGCTAAGCCTAAGGGGAAAGAATAGGCTAAGCCTAAGGGGAAAAAATAGGCTAAGCCTAAGGGGAAAGAATAGGCTAAGCCTAAGGGGAAAAAACAGGCTAAGCCTAAGGGGAAAGAATAGGCTAAGCCTAAGGGGAAAGAATAGGCTAAGCCTAAGGGGAAAGAATAGGGTTAAGCTAAGGGAAAAGAAGAGGGTAAGACTAAGGTTAAAGAGGAGCCTAGCAAGGGTGCTAAAGGGATAAATAGCATTCCCTATAAAAGTATAGAGAACGGTAGAAAGAATAAGCCTATTAACCTTATAGGTAAAGATAACTTAAAGAAGGACCCTAAGTATGGTCGATTATTATATTATAGGCCTAGTCCAAAGAAGGTAAAGGGTGTACCTATAATAACTATTAGGTAGATTAGTAGAAGGGGCATTAAGTATATTAACAAATATAGACTAAAAAGTTATCTAAAGTATTAAATTAAGTTATCTGCGGCGGATTTTTAGTATAAAGAGAATCTACCAGAGAACTAAAAAGTTAGTAACCCTTTTAATCGATATAGAGACTAATAACTAAATAATGGCAAATATAAATATACGAGGCGTTATATTAACGATATTTTTAAAGTTACTTAGTTTATAAAGGATGTAGTTAATATAGACACCGAGTTAAATCTGCTTAATTTAGATATAAAAGGAGATAAAAGGTACGGTCCTTATTATATCTTAATTAATTAGAATATTAATGGCAAGTTAGAGAAAAAGTAGGAGACTAGAGTAACTCTATAGTTAAGATAGGGAGCGTATATTACCAACTAGGCGCTTTATAATTCTGCTACTATTATAAAAGCTAAATTCTCTAAGTTTGTGCTGGGTAAAGAGCTGGAAAAAAGCAGATCTTCTTCTATTAGGCTTACTACGGGAACAGCCCATATATTTCGCAATTAGTTACTTAGGGGATTACCCGCTCTAATAGCCCGTTTATTACCTACTTATATAGGCTGGTTATTATCCGCTTATATAGGCCGGCGATTACCCGCTATAGACCAGGCCGTTAATAAAGATTCTATATTTAAGAAATTTAAAAAAGATTACTTTATAATAATAGGAGTTAGCAATTTCTATAAACTTAGTTTTTAGGAAAGAGGGGAATGCCTAGTAGTATAGAATATAAATAAGATAAGCTTAGGTTTTTAGGGTTTAGGTTAAGTAACTAAGTTAATTACACTGCGTAGTTATCTATACTTTATTATTACTTTTGTTTAGTTATTACTAATTCTTGTTTTCGCGTTAAGTTTGTTAATTTTTGTATAACCTATATATTATATTAGTTAAGTAATTAACAATCCTTATTTTATAGCTTTTATATAATCTAAGGTTATATTTATACCTTCGTTAAAAACCTTCCTAGTATCCTAAAAATAAGGAATTAAAGAGGTCTAAATACCTTCCTTTAGTTATCTTTATATAAGTCTGTCTCTTAATAACCTAAAAGCCTATTATAATGCCTACCTAGGACCCTTATAGCTAAATTACTTACGGCTTTAGAATGAATAGGTAGTATAATAAGTATTCACCAATAAGCGCACCTTAAAATGCGGCTATGCCCATTTTATACCTTAAGGAGTGATTTTATAGTATAGATGGTGTCTATATAAAGCTAATAGCCTAAAGGCACGCTACTTAATCTTCTACGTCTCTTTTTTAATTTAGCGCTTTAAAGACAAATTATGCTTAGAATTTAAGAATGCCTAGAGACTAAGAATGCTTGGAAAATAAGAATGCTTAGGAAATGAGAATGCTTAGAAATAAAAACGCTTAGAAAATAAGAATGCTTAGAAATAAGAACGCTTAAAAATTAAAAATGCTAGATTATAGGCAAAGTATTTTACATTTTATAGCACAAGTAAAAATTTCTAAACTTTGGGGGAATATAAAGAAGACGTATAATTTAACGCTTCTATTTCCCTCTAAACCCCAGAATTTTCCATTACTAATGCTATATCTTCACTATAACATTTACAGTTTACCTTATTGGATTATTAAGACAACCTCTTTTAGAGGACGCGAATTTGTTTATCCTTTAGGGCTAACGCGTTAAGAATAAAAGTTAATAAGCGGTTAGACTAGCTATTATTAGTTTATAAAGGTAAAAAGTATAAAAATATAGAGTACTTAAACTATAAGCCGCTGAATCTTGGCCCTTAGGTAATTATTATCTATAAGTATATAAACATAATTTTAAGTATACTGCTAGAGCGTAGCAGTAATATCGTTATACGCAGTATACCATACAGCGTTATCTATAGATAGTTAAGTTAACTACTGTATAAAGTTTGCGCGTAGCTAAACCTTAGCATTAAGTACGTCCCGTATTTAGTTATGCGACTAGATTTTAGCTTAAAGGTTATACTACTTAAAAGGAGGAAACATCTAAATAGTTACTAGATTTAATAAGTTATACTTTAACTAGGATAGCTATACCTATTAGCTTTTATAGTTGTCTAGTATTAGGGGTTTAAAGGATTCTTTTAGAGTTAAGATGTTCGAAGGTGCTTTATTTATAATTTTAATTAAGGCAGCCTTTAGACTTAACTCTTAACGCTAATAGGGAGGCTTAGAAACGCGCTTGCTAGATAACCGGCTTAGGCAAAGTAGTTAAAGATAGGGATGCTTAGGCATACTTTTAGTAGGCATTAAAGGTACAGAGTTAAAAATTTATTAAAAGCCTAATAATAGCGGGGAAGCTTGCTATAAATTAAGGACTTTATCTTAAAGGCGCTTTTTTATACCTATTTAAAAGATATTAAGCTTAGCCTTAAGCGTAAATATTAAAAGTTAAAGTTTAGAAGATGGAACCGTATTTTAATCTTAATAACTAAGCTCTAATTTGCAAAAACCGAATTCGCTTTCCTAATAACGGTTTCCCGGATTTTAGATTTATACTGGCCGATTCCTATCTTATAAGGACATTTAAAATATACTTACCTCTTACTATAGTAGATGCTTCCCCCTATAAGCAATTATGCCACTATATATAGATTTTAGCGGATATATAATCAAGAATGCGTTTACTAGGTATCCTCAACTATAGAGAATACTAGACCTTAAGGAAAGTGCTCTAATAGCTCTAACAAAAGCCGCCCTTATGCAGAAAGCTAAAAGTTATACTAATATAATCTACTAATTTATTATATCTCTTAGCGTACCGATTTTAAAAGCCTTTTTAAATTAAATAAACACTGCCGCTTCCCTAGAAGTCTTAGTCGTAACATTAAACAATACTTCCGGTATTAAATAGCTGCAAGAGCTTATTACCCTAGGCACGCTTATATAGGGTAAAACTAAATAGGTAATATATTAGCGCAAGTATATCCCTAATATAATTATATCTAGGAAGCTTAAAAAAGAGTATAGGCTAGTAGAGAAGGATATTTTTAGGCAAGTAGTATATAATAACATTGTTAAGATTAAGCAAGCATTCTTAAAAGGCGAATTTCTAAGAATTGGTGTTAAATACTGTTAATTTACACTTAAAGAAATAATCCATGTTCGTATTAGACTGGAAGAAGCGCAGTTACAATTCATTACGCGTTTAGTATGTTTTTTAAGCTCTTTAACTTATAGTTAAGTACTAAGAGTTAGGTTTTTAACGCACTTAACTACCTTAGGAAGCTAGGAATTTCATATTACTAGGTCAGCCTTATATTAATTCGTATATCCAGCTAAGACGTATAAGTGCTACTCTATAAGTTTTCTGTAAAGAGCTCTATTTATTATACTAACTTTAATATAGTAAACTTTAAAGAGGCTGTTAAATATGCTCCTAATATTATCCTAAACACCGACTTAGAAGATTTGGGGTTTATATTACTAGCTTATATAAAGAGGCGCCCCTAACTATAGCTTAGAGATATAAACTATATTTAAGAGCAAAGGGCTATTAATAAGGTATTTGGCTTATATAATTTTAAATATTAGAGTAGCTGCAACCAATTAATAGATTTTTTAGATAATCTGTTTAATTTAAAGAAGATAGCGTTCGCAAAATTCTCTAAGCTAGTAAGGATATTTTATCATTTTCTTACCTTAATTATTAATCCTTATAGCATTATTTTATTACATCTACTAAGGGAGATAGGCGGTGTTTAGAGCATTATCTTAAGCTAGTATTATTTAAGTTGTTTATATTATAGAATAAAGGTAGCGATAGAATAGGAGGCTAAGTGTGATTTTAGGAATAGTCTTTACCTTTTTAAGTATCTATTTAAAAATCTATTATCCGTTTTCCGATTCCGATATCCGTTTAATAAGCTATATAAGATTGGGAAAGTAATAAATTAGTCCTTTTAGCCTAAAAAGTAAATTGTCTCAGCTTAAAATAGAGCGCTTATTTATTTTAAGTAAAAATAAAAGTCCTCTAGTGGATTGCTCTTAGTAGATATATTATAAACTACCCTTGCCCACCACTTTAATATATAGTATATTACATATATTAATAAACCTTAATATCTTCTATTAATTTGTTAATTTAAGCCTTTAATTATCTTAAGAAATATATTATCTAATGCCCTAGACCCACGCTATTATAACCCTAGCAAGACTCCGGACATTAATTATATATTAAATAACCCTACTCTTTAGTCTCCTTCCTTAATAAAGCTAGCAAATTTCTATATATCCATTTCACTATTTTAAAACCACTTTAATCGGCTAAGCAGTAGTTAAGTTAAGGCTTTAGAAGCTACAGTATTACAGCTAAAAGGGTAATACATTTCCTTAATTATTTAATAGTGTTAAGGCTAAAAAAAATTAGGCAATTAAAGCAAGTTTAAGGTGAAGTAAAAACACTCCGTAGGGACATAGAAAATCTAGCAGAGTGGGTTAATAGGGTCTTATAATAGGGAAAGTCAATAACTAAAGCACTTAAACCTTACGTTAAGCAGAAGCCTACTATATAGAGGGGAAAGCTAGAAAGCGGTAGCTTTATAAAGGCCTAGATCTAAAAAACTAAGTTTAATAAGACAGAAATGTAAACCTAATAGTGTTCGGTATAATTTACCATTACTAGTATTTACTCTCCACTTATTACCTTATATCTTGCTATAGTTATAACTAAGTAACTATATAGTTCTTAGCAATCTTATAAGTGAAAAAGATTATTATTTAACTAGGTTGCAAAAACAATAAGGTATAAATTAGATAACTAGAAATTATTGCTAAATATAGCGAAACACTAATTGAGGTTATAGTTGTTAAATATACTAGGCTGTGCTGCTAACTATATAATTGCTATAGCTAAATATAAAGCCGGGCTAAGTATATAGTAAGAACTGGTATAGAAGGGAAGTAGATCTTTAAGAGGTTAAGGTATATAGGAAATAATTACATTAATTAGCAGAAAGAAGAGTTAGCTAATCTATAGAATTTTATATCTGCTATATTATTAAGAACTATTAACCTACTAATTAATCTATATACTAGAGTTAGACTGCCTCTAGGTTAATCTTTACCTATCCTTTAACATTAAATTAAAGGAATGCTTATACTACTACACTAGTCCATAAATTTTGGACTATTACTTTCGCACTCTAAAAGCAGTTGGACTATTATAGCGTCCCTATATACTTTAGCTATAGATAATAGCGTTCTGCCTAAAGAGTCCTTTAAGTTAATATTAACACCCCCATGCTTAACTAGAAGTTATACCACTATATTATACTTATAATCGACAGCCTATAATAGTAGTATCCGACTAAAGCGGTCTCTTATATTAATATAAACATTTTCATATTCTAGAAGTAGTTAAACTATATTTTTATACCCCTTTTCTACAGCTAGTAATAGCGGTGTCTGGCCGTTTTCCTACTTATAGTTTATATTAACGCTTTCTAAGAGTAGCTGTACTACTACCGTTTACCTAAACCTTATAGCGCACAACAGCTTATACAAAAGGTCCTCTGGGTTAAGACTGCTAAGTCCACTTTTAATTAACAGCTGTACTACTAATTTATATCCGTTTCTTACTGCCTATAATAAATCCGCACGCCCGTAGTATCGATATTAAGTTACCACTCTAATTTTAGCGGCTTTAAGAGATTTTTAAGTAGTTATATCTTGTTCTTATTTTATAGCCCATGTTAATGCCGTACTATCCTCCCGTTCGACATTATAGTAATAAAGGTAGGGATTTAGAATACTATAGAGGCGGTTATTTATCTAGGCGAAAGCGTTAATATATCCCTTTACTTATAGGTTCTTAGCTATTAATAATAATATTTTATATAGCAGATTAGGCAGCAATATTCTCTATAACTGTTTATTAGGACAGTAAGTAGTTATACTTAAGCGGCGAGAATACTTACTGCTAAAGTGGAAATCTATATAGGAGCTTTAAAGTAGTTATAATTATTAATGGGTAAAGAGCTTTAGAGATATAAAGCGCGAAGTAGAAATCTTATAAGCTCGCATAAATAATACAAAAATGGCGCGTATAAATCCCTTCCTTATGCCTACTCCTCGTATAAGGCATTAAAATGCTATATTTTTACTTAAAAAGAGGATACCCGGAGCTACCACTTTCTAGGGAAATTAAACTCTAAAGTTGCGATTTGGTTTCCTAAGTATAGTTAAAACATTAAACCGCGTATTTTATTTTTCCGATCCAGCCCACGCTAAGCTAGATTCTAGATTCCAAAATTTGGATTTTAGATTTTGTAATTAGGATGTTTGGATCCGGCGTTTATATATAATTTGTAACTAAACGCTAAGATTATAATATAATAGGCCTACTTCGGAAATATAAACAGCTATTAGTCCCTGCTAAATAGTATAGGTTAAGCTAGTGCTAGTTATATCTCTTTCCGCCTAAGTATAAACAACCTACCCTAGATAAGGATTACCTACACAAGGAGTAAAAGTATATTAAAAGTTTATCGTTATACTTTTAGATCTCTTTTATTAAAGCCTAACATAACTTCTTTCTTTATTATACTAATTAGCAGATAAACTAAATCTAAGCTCCTTAGGCAAATCCTTAGCGAGAAAAATAATCTATCTTTAATAAACTCCCACTATTAGGTCTACCTTTAAAGTAACTTAAAAATATAAAGAGATAATAGCCCGTTAATATATATTAACTCTAAGATCCATAATTATAGTTTATTAGATTCCGCACCTAGCCTATAAAATAAGTACGAAATAGTAAAATAGATTAAATAGTTAAAATTAGGCTATCGCTTAGCGAAAGAAATTGCAAATTCTCTTTCTGCTTACATCTTTGCTCCTCTTTTAAATATTATATATTACTTTGCTTCGGACCTAGGCGGGCTTTACGGTGTATTAAAGCATTTAGTATACTAAGCTACTAAGCCTCTACCGTATAGCCTCCCTTAATCTACTCTTCCTTATATACTTATAGTTCTTAACACTTTATCTACTATATTTAACCCGTCTATTACGGAAGCCAAGCTCTAGACTAATATAAGAATAGTTATAAAAAGTATTAAGGAATACGAATAAGAAGACAATATTAAAAAAGACTTAGGTGCCTATTTCTATAGCATTTAAGTCCTTAGATTAAATTAGAAATGGAATTACAGCGTTTATTCCTCCATATTATATAAACGCCTTCTTTTAGCCTTTATAGAGGCTGTATAGGCCCGCCAATATAATAGATTTCTCTTTAATATGCGCTATGTTGAAGCGCTTTTTACAATTATAATAGATAAATTTTGCTTAGATAAGTTATCTTTCTATTTTATTTAGTTATCTTGTCTTTAAGGATTTACTATATAAGAATTCCAAAAGCATCTATAAGAATTAATCCGTAAAATACTAAGCTAGGTATAGCTATAGTATTTTATAGTACCTTTAACTACTTCCGCTTTATTGCTAGCGAGTTATACGCCGGGATCTTATTATAAAAGTCGTATAATATACCAATTAATTATTTGGCTAATCGGCGTAGATTTCCTCCTATTGCTTATTTTTAATGCGCTTTTTATAAACACTTACAGAAACGCAATTTATAATTATACTATCTATAAAGATATGCAACAAAAATTTATTTTAGCTATTTAAGAGGAAATAAAAGCCTTATTTGCGAAAGTGGTATTATAGCCCGCTACAGAGAGTGCCTTACTTATATATTATTAACGACTTAAGTCCTTTTAGCCACAATTCGCACTGTTTAAAAGCTATAAATCTTGCTTTTGCTATCTAATAAGGATGCCTAAGAAGGTCTTTAACTGCGGTTATGCGGTCTATAATATATACATTAAGACCTTTGGTTAAAAATCGAAGTTAGAGAAGTATACGTTTATTATTTCTTCTTACTTACTTTATAGGGTACCCTAGAAAATATCTAGCTTCTAATTTATTCCACCTACGGCCGGCACTTATATTCTTTATATAGATAGAGGCGGTATTTATAGTGTTATACCTCTTACTTTCCTTAATTACATTAAGTAACAAGTTTAGCATTTTGGTTGCCCACTTTAGGATTATTTCGACTATATCTATAGGACCTTAGTTAGTACGTATTAGTTACTAATTAAATAATTCATCTCCTAATATACTTTTAAGGCGGCCTAATCGGCATTAATATATACTTTATACCATGCGATTTCTAAGAGTCTCTCCGTTAATTCAAGGAGCTTACTAGAAAGACTTTTTTATAAGATTAAAAAGGACGCCTTTTCTTAACGAGAAGATTTTAAAGACTTATTAGCGCTCTTATTAGAGACTATTAGTATAATTTATCTGCTATTAAGAGCGCGTTCTAATAGAGTCTAGGCATTTCTCCCAAAATGTTTAATCTACTAAAGAACGACATAAAGGTTGCGGTAATGACGACGACTATATAACTAACTATACCTTATCTAATATTAAACTATAATAGAGGACAAAGACCTTAGGAGTACGGTATATAGGTTAGAGATATTTATTTATCTAATTTTACTAATATTAACTTAAGGGTACCAACTTGTTTAGGCTTAGCGACTAGAGTATAATATATTAATTAGTAAAGCGTAAATCTTTAAAGCCTACCTTTCTAACTTAAGTTTCCTACTAACTGTACTAGGAAAGTACTTCCTATATATCTACGGCTCTATAGTATTTTAAGCCTAAAGTACTTAATAACCTAGGTACTTACTAAGATAGTAGCCTTAGGTGTAATAATCCTTATTTTATCGCTTTCTGGGAATGCTAATTTCTCTAGCCGGATAAGGGCCAACCGGATTTTATGCTATCTTTAGGGACTAGCACTTCTTCTACTTGCGAATATAAGATAGGAGTACAATCCCTAGTTATAGATTAATGTATTTCACGCCTAGTTTAGGCATTTATAGCTAATTTAGATGGAGAAAGAGAATGGAAAAAGTTCTATAATAGCGTGCCGATAGAAGCGCGTAACCAATACCATTGTCTTAATGCATTTTTTAACAGTCCGGAGCCGAATATTAATAATTTATCTTTACTTAAGGATCTTAAATAATTGGTATATAATTCCATTATATCTAGCATATAAGCAACCCTAGTAAAGGATTTAATCTATACTTTTATTTTCTACCTTAAGCTTAATAACGTACCTTATTTTGTTAATAGTAACTTTTAGTATTAAGGGACTATATTTTGCCATTTAACTCTTAATTATTAAGGTAGAGAGAACCTTTATTATACCCTTATTAGGACCTCTTCCTTCTTCCTTATCTTTAGGCGGCTAGTAGCTTATATAGAGTCTATACTAAAGGGCGTCCTATTATTTAGACAGCGTATATACTTTACTATAGAAAGTATAAACGAGGAGGTATATATATTAATTAGAGGGATTATAAGTAAGCTAAGGGTAATTAGTAGGCTTCCAAAAACACTTTAGCAGTTAGTAATAATTTAAGGTCTAGATGCCCCATTTGGCTATATTAATTATTAAGTACTAAAGAGGCCTCTTTTAAGCATTCCGTTAAAACGCAAACGGTAGGAATAGCTAAAACAGTTTTAAATAAACTAATACTTATAATAACCAGATTTATATTTACGGAAGTAATTTAACCGTAAAGTAAAAAATATATATATTATTATATTGCTTAATATAGAATTCCGTTTAAACTTCCCGTAACCCTAACCGTTTCTACCTCTTATTCCTTTAATAAATTTGCCTAAATACTTAAGTTTTAGGTTCCTAGGAATAAGTTTATAGAAAATATAGCCAGGGCAATTATTATTATTTAATTAAAGGATCTATTATGTCCCTTAAACTAAAGGTTAATTTTTCTAAAGAATAAATTTGTGTTAGCGTAAATTAAAATCTAAATTCTAAAGTCGTTTTTCTAGAAAACAAATTTGGAATCTAGTTTAGCGTATACCAGATCAGAAAAATTAAAATCTAGACTTTATAGAACTACACCTTAAATATAGGAGAATTAACATACTATTAGAGGCAGTGCTTAGGATTCCGCATAAATGCTCTAGCGTCAACCTTCTTATATAACTATGGCTCTCTTAAACTTTCTTTATTTTCTGCCTTTAAGATTTTTTGCTATATCTACCTTTGCTTATACCCCTCCTTATAGGGTTAATTAAGTTAAGTTAACCCTCTCACTAGGTCGATAGCCCAGTAACAATCGCTTTTATAGCTATAGTAGCCCTTTACCTAGTTAACCTTCCTTTAGAACTCCTCTTTATAGTTATAGATTATCTTAATTTAGTAAGTTTAAGCTCACTTAGTCGGTTGGCAAATTATCTATATACAGCTCTAATAAGTAAGCTTTATCTTATCGCTCTTATATATACCTATAAGCTCTCTAGCTGTCTAATAACTAAACTTAATAACGTTATACTTTACTATAAAGGAAAAAAAAGGAGGTTAGTTTTAGAATGGGCCGCTATTTACAACCGTATATTTACTTTTAAATCCTTACTAAAAAAATAAAAGGTTAATATCTACCTAAGAGATCCTTACGGAAATATATTGTTATACCTCCTGGCGGGGTAAGAAAAAACCGTTTTAATAAAGCTACTACTTAAGGTAGGAGTAGATGTCTTAGAGCGCAACATTTCCAGCTTTACGCTATTATATTTTGCTACCAAACGGGGATTTATAGACGCTATTTAACTTCTTATTAATAAGGGCGCGGATATCTCCGCTAATCAGATTAGGGATCTAGAGAGGGACTTTTAGGATATAAGCCTATTTAATTAAGGCGCTAATACACTACTATACTATGCGGCCAACAACGGATATATAAATGTGCTTTAGCTGCTTATTAAGGCAGGTGCTAATATTAACGCACTAAGCCAGTATGGGCGCACAGCGGCAAGTAGCATAAGCGTTATCTTAGGTATAGCTAATATTCTTAAATTCCTTATAGAGTTTAGGGCTCGTACTCCTCTTATAGTGAGGGTTTTAGCTTACATACGCCATTTAAGGAAGAATTAAATTAATTAAGTAGTATTACCGTAACTCGAAATAAATCTTTAGTCTATAATATTTAAAGGCTATTTTTATACGTGGCGTAAATATATATCGGGCGGAGCTTAAAAGGCTATTTAGAACAGTTTCGCTAATATATAGTTTTTATATAAGTAATTAACTAAAAGGCAGCGTTAGCTAATAGTTAGGATATAGAAGAAAATCTTAGTATAGTCCTTAGCGTAGTAGCCGTTTTACTAAAACAGGAGGGTAAATCCGTTGGTTAGGTAATATAAAGTCGCATTTATTTTAGTTCTTTTAAGAATAAGGCATATCTAATAAGAGTTACCCTACGCTTTTTCTATAGAATTTACTATTAGAAGGAACCCTAACTATTTATTAGTGGAATATGCTTAAAGAGATACGTGGGCAAGTCTATAAAGGCATCTCTTAATAGTTCTATTAAAGTATTCTATATAGATACAAAAATATCTAATAGTGCGATCCCGTAACTAAAAATACTTTAACTAAAGTATAAGAGTAATAAAATACTTATAGACCGTTACTAATATTACTTAAAGCTAACTGTTATTGTATTAGTAAAGTATAAAAGGTTTACGCGAATTACCTACTTACTATTAATGTCCCTAAAAGACTTAACCTTAACCCTCGTGCTTAGGAAGATAGGAGCGCTTATCTTTATCCTTAAATATAAGGTCTGGGCAGTCCTCCTTATTTAGGGGCGTTAGAGGACTATCTTTTAGATTATCGTTATAAGCAGGCGGGTGTCCCCTATTTAACGGCCGATGGTTATAAGTATTATAGCCCCTATAGAGTTAGTAACAGAAGTTATAGGCTAGCTTTCGCGCTTAACTAAGAAGGTTACGTCTTAGACGGTCCTGTAAAAGATAGATTATCTTTAGAGGAGTGCTTTATCCTATATAATAGAAAGGTTCTAAAGAATATCCGCAGATATAAACAATAATGCATATATTCTCTTAGTCTTTTAAGCTATAAAATAATAAATATATAAATAAGAAGAGTAATAGTAATAGCTTTAATAAGGAGTTTAAAGAGTATAGCAAATTATTCAGTGGAAGAAATTACTTAGATATTATCCCATTCTGTTTTATATATTATTACGGGTATCTAGCTTAATAGGGGCCTTTCTTTTACTTACTCCCCTAGCTAGCGCCATTAAAATTAAGGTTATATCTCTAAAATTAGTTTTCTATTTCCTAATTCACAATTCTACAATTTGTAAATCTAGATCCTATTTCCTAAATTATAGTTTTAGGATTCGCGAAACTAGAAGAGGGATTAGGAAAATAGTTTCTTTATCCTACTTACTAAAAGGCTACCTAACTTTTAAATTAATATAAAAGCCCTTTATAGGGTAGACTAGCTAGTATAGAGATGCTAATATGCAATAACGTCTCTGTAGGGAAGGGGATATTATTCGCACCTTATAAAGGCTAATTATAATTATAATTATAACTACACTACGGTTAAAACGAGACACATCATTATAATAAGGCGGTTAGGTTGTCTACTTTCCCGAGTTTATTTAGCCTAGGCGACTCGCCCTACCCTATTTTACATGCGTTTTACCAAATGTTACTACCTATACCTTAGCCGCCAGCTATAAGCCTCTAGCCAAATCTTAGCAAAACTTTACTTATAAGTAGAAGAGCACAAGACAATAAAATATTATTCTATCTACTCTACTAGCACCTTTAGATTCTTCTATACTTACTAGAGAATCTCTTTTATCTAGGAATAAAGCCCCCTATCTTCCTTCTCCTACCTCCCATCTATTAGGAAAACTACCTTTTATAGCTTATTAACCTATAGGACTAGTGGCTAGTAGTAAGGTATAAATACCTTAGCTATATAATTAAGAAAATGCCCTTCCCTATTTACTAGCCCCGATTTTAACTCAGCTAACTTAGTAGTATTCTTATAGTTCCAACGCTTAAACTTAGTTAGACCGATATCTTTACCTAGCCCGTTATAGTGTACGCATATCTAAAAAAGCACCTAGAAAAACGACTCCAGATTATGCCTAAAGGAGTATTTCTTGCCTAGAAGTACTCCTATAGCTATAAATACTCTTATACTAGTCTTACCCTATACTCCCAAAGGTCCTTCTCGCTTCTCTTTAATCGCGAGATTAAAGTCAATTAAGAATGCCGGCTAAGAAGGATTGCTGTCTTCCTTATTCATTATAAGGTTGCCTGTTAAAATGTTATATTAGATAATGCCAGCCTGCGTATATAAAGACTCGTATCCTTTAATGCTACCCTTTAGTGCAGCAAGCATTATAGCCCAAGAGCTTGCCTTATAAAGAGGTTTCCTATAGTTACTAGTAATAACGCATTAATACACACAATTCTGTACAATAGAGCGCTTAGTTAAAGAGGTCGAATATAGGCGCTTGCCGGGCGGTAATGGGGCGCTATAGCTGGAAGACCTCTTTCTACTAGAACTACGGCCTTTCCTTATACTAATTTGCGCTATGGCCGATTTCGGAGGTATTATTAAGCCTTCTAGCTTATAGTTTGTCGCTTTTGTAATATTTAGCCCCTTACGGATATTAAAGATATTATTATCTTGTCCACCTATATAAATAGTTTTATAGTAATAGTACCTGGCTACGTTAACCACTCCTTTCTCCGTTGCCTTAAGTAGCAGTTTACCCTCTTCCTCGCGCTCCAGGTACTGCTATAAGTCTTTAATAATAAGGGGTATCTTAGGTGTCCCTTTATAGTGTACTTTTTAGTAAGTAGTCGCTTAACCGGTAATATAGCGTATATACTTTATAAGTTTGTTAAGGATAAGACGCTTAGTCTAACTGTTGCGCACGACCTTAATATATTATTTACCGTCCGATATTAGAATAGTAGGGTTAAACCTAAGCTGCTCCTTATTTATTTAGAGAAATCCTAATATTACTAAAGTAAATTATAGTCCGTCTTTATTAATATTAAATAATAATAATGCGATGCCTCCTACCTGGTTATACTCCTATAACCATATAATAGATCTATAGAGGGTAAAGCCTAGGATAAAGCGACGAGTGTCCTAAGCGGCAAAGACTTTTCTTATATATTTCCCTAAATTAAACCATGCCTATAAGGGTATATTGGTATTTAAATTACTCTTTAGCTCTCCTAGCATAAGTATATACAACTAATGGCATTAAGAGCTTTCGCTGGCTATTAGATTATCCATAAAACCGATATTTAGCTTTTACTTCGCCGCAGACCCTTATAAGGGCTACTTAGTATATACAATAAGCTTTTATCGTGTCTTTAGGGCGGACCCATGCTCCTCTATAAAGCCTAAAAATAATCTAATTAGGTTATTAAACCACTTTAGGATATTATCTTGCTCTGCGCTTTTAGGCCAGTTATACTAGCCGCCCTTAGCGTATAGCGGATTATCCCCTTCCTTGCATTTCTTAAAAACGGCAGCGCTTACCGCCCTAAGGCCTTCTACTCCCTTAAAGAATACTTTATATAAGTTAGGAATTCTAATATAAAGAGGGCCTAGCTCCTCTTTTAGAACATTATCTATATATTTCCTATATTTAGACAAGTTGGCGAAGCTACTTATATTACGTCAATGTGGGGTTTAAATATAGAATGGCAGCGGTTAGGGGGGAGGTATAGACTCTATTGCGGTGGCGATAGCATTACTCTATACATCCTTATCTAATTCGCGATTAAGAACTGTTTTTAGGAAAGGAGTAAACCGTTTAATATTAAAGTCGTTAGAATTAACTAAGGAGCTAAGTTAGAAAAGGTCACTACAAAGAGTGCCACGGTTAGCGCTAAATAGCAGTAATTAAGCAGCGGGAAGGTTTTGTAATGCTAGGATAAGGTTAACTATAAGATTTTTAAGCCCTATATATGTTAGAGGGGACTTATTAGATAAATTAATAAATACCTTTATCGCCTATCTAATATAACAAGTCTAAAGAGCTAGAGATGCCTAAATCCTAATAAGTTAAGTTAAATAAATCCTAAAAGTTATTTAGTCCTTCCCTAATAGGCTTTATTTTAATTATCTCTAATTTAGAAAGATTTACCATTATAAGCGAACGCGCTAAGAGCTATATTAAGAGGGCCGCGTAGCAGGCGGGTAGGTAGGCAAAAAGGGAAGATTAAAGAGGCTAGTATATAAGGACGGTATAATGGCAGATAAGTATAGGGAGGCCAAGAATACGTTAAGCGCGTCTTATAATAAGGAAATGACTAGGGAGAAAAGTATAAGGAAGGAAGCAAGGTAGGAGCGAATATAGAAGATTAAAGATTAGGCCTGGAAAAGTTAAGCTAACCCAATATAGCTCGGACTAAGGCTTTATAGGGCTTAGTTAAATACTAAGCCATAATAACTAGTTTTAGTTTATTCCGTAACGCGTAAGGCTCTAATATAGTAGGGCTTCTAAGAGTGGGTTAACTGGGGTTGTATAAGCGCCTATATATAATTACGTGGCTGGTTCTAAAATAAGCTAAACCTAATATACCAGATATAGACAGTTAACCTCTTTTTACAGCGGTTAATTGACCCATTTTCTAAAATTAGGATCCAGTTTCTTAAAACCGGATCCGGTTTTCAGAATCGCGCCCTTTTTATAATAGTTAATTGGCTATCTCCTAGGGCTAGGGTCAGGGCTTAGCTTCGGGGTTAGGTTACAATTTAAGCTAGGGTAAAAATAGCCCTATACTTACCCCTTTTAAAACTATTAAGCCGCTTAGCTTAACACTATCCCTTATACCGTCGTTAGCTGTATATATATAGCCCGTACGCGATCTTAAGAACATTAAAACCTTAACTACTAAAGTATTGCGGCAGAATTACTAACCGCCCGTAAACAAGTAGGTCTACCTTTTTAGCCGTATTTAGTATATTTAGCTTAGTAGGCGTTTCTAATAGTTAATAGGCCCGTTTCCCGAAAACAGAATTGGGATACGGTCTTTAGAATTAGAATATAGTCTTTAGAATCGGACCTAGTTCTTAGAACAAGATTTAGTTCTTAAAGTCGCAACTTAGGCTAATATTAAGGGATATATCCTATATTTATTCTTAACATTCCTACCTTATTAATATAAAATTTAAAGTCAACCTATACCCTAGTTATCCTATAAAAACACTAAAGAGCTACCAAGCTATTAATTATTTATTATAGTCATATATCTAAAGCAAAGATTACTATTAAGGTTAAAGCAAGCTATAAATAAGAACTTTTGAAAGTAAAAGGGGACCTTCTTAGAAAAGGCCGATAGATTAAAGCGACACTTTAACGTAGATTGCTATATCCTTATACAGCGCAATAGTCGATTTTATATTTATACGTCTATAAATTAACCTTTATGGCCTCTAAACCTATAAGACCTAATAGGCCCTCTTTTCTTTATTATTATACGGAATATACTAACTATTTTAAAGGAAAGGTTCTATCCTATTCCAGTTAAAAAGACTTTAGCATATTTTAACTAGGTTAAAGAGGATGGGTTAATAAAGGTTAATTCTAAGATATCTATAAAGCGACGACCTTAAGGACTAAGCGAGTTATAGGGTAGCTGACTTATTACTGCCAAGCATATAAAGGTAGAGGACTTATTAAGCTTGCTTGCTATAAACGAGTCTCTAACTTCAATCTAATATATAAGAACTTGTTTATTTACATGCGGATAATAACAAGAGATTCTTAATATAGAAGCAACTATATAAAAACACAATACTAAGCTAAGGAAATCCTAATTAACGCCTTAATCCTTAATAAATGCTAAAAGAGATAAACGTAATTGCGAAAATCTTTATAAGAAATTTCTTATTCCTTAAAGCAGAAAGTACAGTTAAGGTCGAAGTGAGCAATAAATAAGAATTTTTAAAAGCATTTGGTGACCTTAAATAAAGCTAATAGATTATAGTAGTATTACTAGGCGGATATATATGTTATAACGCGGCGTAATGGTTAATGTTATCTAGTTATCTACATATCTACAGATCAGCCTTTATAGCCTCTAGACCTAGAAACCCTCATTTTCTTCTATTATTCCGCGAACTAACTTCTATTTTAAGGACAAATTCTATCCTCTACTAGTAAAGAAGACGCTAGTAGAGAACGACTAGACTTAAACACGTAATAGGGGAACGTAGTTCTGCTCGCTTTAGACGCTAAGCTTAGTTAGATCTGCTAACTTATTACTAATTAAGTATTTAAATGCGGTAAACACTTGCTATAAAGGGCAGGGCTAGTTCTAGCTTAAATCTAATAAATTTTCTTTAATAAGTAAACGATATAAATAACTAAAGAGCGTACTATTTAAGCTAATAAATTTCCTCCTTAATTCTACAGACTTCTCTATCCTAAGGCTAAGCGTACCCTTTTCCTCTTTACTATAATCTTGTTTCTAGCCTTTATAACCCATTTATCTCCGTAATCTAAAGTTTTATTACTACCTCCCTTAAGAGTATAGATTTCGTTTTAAAACCGCCTAATAGTATCTCTTATTTCTCCCCAGTTACTTCTTAAGCTATTAATCCGATTGTTAACCTTCCCTAAATGACTTATAATGTAGCGGTTGCTTTTTTTAAGGCTACTAACTTTCCCGTTAATTTAGCTAAGCCTATAGCCGAGTTAATTAATTAAGCTACCTAGTCTCTCTATTGCCCCTAATAGAGTAAGCTAGGGGTTAATAAGCTTTATTAGAAAGAGTTACTAGGTAGACTATATTAAGACAACCTCTTTATCTTATTAATACGGGGCGAGTATTTCCTTATAGTTCCTTCCGTATTAGCCTTATTATTCTCTAAATCACTCTTGCGTTCTAGTGCTAACTAAATATCCTACTTATATAAGCTAGCAAACGGATAAAACTATAGGGAAGTAACTATTGTATACCTACCCTACTATATTAACGGCCTTATTAGAGCCCTTAGGATTAAAAGTAAGCGGTATATCCTAGCTCCATTAGCGGTATCCCGTAAAGGATTTAATATTTAGAGCGCACCTTAATTTAATATAATGTGGTATCCTCTATTGTGGCTTCTAAGTCGCTTATTATTAAAGAGATAAAGCAGCTAATAGTTTAAGTGTCTTTATAAGAAAGTAAGGAGGGATTTCCTTAAAGGATACTATACTTAATATAGGTCTGGTTAAAGGATATAGAGGCCTTTTATATCCTGCTCCTCTCTACTACTTAGCTAATAGAAGAGCTAACAGTAGGCTCTACTTTAACTATGCCTCGAAAGTTGAGCCGATTTACTAACTTAGGGATACTAGTACAGCATTATAAATACACTATAATACAGCCACGATAGGAGTATAATCCTTCCCTATCTACACCTAATTTTACTATACCTCTATAGGAGGGTTATATTAAACAATAAGGGCTAGCATTAACCCCTTTCTTCCAATTATTCTAAGATGGCGATATAGAGGCAGCCGGTTAAGCGTTACTTTGTATAGTAATGCCTATCTAGTTACGTGGCTTTACTTAAGCCCTATTATATACCTTAACGCAACTTCCTATCGCCTTAATAGTTAATGAGCCTGGCCTAAGGTTACGACAAGGTAAATAGGTAACTTAGCTTTTAAATAGCCCTAATAGTGCAGTGTTTAGAGGCGTTTATATAAAGTTATAAACTAAAACCGGAAAACAATGACCTCCTAATAACGCCTTACCTAATAGGAATAGCATTATATAATCTACTCCTAACGCCCACCCTTTACGGAGTAGAACACTGCTTAAGCAGTAGACTTATCTTAGCTAGTTAATCTTATATATTCACTCCCCATCTGTGGTAAAGGAGCTATTAGTACGTTATAGGGTAGTTTAATTAGCATTCTAGCTAAGCCCTTTATAAGCGCTCCGCCTTATACGGGTGGTATAATAACTCCTATTAATCTGCCTTGCGTTAAGGGAGGACTTATATTTAAGACGCTAAGTAGCTAGTACTTAGAGGCATATAGACTTACACCCTTATTTATACGTTCTACTGCGTCCTTATTTCTATAAGTAGTCGGTTTACTTTTTACTTATTATTCGTCTATTAGAATACTCTATCTTCTCCTTTTTTTATTAGCCATTTTATCTAGTCATTAACACTAATCCTCTATAACAATTATTCTGGAATTTGCTTTAAATCCTCGCTTATAAAATTAACTAAAAAAAAAGCTAAACGCACTATTATAGATTTAAGGCGTTAGTGTTGGCCTAAGTACCATTAAACTTCTTAATCTTTACTATACGTGGGTACCCTCTAAACTACAAAATCGCCCTTCTCTATTATGCTCTTTTTAGGAATAATTAAAAACCGTGCTTATAATGGTATATTTAAATCTAACAACACTCTTAAAAGCCTATTAGGCAGCCTAAATAAGGTTTAACAATAAACGACCTAATAAAGAGGCCAGTATAGGCCTGCGAAGATCCTTATATCTTAGGCTAATAACTAAAAAGAAAAGGCTGAAAGTAGCTTTAAAGCGTAAGATACCTACTAAGGATTAGGTTCGTGCCGTCTTATTTAGCTTATAGATAAATATAGTTCTTCTTACCGTTCCCATCGGCTTTATAGTTAATTATCTTTACGTTAACGGTATTACCATATTTATCGTTAACTTTATTACTATTATTCCGCTTACTATAATACTTAGTTACGCTATTAAAGAGATTACGCTCCGCGCCAGTAATATATTAGGTAGTCTTTTAAACGCCACTTTTAGGTATATTTCTCCGCTTCTTGTTTATCTTAATATTATCTAACATTTAGCGCAAAAACGCTATTAAATTAATTGTCTCTATCTTAGCCCTAACTAAGGGCTAGATTACTATTATTAAAACTTCCTTAATTAGCAGTATGCTTTTGAACTTACTCCTTATCCTTAGCATATGCTTCTTCTTTAGAGGCATTAACCGGATAGAATAATATTTTAATATAATAGTAGTAAATACTACGGCCGGTCTTCTAGCTCTATATATTAGCGGTTTAATTATTCTAACTGCCTTCTACTTTACGCTATTAAGTAAGTTTAATAATAGCTTTAGACCTATAATAGATACTAACCTACGTAGCTATAAGCCCCAATAGCTCTATACTTAATTAGGAGCTTTCCCGCGGAATAGCTGTTATCTTCCTAATTATATACGTTTGCTATTTTATATTTTAATTAAAGTTATATACCTAAATATGTAATACTCTAAGCTAAAGGGCTCTTAAGCGTAAATCCTCCTAAGTTAAGCAGGGTATGTCTCTCCGTGGTATTATATAGATTAGCGTTAGAGCGGCGGCTATATTTAGAGGCGGAGTAAACCAAGAACAGCTTGTGTAGGATTTAAACGCAAAAGAGGAAGATAACAAGATTAAGGAGCCCAAATTAATAATCTGGGGTGCAATTATAACCCTTAAATTCTCTACCGCGTTAGTCGCCTTCTGTTTTAAGTTTATGGTTAACAGCATTAGTAATGTTACGGTAAGCGGCACTATCTCTACTACTTTTGTTAGTCTTATTCTACTCCTAATTATTAGGAACGCTACTAAGTATATAATAGCGGTTATAGTAGCTTATAAGGATGAAATAAGTTTAGTAATTAATATTGCTATTAGATTTAGTATATAAATCGCTCTTCTAGTTCTCCCCTTTATTATTATACTTAGTTGGATCATCGGCCAGGATTATATAACGCTTTATTTCAATACCTTTCTAATTACTGTTTTGTTTATTACTATACTCCTAGTAAACTATCTTATCTAGGATAGTAAATCTAGTAAGTTTTCCTTTCTATATAGGTAATCTACTCTAACTAATACTAAAATAGACTGGCTTAAAGGCGTTCTTATTATGGCAATCTATACTATTATTATAGTTGCTGGCTGGTTTTATCTAGGGTAAGTTTTAGATCCTCTCTATCCTGCTTAGTTTAAGCCTCTAATTGCTATCTTACTCCTCTATTAGTGTCGACCAGTTTCCATTACCTAGAGCTAAATAGGATTTTTATAAACTATGTGTATAGCTTTCTAGTAAACCCTAGGCTGATCTTCTTATATCTATTAAGCCGTCTAGGTTGCCTAAAATGTTACTTTCTTTTATTTTCTTTTAAAAAAAAAACTTTTATATTTATGTATATATACAAATTATGTCTTATTATACTATTCTCTACTACTTAAATCCTCTTGCATACTTATTATACCTATAATAGTACGAGAATAATTACTACTATTAACGAATTAATACGTCTAATATGTCTTTAGCACAATAGATATATAGGACAGGTAACTATATATAGTTATAATAGCGCTAATACTAGCAAACTAAATATATCTTAGTATATGGATATTTGCTACATAAGCGCACGGTGTCTAAGCTATAATATAATATTGTTATCTCTTTAGCTACTTCCGTTAAAGTCTTATATAATAGCTCTTTTGCTACTATAGTGCCCATTACTTTACTTAGAGACAGCACCTAAAAATCCCCTAAATGCCCTTATTCCGTATGCTGCTTAGCTCGCTTCTTAGCCTAGTAAGCCTTTTACCTTAACTTCTTCCATTTTTACCTCTAATTATATATTTACTAGGAGCACCTAGCCTATATATAAGCACTCTATAGCTTAGGCTGTATTAGGTTTTAGCTCTATATTTATAGCGGTACAGTCGCTTTCTTCTTAGTTAGAATTAGAAACACTATTTATTATATTTAAACCCTCTACTTCCTTAAACGCCTTATTATACTCTAGGTCGCTTACCTTTAACTTAAACGCAGAGTTTAACGGGCTTTAGCCTGCGTTTATGGCGATATTTAGGTAGTTAGGGCTAACAAAATTTATTAGAACTGTGTCGCCTCGGCTAGGCTAAGTGTTACGTTCCTTTTGGCGTCTTCGATGTGGTAGAACCGCGGCTTATTAGGGGGTAAATGGCGGAGGCAAAGGCGAGGGGGTAGCCTTTAGCTTAATAGGTTGAAGACTAGGGGAGCGATAAAGCGCATTATTAGAGTCGTAGTATAAGCTAGATATAGAAGGATACAGAAACGTAAAATATAGTCGGTTAGGAGGTATAAGTAGGAGAAGGGATCCTTAAGGGTATTCGCTTATTAAGATCGGCTTATTGTTTACTTAGGTATAAACGTCCTACTTATACCTCCTTCGTAAAGTGGATTGTAGCTTTAACCGCGCTAATGTCTGGGAAACGCCACCTTGATAAGGGTGTGGCTAAAGCGGGTCGGCCGCCCTCCCTACTTGTAGTAGCAACATTTAATAGCAAATCCTATTACTGTCTAATATTACTCGTAAGCACACTTACCTAGCTATATGATATTAAAGCTTAGCTACCTTGCACTGCCCCCTACCCCATATTATCCCCTTTAAGTATTCTGCTATAAGTCTGCTAACCAGTATAATTGTAGTTCTTTAACTACCTAATATAGATACATCTTGCCTATATCTATTAACGATTTCCTTACCTAGAGCTTTCCAACGACCCTCTCTTTATGCGTCTTTTGCGACTTAGGGGTGACGGCGAATTTAGCCTAGTTAAATTTGTTGGCGGTAATATCCCGCGCTATGCTATTCTTTCACATACTTAGGGAGCGGATAACAAAGAGCTTACCTTTAAAGATCTGGTGGACGGTATAGGTAAGACTAAAGCTGGCTATAGGAAGATCCGTTTCTGCGGAAAGTAAGCTGCTAATAACAGTATATAATACTCCTAGGTGGACACCTGCTGTATTAACAAATTAAGCAGCGTAGAGCTTTTAGAGGCTACCAACTCTATATTTTGCTGGTACCATAATATAGCTAAATGCTACGTATATCTATTTGATGTTTTAATTAGTGGCTGTATTAAGAACGGTCTATCCTCGGTAGATATGGAAACTAGCCTTTTAGCACAGTAGATGGTTTACTTGAGGATAGACGCTTTAATATCTGTTGAATTTTTTTCTGTAGAAGGCGAATAACTTAGTGATAAGAATTCACTAGTGCAAGAAATTTATAAGAAAACGGGAATTGCCGTTTAAGCTCTTTAAGGAGGCCCTTTGTCTTGGTTTAGCGTTGATAAGCGGATATTATGGGTAGCAAGACGCGAGATAAAACGCGAAGAAGACGCAGTATACTCTGCTAGGTATTTTTGATATCCATATACCGCTCATATATAGTAAGGGACGAGAAAAAGCATTGATTTGGCTTTAGAAGGAGATTAAAGACTCTCTAAAGGATAAATTGCCTGCTTTACTACCAATACTCTCCTTAAAGCATAAAGACTCTACTCTAAACCTATCCTCCAACATCCCCTTCCTCCGCGACCCCGATTACGTTAATTGACGGTTGCTGCTTAATTAGATCCACAAATAGCTATCCGTGCTAGTATCTAGGGCGGCGCTTATTAGCCTTAGCGGAGTAGGGTATAATTTAAATAGCCTAGAGTTTGGTTCTAACTGCTGACTAGCGTATAGGAAATCGCAGCTTGCCATTAAATATACCTACTAAGTAAGAGATAAGTCGCGAGATATATAGATTTTCTTGGTGTATAGGAGCAATGCCGCCCGGTTTAAGTAAAGTTTTTAGGCAATTGCAGACCAAGTTAAGATTCCTAGCTGGACAAATCCAAAGGCGAATATCTTTAAGCTCGTTTACGACTGGCTACGCGACAAGAGAAAGGAAAAGTAGGTATTTATTCTTAACAACGTTAATAACGCTAACTTCCTTTTTACGCCTTAAACCACGAGCTAGGCGGCGCAGGAAGGCGGCCTAAGTAGCGACTCTGCGCAACTACTATTTTAATATTTGCCTCTAAGCATAACTAGGTTGGTTCTTATTATAATAAGAAGTAGAGACATAGCGTTAAAACCAGTAGAAGAGGTAGTGATGTTACTAGTTAGGTTACTTTATTGGATCGGTTCAGTTATACCTAAATTTAAAGCTTAACTGGTTAGACGATTTTATTGGCTTAATCTAGATTGGTTTTAAAGCTTTAGCGATAACTAGGTAACTAGGAACTAGTAAGGCCTTAATAGTAAGGATTTAGGTAAGGGCGAATATCGCCTAAGGGAGCTAAGCCTCGTCTATTGGCTTAAAATTGCTGTATAATAACGCCTAAGTTGATCCGTTTAAGACTTTGTAGATAACCAGATCAATTAGATGTAGTTAATTTAATAGAGTTAATGAAGTTAAGGTGGTTAATCAACTACAGTTTTATATCCTCCTATCTTCGCCCCTAATAGCGGAGTCTAACCTTTCTTTTCCTTTTAGTTGACGTTAACCTTACCCGTCTTTAAGTAGTAGCTTAACCATAGCCTTATACCCTCTTTCCTTTACTTAAAATAGTGGCGTCTAGGCATAGTTTTAGAAGGAGGGATCTGCTAAGGGGCGGATTTGCTTACAACCTATATTAGCTAAAGATATTAGGGTTAGCTATTAGATTAAGGGAGGAATATACTAAGCTTAGGGCGGGTTTACTTATATACTATACTAACTAGAGACGCTGGGGTTAGCTATTAACTTAACGGAGAAATATACTAAGCTTAGGGCGGGTTTACTTACACGCTATACTAACTAGAGACGCTAGGGTTAGCTATCGACTTATTAGAGAAATGTACTAAGCTTAGGGCGGGTTTACTTATAAGCTATACCAACTAGAGACGCCGGGGTTAGCTATTAACTTAATGAAGAAATGTATTAAGCTTAGGGCGGGTTTACTTACACCCTATACTAACTAGAGACGCTAGGGTTAGCTATTAACTTAATAGAGAAATGTACTAAGCTTAGGGCGGGTTTACTTATATTAATAGTATACTTATAGTTAACCTTCGCTCTAGCTTTTAGTAGCAGCTCGACTATAACCTTATGCCCTTTCTCTATCGCCTATAATAGCGGAGTCTAACTATTTTGGTTCTTCTAGTTGACGTTAACCTTACCTGTCTTAAGAAGTAGCAGCTTAACTATAGCATTATACCCTTTTTCTAACGCTTAAGATAGTGGCGTTTAGGTATAGCTTTAGAAGGAGGGGTCTACTAAGAGGTGGGTTTACTTATATGCTATACCAACTAGAGACGCTAGGGTTAGCTATTAACTTAATAGAGAAATATACTAAGTTTAGGGCAGGTTTACTTACACGCTATACTAACCAGAGACGCCGGGGTTAGCTATTAACTTAATAGAGAAATGTACTAAGCTTAGGGCGGGTTTACTTATAAGCTATACCAACTAGAGACGCCGGGGTTAGCTATTAACTTAATAGAGAAATATACTAAGCTTAGGGCGAGTTTACTTACATCAATGGTATACTTATAGTTAACCTTCGCTCCAGCTTTTAGTAGTAGCTCGACTATAGCCTTGTGCCCTCCCTCTGTCGCCTATAATAGCGGAGTTTAACCATTCTAGTCCTTCTAGTCGACGTTAACCTTACCTATTTTAAGAAGTAGCAGCTTAACTATAGCATTATACCCTTTTTCCGACGCTTAAAATAGTGGCGTCTAGGTATAGCTTTAGAAGGAGGGGTCTACTAAGAGGCGGGTTTACTTACATGCTATACTAACCAGAGACGCCGGGGTTAGCTATTAACTTAATAGAGAAATGTATTAAGCTTAGGGTAGGTTTACTTATACGCTATACCAACTAGAGACGCTAGGGTTAGCTGTTAACTTAACAGAGAAATATACTAAGCTTAGGGCGGGTTTACTTACACCCTATACTAACTAGAGACACTAGGGTTAGCTATTAACTTAATAGAGGAATATACTAAGCTTAGGGCGGGTTTACTTACATTAACGGTATACTTATAGTTAACTTTCGCTCTAGCTTTTAGTAGCAGCTCGACTATAGCCTTGTGCCCTCCCTTTATCGCCTATAATAATAGAGTCCAACTATTCTAGTCCTTTTAGTCGATGTTAACCTTACCTGTCTTAAGAAGCAGTAGCTTAACTATAGTATTATACCCTTTTTCTAACGCTTAAGATAGTGGCGTCTAGGCATAGCTTTAGAAGGAGGGGTCTACTAAGAGGCGGGTTTACTTATATGCTATACCAACTAGAGATGCCAGAGTTAGCTATTAACTTAATGGAGAAATATACTAAGCTTAGGGCAGGTTTACTTACACGCTATACCAACTAGAGACGCTAGGGTTAGCTATTAACTTATTAGAGAAATATACTAAGCTTAGGGCGGGTTTACTTACATACTATACTAACTAGAGATGCTAGGGTTAGCTATTAACTTAATGGAGAAATGTACTAAGCTTAGGGTAGGTTTACTTATACGCTATACTAACTAGAGACGCTAGGGTTAGCTATTAACTTAACGGAGAAATATACTAAGCTTAGGGCGGGTTTACTTATAAGCTATACTAACCAGAGACGCTAGGGTTAGCTATTAACTCGACGGAGAAATATACTAAGCTTAGGGCGGGTTTACTTATATTAACAGTATACTTATAGTTAACCTTCGCTCTAGCTTTTAGTAGTAGCTCGACTATAGCCTTATGCCCTCCCTCCGTCGCCTATAATAGCAGAGTTTAACTATTTTAGTCCTTCTAGTCAACGTTAACCTTACCTATTTTAAGAAGCAGCAGCTTAACTATAGCATTATACCCTTTTTCCAACGCTTAAGATAGTGGCGTCTAGGCATAGCTTTAGAAGGAGGGGTCTACTAAGAGGTGGGTTTACTTACATGCTATACCAACTAGAGACGTCGGGGTTAGCTATTAACTTAACAGAGAAATGTACTAAGCTTAAGGCAGGTTTACTTACACGCTATACTAACTAGAGACGCTAGGGTTAGCTATTAACTTAACGGAGAAATATACTAAGCTTAGGGCGGGTTTACTTACACCCTATACTAACTAGAGACGCTAGGGTTAGCTATTGACTTAATAGAGGAATATACTAAGCTTAGGGCGGGTTTACTTATATTAACGGTATACTTATAGTTAACCTTCGCTCTAGCTTTTAGTAGTAGCTTAACTATAGCCTTACGCCCTCCCTCTATCGCCTATAATAGCGGAGTCTAACTATTCTAGTCCTTCTAGTCGACGTTAACCTTACCTGTCTTAAGAAGTAGCAGCTTAACCATAGCATTATACCCTTTTTCCGACGCTTAAGATAGTGGCGTCTAGGCATAGCTTTAGAAGGAGGGGTCTACTAAAAGGCGGGTTTACTTATATACTATACTAACTAAAGACGCCGGGGTTAGCTATTAACTTAATAGAGAAATATACTAAGCTTAGGGCAGGTTTACTTATACGCTATACTAACTAGAGACGCTAGGGTTAGCTATTAACTTAATAGAAAAATGTACTAAGCTTAGGGCGGGTTTACTTATAAGCTATACTAACTAGAGATGCTAGGGTTAGCTATTAACTTAACGGAGAAATGTACTAAGCTTAGGGCGGGTTTACTTACATTAACGGTATACTTATAGTTAACCTTCGCTCTAGCTTTTAGTAGCAGCTTAACTATAGCCTTATGCCCTCCCTCCGTCGCCTATAATAGCGGAGTCTAACTATTCTAGTCCTTTTAGTTGACGTTAACCTTACCTATCTTAAGAAGCAGTAGCTTAACCACAGCATTATACCCTTTTTCCAACGCTTAAGATAGTGGCGTCTAGGCATAGCTTTAGAAGGAGGGGTCTACTAAGAGGCGGGTTTACTTATATGCTATACTAACTAGAGACGCCGGGGTTAGCTATTAACTTAATAGAGAAATATACTAAGCTTAGGGCAGGTTTATTTACAGGCTATACCAACTAGAGATGCTAGGGTTAGCTATTAACTTAATAGAGAAATGTACTAAGCTTAGGGCGGGTTTACTTATAGGCTATACTAACTAGAGACGCTAGGGTTAGCTATTAACTTAATGGAGAAATATACTAAGCTTAGGGTAGGTTTATTTATACCCTATACCAACTAAAGACGCTAGGGTTAGCTATTAACTTAATAGAGAAATGTACTAAGCTTAGGGCGGGTTTACTTATACCCTATACTAACTAGAGACGCTAAGGTTAGCTATTAACTTAATAGAGAAATATACTAAGCTTAGGGCGGGTTTACTTATATACTATACTA
>Ga0307515_10004530_pt1 | contig 28692 bp, 32 predicted proteins | sample 17_EM_MG_FD_194513 | JGI IMG/M metagenome (GOLD analysis project Ga0307515, IMG submission 194513) | Populus trichocarpa ectomycorrhiza microbial communities from riparian zone in the Pacific Northwest, United States - 17_EM | ecosystem: Host-associated > Plants > Roots > Unclassified | place... | reverse complement strand
TATCGTCTCACTTCACCTCAAGGTGGGACTCGCGCATACCGCAGCGGCAGTTTTGTGGTCCTCACCCAGTTCATGTCTGTTTCTCCGTCTCCGTTATCATTATATAGATTTTAAGTTATATCACTTATTTATTCTGCGCATGGGCAAGGTTTCTCTGTTTCAGCGTATGCTATTAGACATGTATCTGTATCGAAACGGTTACCTTTTTGTAGAGTACCGCACACCGCACGCATCCCTCTCGACTCGTGGATCAGGTTGCCTCCTGTATTTATTGCGTATCTCTCAGCCGAGTTGTTCGTGTACTTCCCCACACACGAGTCTGAAACCGCCGCGACGATAACAGCTGCAGCAACCGTGTCCCACGTACATGGCAAAAACGCCATGTGAAGATCAATTCAGTTGCATCGTTGGGTGCTGCGCAGTGACCTCTCTGGCTCGGTGGGCAAATAACAAGTCACAACGGCTGATAACTAACAATCTCCGGAGGACGGGGGGTACTACGGTGTGAATTTCACAATTCCCTAATCCTTTGGAATTGGGCGTAAATTCTTGACAGCTGCATCTCCAACCGGAACTTTCTCAACCCTACACGCCAACGCCAAAACTGTATACCATTTGGTCCTCGCAGTCGGTCAGTGCTACATAAGATGTGGGACGTTTCGTTGATGTACCCCGCAGTGCAACGCGTTCATATTTAACGCAGAATCTACGAACATCGGACGATCAGACTCCTTCGGAACGGATGACGCACGGTACCCCACTGTATTATCAACGTTCTGCCAATCTCCTCCGCGCCACCCAAAATTGAGGAACTTACCGGTCCGCAAAATGGCATATCGGAAGCGCCAGGATATACGGAGCCGCGCGGCCCCGGAAGGGGATTTTGGAGTCTGACGACGAGCGCTCCCCACACCTCGTGAAATAACACCAAAAAGCGTCCGGAAAACCCAACCAACGTCAAAGTCCAAGATAACATCGCCTTTCTCGAGGTGTCCAACAAGGTCCAGCAGTGTAGTGTACACGATAATAGTCGAACAATCGCCGAGTACACAAACGGTCTATCCCAAGTTTACAAAACTTCTGGTCGACGGTCCGGATCGGCGAACAAACTTTCGTTGCTTGTTCGTCTTCCTTTCAGGATTCTTGCAAGCCTCCGCCCGCAGATCCATAGATGACAAGTCTCCCGGCGTCAACGGGGTCTTGCACCCCCCCCCCCCCCCCGGGCCCAGGCCAAAGGATATCAGCACGGTTTTCGTACGTGAGCTTCCTGGCGCGTGATGTGGGGACCAACTCGATGTGCGGCAAAGGTTGACGGTAGCTCGTCAACCGAGAACACAGGATCAGAGAATAAGGCGGCCAACGGATAGGGATGAGGACGGGCGGAATTATGACAACAAATCGTCAAGAAAGTCCTGCATCTCTTGTTTCTCGGTCTTCTTCGGTTCGTGCTCCTCAGTTGGCAGCGGAGGTGCTTCCGCAAGACCTAAGAGCAATCAGTGGCAATTCCAAATGTCAGTCAACAGTTGTTCTCTACCTTTATTCTGAATCCGCGAAGGTCGGGCTGTAGACCTGTTCGTCGGCTGCTTTGCTGCGCTCGTGCGAAACCTTGATTTGAGATCTGAGGGACACCAGGGTCGGCACCAGAGTCAACGTGTTATCTCCATAAGCCTATTTGCTCTCACCTCTGTTCGCGTCTGCTGCAGCCTTTTCGCGACTCATATTTTCTAACTCTTCATCCCACTCCATTTTCTGAACCCGCCCCTTCATCGATTTGTGCACTGATTGAGGACCAGCAGGCTTGAGATGTGTTAAGGTGTGATCCACTTCGCCTTCGTCGGGTTCCGTCGTGAGTGTGGGAATACTAGGGTCGGCGGTATCGTCTAGTCTTTGTCGGGCGAGGAAGTCGGATAAGTCGACTTCGGGGTCCTTGATTTCTTCCCCTGTGTCACAGCGCTGTGTGATTAGAAACCCCACGTCGGGATCGGTGCGGGCGGTAAGAACGCACCCTCAGAATCAAGCTCTGGTTCTTCCTCTTTATATCTATCCGCGTTGGACCCCAATTGTCTCTTCGAATACTTCCTAGTCATCTCTTCTTTAGCCTCTCTCGCCTCCTCGTCGGTTTCATCCTCAGGTCCCTCACCCTCGAGCAGTAACCTCGGTTTCCACTGCGCCGGGGGACCAGTTCCCCTTCTCCCTCTGGCTCGAAGGTATTTTCCGAATCCGCCACGGTTCCCTCGGCCGCGACTCCCGCCACGAGCTCGTGGGGTTGAGCCGGATTGGCTTGAAGGAGCTGGAGGCGACGAGTCCATGAACTGATGTCGGTTGTCGGAAGAGATTTGGCCAAAGTCACTTGCGCGGGAGTCGATCACATTCTGAGCAAGGTTCACAGCGCAGTTAGCGAAGGCAGGGATGCGTGGGTTCTAGTGGGTGCCAGACCAACTGAGTGTGTATTTGAAAATGTACCCCTAATAAATAGTAGCAACAAATTTTCGGCGTACCAAACCGAACCAGCCAGAAAAGAGAGAACGTGGGTATATGGAAAAACGTGATTCGTGCGTAAGTGGGTGATGAGTTATATCTAGGGTCAGAGCTCACACTCCCTGTATGGGTCACAGACACCGGGGTCGTGATATTCAGCAGGATTCTTGGTGAGATATCCGAGTTCAACACCCTCGGAGTAGGACCTAAGGAGGTGGAGAATCAGTTTCAGTCCGACGAACAGACAATAATAGACGATATATTCCATACCATTGCCTTGACATGTTTTTAATCGTCGGGGAATCTTCGAGTTTGTAGCTCCAGAACTGGAGTAGGATCCGTCATCAGCAACCCCTGCCTTGTTTGTTATGTGGGGGAGACTTACGATCCATCCGGCAGTCTGACCGTACACAAGCTTCTGAGCATCGGCAAAGTCTTTCAAATTTTCGTCCGTGGCATTGAAGTTGGTAGCGAGGGACCATTCACCGAACCACTGGGAAGTATCCCCGGTTGACAAGTCTGTAACACAGAAAGATCAGCACGTGTTCCCCACAGAGCAGTCGGAGGACAATTGCTCACTACAGAGGTGGGTCATGTAGGCCACTGAGTTGTTATTAGCGACACCCTGTTATGATGAAACTCAGCACCGCATCACCGAAAACACTGAGACGAGAAGACTTACCCCGAAGCTGTAGTAGAGGTGCCTGTCGTAGGTCTGAGGACCATCCATGGCGTCAGCAGGGTCCGAACGATTGTTGCCATACTGCCAGTTCAGGTCCATGAAACTACAAGAAAGTACGAACCCTCAGTCCTAAACATCAGTCGGGCGGAGAACAAATACGCATACTTGGCGGTCAAGGGCTCATCTCTGGGTTGCCCGAATCCATCTATCATATCCTGGCCTCCATACTTGAGGACCATCTCGGACAGGATATAAGCGCTGTCATCGAGCACGGATTTGATCTCATCGCAGTAATTTCCAGCTTCAGTTGCTTTCAGGAAGGTTTCAGTGATGTTCCCGGAGGAAGCGAGGTTGGGGGCAGAATTGAGGATATCTTCAACCGCGCGGATGGTCTGGACGAAGTCTTTCTGGACTGTTGAATGTAATTAGAATCGGGACAACATGTCAGGAAAATGCGGACCGACATTGTCCGTAGCCGGGAGTGCGTGCGGCGTCCGAAAGGGGCTCGTTGATGGCCTGGATTGAGAATACGCTGTTGAAGTTAGGGTCGACATGCGAGAAAACAGTCATGACCGCGGTCCAGATCAGGGCACGGTGGTAGTTCTTTGGGGTCTGTATGAAAGAATTCAGTCATAAAATAGGGGGGATTCACGTGAGATCACTCGCGTAGAATTCGACCTTATCGGTGCGCCTATGATAGTGATATGGGCCTCGGGTTTCTTGGAATCTGGAGAATAAACTTACCATCCGGCGAACGATTGGTTTACGGCTGCGACACCGGGGAGGGCGTGATGGTCGAGAATGACAGCGATCTCGGCATCTTTCAACCATCCCAAACCTTCCACCTGTAAACGGCGTGAGTGGTCGGCGGTGCCAGGGAGAGAACATCCAAACATACGAGATGGCGCATCCCACCCCTGGGGTAGAATTCTCCATCTTCTACGAGGGGTTCGACGAGCCAGTAGCCAAGCTTTGACGCACATAGTCAGCGCGGAAACCCAAGATGCTTCAAGAGATATCGATCTCACAGGGATGCGAACGGTGTTAATGCTCAACTCCTTGAGGTGTTGAACATCGGCCTCGGTGAACCAGGTTTTCCAATGCTCATCGAATACTTCGTCAGCACGATCCCCAAGCGCCTTGGTAAGCTCGCTATCGATTCGTCCAAACCGTGAATTGCTGATTGTTAGGGGTGATTGCAAGCAACGTACAATTCGGACATAGTGCAATTAGTGTGGCATGAGTCGTTGTACTGGCCGCCCATCCTGGCCCATTCTGGTTGGGGATCAACTTTTGGGGTCAAAGGTGGGCGAAGCTATCCAAGTACGCACCTTCTGGGAACATCCATGGTTCTGCCAATAACCTGCGCGAGGTCAAATACTCTCACCAGAACGGAGGAGTTGCAAGACATACCAGGATCCGAGGTTGACACCATATATGGGCTTCGGTTGGGGGAAGGCGAGAGTAGGAGTAAAAAGAGTGAAGATGCCGGCAGCGAGGGTTAGGAAGCCTCGCATTTTGACCGAGAATAAGGTGGTAGTGGGATGTGGGGAAAGGGGTATGAAGCGGGAGACTGGAACCGCATACCATAGTGGTTTTTAAACCGAAACCACTTGTTTTACTCTGGAAGGGGATTCGAAGAGGTGTGAACACCGCGGCGGACGCCCGCCCTGCAGATCATTTCCTAGCGGAATTGATGGGAGGTACCGCACCGGGCTTATTTCCTTTTATGCATCGACATGACATAGCAACCTCGCCAACTTGTCGACCGCTGGGTGGGGGGCCTGCCCGCTCGGGGACATTTATAATCTGACTTATGCTTATGAGCGTCCCACCGTCCCGCCGCCAACAAGCGAACGACCTTTTCCAGTCTTTAGCTCAACTTGGAGAGGCTGCCATGCCACGTGGGTGCATAAAAGGGAATAATCCTGTCTGATATGTCTTATCGAGCCCCGTAATCCACCATCAGCCCCAGGGTAGTCACCAGAATTTAACTGATAATCTGCGTCGGGGGAAGGGCTGTCAGTTTATTTGCATATTCCTTGATCTCATCGATACGAATCCCCGTCACTTTAGACCCCGATATTGTGCTATCTGTGGACCTAGACCATAAGCGTTGAATAAGGCACAAAGGGAAAGAATGAAGCGCACATAACATTTACTGATGGCCGACCGTCCAGGACGTCCACTGTTTATTTCGAGCGGTACACCGCCATCGAACAAATTCCGACCCCGCCCCGCGGAAGGTCCTGGTGGGTCCGAACGTTTTGGACCCAAAGGGCCGGCGGAAACGTTGGTTTAGAGCACCGCACTCTGCCGCACTGAAGACCTACCGGCTTCCGAGCCGTGAGTGTGCCACTCGAGCGGCCACAAATGACAGTCAGAAACCACCGAGCGATAATTTCGTTGAGATTTGAAAATTCCTGCCGTCGTTCCTTGGACATCCACCACGATGGCAAGCGGAGGTCAGCAGCGGCATCTCACTGTGTTCGCCGTTGGCAGGAGAGAGACCACGTACTTCGGTCTCACGGACCGTCCGTCAGTTTCCGGATATAGGCAACGTCGTAGATCAGATACGGTCAACTCCCAAAGTACAAAAATGTTCAACTTGGAGTTTCCCGTTCTCCTCCTCATCCTCCATGGCAAACCTCAAGTCGCTGTACATACCCCGTCCGCCCACCGACTTCAGCTCCACCGCCGCGGCTGAGCCTGCGACCCCCAAGACCCCTGCCGATGAAGGTATCGAGTTCTTCGAGTTCTCGTCGGTCGATAACAAGGAACCGATTCGCGTCTACGAGCTTCCGTTGGACCCGGACGGTGGTCCCAACAAAGATAGGGCTGTATGATCCCCGCTGATCTCCTCTCGCTAATCATTGCTCACATCGCTTGCTTCCGATCCAGTACGTCCGGTTGCCCCCGGCAACCACGCCCTACGTCCTGCGCGTAACCATAGACGCCGGAACCCCCGCCTCCAGGAATGGTGTGTTCAAAACCAACTTTCCGCTGGATGGAGGAGCCTTCGCTCGGGATAGATTTACGGAACGCAAGTGAGTGCTCCCCGTCAGACATCACTCCGGGACGACCCGCTCATCTCCTTCCCGTTAGACTTCCAATCGACTTTTCGAAACCCATCAAGGTTGACTTGCCCATCTCATGTGCTGGTGCATTCGTGTACTGGGTCGAGTTTGACGGAGAGATCCCCGAAACCCGCGTCAAGGGTCGGGAAGGCTACTTTAATGTCGACCCTATCCTCCTCGTGAAGCCCCACGTTCCTATCCTTTCTCCGGATCTTACGATCAACTCCAAGCGCGACATGGAATCGAGACATGTCAACCTCCCATTGGATGGTATCTCCATGCTCACGCTCGTTTCAAAATGGATGGGCCCTGTCTCTGGTTGGAGGAACCACTTCCAGGAGGCGAAGGACCGAGGATACAACATGATCCACTGGACTCCTATTCAAGAACGTGGGGAGAGTGACAGTCCGTATTCTATCCGAAACCAACTCGCCTACGATCCTTCAATGTTCGATGAAAAATCAGACTTCGAGAAGGACGGAGGTGTGTCAAAGATCGAAGAACTGATCCATATCGCGAGGGAGGAGTATGGTCTCTTGAGCCTGACTGATGTCGTGCTCAACCACACTTCCAACGACTGCCCATGGTTGAGCGAGCATCCAGAAGCTGGTTCGTGGCACCAAACCCGTTATCACGCTAGTGGCTAATCATGATTTAGGATACACTCCCGTCAACTCGCCCCACCTTATCCCCGCTCTGGAACTGGACACCGCGATTCTAGGCTTCTCCACCACACTACAAAAGCGGGGGCTCCCGATACAAGTCACCTCTGCCGCAGATGTCGATGCCCTAATGAACGCCTTGACCGCGGATCTCAAATCCCTCGACTTCTGGCAATACTACGTTCTAGACGTCAAGGCCGAACGGGAGAGGGTCAAAACAGCCCTCTCGACGGATAATGTCACGCCCTGGGACGGTCCCAACGTTGGAGGCAAGACGGTTGTGGAGCTCTTTGAGATCCTGAAGGACTCGGGCAAGATCATCGGTTATCGCGGACTCGCAGGTCGTTTCTCAAGAAGGATCGACGGTTCAGTAGCCGCAGGATTCGCCAAGGCTGCGTTCTCGGAAATCAGTGGTGTTGATGATTTGGCAGATGCATGGATCAGGGTTGTCGATGTCGCCAACGTGTCACTGTACGAGGAATGGAACAAGGATACCAAAGTTGCGTTGGACAACATCAAGAACCGCCTCAAGTATACCCGCCTAGATGATCATGGGCCAAAACTCGGACCCATTTCTGCGAAGTGCGCACCATCCCGTTTCGGAATTAATATCCGCTGATGTATCCGTAGGTTACCCCTTGTGGAACCTTACTTCACCCGCCTGCCTGAGGCCAAAACGGACCCCCTCAAGTATTCATTGGCTAACAACGGATGGATCTGGAACGCGAACCCCCTTGAAAACTTTGCCACGCCGCCGTCCAAGGCGTACCTTCGTCGGGAAGTCATTGTTTGGGGTGATTGCGTCAAGCTTCGGTATGGTTCCGGTCCGGAAGACAACCCTTGGCTCTGGAACTACATGATCAAGTATGCCACCACCCTCGCGGGCGCCTTCCAAGGTTTCCGCATCGACAACTGCCACAGCACCCCCCTCCATGTCGGAGTTCGGGTGTTGGACGCCGCCCGGGTTGCTAACCCCAATCTTTACGTGTGCGCTGAGTTGTTCACTGGCAGTGAAGAGATGGATCTGTTGTTTGTCAGTCGCTTGGGATTGAACAGTCTCGTGCGGGAGGCCGGAAATGCGTGGGACCCGAAAGAATTCAGTCGCCTATTGTACAGACATGGAATCGGCAAACCCCTCGGTCAGTACCCGCATATCCCATACGATCACGGAGCTCACTGACCAATCGCTACCATGTTTGTCTTATGTGAAACGCAGGTTCGATGGGGGAGGTGTGCCTGGCTGTGAACGAGGAACTCCCCCCACCCACCGGAAAGGGTCCATCCCGCCCAGCTGTAGTTATCCCTCACAACGGCTCCGCCCCACACGCGCTGTTCTATGATCTCACTCACGATAACGAAACCTACCTTCACAAAAGAAGCGCTGAGGACGCGTTACCCACTGGAGCTCTGGTCACTTTTTCTTGGTCAGCTACTGCGAGCGTAAAGGGCTTCGATGACCTATACCCAGCCCTTTTGGATCTTGTCAATGAAAAGAGACATTATGAGGTAATGTAGAGTTTCCTATTGGCAACACGACACTCATTTGATCGTGGCAGGTTACCGGTCTGGCGGAGAACAGTGGATTAGCGAGGGCCAAAATGGTCTTGAACGCTCTCCACGCGGAGATGGCAATTCAAGGTTTCGAGGAAGGGCACGTGCATCAAGAAAATGACGTGAGTAGCACTTTCGCCCCGTCAACGGAATGAGTCCTCATCGGAATGTCCTTTTGTGGTAGTACATTGTGATACACCGTGTACAGCCCACTACACAGAAGGGATACATACTCGTAGCGCACACAGCATTCATAAAGGGGTCAAAAGATCGTGGATACAGTTGAGTGCACTGTAACCATGTCCCCACCTCGGCTCACGATTTCTCCTACCCAGTCGATCCGATCAAACTTCGTTCCACGAGGGTAAAGTATATCACGGGGTACACAGTTGACATCTCCTCGTACGAAACAGTGAAGGACGAAACCACGCTTAAGGGACTGCCCGGGAAGATTTCCGAAATCCCAACGATTGTAGTGCCACAGAGCCTCGACGCTGAGGGCCCCTTCTCCGAAATCATCGTTCCGGAGCACTTCCCGCCCGGAAGCTTTATGCTATTCGAGACGCGTTTGGAGGGGCTTGATCCTGGACTCGATCAATTCTGCGCTTCCGGAGCCGAACAAGCGTTCAAAGATCTGAATCTCGTGGAATTGAATGTTGTCCTTTTCCGTTGCGAGGGAGAAGAGAGGGATGCGACCAAAGGGGAGATAGGGGCCTATGACGTTCCCGGGATTGGAAAACTCGTCTACTGCGGCTTGGAAGGTTGGATGCATCCGTTGAGGCACATCATCAGGTTCAACGATCTTGGGCATCCACTTTGTGCGCACCTCAGGCAAGGGAGTTGGGCGTTCGATTACATCAGCGGAAGGCTGACCAAGTGCGTCACATTTTTCATCAAGGGTTCTTCCAGTTGTCGGTATACTGACTCGGTTTCCCTTTGAAGGCAGACCGATACGTTCCCGAGCTTTGTAAAGCCGGCAGCCTGGTTCAAAGAACGCTTCGACAAAATTAAAGCCGCCGTGCCACCTTTCTTGAGACCGAAGTACTTCGCGATCGTCATATCGGAGGCGTATAAGGCCGCGCGTCGAATTGCGATTGAACAATGCTCGGAATTTGTCGTGGACGGTCATTCATTTACCCATGACCTCGCTTTGTGTTCGTTGCAGATGCATGGCCAAGTCGCATCTGCGTCTCTGGATCCAGGGAAGATTACTCCATCCCTTGCCGCCGGTCTCCCTCACTTCACCGGTGGCTGGGCAAGGTGTTGGGGAAGAGATGTGTTCATTTCGCTGAGAGGATTGTTTCTGACGACGGGGAACTTCGAAGGCGCACGGAGGCACATCCTCGCATTCGCAAGCACTTTGAAACATGGGTTGATCCCGAATCTACTGGATTCTGTCAGAAGTCCGAGGTATGTTGGACTGCCAATTTTGAGATCTTGCGCGTGCCATTGACCATGCAATTCTAGGTACAACTCTCGCGACTCGCCCTGGTGGATGCTTCAAAACATTCAAGATTACTGCGTCATGGCACCGGACGGATATTCCATCCTGGATGAGCCTGTGAAACGCCGGTTCCCGAAGGACGACACCTGGGTCCCATGGGACGACCCAAAGGCATATTCATACTCGAGCACTATCGCGGAGATCATTCAAGAGATCCTACAGCGCCATGCTGAAGGGATATCCTTCCGCGAACACAACGCTGGGCCTAACCTCGACATGCAAATGAAGGACGAAGGTTTCCAGATTGACGTGAGGGTTGACTGGGATACTGGGTTCACGCTTGGCGGAAACGAGCACAACTGTGGGACGTGGATGGACAAGATGGGTGAGAGCGTGAAAGCTGGAACGAAGGGTGTACCTGGGACTCCAAGAGATGGAGCTCCGGTCGAGATCATTGGGCTTCTATTCAGTACCTTGAGATGGTTGGACGAGGTTAGAAGCAAGGGCAAGTTCCCCTTTGAGGGTGTCAATGCTACGAGTGAGTCAGTTCTCGATGTTGCCGACCTTGCCAATTTTCTGGATCGGCATGCTGATACATTTACCGGTTTCCCCCTCAGTCAATGGAGTGCAACGCCCCGTAACGTACAAAGAGTGGGCAAATCTGATCCACAAATCCTTCGAGAAGCATTTCTACATCCCACTAGGTACCTCTTCCTGACGTGCTTCTTTCAGCAGCAGTTTGACAAAAGTGGTTTCTTAGATCCTGTCAAAGATTCCGAGTACGAGCTCTCCACTGGACTCATCAACCGTAGAGGAATTTACAAGGATGTTGTTGGATCTGGACCTGGACGAGAGTGGTCCGACTATCAGTTCAGGCCAAATTTCCCTATCGCGATGGTTGTGGCACCAGAGTTATTTGATCCAGTGCACGCTCTTGGTGTGTTGAGGCTTGCGGACCAACACCTGCGCGGGCCGCTGGGTATGAAGACTCTGGATGCAGCGGACCTTCAATATCGCCCATACTACGACAATTCGAACGACTCGGATGATCCTACCACCGCCAAGGGAAGGAATTATCACCAGGCACGCGCATATTCGTTTCACTATCCAGTAGCGCGCTTAATTTGAACACGCTTCTCATAGGGGCCAGAGTGGGGATGGCCGCTCGGATTCTTCTTGAGGGCCTATCTTTACTTCGATACCAAGGTCGGACAAGGAAAGACGGTGAGTTCCGTGATACTCCACTGTCGGTGAATCTCCGGCACTTATAGATTATTTCTAGGACCCGGCAAAAACGCTACACAAATTGCACGAAGCGCTCTTGCCGTCTCGTCACCATATCCGGACCGACGCTTGGGCCGGCCTGCCGGAGCTGACAAGCAAAAACGGTGAACACTGCCGGGATTCTTGCAACACGCAGGCGTGGAGCGCTAGCACGCTGCTAGACTTTTTAGAGGATGTGCACAAACTGAGTTGAAGGGGTGACACAGGTTGGCTGACGCCAGGAATCGCCGTGATCGGCCCCGTTTCCTCCTTTTTGCCTGTTCGGACAGGGTGTAACTCTCTCGTTGTGGTTTGACCCCTTTCCGAAGAAGAGCTGTGAGATGTAATGTAGTTGTAACGAATGGACACAAGAAATCTGGACCCTAGACCCCTTACCTTTTTCACCTCCGAAAGTCACTCGCGATTGATCGGTTTGAGCCGAATGATGCACTAGCGTTCCGCGACGACCAGGATACGGGCGGCAAATTTGAGCTCGGGGGCTTCTAGGCGGCCCGAAAATTCACTTGCGAATTTGTCTATCTAGACCGCCGACTTTCTACCACGCCGGATTTCACACAACTCCTTTCTTCCCCCGTGGGTGAGATTACGTCAGAACACGCGTCGAATTATGGTACTGTTAGCCTCGCTCGAGGTGTCTGAATGAGGGTTTCGGGGCAGGGATTGACCGACATGTGCTGATCTAACCGCCAACAAAGGCTGACCTCCTAAATACCACCTCCCTGCACTCGTTGCTTCCCTATTTACCCCTGCCGACAATGGTCAACCCAAGCATATGCGCCCCCTGCAGGTACGATGCGCTCATCTCTCTGAATCTGCTCCTCGTGTCTGATGAGACGTCGGTTGGTTACCAGGACACGGAAAGTGGTTAGTGGCCCTTGTCTTCTGACACCAATCGGTTGATAGCCGTTGGTGGCTCACCGCCCTTGAAAGCGGCTCTCCCGTCACCCGTTTCGCTCACCCTCCTATCTCTGCGCCTTTCCCTAGAGGTGTGATAGTAAGCAACCGGAATGTGGCCAGTGTCTTCAAGCTCGCCGGATGTTCAAATGTACCTATGATGCTCCTACTTCAAAGCCAACGAGGGACAATTTACGCAAAGGAGAAGCCTGCATGCCTTGCCGGTGAGCCGAAGGAATTCTTCTCGTTCTCGGAGAAGCTGGATTATACTCACTGCACCTGCAACAGCCGAAAAAAAAAGGTTCGTGACCAATGTTGATTGAAAGCCAGGGCGTTGGACTAAGCGACTGGGGCTGTACCAGAAATGCGACGCAGCACAACCTATCTGTGACCGATGCTCTGCAGCAGGGATCGGACATGAGTGCTTCTACAAGGAGCGACCCCCCCACAAGTCTCCGACCATGAAGGACGCCACCGCTGTCTCTCTCGATACCTCACGGATCCCTTCTCCCACGCTGTCTGCCACGTCGACCATGCGCTCTTCTTCTCCGTCCAGTGGTAGCTCCCATTACACATTCCCGGTGACGACCACAGGACTTCCATTTTCCGTCAACCATGGCGGTCTCAGCAACGTGGTATCGACCAGCCTGTTGGACACCGATCAGGCAAATGCTCGAATTCCTGATGCCTCGTTAGATGATCTCAACACGTCATTGTGAGTCCGAACTTCTCTCCTTTCTGCACTTTTGAACTAAGAATTTTTGTGTGTATTCGCAGCCGATTGACGTTCCTGGCCCATCGAGAACAGCTCGGGATATATCTGCCGTTTGGAAAATACCAGGCCATCATCTTGGGGGACATGTCCAACGCTTGCGTCCATCCATTCTTCGTCCACTTCGCTCACGCTATGGGTTGCGTTTTCTATCAAGCCCGTCGAGCTGACTTTTCCATGAAGGAGATGCAAAACGCCCACTTCGCGCTCGCATATCAGACCTTACAGCAGATGAAGGAGGAAGACGACCCGTTTATCTACGGGCAGGCACACCAGTACCTGTCATGCAGCGGTTTTTGTTCTCAGTCGATGCAAACCGCGATTGCTTATCACGAGGCAGCCGTCGAGATCACGGAAAGGAACGGCCTTCACATACTCAAGGATCCAGGCTGCATGATTTCTGATCCGGCACACCTCGAGGCCTCGGAGGTGCTCGAAAGGGCTGTATTCCTTGGCAATCTCCTTCACGTGGAGATCGTACTGGATCTGTTCGGTGCCAAGAAACGCACACTTTGTTACGCGATTGAAGACGAATTCCGTTACCGGTTCCCAGTATGCCTGTCCGATTTTTTCCCAATGAAACCTCGGCACTAACCACATCCTTCCCGAACCCAGAAAGCGTTCCCGTTTCTCTTCCAGGTTTCCCCGTCGATCTTGCGAATCAGGAGCGTGCTTCTCATGAAGGAAGTATTGGACACGATTGAGTCAACCGTGAAGCTAGGTATACCTTATCCTGATACTCCAAGGTTTCGAATTCTCACCGGTCACACAATCAAAACAGGATTCGAAATGGGGGGACTCACGAGCAGCTGCCTCGGACTGATCTCCACGCTTACCTCCCATGTTGATGGGTTGACGGAACTTTCCACCGGGCCGTTGAACAAGGACCGCGCGAGCGCGGTATCATTACGGTCCAGCCTCGTCAACTCGTTGGCGGCCCTCGCAGAAATGCTCGATCTCATGTCGCGCATCTCCCCCGAGCCTCTCGGGACAGATTATCGGCGTCAATGCATCGCGGCTCTAACGCGGGCCGTCAAGGCCGTTCACGAGCTGGGCCACGAGGAGTTTACCGCCATCGGAACGTTCCTCGGGGTACGTCGTCCCAGGCCGGGCCAATTATTATCCTTCAATAACCCCGAATTGACTATGGCTGTTCAGATCTCGCTCAAGCGCTTGTCGACTCTACTGGGTTTCACGATCAACCGGCTATACAGGACGCCCATCGAGGGTGTTGATATTGACACACTCATTTCCGGTGCGGCAATTTTGGCGGAGGCAAAAGAGGGGCTGCGCAATGCCTTTGCTCCTGCAATTTCTCCTTCAAACCCGGATTCATTGGCCTCGAAACTCTCCGAACTGTTCATTTAGTTCGGTGGATATTGTCAAGGAGGCGCGGAGGCTTTTCGGTTTCCAAGCAGTCAATTGGTTCATGTTGTCTTGAATATGCTTCGACCCATTGTTTGCGCTCAGGTGGCATGTGCGTCTTGTTGTAGTTAGCTTTCGTTCGAAAATGTGGCTGATAAAATCTTGACTTGTTCTCGATAAGACGTGCCTAAAACCGTAGTGGGGGATCCCAGCACAACGCAGCTGAAGCGCGGCTCGCTGAGGAGCCTCAATATTAACCGGAAGTTAAGGGAACGCTGGGGGCACGACATTATGAACGGAACGGGGAGTCACAATGTTGGGCTCAAATTTATCTCAGTGCGGCCGACTGGTTCTTGGGACGCCTCTGGATCCCGCCCGACTGTCTTCCTTTTCGTGCTTTGGCATTTCTCGACCAGGAAATCCGGATGAACATTGGCCGTTACAGCCTCGAGTGAAGACAATAGACCATCAACGTCATCGAATCGTCTGACACGGGCTATCTCGGTGTACACGGGAATCTGAAACCTCGTCCCCCCGAGTCCTCTGTTGCTTTGTGATCAAACTATATCACGCTTCCTTTGTGCTTCTCAGTTCGCAGGCGGAACAAAGGCCTTTCGCTTCCTAGTTTTGATGCGATCCGCGGCATTCTTCGATCTGGATAATGTCAGGTGGTGCGCCGGTCTCGTAGGAGACGACAATAGTTTATCAAAGTTGAGGTGATCAACATCCACGCTGGCCCCACTCGGTCTCCTGGAACCTGTCTATGGCTTACCACTACGCCGGACTGTCTTTCAGGTACTTACCACGATCGCCCGCGAGTGGGGCAGGTTGGTCCGCCTGGTAAGCCACATAAGGCGCTGGGGAAACTGCTGTGTGATCGGAATACCTCGAGAAAAACTGGTTTTCCAGATTTTGGAATGTTATCTTTCTCCGGTCTCACGGCGATGTCGGATTCCAATTGTGCTCCTGACACGCAACAGTTTCTCGTTTTGATCCACAGATCAGGTGCGTATATTGGCTCACGGGTCTATCCACTTCATCGATTTGGACTGGACCTATATTCCCCGGTATGAGGACAGAGTGAGTGAAAACCAACACTGAAATCAAGCGATGTGTAATTCGACCAGAATGGAGCACACTACCCGCTGACTTTCACAGACATGCTGACTGTACCCTTATGGGGCCCTACGTTTGCGATGGATCCCCTTCGCCCCAGTACGGCCCCGGTCGAGCTAGCTTTGCCTCTGTCACCGTTAATCCGATCGGTATGCAATGCAAGAATCGTGAATTTGATGGTCTATTCCGGAATGAATACCCGTCCTATTCATAAGTTAGGGCAGAGTATTCTAGCGTTTGAGCGTCCTGCGAGCCGTTTTGGTGGCTTCAGATTGTGAATTGGTATTACCAATGGTTGCCCCCACTATCCCTAAAATCTGCGCGGTTCCTCTATTCGGCCCCTCCATTACGACATCGAACTCCACTTCGGAACGCAGCTAGATGAGTAAGCAGGGTTACAGATGGGACATTTGGGCCCCGTTATGCCCCACCACCTGTATTCCATCTCCACTGCCGTCTCGATTCGAAGGAAATTAAAACGCCACCACGGCACGTCCTGGGGATCTGGGCCTTGCAGTAGGCACAGTTTCATTGTGATATGACGCTGTTGGTGAGATCTAGACCCCCGGATGTGAACCGAGTGTGACTCTCTTGCTGACAGGTATACGTTTTATTCCATTCTTCACCATACGCGAACTGTCCCGAGATGCGCGATAGATGAAGGTTCTGACAATTTGAATGACTGAGTAGTGTCCACACAACCACCCTTGCATTACAACCTCACAATGACACACGGCGTGGTGACTCCGTAGAGGAATGGTACTGCACACTCACCAGAAACCGTCAAAGGAACCCCCAAGTGATAAAGAAACACAAGCATGGGGGTGAGGGACCGAGAGGGTTTGAGGGTCGCGAGAATTCAAATTCGGAATTTGGGGGGAAGAACTCAACGGCGCCGTCACAACGGCGCAGGAATCGGGCCGGCCCTTCAAGATCTCGGGGTGCTGCATGTCGTCGAGCAAGGCTAGCACAAATGTAAGAATGTTCGAGAAGAACCTCACCGACTCAAACGGACCACGCTTTTGTGACCACTGGCGATCAGTAGTGATATAGTGGTCTGCGGGTCGATGTGTTGGTCTGCATTGCCTGAAAACCGCGATAAGGGATTAGCCAAGGAGGTATTGAGCTACCTTCGCCAATGTATATACATTCATCACTCACGACCGCACGTTTCACCGCGTCCCGCTCCCTCACGCGTAGCGGATACCTCTTGGCAACCACAACCAATGAATCCGCCTATAGATACCGTCTGGTCCCTCTTTCACGTTTGGCACGGCATCACCATCGGCGCGAGCTTTTAAAGTTCACGATGGCAAGTTGACTTTTGGGGATAACCATTAGTTTAGAAAAACGCAGAGATAATGTCCTCGAAACGCGAATTGATCACGTACACCCCCTTTCATGAAAGTAGGTTGCGAACGTACTGGCAATGGTGTGGGTTGGCTGGGGCCTTATTCACGCCCGGCTTATCATGGTCAGGAGACTACTAGCGGTTCCTGCGCGTCTAAGATAACAGCGTCAATCAGAGGCGCCGTCACGGAAGTGCCAGATGTTCACGAGACCGGACCACGCGTGTCGATTATACACAAAGAAAGAAAGAGTTACGAGATAATTTTGGCGATCACCGCTGGCTACCCTCTATTTCCCGCGATGGGGTTCCCGAACCAATGTCACGATGCAGGGTGGGTCTGAGGGTAGCAACTAATTGTCCGTCGAGCGCCTTGCGGAGGGAGAAGTACGGGCTTGATTGCATCGGCTGAAGCAAACAAGCTGTCGATCCCGGCTCAAACCTGGACCGCCATAGAGCCGTTCAAAGACAAAGGCGGGTTCGGAGAAGGATCAGCACTCAGCGCTCACTCATCGGGGTGTTTACCTTCGGATACATTTGGCGGGGTTGAGGGCACGCGTTCATATTACCACCCACCCTCCTTGGGGGGATGGTCAGCACCCCGGGGTCCCTGATGGGACCTTGGGCTATAAATTCCAAGCCCCGAACAGGGCATATTCCAGTGAAGAACCGGATACTTCCGTTGTTCGCGATTCGGCGCGCTGAGTGAACATGCTGAGTTGAGAGCAGCACCGGGGGGGGAGTTTCCTAAACTCCCTTGCTCGACGGTAGAATTCTAGCTCCGCCTGATTGGCTTTTCCGGTGGATCCTCAAGGACGGATCATTCCTTCCAAAACTTCCGTAATATCCGAGCTGGAGTTACGCGGGAGGGAGAAACGATTTGCCGGTGCGCAGCTCGGCGGGGAGCAATAAAACCTCCAGTCTGGTAAGAGCGTCAAGGGCAGACCGTTTGTCGTTTTTCCATTCCGCCCCAAAGGAGAAGTCCCCATGGAGGTAGTGCCGAAGGTTGTCTGATCTGGAGGGGTGTGTGAGATCGCTCGTAGGATCACGATAAATATGTTAGTCGTGGGATGAAGAATGCGGCAGGGACTTGTGTTCGACCTCACCAACGCGGGGTCGTACCACGGACGTTCGTTTTTCTACCTGGGAAAGGCAGGTCAAGGTGGAAGTTGCGTTTCGCCCACCCGTTTTCAACCCTACCAAGTGTGTATCGTTAGTGACGGGCCACGAGATCCTCACCCATGAAGCCAATGTGTATTACTAGCAACCTGAGAGGAACCGTGAACGGGAGCGGTAAGGGGGGGGTACCATATTATCGCCTGTGCCAGGTGGCTTGGGGCGGGGAGGTGGTTATTAGGAGCACGTTTACCCCTCCGTGGTGCCCAAAGCATAACTTTATACTGGCGTTCCGCGGAACTCCGGCACTAGACCAGAGCGCGATGAAAGCAACCGTAAGGCCACGAAACGCCACCACGGAGTTGCGACCTGAACGTCGGCAGAGAGGCAGTGTAAACACGTGCGGAGCGAAAGACCTTTCCAGAGGGTGGTGTTTTCACGCGACTACTCCGCTTTTTTATCTGGACGTATCATTGAAGGTAAGAATCGAAATTGGTTATCTGAAGATCTTCTGCATTTCGTCTCGTAGAGCAAACACCAACCCAACTATCGACGCGAGGATTCCACTTCATTCTTTTCTTTCCTTTTCTTTTTTTGACGCCATGGGGTGAGGCCGGATGTATTCCAAGTCGATGCTTCAAACCCCAGGAAAATGCACCGTCTGATCAGGCAATGGCCTTCGGTCCTGAGAGCAAGGCACCTCCGAAGCTCAAGCTCGCCTGCTCCTGAAGGTGATGCATCATACACGCCGAGGAGAGGGGGCAAATTTCGATCCCACATCCACAATAATGACCTATGTGGGAAAGGTTAGTACTGATGAATCAGTACAAATTTTTGTCACTATTGGGTCGTTCTAAGTGCCTGCGATACTAACAAAGGTGAGATGGGTGGGTTATTGGGGTAAATGGATTCACAATGAAACTCACGCTACAACATCTCAGTGTATTCAGCCCCATGGGTTTATCGCTGTGGGAGATCCCAGCGCTGGTCGTAAGCGCAATAAATTCCGTAGTACCTACAATGGATTCGTTCGCACTGTGGAGATTTAGGTCCCAAAATGCGTCGGTACTGAAGGCCAGACACGTCTGACGTTTTGTTCTGATCCATCCGAACTGGGGGATGGGTTCCCGGGTACGAATTGGGAAGATATTCGAGAGATGTTGGCCCCAGATTCAGGGATCAAGGAGTAAATCTCGGACAGGGAGGGCACCAAGAAGGTAAGGGACTCAACATTCCTTCCATATCGGTGAGGGTGGATCGCAGTGGAATGAGAAGGGTAACGCCGGTGCTAGCCGATCGCGAGACGTGAGAGTTTTCGCACAGTGACCAGAGTCCATCACACTTACCGATCGCGTTTAACTTAACCTGCTAACCTCATCAGCGATGAGTCGAGGAGCTTTCATTGTCATCGAGGGTCTTGATCGGTCTGGAAAGAGCACCCAGGCAGGACGACTTCTAGAACGTCTGGAAGCCACTTCTAGACCAGTCCAGCTGGTCAAGTTCCCAGGTAATCCCTGATTACTCTCTTCCAAGTGCTCATGTGAACGCGTCCCTCGACCCTGTACCTCAGATAGGTCCACGCCGATTGGGAAGTTGATAGATTCATATCTGCGCTCTCAGTCGGATATGGATGATCATACGATTCATCTGCTATTCTCTGCCAACCGCTGGGAGATTTCGTAAGTGGCTCACTCACCTCGACCATTAGTGTGTCGTAACAACAACCAACGGTGTACCCATTCTTTTCCCTCCCTTCTGCGCGACGGTTCGCAGCTCGCGGATCAAGTCCCTACTCGATTCCGGCACTATGATCATTTGCGACAGATATGCATTCTCTGGAATCGCATTCTCCGCATCGAAAGCGTTGCTGCAAAAGTCTTCTCCCTCCACCTCTAGTTCGTTGACATACGAATGGTGTAGAGCCCCAGACGTGTCTCTACCCGCTCCGGACCTCACTCTCTTCCTCGACATCTCTCCGGAGCAGGCCGCGAAACAACGCGAGGGGTACGGTGAAGAGCGCTACGAGAAACTAGAAATGCAAGCCCGCGTTCGAGAAGTCTTTGGAAGGATCGGGAAAGAGATGGGTACGGAGAAGTGGGTGACCATAGACGCAGGTAGGGCTCGAGAAGTGGTTGAGAAGGATATTTGGGAAAAGGTCTCTCCTCTGGTAGAGGGGGTGAATGAACCGGTCAGTCGATTGTGGGGTGATTTACTTTGACTCTGCCTCTGGCCGGGGAGCCCGGCTCGAGAGGACTCCTGACCTCTCTCGGGAAGGTTTGAAACGTATGGATTAGGATAGATAGAAAGTGGGTATACTGTGCTGAAAACAACTCGTATTAGATCAGGACAGCGCTTCGCTAGCAAAATGGACTCGGGAGGAAAGCAATGGACAATACCCAGCGTCAAGACCGCAAAATAATCTGATGAGACATCACAACATACGGCGACCAGGGTACCACCTGTCGGTCTTGCTTTCCCGTAAGCCTAATACTCTCCTTCAACAAGAAAACCATGTCCACCGATACCCCAACGTCTTCAATAATCGTGTTGAAGGCCAGTATCGCGAAGTAGTTCATGTTGGGTAGTCGTAGAATGTCAATTGTGACGTCCAAGGCGGACCCTGTTGGTGGAACGAACACAATCTTCGGACTGAAGGACCAGAGCGCTTGGATGATAGTTGTTCTGCCTTGCAAATTGCCCGTGTTACATTTAGTTAAATGGTAGGGTGAGGGAGGGCGGGAACTGGGTATGAACCGGCAGGAGAAGGTCGCCTCTGAAATGTAGGCACCTTCGAGACACAGATGTTTCTTGTCAAAGGTCATTATATATCTGAACAATGGGTCAGATTTGCGGAGGCATCTAGTTAAGTGCACAAAACCTCCTTGCGAAGTTAACGATGCTTTCGTAGTCCCTGTCGCTGATTTCACCCTTGCGGGCACCTGAACTTGGGGTTGGGTCCGGAGAGACCCTCACCGATGACACGGAGGTTGATGAGGGTGGGTACCGTGTGGGTGATCGCTCCGCCTTCCGAAAACGCGGAACGGTGTTGGACACCGTGGGGGTATTTTCCTTCCTGCTTCTCCGTCAACTCTACAGTGGGTGTTGGGGAGAGCGCAAACTTACTCGGCGTTGGTTTCACCGCGGTCGGTTCTCCTCCTCTTGGGCAACGGAGAATCAGGGAGAGCGGCACTTATGATCGCTAGTGAGGGATTGGGGCGCTTGCCCCTCGCAGTTTTCCGTGCTTGCTGGGGAGGCATCCGGATTCAGCCTCCAAGCCTGGCGACCGACGGCGAGCGTACAGAAGCAAGACCCGAACCCGCGGTGACATAAAACATGGCCATTTGTGTTTGTCGCGTTCACGGCAGACGGATCAAATATCTCGGCACGATTTCTCACGCTTGGAACATCGTCTGACCGGGGACCTCGGGGTGCTTCCGGAACTTGAAAAGCAGCCTTTCATCGAGGCGCGCCAGTTGAGGGCCACGGCGCACACGATTCGTAGCAACGGTACACGAAAATTGGTTGTCTGTGTTTGAGAGAGTGACCCGTGCCACCAAGCAAGACGGAATGATCGATGCTGACCTGGACCCACGCATGGTCCTCCCACTTTCTTACCCGCTCTAGTGGCAATTACGCCTTTGTACATAGTCTGGGGTTCAGTAAAAGCCAAGAATGCGTTCAGTGGACCGCTCGTCTCGAGGGAGCTTGTTGGTATGAGACCACCGATGCGTGATGTGACAGACCGTGACGGGCACAACAGCCACCTTGATAGCGCACCACTCCGTCCGCCCACTCACTCAACCCCATCTCCCCCACCCAAAGACCTACGGCCCACAGAATCTCTACTACGACGATGGCATCCAAAGCTGCCAACAAGAGAGTGCGCATCAGCTCGCGCTACGACTTGCTGTGACCCGTGTTGATCATTACCCCCCAGCTCACCAAAGAATACGTTGCCATGCAAAGAGAGCCACCCCCCTTCATTTGGGCCGCTCCTGACGAGAAGAACATCTTGAACTGTGCGTTATGTCACTCACTTTACACTCGCCGAGTGACCTAATCTCCGAATACAGGGAACTACTTGATCGTGAGTTGCCGACAACTCTGACGGATCCCAATTTCGAGCGATCTCACCCTGCAACCTCTTAGCGTGGCCCCGCGGATTCGCCATTCGAAGGAGGGGAATACCATGGGGTTCTGACGTTTCCACCGGAATACCCGTTCAAGCCACCGGGCATCAAGGTATGCCCTCACGATCGACCACGCGACTCGTTTACACACAGCTCCTTCCAGATGCTCACACCCTCTGGACGCTTCGCACCTGATAAGAAGATCTGTTTTTCAATGTCGGACTTCCACCCAGCTTCCGTAAGCGCTTCTGCCGACCTGCCCTGAAAATGAAACTCACGTCAATCGACAGTGGAATCCTGCGTGGAGTGTTGCCACAATGTCCGTGTCCCCGCCGCTTTGCAATGCTTTTATAGCGTGTCAAGCTAATCCTCTTCTAGATTAACCGGCTTGTTGTCCTTCATGTTATCGGATGAAATTACTACCGGGTCGGTAAACACCACCGATGCTGACAAACGCGCCTGGGCTCGCAAGAGCCACTCTTGGAACATTCAGCAACGCAAGTTTAAAGAAGCGTTCCCCGAGGTAGTTTCTTTCTGATGCCGAGCCTGAGTAATATCTTACAGATGCGCAGTACTGTACTCCCACGATGCGTGACTTACCGAACATGGGTGAGTCGGTACGAGGGAAGTCATCTGACCCAACCCCCTCCCAGCCGACACAACAATCAACGCCACGCCGCGTTGTCGAGCAACCCCGGGTTGCCCAAAACCCTCAGCCCGCCGCCGCACACTCAGCGACGGCGGATTCCAAAGTCGTGGTCGAGGCGAGCTCCAGTGACGCCTCTGGTGGTTGGGCCGATGTCATCTGGCAGAAATGGCGGTGGGGTCTTTTTATCGCTATTGCTGTAATTGTTTCTAGGTTGTCTTCCTCGTAACAATTCTTTTACGACCATCTCTTACCCTCCGGCTTTGGGGACCTGTAGGCGTGGTCAGATTTCTGGTGTCATATATTTCTTTTCTACCTACTCTCGTTTCCTTGTTCCTTGGAGTACTAGTAGCGTCACCCAGTTCTCTCCTTAACTCATTACGGTTGTTTCATGTCCTCTCAGTCTACACACATAATCTCCAATTCCCTATTACCTGGCACGTTCGAGTGAAGAAACGCATCGCGATTGGCCAGGGAATCCGGAAGCACCCGTTCCCGCCTATTGGATCGGACCACAAACTCTTCAGTCATCCTTCGGATCCAAACACCACCTTTTCTTCATCTCTCCGTCATCTCCCACAATGCTTCAGCTTCAGAAATCTACTTCGAGGGTGCGTTCTCAGCGTATTCGACGCGAACGCGGGTTGCTGACGTTGCTGTTTTGGATGTCTAGGCCGTAGCACGTCGGTTACGAGCGGGCCGCCTTGGTTTCGGGGCCCGTCGAACCATGGCCAGCCAGTCGGAGCCATATGACGCTGTTGTCATTGGCGGAGGTGTGTCTGTGCATCCAAACATTTCGTTCGGGAACGAAGGCTGACGCGGAGCATGGGTCCGTAGGTCCCGGCGGATACGTCGCAGCGATCAAGGCTGCCCAGCTCGGTCTGAGGGTGAGTACGCTCCTTTCACGTCTGACCGTTTTCTAATGCTGCGCCTTTTTTTTCCCCCTTGCAGACAGCATGCATCGAGAAGCGGGGTGCTCTCGGTGGAACATGCCTGAACGTCGGATGTATTCCCTCCAAGGCCATGTTGAACAACTCGCACATCTACCACCAGACGCAACACGACTTGAAGAAGAGGGGTATTGAGGGTGAGTTTGATTTAGGTCGCTGCTGGCCTACCGTGCATGCTTACTCAGGCGTTTTCATCGCACCCCCCAGTCGATAATGTGACGCTCAACCTCGATCAGATGCTCAAGGCCAAGGAAGATTCAGTAAAGGGTCTAACCAAGGGCATCGAGTACCTCTTCAAACAAAACAAGGTCGACTACATCAAGGGCACTGGTTCTTTCATCACCCCGACCAAGATCAAGGTCAACCTTCTCGAGGGAGGTGAGACCGAGATCGAGACCAAGAACGTCGTTATTGCCACTGGTTCCGAGGTCACTCCTTTCCCTGGAGGTGCCATCGAGATTGACGAGAACCAGATCGTCAGTTCGACAGGCGCTTTGGAGTTGGGCAAGGTTCCAGGAAAGATGATCGTCATTGGTGGTGGTGTTATTGGATTGGAGATGGGAAGCGTTTGGAGTAGGCTCGGTGCTGAGGTGACTGTTGTTGAGTTCTTGGGCGGCATTGGTGGTGTCGGGATCGACGATGAGGTTGCGTGAGTGTGAATACTCTTCGTTGCCCGGGAGTATGCTGACGAGTTTTGTAGCAAGGCGTTCCAAAAGACCCTCACCAAGCAGGGCATCAAGTTCAAGCTCAACACCAAGGTTACTGGTGCCGACAAGACCGATGGCAAGGTATTCGTCAAGACGGAGGCCGCCAAGGACGGCAAAGAGGAGACCTTGGAGGCTGACGTCGTCCTCGTTTCCGTCGGTCGTAGGCCATATACTAAGGGTCTCGGTCTCGAGAACATCGGGGTCGAAGTCGATAACCGGGGCCGAATCGTGATCGATGACCAATTCAACACTTCGATCGCTGGAATCAAGTGTATCGGCGATGTTACCTTTGGACCTATGCTTGCCCACAAGGCCGAAGAAGAGGGTATTGCTGCTATCGAGTACATCAAATCTGGTCATGGACACGTGAACTACAATGCTATCCCATCGGTCGTGTACACTCACCCTGAGGTCGCTTGGGTCGGGAAAGCGGAACAGGATCTGAAGAAGGAGGGTGTGGAGTTTAAGATTGGGAAGTTCCCGTTCGTTGCCAACTCTAGGGCCAAGACGAACCAGGATACGGAGGGATTCGTCAAGGTTATCGCTGAGAAGGAGACCGATAGGGTTTTGGGTGTCCATATCATCGGTGAGTCTCAAAGAAAACTTTGATAACGTTCGGTGTTTTTTGACCCTTGTTGGTTTCCAGGCCCCAACGCTGGAGAGATGATTGGTGAAGCTGTCTTGGCCGTCGAGTACGGTGCTAGCTCTGAGGACATTGCTCGAACAACGCATGCTCACCCAACACTCTCGGAGGCGTTCAAAGAGGCTGCTATGGCAGTACAATCGAAATCCATTCATGCATAGAAAGGGAATGACATTTCCCCGCTCTCAAACTCTTACTCTCATACACCCTGCATAACGTAACCCCCCTCTCCTTTCTCGCTGTGGTATTTGCTTAGTGTAGTTTTTTTTCCCTCTGTTATGCTGAGTGAAGCTAATAGATAAACCGTTTGGGATTGCTTTGCTAATAAGATATTACCTTGGGCGGCGACCAGGTCTGGAGGGGTGCCCACGGTACCCTAGAAGCTTAGCTGTATCCGCGGGGATCGGAAAGGTCGTGCGACAAATCATCATATAAGGTTCCGTGGAACGTCTAAATCGAAAACCGCGGGCCGTAGCCTCACGACACCAAGGAACATCGATTTCAAAATCGCCGCCCGTATGCAAAGTCCCGTTTACGCTCAACTCCGCCATCCCCGGACCTATCACCCACCGTCTTGACGACTGACCTCCCGGGTTTCCATCTCTACATCCGTCGGGGGGAAAAACCTCTTCAACTCCACCCTTTCTTGACTCGTAAACTGCTGTACGGCTGCCACCTCCGCTTTCTCGGCCCAAACATCGTCGTCAGGGGGTTAGAGAGAGATCGCCGCAGCAGTCATGCCGGAATACATGGAAGCTCCTCCCCCTGTTTACACCGCTGGTCCGAAGAACGGGACGAATGGCGCTAACGTAGGTGGATGCGAAATTGTTTATCGGACGAGTCTGTTTTGATTTGACCCTCTTTGGCATGATGTAGATTGGGTCTGATGTGCAGGAAACCGTTGCAGCCCTCCTGGAGACTACGAAACAACTGCAAGATTGCCTTCAGAGATGGAGCATTGGAATGACAAGCGACGAACAGGTCAGCGACGTGTATGTGGACGTTGGGACCAAGTTCAATGCGACAGTGACTGCGTTTATGAGCCTGGGGATTGATCTTTCGTGAGTTTCTGGGCATATATGGGCTTGATCCCCCTTTTTGTGAAGCTCGAGCTAATTTGTGGGATAGGGATATGTACTCGATTCCGACGGACCTTCGTGTGCAGCTGGAAAATTGCCTTGGTGAAGATGCTTCACCAGCGGTCCTTGAGTACCACATGCCGCGTATCAAGCAGGTCATTTATAGGTTATTGATTGGGTTGAAAGGCAAGCATGAGCCATACCGACTCGCGATTGCGGAAAAAAGAAAGACTTCACGGTGATGCTGGTATGTGTTTTCGGTTGGGGAGGTGCTGTCGTTATTCCATTTCACCATGCCTCTCTTCTTTACCGTTTGTTCTATCAAATCCCTTTTCTTCGCATACCCTATACCCATGTACATTATGTAGAGAATGTTGTACTCTCCACGTTGGATATTACATTTCTTGTACACAACATGAATGGGAAAATCTCGGTTTCTGTTTGCAGTTCTCATGGGCGTCACCGACTCTCGATCGGAAAGAAGCGCAATCGTCATCCTCGCTGTACCGTGTTTATCCCACCAGAGAGGACTGAGTACTGATCCCTCTTCTCTCCCTCTCGTCTCTTCAGCTCCCGGCCTACACCCAGTCTCATCTACAGAGCTGACTTTGTGGTTCGTCGACTCGACAGCAGCAAACTCGCTTCACAATCTACGTCGGCACCGACTCGGATAGAGATTGCAAACTCGCACATCCCAAACCGCGTCGCCCGCTGAACCAGGTGCCGACCCGAACCTTAGATTTGCGTCTGGAGCCGTTGAAACCGCGTCCATAAACCGGCTCTATCAAAACGCCGAGGATGAGTCCTGGCCGTAGATCCCACGACACTCGACCGATGAGTCCCAGCGTGGTCCCTTCGGAACGACGACCATCCGCCAGCGAAGACCTCTCCCGTCCTTCCCTCCAGACTATATCTTACCCGGGCTCCGACGGTGGGGGAGGACGCGGTGATTCACCTAGCCATTTTGTGGGGGACACGGTTTCGAGGAGACTTGGTTTCTTAGGCGTTGGAGATCCGAAATCGTCCTCGACCGCATCGTTCTTACCCCCCAGGTCACATTCCAGGCTGGATTCGAACGGTACCAGGGACGCACCGTCGAATATGAGCTCGAGCACTTTGGTGTCTGTTAGCAAACAGCACGCGTCACCTTCAAAGGTGTGTGATGATCGCTTATGCACTCGGATCTGGTCTTTTCGGTGTGGGTGGGCGGCTCCCCGCCGCTGATTCACCCATCATCTACTGTGCAATTCCCAGCGACACGCCCATGGTCTGCTCGATGACGTATTTCGACCCCTGATTCCTATCCCTTGTGACCTGATCAGCTCAACTGACACTCCCGCCGTTGTCTTTTGACAGGGCTCGATGGGCCGTACGTATGATTCGAGGCTCGTTTCGCGCGAAATGCATCGTCTGGGAAATTTTGCCCATTTGAACCCGACGCCCTTTACGCTCGCGACTTCCTCTTCTACCAACTTACCCCAGAGTGTGCCGAATATGAGCTCCTGCGCGTCGCCTGACAATCCCTGGGGTGCCCTTCATATTCACGTCTTACCTTTGTTCAACGGTGAACCTTTGCGGGTTCCTGTGTAAGTGGTGGGGGGTCTCTGGCGCCACAATCTCAGAAATCTCATCGTGCTCTCGTTTTTAGGGAAGACCTCAACGCACTTGTAAAGAGGCACGTTCAGAGCGTAGTGTCGGCCGCCCCTTCAAAGGCTTTGGCAACGTTAGAACATGACACATCCGCGTTGATCTCTTCAGGAATGGTCACCTTAAATGCGAAGCTTACGGGGATCGATGACGACAAGCTCGTCAGTCGTGTGGTTGAAATTTGGGGTTTCTTCTGGGATCAAGTTCTTCCGTACGTCGAAGGGGTGAGTCAATAATTACATCGGCACCCTTGTCGCATCGCCGACGACCCACACCTTTAGGTTCTACTGCCATTACAAACTGATCCACTCCTCTCATCTCTCTACCGGGTGCATCGGCCATCAGATGCATCTGGGCAAAATCCTAACACCCAGTTGCCCTCGCACATCTTCTCCTCACCACAAATTGACGTTCGGACGGTAGCGATTCGAGCGTTCCGAGATCAGATAATCTATCCGATATTCTCCAAGCTGAGTGCCTGTTTGACGTCGTCGGTTGTGCAAGACCTTGCATTGGACAAGAATTACCAGCAACCGCGGTTGCAACAAATGTAAGGGCTTGGGAACCGGAAAGGACCCTGCTAATCGCGCGCTTTCTCTAGGTTACTCGTTCTGGTTTCGCAAGGACGCCAGCATTCTGTCTCGCTCTCGCTGACTGACCCTGATCCACAACCTTCAGCACCGGAAGCGGCGGTTCAACATCTGCTACGGGCTGTCCGGCTCCCGCTTACTCAACTCTCACCCAACTCAGCCCAAACCTCCTCTCGCCGTACACCTTCTTTCCTTTCGGATAACCAACCTCGAGATCGACGCGGAAGAATCGGGGAGAAACCGAAGAATATCAAGACGCCGTTGAGTGATTTTGGATCTTCTGCTCGGCGACGACCTGTACCTGGGAGGAGGAGTGGGGAGATGGGGCACGGCGATTACGTTCTCGTTGAGGATGATGAGTTCGGCAACGAAGAGACACCAAGGATGAGAAAGGGAGGGGATGGGGATGGTGGGTGGGCGGCAGCGGTGCAAGAGTTGTATTTTGAGGAAGAGAGGGAGAGGGAGAGGGAAAGAGAGTTTTTGGAGTCGTTACGGTACGTCCTCCCACCCG
>Ga0307515_10004529_pt1 | contig 28700 bp, 19 predicted proteins | sample 17_EM_MG_FD_194513 | JGI IMG/M metagenome (GOLD analysis project Ga0307515, IMG submission 194513) | Populus trichocarpa ectomycorrhiza microbial communities from riparian zone in the Pacific Northwest, United States - 17_EM | ecosystem: Host-associated > Plants > Roots > Unclassified | place... | reverse complement strand
GACTTGCAAATATGCTAGGAGCTTGGACCATGTTCCCCCTACTCAAGAGAGATGAATTGAGGGTTCCCTATTTCGTCCTGTCCTTACTTTGGGCATACCTTCTTGGACTACCGCCAGCCTCACTTTCTGCCTATCATGAAGGAACTTCTGGTGGCTTAAGCTTACCGACAAAGATACTGCATCTGAACTTCTACTTAGCTATGATCGGATGGCATGTCATTGAAGCTTTTATTCCCCCACCAGTAAATAAACCAGACCTCTGGATTGTGGCGAACGTCCTTATTGGTGCCGCAGGCTTTGGAGTCTGCTATCTCTGGTGCTTGTGGGTGCTGCTCATGAAGAGTGGTCTTCTAGGGTCAAAAACTGTTGGAAAAGAAAGAGAAAAGGAACAGTAAAAGATTTTCTATTCGATCTCAAGAACGTCTACAAGATACCCATTTTGAATATTCACGAGTGGAATTTAATTCATTTTGTGCTGCATGTAGTATACATCCTTCCGTGCCTGAAAAAACGTATCCGCCTGCAAATGCTTGACGCCGTGACCATGCCCGATTCAAATGTTCCATGTCTAGCCTATATTGGTTTATAATACATCGTCCCCACTCATTGAGGCCTCTTCTGCTCACGGAAGCGAGAACCCGTATCCAGCCATGCAACTCCGGTACTTCGAGACGAGATCCTGGCATTCTTGCTGGGCGTTGTTGGAGGTGGAGAAGAGCATGCACTCGTCGCGGGCGGCCTTCTCATCTTTGCAGACGCAGCAGGGCTATTCAGAAATCTAGTCGGCATCTATCCTTAGAAGCAATTAGGGCATTTAGAGTTGTACCTTAACTTTTGCCGCGGCGTTTCCGGCAGGCTTCAGGTCTGCGCCTAGGTTGCTTGTGGCGGCAGGAGATGCTGGAGGGGTTTATCAGCAATAATTGAGTTCTAGAGAGGCTGGTAGAAGCTTACTGGCTTGCATTGAACTCATCGTGACTGCGGATAAGTAGGAGATTGACGTGTATGAATACAATCTTGAGCTTTCAACAAAGTCGCTCATGTCATCCATCCGGTCTTGGCATCCCCGAGAAACGATACCGAACAGGGGTCTCGCCGAATCGCTGGCAAAAAAGCCCCACCAACACCAAAACAACAATCATACTACCATACAGTCTTCCTTCTCTCGCACAAACCTCTGCCTAAAGACTATTTTTTTTTGATTTTAGATACCTTCTCTTACTTTTTGGTTAGTTTTGATATCATGGCTTCCAACAAAATCTTCTCTCTTGAGGGCAAAGGGCTTAAGCTCGACACCACCCAGGACATTGAACCACATATCAAGGATCTGAAAGTGAATAACGATGTGGAAGAAGTCCGGCTTCTGGGAAACACACTGGGCATAGGAGCATCTGAGGCGCTGGCGAAGGTTTTAAAGACGAAAAAGAAGCTACAAGTATGATCATCTTCCTGTTTGAAGTACCCCACGCAACATCCCGTCTATCAATTCCGGATTTTACCCCTCTATAACTTACCTCTGATTTCCTCCACACATACACATATATGTATCCGTTCATCCATTCAAACTAGACGCTAACTTTCGTATCATAGATCGCCAACCTCGCCGACATCTTCACAGCGCGCCTACTCTCCGAAATCCCACTGGCCCTCTCCCACCTTCTGACATCCCTCCTCGCCCTCCCGAACCTCCACACCATCAACCTTTCCGACAACGCCTTCGGGCTCAATACCCAAGCTCCTCTCGTTGCTTTCCTCTCCTCCCACACCCCCCTCCGCCACCTCATCCTCAACAACAACGGTCTAGGCCCCGCCGCCGGCGTCCTTATCGCCGATGCGCTCACCGCGCTCGCCGCAAAGAAAGAAGCCGCACGTAAGGAGGGCAAGGAGGTCGCAAACCTCGAGACCGTGGTCTGCGGACGCAACAGGCTAGAAAACGGGAGCATGGGCGCATGGGCCAAGGCGTACGCCGCGCACCGCGACGTGCGCGAGGTCAAGATGGTCCAGAACGGCATCCGGCAGGAGGGCATCACCCACCTACTGAAGGACGGCCTGTCGCATGCGAGCCAGCTGCGCGTGTTGGATCTGCAGGACAACACTTTTACGGCGCTGGGCGCGCGCGCGCTGAGCGATGTTGTGGGCGGCTGGGCTCAGCTGCAGGAGCTCGGCGTCGGGGATTGTTTGCTTAGTGGGCGTGGCGGTGTCATGCTGGGTAAGGCGTTGCGGGAAGGGAATAATGCGAAGTTGGAGGTGCTGAGGTTGCAGTTTAATGAGATTGACGCCAAGGGAGTGAAGAGGCTTGCTGATGCTCATGAAAAACTTCCTGCGCTTCGGCGTGTGGAGCTGAATGGGAACCGTTTCAGTGAGGACGACGAGGGTGTGGAGAAGCTAAGGGAGGTATTGGAAGCACGGAAAGAGAAAGCGGATGGGGTTGGTGAAGATGACGAGTATTGGGGGCTTGACGAATTGGATGAGTTGGAGGATGAGAGCGATGAGGAAGAGGAAGAAGGCGCGGAGAGTGGAGATGAGGAAGAGGGCGTTGAGGTTGAGGAGAAGGCAGCAAGGGAAGTAGCCGCAGCACAGCAGGCGGAGGAGGAAAATGTGCCATTGGAGAACGATAAGAGCGTCAATGATTTAGCAGATGCGCTGAGAAAAACTCAGATTAAATAGAGATATGGCAAAGATTGGACGAGTTCGGGATTGGGTGACGGTGGATGTAGATACCATTGATAGAAGACAGCGCCTCATAGAAGATAATTTAGTTCCCAGTCTTCGCTGGTGACCAACTATTTCTTACTTGCGCCATATAGCACATATTAAAGATATAGCTTTTAAGCTACATTATTTCAGGTAAAAGGACGATTGATGTCAAATAACGTAAACTGATACCCTCTGAAGTCCTGAATTGAATACTCCTAATACATGTTTCTTCGTTCAGCCAGGTGATCAAAAAGCCAAACCCACTACATTTATCTGTATTTTACCTTCTTATTCCGGACGCACAGCTGACACAAGAAATGTAGGATAGCCCCGAGACGGACTACACAGACGTCAGCGCATCTCTAACGCTTCGTTACTATTATTGATTATTCGGCCTAGCCAGGGGCGAGAGACTCCCTTGCTCTAAGCGCCACAAAATCACGTCCTTTCCGCAGCAACAACCCCATTTGACCATACATTACGCCTTCTGGCGCGTCCATCTCCTTCCACTCTGACGCTAGATCTATGGCTTGCGTGGACGTGACCATCGCCAATTTAGTAGGCGCTAGCCACTCTGCTTCAATCGTAAGTATTGGTTCTTCATTTAGATTACTGTATAGATCCTCTGCACTCTGGGCCACAATACCCCGCGCGTGAGCATAGGAAAGCTCGATGTGGATGCGTGGAGAATGAAGGCGGAGAGGGGGGGAAGTTTGGGTAAAGGTGTGATGGGACGGTGCACCCTGCTGAAGAAGGATTATTTCTGGGATTATTAATTTGTGTCGCTTAGGAGGTTCGGGTGTCGTCTTGTCGCTCAGGAGTGGCGGCAGTGACGCCATTTGAGTTGTCGGCGTTGTTGGCGTAATTGGAGATGCTGCAAGTTCTGGCGGTTGCGAGGAGCTTTCTTCAGAGTTACGCCGACCATCTACTGGTATACTGAACACTGAGTCAGGCTTCGAGGAAGATGAAGCGGATGAAGCGATGACTGGATCGGGGTCTGATGAGATTTCAGGAGCATCGTGTAAGGTAGCTTGTTGTGCCACAGGCGAATGTTGGTGTGTTGAGGAGGAATCCCTCAGGATCGATACCGGGACGTGTGTATCCGCGCCTCGAGACAGCATACTTCGAGCGATTGGAGCTGTGTTTCCTGGAGATACAGTTCTGGTAGAGACGGCTGATACTGCTGAAGGAGTGAAAGGAGCTATCGAAAAGACGTCGCTCTCATTTGGATAAAGCCTTGGGACTGCTCCTGTCTCAATGCTATCGATGAGGGTTTGCTCAATTCCGATATTAAACTCTTGAACAACAGCCCTCAACTCGGTCCGCTGCCCCCCAGAGACTTGCAGCGCAGCGAGATTTGGTAGCGTCCATGTATCGTATAACTTACCATGAGTTCTCGGAGTATGAAAGGCGCCATGTTGCTTGAGAAAAAGGTTGCAGAGAAAACATGCACTTTTGTTAGAAACAATTACACGGGGCTTGAGCTGTGTATTGCCATGTTCCTCGTAATAGAAAAGGAGCTGGATCTCAGCATGAACTTTGTGTTCAATTCGGCACACTCGATTCCGGACCTCAGATTGTAGCGTTGGCAAGCTGCATTGGTTTAGCTGCTGTAATTTCGTCATCGTGGCCTTTAATTTGCGAGATCCATAGCCGTTGAGGTACCGATTTAGTAGGCCAGTTGAGGGTAATGTTATAGGATGCTGTAGATGGGTAGCAAGCGACGAGGGAGCAACGGAAACCCCGCGGACTTCGATAGATTTGAGAATCGGGAAGGTGCGGGCTGCTTTAAGTAGGTGTTTGGCGGTGGAAATATAATGTGCAAGCTTTCTGAGCCGTAGCATGAACTTCTCCTTGTCGTTCTGAATCCAGGAGTTTTCACAAGGAATTTGTTCCATCACCTCAGCCAAGCCTTCCTTGTGTTCCGTCCAAATGGAATTTGCAGTTATAAGCATGGACGTCAGTAGTTGTTCACCAGTATTTGACTGCGTATCGCCAGCTGGCATTTGCTCAAGCTGGTTGAACTGATCTTGGAGTTTCTCAGACAAAGTTGTTAAGCCCTGATTGGCCTTAGCAGAATTTCCGCAGGTTTTATAAAATACAGTAAGGGCGTCTTTGAGGCGGGTTGCTACTGGGGCTTTGAGCGCCTTCATCGAAGAAGGTGTGTGACTTGAGCTCAAACGACGTAGCAATCGGGACCGGCCGTGTACAACTATCTGCCGCAAAAGGGCAGGGTAGTTCTCTCGAATTGGATCTAGGTAGACTCAGTGCTTATAGCCTTGCTATAGTATTAGAGGGGCTGTCGAACCACGAGCTTCGTTCTCCAGAATTGAGACAATACCACGCATTCCAGATGCGAGGGTGTCCAGGTTACCCGCATTGGCAGCCACGCTGACAATAAGGCCTTGTCGATTCGGTTTTTCTTCAATACAGAGAGCCATAATCCTGTTTGGGTCATTGCTGTAAGTTGACACGAATGCAAGGCAATCGGCAATGTCTCGCTCATGCCGCAGCTTAAGAGCTCTCTCGTCGAGCTCCAAGCATGGAATAGCATTCTCGTTAGGCCTTCCCGGCTCGGAATTAACTTTCTGGAGAAGGGTTACGTTCTCTGCCAGACGCAGGGGACTATCTGCCATGCCGTAATTGAGTCAAAGGATTCATTGTGGTGTTAAGGTGATGAAAAGACTCCAACGCTGACGGACATTTGAAGTCTAAGTGAGGAGAAGGATGCAGCATGCGCCGCATGCCGGGAAGCTGGGGCTTCAGTCTAGAAGAGTATTAATTGGGTGATACAATCTGATTCGGCTGCATGCAGATGCACGGGCACGCGACCGTCCAGCAGAGGTGAGGTCACTTTCTGACCTATCACAAAGACATGAATTCTAGATATACCTACCTGTAGGTTTGCAGTTGCTACAACCTGGAATGAGAGTCCGTTTTCCTAGTCTTCTTTTTTGAACTTGCCTGCTAGCCGAAGCTCTGCAGGCAAAAGTTTTCTTAGTATACAAGCTCGACCAATTATAAAGTGTGATACTCACCGGTTTCTCTACCTTACCGCGCTGAATAATTATGTTCACAATTACTAGCACTTTCGCCTTAAATCCTTCAATCGCAGCCTTTCACAATTCCTCTGGCGTTCGAATTAGGAAGCCTTTCCCACCGCACGCTTCAACAACCTTGTCACAACCGACTTTTAAAACCCAAAGCCCAGCTCCTCAGTCCGTCTCCCATACCCTCACCCCTCACACTCCCCCTTATTTCCTCAGCCGGTCTTCAGAACGAATTTGAATCACCAAAGTATATCCCTCCATTGTTGATGACAAAAATCAACACATCCATTTGAAATCGAGCCATTGTCTCCACCTCCATGCTGCTGAAGCCAAATGCGCTATCGCCCTCAATAGTTACAATCTTCTTCCTACTGCTTGTGCCCCACGATGCCTCCGCGGCTAAGCCGTTGTAGGCCTCGTGCGCAGTAATAGCGTACCCGAGACCTACACCCATTGTAGCATAGGAACCCGCATCCAGTCGTAGGCGGGAGTACTCAACTGGGAAGACGGAGCGGGATATGTCCATAGTATTGGCGCCTTTAGATACGTAAAAAATTCCACCATCTTCCGGAGGCGAGAGAGAGTGAAGGGCGGACTTTATAACGTGGAAAGCGTGCGCATAAGAAAAGGGAATTGAGGAATCGGCGGCAGCGGCAGCGGCTTTAGCTTCATTTTTATGCTTCGCTTCAGATAATACTCTTATGAAGTCAGAAGACGAAGAATTGTAGTACCAGTTGGACAGGTGATGGAGCAGTTGAGCAACCACGACGTTAACATCTCCAACAATACCTAATCCAGCATTACTCCTGTTGCGACCAATTTCTTCGGGCGATATATCAATTTAAATAAAGCGGGTGGTAGGATTCCATTTTGGAGCCTCCTCGAAGTGGAATATCCGGTTTAGTCGAGCACCTAAAATTAGGACTACGTCTGCAAGTTGTAATGCTGTTGACCTTGCAGAGGAGGTACTCTGAAGGTGTGAATCTGGTAGTACACCTTTACCCATTGGACTAGGAAGGAAAGGTATCTGTGTTTTGTTAATAAGCTCGCGGATTACACCTTCTGCTCTTGCATACGCAGCGCCCTTCCCAATAACTACCAGAGGCGCCTTCGCAATCTTGACAAGCTGAGAAATTTTGAAACAGCCTTGCTTCATCGGCGCTACTTGCTGATGGTGGATGGATAACCCCTCCTTGCTCGATACCGTATGGCGATTCTGCAGTATCCGTTATGAGGTCTGCTGGAAGGTCCACAAATCCGGTTCCTGGCCTGCCGTACCACGAAGATCTACGCATTTGCGATTATTTGAGGTGTAGATTGGATATCCGGTGGACGGACAGAAATTTTGGTTTGTGACGTAAGCAGTGATATAGAATCAAGTTCCTGGAAAGCCCCTTTTCCGACTAGATGGGTCTCGCTAGAGCCTCCTAGAAGTAATAGGGGGAATGCATTGGCCGATCTGTATTCTCATGTATTCTCATCAGCACTTATTGAGCACATATGATAAAAAGATATCCTTGCTGAGCTCTTTCGCGGTGCGAAGATGAATGACATACTCCAGCTATTGCATGAAGCACACCTAGACCTCCAACGACCAGGCACACACCTGGTTCCTGTCAAATAGCCATATGCTGTAGCAGCATGACTTGCAGCTTGCTTATTGCGAAAACCAATAAAACGTACCCCTAAGTTTATGGCCTGTTCTGCAATATCTGAGATTGGAACACCGACGAGACCAAAGATGATGGTGGCTCCAAGATGCCGCCAAGTTCGGGCTATGATATGCGCTCCTGTGGTTGAAGACGAAACCATTGGGTGAACAGTTAGAGGTAAAACGCCAGGCAGGGCCGCTATAGTCTACTGTATATACGCTATATATCGGCTACATGTCGATGAGATAATGTGAGGAGAACAGAACGAACCGAGGCGAAAACTCCCCCACGCACCTAGCCAAGCATCCTGACAGCCCTATGCACTTGGACCGAGCTTAACTTCAATCAGACCTCAGCTCATCGAGCTTTCAACAACAGCTGAGCAGACATGAAAGATACTTATTGTAGCACACGTCCGTTATGTCTTGATTTGAATTTTATATCGTCTCGTCGCTCTAAGACTTCTTTTCAACTTCAGGGGAAATTGGGAGCTGGTATTCATAGCTACGTGTATGCCCGGCCACGTCACGACGAGCGAATAAGAAAATATTAATAAAACCCTGAGGTGACTTCGAGCTGCGAGCTCGGTCGTTCTTATGGCAATATCTAAACGACAGAAGACCATGCAATCTCATGAGGCGGATCATCACACCAACAGTTGCTCACTTCACGACGCTGATTGCGACCGCTTTTGTAACGCAATCAAAAGGGATGGTCTACCATGCACACGGACGGCTACAACAATTAATCCGGACTATCTGCCAACCTGTGGACAGCACATCCGCCAGCTTATTCCGAGAGGACGATGTCGAGCCGTTGCGAAATGCGGACAACCCTGTAACCGGTTATTCAAACTGGAGCCGACATTCATGGAAATATGCGAATGGCATGATCAAGGTCGCAATGATCTACCTTGCCATCTTATGAGACTTCCCACGGAACTACGTCTGGCTATATTCCGCTTCCTATTCCCAGAAGATGCCATACCGGCGAAGCCACTACCGGAGATCAGCCGCTGGCGACAAGGGTATTCGAATGTGAACACCGCAATATTCCGCGTTAGCAAGCAAATTTCAGAGGAAGCTACAAGCGTCCTATACGACACCATTCCATTCTGTGTTGTGATTACGGAATTGAGCATTTCTATTTGTGGCATGATGTGGACAAGGGGAGAATGGGGAAGGGATACTTTCGGGCTAACAAAAGACCGTTTTGCATCGGTCCAGCTCAGACGAATACGAAACCTTCGTATTCAGTTGCGAATTGTAGAGAGGGCAGTTTGGGATGCTCCAGTCAGTACAGCACTACCAGAACGCGAGGACACGCTTTTATATGATTTAAGGATCATTGTTCGGCAATTTCTCCGTCTCATCGACGGTAACCAAAACATCCAGAAAGTCCATGTTGTTCCCGCCGTCATAGGCTTTGCGGATTGGAAACGGGATGAAATAATAGCAGCAGCGATCTTCGTTCTCAAACCTTTCACTGTGTTGCGCGGAATCAACATCCCTTTCCTGGACAACATAACAGGCACGACTGTTCGTTCGTCGGCGTATACTGCTCTGATAAACGATGATTTTTCGTACACGCGTAGTCCAATCGGCATTGCACCCACCAAAGTGGAACCAAGGGAAACTCACCCCGAAGATGATTTGTACGCTTCATACCAACGGCAGTGGAATAAACTCCTAAGGGGAAATGAGCCAGTGCCAGCGACTTCGCCCCTGTTTGAAAAAGTTGCGAAGCTGGAAGTCCTGCTCCGATCGCTGCTGGATCGACGGCTAAATGGTGCATTCAAATTCTCTCCTCAGGAGCTGCTGTTTCGAGCTCGAGTGGCAGCAGAGGTTGATGACTCGCACCATTTCTCACGTATCCACGCCTTTCTCGCCAAGGAATGGGCTCGCTATCTCCAGGAACATGCTGCTGCCAACTTTCGTATGACAAAGAAAATTCTAGACATCTCAGATGATCCTAAGCATAACGGGTTAGGGCCGTATTTCAATACAATCTGTGCGACTGATGCGTCCTATGCAGCTAAATTAACCAAATTAAGTTATCTGGATGTATCAGACGAGAATGTTACAGACGATTCGTTTGAGGATCTACTGAAGGGGATAGAGCCGCCGGATTACAGAGAAGATGGGGTTACATCATGGCTAGACGAAGAGGGTACTCAGCACATTAAGAAAGGTGATAGGACCTGGTTATGTTTGCGTACTCCGACACTGGTAAGCTCGCCGAGACAGCCTGCATAACTTGAAACTAACAAGCATAGGTGAGAAAACTCAGGCGAACAGCAACACTAACTGCTGCACCGCATATATCATTTCACTAGACTATTTGCTCATGTAAAATTGCCAGTATTTTACGAAACGGCTTGGCGTTGTCTTTTCCGAAGCTTCCGCAAAGACCCGCTTTTTTTAATCTGTGACGTATTTGCTCTATACTCATTCAGGATTGAATAATATCATGCTATGCATTTGGCTTTTGTAGAACTTAAATTTAGAATGTCGATACTGTAGAGTTCATCCGGCGCAAAGTAATGATATCATCCCGGGCGATATTAAAAATTAGCATGTCATGATTCGCTTTTCCAGGTCTCAAATAAAGTTGTTAACTCTTTGATTCATTGTCTCTTACTAATCGCTGCTGATGTCCATCCCTGTCCTCATCCCAAAGCTGAAAGCGAGTGGACTCACGATGAACCAGGCGCATGGGCCGGAGCGTTGGCTGCGAGCAAGGTTTTACCCATCAAAGAATACTTTTTATTACAAGATTTGCAAAAAAACTATAGATAGACTCTTGTCTCCCTTTATCGTACCGAAGCATCCTAAACCTTCCCCAAAAAAGCCCTCCCAAACTACTTCTCCAAATTTCACCACCTGATCCCACCGCCCTACCCCCCCACGAAATTTAAAATAAATTAAAAAATAGCCCCTCACGCCGCCCTCCTCCGCATCCCGACCAGCAGCCCCAACGGCTTCCTCAAAAACCCCTCCCGCGTCTCCATCTCCCCCTGGCGCAGCTCAAACTCGTACCGTCTGAACACGGTACCGACGATGAGCGCCAACTCCATCTCAGCCACGTTCCGGCCCACGCAGGCGCGCGGGCCGTGGCTGAAGGGGATGAACGCCGCGCGCTGCTTCTCGGTCGCCTCGGCCCAGCGCTCGGGGCGGAAGGCGTCGGCGTCGGGGCCCCAGATCGCGGGCGAGTGGTGGATCGTGTAGGCGGGCACGGACAGCACCGTGCCCTGCGGGAAGTGGTGGTTGTTGATGGTTATGCCGGGCCCCGGGGGGATCTGGCGCGGCAGGCCGAGGGAGGAGGTCGAGTGGATGCGCATGGTTTCTTTGATGACGGCGTCGAGACTGGGGGAAGGTGTTAGTCGGTGCTTCGGGCTCGCTGTGGGGTCTCCGTTGCTTCTAGGGTCTGGAAGGGAGGGGCTAAGAGGGAGAGTAATACGAAAAGAGGGAAGGGGGGGAATGGGAAAGGGGAAACGTACTATGGCAGATCCTTGACCATTGCGAATGTCGGCACAGTCTCCATGTCCGGAATCGCCTCGTCGAGCTCTTTTTGCAGCTTCGCCACGACCTCCGGATGCCGCAGGCAGTGGAACAGCAGCGCGCAGCTGGTGTTGCTCGTGGTGTCACTGCCCGCGATCAGCTGCGTCAGCGCCTCGGCGGTTAGCTCCTCACGGCCCAGTTTCTCACCCTTCTCGTCGCGGCTCTCCATGAGGCGGGCAAGCAGGTCGACGCGGTCGGTTTTCGGGTTCGCGAGACGTGCGTTCACGCGCGCGACGGCGATGCCGGCGAGGTTCTCGATCGCTTTCATGCCGTTGGAGAAGAAGGGGTCGGGCAAGTACTTGGCGTAGGGTTTGAGTTGGGGGAAGCAGCCAATTGTGCTAGAAGCAGACAAGTCAGTAAACCCACCTTGGGGGAAAATCCAAGTATGTGTAGTTTCGTAGAGTGTGTAAGTAATGGGAAAGTGATGGCTTGGACTTTTACTCACCCGGATACCTCACCCCTGCGATTAAGCACTTCGATAGCGGGCGCAAACGTCGGCGGCGCATCAGGTGTCAACCGCACCTCTGCGACGTCCTTCCCTCGCGCGAGCATGCCGAATGGTGCACCGAATGCCAGGTCTCCTATGATATCGAAAGCAAGGTAGTTGAACCAGTGAAGCGCATCCATCTGCTCATAGCCGCCTTTCGCTGAGGCGGCCATGCGGTCCCATTGTGCGACCAGCTCTTCGAGGCTGTGGCGCATGTACTGCTCGAACTGGCCGATGGACTTGGCGCTGAAGGTGTGGGCCACGGTCTTGCGCTTGCGGGTGTGCTCCGCGCGGTCGCGGGTGTTGAAGAGGCCGCGCTGGATGGAGACGAAGGCGTCGTAGTACTCGCTATTTAGTTACTCTCAGCTTAAGATCTAACGCCGCTCGTTGATATGATACATAAGAGGGCTTTAATATACCTCTTCAAGAATCCGTTGCCGTGTCCATATATGACAGGAATTGCATCTGCATCCGCGATCGAGACGTGATTTGGTTGGATTCTAACCATTGTGCCATAGTTCTTATGAGCTGCGTCGACTGCGAGGAAACGCTTCCCTCTCCTACATTGAAGAAGCAACCAGAGGTTCGACCATGCCGCAGGAAACGGCGCAGGGATATCTCGAATAGACCAGTTACGGAGGTACGGTAGGACGTAGTAGAGGACAGGAAACGCTAGAAGCGCATACGGGGTGAACAGGAAGGAGAGAAACATGATTGATTCGAAGTCGACGAGCAGAGCAGAAAATAACGGCTGTTGGCAGCGGAAACGGCGTCTCTTTTGAATATCTTCAAAGCTCAGGCGGGTTTAAGGTCTTTGCAGGGTTCAGCTGGGCTTGCTCAGGATCCGAGCCCGGGGATCCGAGCCCAAGGATGGAGCTTCTTCCCAAATTACCCAATAAGACTCGTTTCCGCCAGCCGTTGACCGAAAGTCGTGCCTAGCCGTCGGCCCGCGACCTCGCTGTGGGAAGCCTACCTAGGTAGCTAGCCCTTAATTCTACCCCGAGTTTCCTCCGTAGTGGGTTGCTTGAAGCTTAATCGCACTCCCGGATACACAATTCTGGATTTGCTTCCCTGGCTTCCCTGGCTTCTGGTGCTTACCGATGCTTACTTAAGGAGAGGTCCTGCACGAGAAGTACCGACTCTGCTACCGTTCCTTATAAGGACGTCAGCTTCCCGGCTACTGTAACATGATACAGCTAGTCCGAACATATTGGTAAAAACCGCGCAGCGACAAAAAACGCGCCATATCCCCCCAACTATATACAATACTGCAAGTATGGCTAGATATATAAATAAGAAGTTTTAGAATAATATCCTTAAGTATGAAAAAGGCTTTTAGCCATTAATTGTAATATCTAAAGCCTTAGGTGGGCGTATATACGGGGTATTTATAGGGAATCGTCAGGAATTCTGCAAAGTGGCAGAGATGCCTCGAGCTCATGTGTTAAGCTAAATGTGCTCAGAGTTGATCAAAATGACGCAGGGCTGATCAAAATGGTGCAGGGCTGGCCAAAATGGCGCAGGCTGCCCCGGCCCCGGGCGCATTTCGCGAATACACATGAGCTCAAGGCATGCTTCTGCCACTTTGCAGAATTCCTGACGATGCAGCTCTTAATCTTATAATCGCAGAAATCTACTACCTCTTTATGCTAACGTACAGCTCTAGGCACTATGATTAATAGCTAAAACATCTTTTTATATTAAAAAAAAGTGTTATTTTAGAGCTTATTGTACTATCCCTTCAGCTGGTGTATTTCGTCCTACTGTTATCTGGCCAATAGAATCAATCGGATCAGGGCTCCGTAAACATACGTGTACTTTTGAGGGGTAGAGGGGTGTGGTGCGTTTCTGTCGCTGCGCGGTTTTACCGATATTTTCGGAACGACCGAACGGCCCTGGGCACCTAGCTTTCACCCCCCTCACACTAGCTGTACATAGCAATCGTAGCGAACGCCTATGCTTGGCAGTAAGGACTTCAAGCTGTTCGCGATTGGCCTCTCCACAGCGTCGTAATCTTTGTCAAATATCGTGAGGTTTCCACCTTCATACGATATTGCCAAACTTCATCGGCTACTATTCGCGTTTTGGTGGGTATTGGGTGTTGTAACTCCACGAATGGAGGCGTAGGCAAAAAGGGAGGAAGAGGAAACGTACATCAGGCAAGTTCTGAATTCAATTCTCAACTAGGACAATTCTCCAAACGGTCCTTGCGTGCAGCCACAGCCGTTCGCTACAATTACTATGTACAGTTGGCGGCAAGTGAGCGAAATTAGGTGCGCGTGGCGAATTTAAATTTCGCCAGAGAAGGGGTGAAGCCGGTCGCTAAACAAAAAACGCTGGGATTCGCCAAAAAATAATAGCTTACAATGGTATCTTAAGGGGCCACTGCTACAAAACTGCAGTGTCCAAACCTAAAAACAAGAATCGGAATCATCTAAATTCATTAAGCCGTGAAAATCCAGTCGTCGAATTTAACCATAAACAAGCTGAAATGTTGTCCCTCGATAGTGTATGGTATTTTCCTCCTCGCGGTCCCACCCCTGTATATCAGGTGCCAGGCCAACATGGAAGCGATCCTTGACGTCGATTCCATATTGCAACATCATCTTGTTATCCGCTTTCAGCTCCTTCCTACTTTTTACGCATCCACAGTCATCACCCTCCTTCAACCCGCGTCCATGAACAGCGTAAGCGATCGTTAGGAATGTTGCCTTCCGGAAAGGTAATCGCTTCCTGCTGTTGTAAACCAAATCCCCCACACTAAGAAGTATGGCGATGCAGAATAAGCTGAGAAGGATGAATAGGATGTACAGTCGCACGACGTAGACCGGTTTTGGAGGTTCGCCGATCGTCGGAACCGTCGCCGTACCGAAATAACCTGCAGTGGTGATGGAGGCAATTGCTTCGGCTAGGACACCCATTAGGCTGTCATAGTGCTCGACTGTGGGCATGATGTAAAAGGGTTCGAGGGTCATGCGGTAGATGTAATCGTGTTTGAGATACAGTAGCCAGGGAACCGCGGTCATATACTCGGATAGCGCGTCGAGGGCAACGGTGTCGAGCCCAGTTGTGTTCTTTCCCGGGGTATCCGTACAATTGAACATAGAGTCGTGATTCGCAATGCAGGAGCTGACCTGCCATGTCATTGTCGGTGTGCATTTAACGCGGGACACCCAAGTTCCGTGGCCGACAGCAGTTATTGCGTGCTCGTTCACTGACATGTTTGGGGTGAAGTTCTTAACCAGAGATGTTTGCGCAAGGTATGAAGTCCCTCCTAATGGGATACCGCTAGCAGTCTTTGTTGCGTTGCTCCACATGAAAAGCGGGATATCATCTTCATCGCTATGCTGAATGGAGCCATCGGGAAACGTGAAGTTGACACTCAAATGGTCATTGTGGTCGCTGATTGTGTATCCAATATCGTCGTTAGCTGCCTCACAACCCGAATTCCACTTGAACGTCACTACTCCATCGTACTGTACTCCTGGGTTGAATGTCATGTTGACAGTCGCGGTGGGACCAAGCTGGTAAGGAGTTTTATTGAGCATAGCTCGTCTGCTGATGACGTAGCCTCTGAAGGTGTCCCCCAGCATAGTCAAGAAAAAGTCGCTGTCGTCGAATCGGCTGACGAAAGGTCCGGAGCCATTATATCCCATGGTGCTTGACAGGTTCATCAGGTTCGAAGGGTACGCCGGCAATCCAACAACACCTTGGTCACGAGTTTGCGGAGCATATTGGCCAGTAGCTAGGATCAACGAGCTGATAGGAACGACGGAAACGCCTATTAGCAACAGCATAGCTTGCATTACTGCTCGTCTGCGCGAATATTTCCACACTGCCGTCAAGGAAAACACTCCGGTATCAATCATCGTATCCATATCGGCGGCGCTGACTGGTACCCTATGAGCGATGGAGAAAGGGTGAAGGAGTCCGAACTCCCGACACACCAGATCGATTAGAGCAGCGGCAGGGACGAGAAAGCTAACGGAAGCTGCGCCGGCATAGAACTGGTCTACTCTGAGATTGCCGGTGGATAAAACACGCTTGAACTGTCCGGCGTAGACTGGTCCCGAATAGCCCCAGCCGATGATTGCGAGTATCCAGATTGTGTAAAGGATAAGGCCACCAATGTACCATCTCAGAGGTTCTTTGCACTTCAAAAGCGATTCGGAACCACTGGCGTTCTTCTTCTCCTTCTTCTCAACACTGTCTAGGTTCTCGTACGTCCAAGAATTTCTGGTGAGGTTGTCGTATGTAGCCATCATAGACTGGGTGTACTCATAATTTTGAAGGGGTTGATGGAGTTGAGTGAAAGGCTGAATCTGGGGACGAAGTAAATAAATCAGACAGGCCAGAGTTTTATGAAAAATCCAGATAAGATGGCAGCGGTATGCATGCTGAGCACTGCCAAATGCGAAGGCAAAATATCGAGGCTGGTAATCGGTCAATAATCACCGGGATGCAAGACCACTTAGTGTGGCGCGTCACGACAAGCATCTGACGGGTAATATGTCCCTAGTTGGTGAGATTTGCATAAGGCTGTTAGGCAGTCGGGGCTCAGGCGCTCCAGAACCAGGAAACGTGGACAAGAGGACAGGAAACTAGCAGTTCTAGAGACGCTGCTTTACAATACCATTTGCCATTTACGGCTCCCAAACAGCTAATGCCTTTCGAGAGACAATATTGTCGCTTCATGATGAACGAAACCGATCCCAGAGATGAAGTATGCACGACCTGTGGCTGCATAGAGAACCCGCAGGGCTGCATGGTGGTTGACTCCCTGGTTGCTCGTCAATTCTCAAGCCATGTGTCAGCAGGTTATGGATACCTTTCGCAACGCGCACGATCGGACATACGCGTCGGTGAAATAAGTCTGGTTGTAAGCTGCAGGCTTGTAGTCATTTTGGAAGCGCTAGTGGACGCTGTGCGTCAGATCATTAATGGCTTGCCTGCTCCTGCGCCCGCTGCTGCTCGGACTGCGCCTGCTGCTACTCGGTGTGCGCCTGCTGCTCAGTCAGAACTAATGATATGATGATTTGATATCGCGCGGTGGGGTAAAAGGCTTGGTTTTCGGATAGGTCGCAATACGGTAATGGTGCCGGGAGGGAGGGCAGGGTCGGGGAACGGACCTCTTCTAGGGCTGATCCACCAGTTTCAATCATCTCCCTTGCTGGCTGCAAGTACGTACTCGCTGCGGCTGAAACCTAGCACTTATGAACTCCCATACCATCGCTGTTGCAATCTCAGGCAATGCTTCTGTAACGTTGGCCTCCGTTTCGTCTTGGCTCGCAAATCTCAACAACGTGCACTTCTTCCGCACCCCTGCTAGTACCGACTCGTCTAGCAGTTTTCCAGTGCTACTCTCAACGCGCTGCTACGATCTGAACTAGCGAACATTCTCTTCCTGAGGCCAAGCGATAATGACAGATGTAAACCGCCGTCCTGATTTCTCAGCAGCCTCGATATACTCTCTCGCCACGCTCTACCCAAGCTCGTTATCTGACTAAAAGTCTGCTTAAGTCAAATTAATAATTCTACTAAGAAGACAACTACGATGTAACAGCGCCATAACCAGGGGTGCCTCGAAGTTAAGGTTGTATCAGTGCTGCGCTGCATCTAGTAATTCGGACTTGGGCGCGTGATTTTTGCCTCGACAGCATTATCCCTTGCATTGATTGCGCCCTGAGATATGTGGCCCGTGCGCGCGATCAAGAACATCAACCCTATAACTTTATCAACCACCCCCACGCAAAACGGGGCCCGTGTCGGCGGGAACACGTAGATCGACTTAGCACCAGGGAATAAAGCTCTGAATATATAATATATATACGAAATTTGACATATTCGCGGCCTTATCTACGGGGTCTCAGTGATCTGGCAGACCGATTGACCGCCTGCGTATACAGCTTACTGATTGGTGAGCACGGCGCATAGCTCTAAGGATGTTAATATCATGCAAGGGATGAGTTGATGGTTGTCGATGAGATGGATTTTGTCTTCGCCCACGAGATTTACAAGCGCATTTGCTGCGGTGAGTTTGTCTGAACCGGGAAAGCCGTTTAGCCAAATCAATGGAGGCGGTGTCATTCTGGCGACGTAAATATACAGTGGTAGAGATAGAGTATGCAGGTACCCATTGAAAAGGGAAGACAGAAGTCACTTATTATTATTAGTTGTATTAATGACTCATTTCTTCTTCGAGTCGTTATTTTGTTCGGTGCTCGTGCAGTCTCCGAGCTGAAACGTATGTCCTTGGCGTATTACTACATGTCGAAGATCTCCACGACTATGACTTCGCATGTACTCACACTCTCGGTGTATCTGTGCTGCCTCCTATTGCTTTTGCAAAGGGTTCTCAAACTCCACTTTTTCATCTGTGATAGCTATATTCAAATCTTGGCTCGATATTAGTACATGCGCACTGCATATCCTCGCATTTTTAACCCCATTTCAATCATGCATACAACTCTTCGTCACCTTCAGCCGCATCACCAAACCCACCCTCCGCAATTTCAGTGCTTCCTTTCCCTTTTCCTTTGCCCTTAGTTTTCCCTTTCCCTTTGGCGGGGTCAAAGCCCGCCCCATCTCCGCTGGAGGATCCATTCAGCTTCAAATGATCTGTCCGAATGACATAGTCGTCCTCGCTATCGTCCTTCCCTCCGGCCTCACCATCAGCTTGGTCACCATCGAAAGGAGATGCCGAATCCACTTTGCCTTTGCCTTTGCCCTTGCTCCTATCATAACTTGAAACTCGGCTCCCTGGAAGACGTGTGAAGTTTGCACTCACACCCAATGCTGGACCGATCGCTTTCTGTTCCTCCTGCTTCCGTGCTCCCTCGCCTTCAAATGTCTTGCGCACCCGCTCATAGTGTTTCAGCTCATCCACACTCACGCTAGGCACCAGTTCTCTCCCAGCATCGACGAAATCTTGCTCTGTAACCACTACGACTGTATCTTCTTCCTTGGCCAAATGGTCGAAGAAGTAAGCAATGGAGATTGGGCCGATGTGCCCAGCTTGTGATGGCGATTTAGGATTGGAGAGAGAATGGGCGGAGTTGTAGGATTTGACTTTCTCATCGACAGCCCGGGCTTGGCGGGTGATGGCTTTGAGCATGGCATCGGAGCAGAGGGCGTACAAGTCTGCACCAGTATAGGTAAAGGGTAGAGTGGAAGCGACACGAGGAAGAGAGATAGTTGGATGGAGAATAAATCTGTTAGTGGGAAAGGTTAGCAGTCTAACGAGAATATAGAAAGTAAGATAGGAAATACATACTTCCTCGTCAAAGCCTCTAGAATTGTCAGCTGCTTGCCGTGCGTGTCCGACACGCCCAGATATAGCATTTTGTCGAACCGCCCTGGTCGCAGCAGTGCCTGATCTAGCAAGTCCGGTCGATTTGTCGCGCCGATAACGAAGACGCCTTCCCCACCATCACTCATGCCATCTAGCTCCGCAAGAAGCTGGCTAACAATACGATCCATGACGCCGCCGCTATCCCCCTGGTTACCGCGCTTTGGCGCGACAGAGTCTAATTCGTCGAAGAAAACAACGCAAGGCCTTGCATCTCGAGCTCGTTGGAATACACGCCGCACATTGGCTTCTGACTCTCCAATATACATATTCAGAAGCTCCGGTCCCTTGACGCTGAAGAAATTGAGCGAAAACTCTGTCGCGATGGCCTTAGCAAGAAGTGTCTTGCCCGTTCCAGGCGGGCCGTAGAACAAAATGCCACTCCGTTTCTTCATACCCTTGGCGAACAGCTCTGGGTGTACTAGCGGCAGCTGAATTGTTTCCATGACGGCATCTTTGACGTGCGTGAGACCGCCGACGTCGGACCAGCTGACGTTAGGAATCTTAGGTGCTCCAATAGCATCAGCGAAATTCTTTCGCGCCGCTTCAACAGCAGTGTCGAAATCACTTTTCGTTAGGCTGTTACTAGAAGGGCCGCCGGCGAGCTCAATGTCTTTTATTGTGACGAGGTCTGAGGAAGAAGAGGATTTTGTAGTAATTTGGGCTAGAAGCTCAAGGCGGGTACGTTTCGCTACAATTGCACGATCAACAACATCTACAAGGTCTCCTGCCACAAGGGCGGCAGTTTTGACGGCAATGTTGGAGAGCTCCACGTCAGGAGAAAGACGAATTCCAGTATCCCCAACTATGCCTCGTAATATTCCTTCTCTTTCCTTTTCGTCTGGAGCTGTCATTTCGAGTTCGTGAGTGAAGAGGCCTCGTATACCTTCAGGGACTTTGTCAACCTCCGTTGTAGTGGCGATTAGGACCCTTGAATCAGCGAGGACCTCCTTGAGCGCTGTCGTCATGCGGTCGGCGTTCAATGCTTCCACGTGTTTGAGAAGCAAAGCTGTGTACTCTGCTCCACACGTGAGAGCGCGTTCCGCCCTAGCCTTGAGGAAAGCCTCCGTCTTAATATCTCCACCACCAGCGCCCCCCTCGGTCAAGATATCGAAAGCATCGATAGAGAATATATGAAGTCCAAGATCCTCGCAAGCTCGAGTTGCTACCGTACATTTACCGATTCCGCGTTGAGTTGATGTGATCAAGATTGCTAAAGGTGGGAGGCCCAAATGTATAGCTCTTGGACTGGTAGCAGCGGACATTAGTTCTCTAAGACGACGCCTGAGAGATGAGAGGTAAGCTTTAGGCAGCTCGCCTATCCCAACGGCCTTTGAGGTAGAAACTCCAGATGTTGCAGGCGGTCGTTTTGCGCCAAGGTAATATTGCCATGAACTGTTTATCGTTGCGGGGACCTTGCCTTGCTCACTGCCGGCTTGCACCATTTTCGTACTTGCAGCGTCGACGGAAACGACTCCGCCCCAAATATCTAATTCCTCATCATCGCGGAGCTTAGAAGATGTGCTTGCTACGACGTTACCAACTTTGAACCATGCAACCGCCTTTGCATTCCAGTCGTGGCCATTTGTTGATTCTTCTGAGCCGCTATGTCTTGACTTGAATAGGAGCTCATCGCTCCCGGAATCTTCCTCTGTGTTCGGCCCTTGGAAAACAGCCTTTCCAAGAGACTCGTCGATCGCGATTCCGACTAAATCACCACTCTTGACTAGGCGCCGTTTCTGCTCAAAATGCTCCTTTAGCGCAGCGAATAAGCTTGGTTGGAGCAAGCGGTCTGTAGAAAGGGGCGTAGAAAGTTTCAATAGGGTAACTTCCTTCGCTGATGGAGGTACGGAAGAACTAGTTATTCGTGGTTTCTGTATAGAGGTCCTGCTCATATGTGAAGATTGGTGGGGCGTAAGTGATACGATGCGGAGGTGGGTTGGATCTCCAAGATTTGCTAGGAGTACCGGAGAAAGATATGCTTGTGACGTTGTGTTGTGTTGGATCATGCCTGAAAAGCTTGACCTTCGATCTACTGGTTTGTGGACGGGGTATCTATGAGTTTTTTTTGACAAATTCTCAGGGAGCCCGTATATTTTGACGGCGCGCCATTCAGGAGAGTCCTCGTCCTCATTTCCAAAGGCCCCTAAGCCCCAGGAGCCAAGACCATGCTGCGGAGGTTCTGCAGCCGCCTCCAATTTTACCCAATCTCCGGAGAAGCAGCCTATCTTTACCAGAGTGTTGGTGTCTACAAAAACTCGAGCTTCTTCATCATCATCACTCCCGGGCTTTGGGTGAACCAATTCATCCGGGATGGACTCAAGGAGTCCTTGAGCTTTGAATACCCTGCCTTTCGATGTAGGTCCCCGAGCTGTTGTTGCAGTAAAACTCGAGAAGACAGAACCTGGTGTTGCAATGCCGTTTGTTTGGAATACTCCAGGTCGAGGTGTTGCGGAACTGAATGACGAGAGAACCCCAGAAGACTGAGGTGGAAGCATAGGCGCACTTAATGATATCATGTCTTCTGAATCGTCGGATAAATCACCAGCATCTGTCCCAGACATCTCCGAGTCCAGATTATCGGCAGTTGAATGTCCAAGGTCTTCTTCTGGCGGGGTTGCGCCTTGTGATGGGGTCCTCTCCTCCGCTGCTGAATAGAATGTCTCATTTGACGTATCGTCATCATCGTCCCCTACGCCGTTGGGAAACATAGGAGGGTGAACTGGTGGTAACACCTTGGATGACTTGGAATGTCCGTGTGATCGAAGCACAACAATTTTCGTAGTTGGTAAAAGCAATCCTTGGGATACCGGCTCACAAGCTGCTACCTTGGCCGGAGGTGGAGGAACATGAGTGATAGGGTGGGATGGAATCGGAAGCGGTAACAAATCCCCCGTATGCACGATTGTAGGCGCTTTGAGAGCATCCCTTACCGCGTTCTTCCATCCTTGCTCCTGCGATGCTATATCCACGGCATTTTTGGTCTTACTTCCAGTCCCATTTACATCAAGAAAGCGGTCTTTTGGCCCTTTGGCAGCACCATTTGGACGGCTAAATCCAAAACCTCCGCCAAATTTTGCGTGCACTTCATCTAGCTTCCTTAATGCCTCGGTATCAAGGCTAACAAAGACAGTTTCTAACCCTAGAGGCACCGCATCAAGTATTCGGATCTCGATAGGTGCGTCCCGTCTTTGTGTCTTGTTTGGTGAGACTGAATGAAGAGTATGCACGAAAGACTGTAGAGCTAGTGATGCGGCAGGAAATTGGAGGGACGAGTGTGGTCGGGTAGTTGATACATCGTTCTTTTCGGCAGCTCGGACAGGCAGTATAGTCCAAGTGGTGCTATGAGGCGCAACAACGGAGCTTGGTAACCAAGGCGTTATTGCGACGTGATGGACGCGACTCTGTTGGTCTGCCAACTCACGGCTTACTGCAGCACTTACCCGTTAGTCTTTACAAACCCTTGAGGCAATGATATGTGTACTTGAAGATTTACTTACAACCAGGAAAAAGGTCTGCGAATAGGTCCTCAGATAGAACACCGATTTCACCCTTCATTCTTTCATCTAGCAGCAATCGAGCAGAAATGGCAGGCCTGTCTGCCCTCCTCCTTCGCCGCCTCTTTCGAGGGTTGAAGGGGCTCACCGAGGCCTCCATATTCTTGGATAAATGTCAAGAAATTCAATTGTAGCAGCAAGGTAGAAAGTGTTGCTTCTCAGGTCTGCATAAGGGCAATGCGCTTGGGAATAATGCCAAGCAAGTGAACATGCCGAGGTAAAGACTTCTTTACTGGCAGGTGAAGATGAAATATCGTGGGTAAAAGAAACGACAGCGTTTATGTAGCAATATAGAGTGCTGGAAGATATTTCCCAGGACTTCAAGGCAATCATAACTTAGTATATGTGGAACTCTTTCTCCATAGCTCACATGGAGGAGAATGCAGAGTAAATTTAAGGCGCAGCGGAGGCTAACGAGGGCGGAGCGGGGATCTTGGCGGCTCCCACCCGTGGAGCGAAGACTAGGCGTTTGCTTATTTTAGACACAACATCATTCGACGGTGTACTTACCACAGTCCGCCATCAAGACTCAAACTCAAAGGACTCGATCTAGGGACCATTCAATATCCCTGGAATGATTCTAGACGTTGAGATGTCATTACCCAAATTAGTAATGGTTCGCCGAGAATCCTGACATCATGTAGCAACACATGCGAACTTGCGATAGTAGCGGTAGTGATGAACTAGCCACGCAGCTCATCCACTTCGCTGTTATCGCCCGGCTATCTCCTGCTATTTCATCTAGTGTCGTAGTTTCAGCCGTTGCTAGATTTCTTTGGCCTGTGTCTGGTTTGAGTTTTACAATTCCTTCTCAACTTTCTGTTGACGGCCATCCCGAGACCAAACCTACATAGACCTTGTGTTCTCCACAAAAACGTCACTACCCTAAGCAAAACTTTACAAGGGGCAAACATGCCTAGCCTCACCACCGTCAAGCAAAAGGTTGAGGACAAAGCGGACTCGAAGACTCAAGCAGCTATTGAATTCGCGCATCAAGCGGAGCGCCTCGCCCAGTACAGCCCGTCGCAGGAAGACGAATTTACAGGTTCTACTCAGGCTGTTGAGGCAAAGTTTATAACGGGACAGGATCCTGTAGTAGAGACTGCTGATGGTGGACGCTTACCGGCTGTGCCTATCGAGGAAGCTAACCGTTTAAGAGACATATTCGATGATCGTGATTCATCCCCAAATGAGCCAGTTCAGAACGGCACACAAGAAGCGAAGGATGGATCTATACACGGCGCACGTCCAAGTGATGGAGAGTCCAAGCAAAGCACCAACCCTGAAGCGCCACTGCGACAGGCCGTCCTTTCCTCGAGAACAAATCCGTTATTTCCACCGTTGCCAATGTATGGCTCGCCCACGCTACTACGAAGTATACAATATTGGAGTTTTAGAGCGTCCTCTGCTATACTATCACTTTGCTTCCTAATGGTCATTATATTGGGTGCCGCTTTTACAAGCATACCACTCGCTTGGAAGCATGTTTGGATAAGACTAAAGCTCCAGAACCCAAACAAAAGGAGGCCATTCTTTCAGGAGGAGGAAAGACGAAAGCGTGCAAGAAGAGACGCAGAGAAGGCGTGGAAGAGGAAAAAATATCAGGAAAGAAGAGGCAGTGATAGTAATAAGGCGGATGCGGACAACGAAGGTGAAGAATGGAAAGACACGGACGAATTCGTCCCTCTAGAAGGCGGCCCAGATCCCATTGTCTGTGATGTGGGTTATTATGCACGACGCGTTGGGTTGGGCTGTGAAATATTCGACGTCCAAACGGAGGATGATTTCATAATCGAGTTGTGGCACTTATATAACCCGCGCGAGTATCAGCACGCAAGTTCAGCTAAGAGAGCTCCGCATTCCCCTGATGTTTTCCCAGCCAATTTTGCCGCCAATGGATCAGCCCATGGCGCCTCAGGATCTCAATACAGGCCTGGGGACAAAAAATACCCCATCCTCCTTATCCATGGCTTACTTCAGTCAGCGGGAGCATACTGCACAAATGACGATGATAGTTTGGCTTTCTTTCTTGCGAAATCGGGTTACGATGTCTGGCTCGGTAATAACCGCTGCGGTTTCAAGCCTCGTCATAATCTGCTCAAGTACAGTGACCCACGTATGTGGGCATGGAATATACGACAAATGGGTGTTATGGACCTGCCTGCACTCATCTCGCGCGTACTCTCTGAGACCGGCTTCGAAAAGCTCGCCCTCATCGCCCATAGTCAAGGCACCACACAAACCCTCGTGGCACTTGCCAAAGAACAACGACCAGATATCGGGAACAAAATCAGCGTCTTTTGTGCACTCGCTCCTGCTGCCTACGCCGGACCGTTAATCGGAAAAATATACTTCAAATTTATGCGTGTGATTAGCCCCGGCCTGTTCCGCGCTATGTTTGGCATCCATGCATTCATTCCATTTATGATGTCTATGCATTCGATATTACCTGGGGGTTTCTACGGTGCAATGGGTTACCGAGTCTTTTCCTTTCTATTCAACTGGACAGACGATAGGTGGGAAAGGGATCTTCGCGACAGAATGTTCCAGTTTGCGCCCGTATATGTTAGCGCAGAGAGCATGCGGTGGTGGTTAGGCCGTGAGTGCTTTGCGCGACAGAAGTGCATTCTCGCCACGCGTGAGGAGAAGAAGATCGAGGATCGTGAAGATGAAGATGAAGACCGAGAACGAGCGCGATCAGGCGAAGAATCCTCTAGCGAAGATGAAGACGAATCCGCACATCCGCACTTAAGCTCCGACCCCAACCAAGCTTCCCCGTTGGGCCCGCATCAAGATAAGGGCAAGAGGACTACCCGCACTCGCCGCAACACCGACCGCTCTCGATATGCTTGGTATGGCCCACAAACTCCCCCCTTTGCACTATGGGTTTGTGGAGCCGATGATCTCGTCGACGGTCGGCGACTGCTTCGGCGTTTCGAGCGCGACCGCGAACCCCACGTTGACGTTGTGCATGCCAAGATCATTGAAGGTTACGAACATCTCGATGTCATTTGGGCCATGGATTCTATCGAGAAAGTAGGGAAAGAGGTGAGAGAAGTAATCTGGCGGACAGCATCTGAAGATGCAAGAAAGTTGTGCCGGACTCCTAAGGGCTGTGAGGATATCGAAGAGTTCCATAAACGCGACGAGTGGAGAGAAAGCGCAAATACGGGCCTCGATGCGTCTGCAGGAGAATGGAGCGAGAAGAGGAGAGAACAAGTTTCAAGACGCGGGAGAAAAGGGATAGTGAATTAAAAGCTAAGGTGAGGTGGAAATAAATAAATAAACCCGGCCTGCTTCATTAATAAAGATATGACGTACTGTCCTATACTCCTCTTTTTCGTTTTCATCTTTTGCATTCTTTTATTCGTTCAATAGATTCCCTCAATGCTAGCATTTATTAGAAGCATTCGTCGTATATATGTACCATGGGTATATGTTTAGACTGGAAAGGAAGGAAGGATGTAGGAGATTTTCTTGTTAGAAAAGGTGCAGAAGGTCTCAAAATTTTATAGCCGCAAGAAGTATATAATGAGGAGCTCCGGCCATAAGAGAGGCCCAGGCAGGGGTATGCTGTTCTATAAGGGTGGATATAATACCACTCGGAAACAAATTAATCTGCTGTCGAAAATCCGAATGCATGCCTTGGCCAATCGGGGGATTGCCGGGTCAACCTTAACCTTGGTGAAACGAAACACCACGCGAACATCCCGCGTCTTGGCTAAACGTCGAGGGCTTGGGGCAATTTTTGTCTCGACATCGCCTCGCTCGCACAAAAGCATTGTTGTTCTTAATTACTCTTCCATAAGGTGAGCATGTTGACGAATTTCAAATTCTACATCTATCTACATTCATCTGCTTCCAGGCTTACAAATTGACCTTCAGGTTGTTAGGGGGGGGCAACGTTCCGTTTATTCCCATCTCGCCCGCCCTTTCAGAACAAGGCAACCTTTTGCCTGACCACGTACTTCTCCCGACTTAAAGCTCTAGATCGCATCTCTACTTCAGCATATATTCGCATAAAATCGAAACTCTGCAATCTGCCAGAACATCTTCGAAAGCTTGTCCGCCTAGTCTTCAACGACCGATAAAATCACAGCTGCAGTTTCCAACCCACTACAATCCCACGAGGGAGAACAGACATATATCAGGAAATACCCTCGATTCTCGGGTACCTGCGTTTCATATTGCTGAACAGGAATTTAGAGGGTGGCCTCAGCCTCCCAAGGTTGAAGAGGAGGGAACCAAGGAGAGCACCTCAAGGAACAGCGACGCACGCAAGTGTGGAGGATAAACGCGTCGTCTTGTGAGGTACTTGGCTGTGGCTTGATACCTGGCAAGTGATCTATAAAGGAGGAGGCCCTATGAAGCCTGAAGCCTCCCCAGAACCTCCTTCGTCTGGCTTGGTATCCTGGAACCAAGCCGGCGTTCAGCTTATTGCACCAGTTCACCGGGATTCTCGGGAATTTTTTTGGGCCCAATCAAACCCTCCAACGTGTGAATATTGCGTACCATTAGTTTCGGCACCCAAGTCCCACTACCATTCACATTTGCCAAGAACAAACTCGACAGTCTAACTATACGTCTCGCGATCTGGTTGCCTAATTCAACAGACTTTATTAACCTTGGATATTTCACGCCTGGTGTCAATTCAGCCAGCGCTCAACATGGATGACCAACCCACACAGCCGTTGACACAACAGGTCCTCGATCCTCGAAGGCTTGGCAGAAATAATTCTGGCTTAAGCGAGTCAGATATTTCGGATGTCCTATGTATACTCCATCCCGCTTCGCTAGCAGCGTATCGTATCGTCTCCGATACCGCGATATACAAGCCCCAGCATATATTGCAGAATGAAAGTCTCATTTCTTATAATGAATACGGAGCGAACATTGATGAGCAAGAAACCATAATATTGGACGGAGGGGGAATGAGCGCCGCGGGGAACGATCTGGCTTTGCGCATGTCTTCTAACACTGTGAACCCACATTTGGGCTTCTCCTTCGGACGGAATGCCCAAATGTGCGACATTATGATTCTTAGGGACTCGGCAAAACGTTTTAGCAACGTCCACTGCAGAATCTATGTCAATCACAATGGAGTACTTATGCTAGAGGATGTGTCGACAAACGGAACCCTGGTCGACGATGTTTTTCTCAAGGGCAAAGAGAGTAACTACCCATCGACGCGGATGATCAATCCTGGATCCATTATCCAAATTTTATCTTCCGTAGAGGACGAAAAAATCAAATTTATTGTGCGGTTTCCTTCTCGTGAAGGACACGAACACGAATATCAGCGCAAGTTCACAAATTACGTGGCTCGCTGCGCTATAGCCAATGACCGAGGGCGAGGGCGGGGTCGTCAAGGAACCAATCTTAAGATTGCTGGAGCACCTGGTAACCTGATTGAGGGACGTGGCACGGCTTCTGTTCTCCCAAATGCATATAGTAATTCACATGGCATGCAATGGAATGGAGGGAATAAGTACAATGTCGTAGGTAAGTAAAAATAAGTACCCTAGAGGGCTCTCGACCATATTCTAATAACATCATAGGCATGCTCGGAAAAGGTGCATTTGCTACCGTATACCAACTTGCTACTGCATTAGACGGTGAGCCACTAGCGGCTAAGGAACTCGAAAAGAGGCGATTCATGAAGAATGGACAACTTGACCAACGTCTCGACAACGAAATGCGAATCATGAAAGAACTCCGTCATCCGAATATTGTACAGTACATCGATTATCAGGATGTTGGGCGTCACCTGTACATCATTATGGAATACGTTCCATGCGGAGATCTACAAGGGTATCTATCTACTAAGGGCAACCTACCAGAACACTCTGCCAAACTCATGGCTCGCCAAATCCTTAGTTCCTTGGCCTATCTGCACAAGAAGAAGATCACTCATCGCGACATCAAGCCGGACAACATTTTGATTGCTTGCGAAGATCCATTTACCGTCAAACTTTCCGATTTTGGCCTCTCAAAAGTGGTAAAAAACAACGAGACTTTCCTAAAGACATTCTGCGGAACCCTGTTATATTGCGCTCCTGAGGTCTTCCCTCACTACGATGCCCATGTTGCCGCGCAAGGAACAAAACGCAGACGAGGTACAGCTCAAAAGTCAACATTTCATTCATACAGTCAATCTGTTGACGTATGGTCTTTTGCTGCCGTTTTGTGGTTTGCTCTTTGTGGCAGCCCACCTTTTGAGGGCGTTAGTGATCCAACGGGCAAGGGCATGTTCAACAAAATCATGGAGACAAGTCTGGACGTCACGCCATTAAAAAGGGTTAGTATTTCGAATGAGTGTATTGACCTGTTGCTTAAAATGCTGAATACCGAT
>Ga0307515_10004528_pt1 | contig 28705 bp, 26 predicted proteins | sample 17_EM_MG_FD_194513 | JGI IMG/M metagenome (GOLD analysis project Ga0307515, IMG submission 194513) | Populus trichocarpa ectomycorrhiza microbial communities from riparian zone in the Pacific Northwest, United States - 17_EM | ecosystem: Host-associated > Plants > Roots > Unclassified | place... | reverse complement strand
CGCCCCCCACGGAATGGGTTCGAGTATCTGCGGTTTCTGCGAACCTAGCCTGATATGACTACTCCCTGGTCGAGAAGTCACTTGCGGCATTTGCAATTTTCCGGGGACGCAATCACGAGTCTCCATAGGCTCACCATATGTCATCGGCGCTGATGACGCTGCATCATCCGCCGTTCGAGGTTGAACGACAGCCGGAATCTTCCATTTGGTCATCCCGTACTTCTTATCACTCTCACAGAAGTAGTCGGCCGTGTCTCCCCAGCCTGGTTGCATCAATTCCTCAAGCTTCATCTGCTTCTGCAGAAAACGCTCCATGCGATGCTCTACCGTTTTAGAGATTGTGCCCATCACCCAGCCAGGTCCGTCATCTTCGCTAAGCTTGCCCCCCGCAGCATCTTCTTCCTCATCATCCCAGTCTTCCCCATCCTCCTCATCGTCGGAACTTGCAAGATCGCTCAGACTATCGCCGATGGCGTTCAACATCTACTCAAATGATGTTTCAGGCTTGGTGGTTGTCAATCCCGCCTTTTCAGCATTTCTCATATCATCCTGCTCCTTTTTAATTGCTGTCTTTGCGTCTTCAACTCGCTTTCTTGCCACAGCGGTCTCTCTTTCCACATAATCCGCGATTCATGTCTCCTTCTCTTTGTTGCGTAGGAAGTGAGTTTCTCTTCGGCTCCCCGCCGCGATCTTCTTTTTGGAACGCAAGCTGCACAACACTCCAAGGGCTCGGACCCATTCCGCTTCCAAGCCGCTCTTGCCTTTATTCAATTGATGACGTCGTCATGTAGAACGCTTTGTCGATTTGCTGTATTTGCCTGCCAGTAGTGGCGAACAGTTCTTTTTCAGAGCATTGACCATTGTATTTTGTGTTGACTTTGTTGATGGATGAGATGTTGGATGTTGCAAAATATGGACCACATAGAGGCAAGCTGCGTCTTTTATGTTGAGGTTGGTACACTTAATCGATTTGAACAAAGCTAAATCTGCCTTTTGACTATCACTACATTGGGAATAGCAATGCTAACCGTACATCATGATACGATGTTTAGCGTCTGTTGCATGTAGGATCCCTGGGATTGCTTGAGACAACCATCAGCAGATGTCCTATCCGTCGAAAAATGTACGGATTATATGTCGCAAAGACGAGATTTTGGCGGTCGTTCACCACGATGTATCCCTGTCAACACACACACAACATCGGACTGACTTGGTGCAAATCGCATGACGGATGGCAACCCATGCAACAGGCAGCTATGTGGAACAGGATTCATCTTGTGCAGAACGAGCAAGTTGGCTGTTACCCATGCCATTTTGACTTGAAGCTAACTATATATTCCTCAGGACTTCCCACTTCTTTTCATTATCTTCTTTCTCAGGACTTCCCACTTTGTTTCATTATCATCATCTCTTCACTTCCACAGCCGCAAATCATGGCTCCACAAGCAACGCAACCAGGTGAGAGTGGAACAGAATCGAGCAGAACGACGGCCGTTTCATCTGGTACGCCACCCGGTGAGACCCAACTACACCACAGACAACACTTAGTTCGCCGCGACGCTGCAAAAGCAGCTACCGAAAACATGACCCTGGATGCACGGTTGAAAATCGTCCGTAAAACCGGAAGCAGCAAGAATAGGAAACAGGGTACAATTGGATGTAAGTGTAGTCGTATCATGGTACACGGCAGTGAGCTAATGATATAACACACAGCTGGAGTACGTAGAGAGCTGCGTGACGAGTTTATAGCCACCCATAATGGGAAACCTCCATGGTCGACCAACGTATTTGTCTGCACAGTGCGCGAAATCAAACATCATGAGGTCGTCAGCTCTGGGAATTTCGCGGACAAATTTAGTGATAAGAATCCGCGAGAGTGCACCATACAGGCTTTAACCACTTTAGAGGATGCTACGGAAGGGTATATGGTGGAGGTAATAGCCGAATCTAATCTGTAGATGCAGCAACTAATTTCTTGTAGGTTTTCAACATGTCTGCAACTATGGCAAGGCAAGGAGGTCGGGTACAGCTAGAACTGTCTGACATGCGCCTGGCCTTAAATATGGCCAAAATGGCCAAAGGAGGGCTTTCGCGCGCCTCAATAGAGGGAACGCAATTCCTAATCAAGAAACCTCCGGCGGAAGTCAAAGAAGAGAAGAAGCAGGGAGTTGAGTGTCCGGAGTATAAATATGTGAAGGCTGCAATGGAAAGGCACCCGGCTATGCTTTGGGAAAATCAGACGGATGGCTGCCTTCCTTGCCAAAATGGCACTGAACAGAATCCCCAGACACGCTGGAGACGCAAAGGCACGGGTGCACCTCCACCTGAACGACTCACACAGCCAACACCAGAACCGACGCCACATCCACCTGAAATGCCACATCAGCAACAAACAATTCCGTCCGGGCGGAATCGCTGCGTCAGAGTGGACGCGCTCAGTCAGAGCCGTCAGAGACACCCCGGCGGCAGATTACTCCACGCCCGGTGCCATTACAATGCATCGTGTTGCATATAACCCTCCAATCGCAGTTTCGCCGTTTCTTCTCGGTCTGTCGGTATTCTATTGTAAACAAACACCATGGCGTTGTGGCCAACTGTGACCATAGCACAAGGCATTTCGTCTATCATATTTGTCTTTGTTACAGTCACAAGATTCGCTACCTCATAATATGGCATGAATTATTTAAGTATCTCTATATATATACATACAGTCAATCTGGCCACAGATGGTAGTCGAGCATAATCGGAAGAGCATCTGGAGAGGCCCATTGAGAGCCCAAATGGAATTCGTGAGAAAGAATGGTTCGAGCTCGAGGAGCCTAGGAAGAAAGTGAGAAGATATGATACTACCCGGCCGTGAGAATCCACGCAATTGGATGGATCCAGATGAGATGAAAATGAGAGGATGTCTATCTACCCCGGGGTCTCCCGAATATGTACTCCCCGTCGCTCAGTCCACCTCCGTTACCCCTGTACCTCCGTACACCCGCCATCGCTCATGAACGATGTACTTGGAGGCCGTGATCGAGCGAGTTGAGAGATGCACTTACAGGCCGAGATTGAGTGAACTCAGAGATGCACTTGGAGGCCTGGATCGAGTGAACTCAGGGATACACTCTGAGGCCATGATCGAGCGAGTTTGGAGATGCACTTGGAGGCCGAGATTGAGTGAACTCAGAGATGCACTTGGAGGCCGTGATAGAGCAAGTTTAGAGATGCACTGGGAGGCCGTGATCGAGCGAGTTTGGAGATGCACTTTGAGGCCGTGATCGAGCGAAGTTGGAGATGCAATTGGAGACCGAGATTGAGTGAACTCAGAGATGCACTGGGAGGCCGTGATTGAGCGAGTTTGGTGATGCACTTGCAGGCTATGATCGAGCGAGATTGGAGGAGTACTTGGAAGCGGTCGATTTGGAGGGAGGCGCGACGGCAGCTGAGACTCTGGCTGGGAGTGGGAAACTGGCTGGGAGTGGGAGACTGTCGATCTTGGGATGATGCTGTACTTGATGTATGCTGTACTTGGTGTTAAGTCATGATCATGACATGGAGAGATAGAGAGGGATGACTTAACTTCGCCTTCTTAGGTGATGGTAGAGTTGAGCACAAGAAAGAGAGAGATCAGAGGAGATGGGGGAAATCATCATGAGAAACTGGGACTTGAGAGAATTTCGTGTACGAGTCAATTTACCATCCCCGATACGGCAGGTACGAGTCCCGATCCGGCGGGTAATAACACCGACACGAGGTCTTCTAAACCCAATCAGGCAAGTCGTACCCCTGATTTCTCAGGTCTGCTCGTATCCTCCATATCGTTCTCATCTTCATCCCCCATCTCTCTCTTTCTAGTCCACAACTCTACCATCATTGCAAGAACACAAAGTTAAGTCATCCCTCTCTATCTCTCCATGCCATCATCATGAGTTAACACCGAGTGCAGCATACGCCGAGTGCAGCATACGCCGAGTGCAGCATACGCCGAGTGCAGCATATGCCGAGTGCAGCATATGCTGAGTGCAGCATATGCTGAGTGCAGCATACTCCGAGTGCAGCATACGCCGAGTGCAGCAAACACCTAGTACAGCATACACCTAAGATTGTCTGTCGTCCATTCATTTTCACGATTTCATAAGAGCCCATTCCCACGGTTTCGAGTTAACTTACCGATGAATAGAGTCTCAGCACCTGGTGCGTCTCCCATCGACCGCCTCTAGATCGACCACCTCCAAGTACTCCTCTAATCTCCCTCGATCATAGCCTGCTGCAAGTGCATCTCTAAACTCGCTCGATCACAGCTCGGAGTGCATCTCTGAGTTCACTTGATCTCGGCCTCCAAGTGCATCTCCAAACTCGCTCGATCACGGCCTCGGAGTGCATCTCTAAGTTCACTGGATCATGGCCTCAATGTGCATCTGCAAACTCGTTCAATCACGGCCTCCCAGTGCATCTCTGAGTTCACTCAATCTCGGTCTCCAATTGAATCTCCAAACCCGCTCGATCACAGCCTCAAAGTGCATCTCCAAACTCGCTCAATCACGGCCTCCAAGTACATCGTTAATGAGCGCCGGCAGGTGTATGGAGATACAGGGGTAACGGAGGTGGACTTAGTGACGGGGAGTACATATTCGTCGTCATCTTCAGGCGCACCTCGAATTGATGACAATCACCACGTGCTGCCAGTCCAGATATACCGTGTGTAGATAGGTAGCTATACAGATACATAGATACATAGATGAGAATACAAACTGAATGCATAAGTTTTCAAAATCGTTGAACGATTAGTAGCTATGATTTAACATCGCCAGGCGTTATGTAAACAGCTTCAGCATAACTGCAGCCCCTGCGAAGAGTGTAACACAGATGTCCTTCTGATGGTGCGTAAACGTCACCACAGAGTAAAGGAGTACGTATGCAACGCGACCCGTCGCACGGGGGACGGGTAGCATGTGATTCTCCGTCAGAGGGTACGAGGTTCCGTCAGAGCCGTCAGAGCCGTCCGGAACACCCGGGTGTATCTGACGGAAACTAGAGTTGTTGCTGATGCACCTGTTTCACCCAGTTACAATGAGGCAGCGCACTTATCCGAAATCGAAGGTGTGCCACCTGGATATGTGTATATACTTACCCCTCTTCCCAGTGCTCAATTTTTCAATCTTGATGCATATGCCAAAGATCGCAAGCGTGATAAAGATTTTAATCCAGATTTGCTGACTGATGAAGGAACATCTACTGATTAGTACACTATCTGCTGCATGGTAATGCAGCTGACATCCATTTTGCAGATGACAGCAGCCAATTGAGCAAACCTGACAGTGAAGATGAGCATTAATCGAATGGAACGGGATTTTTGAGTGTATTATTTTCTACAATTAGCGGACACTTTAAAGTATATTTTAAAGGATATATTTATATGTACTATTAAAGAACAATGTAGTGATGAAGGAGAAAGTACATGAAGACGGTATGAAGGCTGCCATAACACCATTAATGATATATTAGGCCACATCAAATGATAACATATTGTGGATACACCCATGGCAAAATGAGCGTCAACGGAGCTTCAACAATTTTTGGTCCTGCATCATTGGTAATCTGCGTGGCGATCGTTTGCGGCCTATTATAAATGTGGTACTGGCTGGCTTTTTAGGCAAAGAGAGAGCCATACGCTCCTTGCCCCATTCTGGATATGAGTGTCAACTGAGCATCAACTATTTTTAGCTTCGCATCTTGGATAATTTACATTCCGATTGGTTGCAGACATCCATTTATCTGATATTGGCAGCCTTCACTGGGAAAATCAACAGCAAGATACTACATGACGCATCCTGAGAATGAGCGTCAACGGAGTGTCAACGATTTTTGGTCTTGTAAGTCAGGTAATTCAGAAGCAATTTGGTCATTACTATACACAATCATGGTATTGGCCGCCTTTATTGGGAAGAGAGATAGACGCGCGTTCCCTGCCCCATCATGAACATGGGCGTCAACGGAGCATCAACGATTTTTGGCCTTTCATCATGGGTAATCAAAGCGCGATGCATCGGTTATTGTGTATATAGGATGTTCTGACAGTTTTTCTATGCTGAAACGTTCAGGAACTCTTCGTTGCATCATTTTAAACGAAATTAGTTGTTACTGTCCAGGAGGCTGTCGTGGGAACGTCGCTTGCTTATCTGCCGAGAGAGGCTGCCAATTCCTCTGTAATAGACGTTTGCAATCATGTGCCACTTGGATTACCCAAGCTGCAAGACCTTAAATCGTTGACGCTCATTTTCAAGATGGGGCAGGGAGCATGTTGTTTCTGCTTTTGCCTATAAAGGAGGCCAATACCTCAGTTATGACTCTCTGCAACCAATGCCCGCTCTGATTACTCAGAATGCAAGACCTACAATCGTTGACCCTCCGTTGACGCTCATTTCCAGGATGGGTCAGGGAGCTTTTGTCTACATATTTTGAACACAAAGGTGGCCAGTACATCCAAAAAAAACAACGACATACTATGGTTAATATTTTACAATTAACAGTAGGATATCTGAATGCGACCATAAATAGAACAACCCGAAATGCAAAACCGGAGATTGGACCCGACAGTTCAAACCAAACCCGGCGAAACCAGCGAGTCGATGGTTACGGGGCCGGGTTTGGACTCCCAAGAAGCAGTGGGTCAGGATGTTGGCCAGTTCTGGAACCGAACCGAATCATTTTTCAGGTCCAAACCAGGACCGCTGGCGGGTTTTCCGGACCTGTTGCTAACACTAGGCGTGCCTGGAGTGGGATCATACGTTAATGATGAGTCACAGCTTGTCAAAATTGGGCATTGAATAGAATATGCATGCGGTGTCAAATCTGGGACCATCAACCTCGACAGGAGAGTGGATCGGAGGTGTGCCTGAAGTTCATTCCTGAGCAAGGAAATACTCGGCTGTATTCTTCAGGTAAGCCTGGAATATGCGAGGCGTGTCTCAGGATACGATACATTAACTCGATATGGCATAGACAGGCTTTCAATCCCTTGATGATTAGAGATATACTGTGCTGGATCAGTCTCAGGAAAGTCAAGAAGTTGATATCGATTCTCTTTTGCAATTGACTGTAAATTATTCAACAGTGTTGATTCAGAGAATATCCCAAATTCTTTCGCAATTCTAGTGTCCGGTGCGCCTGAAATAGCCAAGTAACCTATAATTCTATTCACACATGGAGGTTCAGGCGCACCTGACAACTCGAATCCCGTTCACTGATGTAGGTACCACAATTCCACTTGGACAATATACGATTAGCAGAGACTGCAGCTTCGACAGCTTCTCACAAAGAGAAATATATGGCACCATGGAATTTGACTTAGTCGACCATTAAACTGGCGCACCTGCTTTTCATCACATATTTGATCCTCCAAATCAGGCACTAGTTCAGTTTACCAGATATCTGTTGATCATTGACTTCACCTCATATTCATTACAATAATCATCTAACACGAAATGCAATTGAACTCTAACCAATACTCCCTAGCTCCTTATTCTCCATACCATTTGACTATTTTGCATCAGTTGATGAGATTGTATTGGTTGAATGTTTAAAGAGGCATACCTTGACTACACTGCCCCAAAAATTATCATTCATCCTCACCATCATCTGACGGCACGATGTCTCCATACTCCATAAGCTGCTTCGTATGGTCTTCCTGACACTCCAGAATGGGGTATATCATCGAAGTTGTGATGTTAGGTCAGCTCATAAGGCCATGCAGGACTCTCATTTGTGCCACTCCAGAGAGCTGGTGGAGATCACTCACTCTGTTATCATAACCACCTAGTCCAGTGTTCAATAGCCATCTGTGTGGGACTCTGTTTTGCCCCAGTCGGACAACCAGTGCAAAGGCCTGGCGCTGCTCATTCAATACCCAGAACTTCTGAGTTATTACCGCATCGTTTGCTGCTGTGAGATTGAGGCCTGTCCCACCCACTTTGGGTGTAGTTACAAACACAGAGGGATTTGGCGAATCTTGGAATTTGAGCTGCATTTCTGTGCGCTCATTGTTGCCCATTTCCGCATACATGTAGAAAATATCCAAATGATCCGCAAAAAACTTTGTGAGCCACCACTTCAAATGACGAACATAGCCTGGTAGAGGACAAAATAGCATGGCCTTTTGAAGAGAAGGTGCACGAGGCAAGGCACGCGTATGACTTTCAGGTTCGTGTAGGAGCGCCTCATTTGATGCTTCGTCTTCATCAGGTTCAGGATACTCCGCAGCTGCATTAACAAGCATTGGCAGAATTGTGTCTCTCAGCCATCGGAAAATCGGAGAATCCACCCAAGGATCGAGCAGCCATTCATTGTACCATTTTCCTGAGATGTCATTCCGATCTTCGGTGTCTCCCAATACCAATGAGAAACATGCCAGCTGCCATCTATGAACCCTCCATGCTCCTGAAGCACCTTGTGAAGTGTATCTTTCCACAAGGGTCTTTAGTTTAGCTTGCTCTTCCTCAGTCCATTTGAGATCAACAAGGTGTGCATTCTCCTTCGGGATCCGAACATGTGGTTTCCCATTCGCGAGTGTCGATTCTGACCACCTCCTTATTGTCCATGGCTTTACTATTTGGATCATCCGGTGTGCAGCATCCTGTTGAGCGTCCTGGTCTTCAGTCCGGATTCCGTGCATCGAACTCTTTACTGTGGAATACAGTGCCTCGGCGCCGTGCTTTTCCATCAAAGTCTCATCCTCTGGTTCTTCAGGCGCACCTGAAAACAGCCACATCATCTGAAAACACCAGTCATAGAGTGAATGGAATCCCGGAGTTGCAGTGACTTGAAATTTGAATCCAATTATCGCGTTCATCGCAATTCGCCAGCCTACACTGTTTTTCGTCTTGTACCGATGAGACTCATCAAAACTCCCAAAACTCCATGAACAGTGTGAGAGTTGGCCGTTGCATGATGGTTTCGCTCTCGATGTTGAGGTATCATACAACACTAGGTCGATATTCCATCGGATTTCTGGCTCGTCAATACTGGTGTTCAGATCCTCCTGGGTGAGATTCCCATTTTCCGCGTTCAACAAGTTAATGAGTTTGAAAGTGGTTCCGTATGTCATGTCGTTGATGACACTGTTCATCATCTGTGCAACTCCGGGCATTGTTACCACCAAGATTGGTTCAACAGCTGACGTAAGCGCTGGATACCCCTGCGGTGGAGTTGACTGGATCCCTAATAGACGGCGGGGCACTGAATTCTGTCTCTGCAATGGATACCACTCCCGTTCGTCACCAATAATCCCGGGAAAGTTGTTCTGTGCCAGATCAACCCACTCTTCAAGTGTATTCCCCCATAAAATGGACAGTGGCAACCCCATTTCAACTTTCTCAGTAACCAATTTGCAAAGCATTGCCACTGCAACGGAGGTGAAAGTCTTTCCAAGTCCCATTTCATCCACCACCAGTGCTCCTGGCATATCAGTATCCCAAACCCACCTCCTCACAATGAACCATATGGCCCAAACTTGGTGCACCAGAAACGTAGTTCCAGGCAGGCCTGGAATTGAATACTTGTGGCCTGGAACACGGTCATCTGTTGATTGGCGAATAGGATGGGCATTCAGCAGCCTGACTGCCTCATCAAGACAATCATGTTCAAATTCGTTATTGATTGTGTTGAGAACCGTATTCAATACTGACCTGGTATTATCTGGATCAAGGACCTCCTCGCCATCCACTTGCTCCTGAACCTCTCTTGCATCTTTGTCGGTCTTCTTTTCGTCCTCAATGATCTCTTTCAGTTGCTCCGAGGTAAGTTGGGCAGATGGGCTCATACTCCGGCGCTCCTGGAATTCATCGCGATGTTAGGTATTTCACAGACAACCATTTGGACCCAAAGAATATGTGGAATATAATCAATTCTATTCTCTCAATCAGAACTAACATTAATACTACTGTCAGTCTCTTTCCCACCTGCTGCCTCCACATCGACCACTCTTTCATTTTCATTCGATACCTCCGAAGTCTAAGTATACTGATTAGCAGTGGGGCATATCTACCGGTAACCAGGCTAGCGGGGATTACCTTGGCCGGTCTAATTACGTGCTCCGCAATATCCTTCCCTGTAGCTGCCTTCATTTCTACCAAAAATAGTTGCACATTGTGTCCCAGTTTCAACTTGAAGGCATTAGAAAGGGAACTGTTGTATGAAAGCTGACCATATAGAGGGTCATTCAGCATTTGCCCCGGTGTGTATAATCCCATTAACTCTTCTTCCAATTCTTCCTGCGTCAAGTTGCATTTGAATATCGCAGTCAGACAGTATGGTTCTATTGGGCCACAATTTTTTTCGATGAAATCGATCAGCTCCTCCCAGTGCCTCACATCTGGGTCCGGAGCTTGGAGTTGCATGCTGGATGTCTGGTTATTGTTGCCATTTGGCACTCGATGAATCACAACCATGAAAGTTGTATTTGGCAACTCTGGGAGGATACCTCTCGCTTTTTTACCTGTGCGCTCACCCAAATCCATCACCGGTCGCTTGTTGCCTCGCCTTCCCTTCTTCCTCGCCTCCCGAACGTCACTTGCACATTTTCTTACAATCATCTCAACCCACTGTCGCCGAATCCATTCGGCATTATCAAAATTTTCCAAAGTCAGCCAGGTCTCGAAAGTCTCCAAAAAATCTGCCACCGCCGTCTCCCAGTGCAGGGGTCCATCTCGCAACTGTTTCAACCGGTTCTATCCCCGTATTATTGACCAATGCTTCTTCTCGAGAAACCTAACCACCCATACTTTCTTCCACTTGTTGAACCCACTAAAGTTAGGCTGCCCCATCCTTTTGGCAAATTGCTTCAAGCAGAATTCTGTTTGCTTCAAGCTGATTGGGAGTTTGCCTTCGGCCCCGCCCAAGTCCGACAAATCGTCACTCTCATATTCTGCATTGTATTGGTCATAGGAAGTCTCTGGTAATGGAGGCAAATCCGCAATCCCTGCAACATCAGTCCTCCATGGTTCCACAGCCGGCAGAAATTGTTTCTTTGGAAGCCAAATGGGGGGCCTCCCAGGTGCGCCGGGAGGTTGTCCTGGTGCAGTAGAGGAAGAAGATGTTGGCCGAATGACCAGATTGTTTTGAGGCGGTGCTGGAGGCACTCAAGGTGCGCCTGGAGATAACAGCTCATGTCCTGTGAATTGCTGAGGGGGGAACATTTGAGGTCCACCATAACCTCCTTGGGGGAAATCATATGCTTGCCACAATGGCCCATAACTCTGATATCCTTGGGTTGCACCAGTGCTTGGTTGTGAGCTTGGTGTCATGTTGAATGGGGCATGGTGGTGGAACTGGGGAGCGCCTGGAAATGGTGGCTGCGAAGGCGGGTAACTATACCCCGGTGGAGGATCAATTTGATTTGTGGGCTGCCCGAATTGAGTGTCTTTGCTTGGTGTATTTCTGGCATTATTATCTGATGCTCCCACATTGTCATCTAGGCATTGTTGTGAGCCAATCAGCCCACCCAGTGGAGCCATATTGGTTGTCTTCAGCGGAGATCCGTTCGTCGACATCGTATGTGAACAAAATGATGATACTAATCAAATAATCGATTCAATTGGTGATTTCGAATGAAGCCGAGTATGGTTGAGAATATTGAAGGTAGCAGTGACCTTCGGCAGAATGAAGGCCTCTTATATCCATCTTCTTTGTCACGGACTGTGGTGTTTCACTGCACCTTTGATCCATGAAACCCGGCTGAGACAAAGAAATCATAGGCACACACATCCTGCCTTTCTTTGTTATATGCTCAAATTCGTATAGTAGGATGTTGGATAGAAGCTCACCTTTGTTCGGTTCATGACAGTAAAGGTCATAGAAGGGATTTGACATGATATCTCCAGGAACCCAAAAAGAACTATATCCGGTTCGAAGGTTAGCACGACTAGGCATTTCACACTCAAAATGTGTGTGTACGACCTGCACTTCATTCAATATGAGGCCTTGTTAGTCGAGCAGCAACAGTGATTGGTTCCTTTTGGGCTCATTGTGTTAACTTCGTTGTCTCCTCAGGATCCACCCACCAGTCGAGGATTGTTACTGAAGATAACATCATACCAGCCTATCAGTTCTCGATGATCATTGAGCCGGCATACAGCCAGCTAGGAAACTTACCTATTTCATTGTATTAAGCTGATGTTATCCGCTGCTTGAGGCTCGGGCGTAGACATAATCTGCACAATGCTGCAATGACGTACTATCTGATAAGGCCGATCATAGTAGTAGCACCTGATGAATGGTATTAAATGTTGATTGCAGTGATGACAGTGATGACAAAAGAAACTTTCTCTGCTGATGATTTTCAGTAGATAATGTGGAGCATTATTGTGCGGGATTTGATAGATATTATCCTAGTTTGTGAAGAAAACTGATCGTAAGGTGACTTTGTTTTACCCCTCCTCTACATTTGGTGGGGTGTGATGTGGCTTTGAAAGTGATACGCTAACCTGAGTTAGCTCGCATTCAAACAACTATCCTTGAGGCTCAAATCCAGCAACACACCATACCCCCTAAAGCATCACTGAGATTTGTCAGAACACTGAGCATTTCTCAAGGATGGTCAACACTCGCCGGAAACATGTTATATGCTTTATCTGCAAAAAGACATTATGCAACGAGAACCGACTGGAAGCTCGCTATCAACAGTATCACCCAATATCAATGAATGAAGGGCTATTACCCAACGGGATTCTACCACCTGCAGGCTTCCCTCACCTTGAGCCATCATGGTTTGACTACAGTAGATGCACCTGAATGGCCATCGACAAGCTGTCAATTGATGATCTACTCATAGACAACATACCAGGTGCAGCACCACCTGAAGATACACCCAACAAAGAACCTATAGACCCTCAGCAGCCTGATCTCACCTGTACCCCTGATCCAACAAAGACAAAGGCTCATAGGCAGGTAGTTGGTGTGGAAAATGTGGGGGGAAAGCATATGGCAAAGCAACTGGATTGTACAACAAGCATCACAAGTACTCAGAACAATGGAATCAATGGCATCCATTTTGGTCTGCACACGACTTTCAGCAGGCTCAGTTGTTTAGCCAGCAAACAAAAACATGGATAGATCAACATCTGAGGCGTGGACTGGACAACTACAAAATCCAATCATTCCAATCAGCAGATGCCCTGCGAAAACTCCTCTCTGAACTCGATTTCGGTCTCCCAGATGATAGTTGGATTGAAGATGACTCACATATCTTCGGAACATTATACTACAGGGATATTTTCAAATGTATTCAGTTCCTCCTAGCACATCTCCCATGTCAGGCACATGTCGATTTTGAACCGGTGCGCCTTACTGACTCTGAGGGCCGTCGAATCTACAGTGAGATGAACTCGGGCGACTCGAGGTGGGATACACAGGATCAACTGCCTGCCGGAACGACAATTGTGCCCGTCATATGTGTATCCAACAAGACTCACTTGACCAATTGTTCGGGCAATCAGCATGCCTGGCCACTGTATCTCACGATTGGTAATATTCAAAAGATATCCACCGGACACCTAAAAAGCGCTCCTGGATTCTCATCGGACTCATCCCATGTCCCCCGAAAGGTGCCAAAAACATTGACGAAGCATGGCCTAACGCGGTAGGAACTGTGCTGTCTCAACTTAGGCATCTTGACATCACTGGACCTGGCTTGAAATGGGATTGTCCAGATGGATTCCAGCGACAATGTTACCCCCTGTTGGCTGCCTGGGTCGGGGATTATCCTGAACAAGTCATGCTTACTCAAGTCTCATATGGCTCATGCCCGATGTGTGAAAGTCCTAAAGGTGCGTGGATGGGACATTCAACTTTTCGACCACTCGATACCTCAAGAGACCGGCATATTTACTCGGAGCTGCTGGAGGACAATTAGATTGACGCTCTGCACACCCTAGGTGTCCGCCCAATCCGCAACCAGTTCTGGCAATACCCTCTCTGCAATGTCTATCGCCTTTGGCAGCCTGATGAATTGCATCAGCTGCTCTTGGGTTTAGTTAAAGACTTATTGCACTGGCTGCTCAAATACATGAAAGCTAGAAAAGTCAAGGATCAATTTGACAATCGATTCACATCGGTGCCTCGATATCCTGGCCTCCAGCACCTCTCTAAACCATTCAATTCATGGAAAAGCGGCACCTGGCAAGGTAAAGAGATCCGTGGAATGATCAGAACGCTCGCAGTGAATTGCGCGCCGATTCTTGTGTGCTCCAAGGATGACGGGAAAACTGCGGCGGAAACAGCCTCCGATGTAATGGTGATGGGAGCAGTCCAGGCATCATGTGAATTCTCTCTACTTTTTAGCCAACAACATCACGTGGATCTATCCCTCAACACACTAGATGATGCACTCAACCGATTTCACCAGAAGAAGGGCATTTTTCGAGAACAGAAACTGTCGAAGTCTGCGAAGACCAAAGTGGATGACCTGTTGGCAAAGGAATCCTATCTGTTACGCAAACAAAAGATTCATAAGATTCGTGCTGCAATGGAGGCCCTTGTGTATAGGGCTGAAATGGTTTCCACCACAAAATGCAGACAATTTCAGGTGCGCCTGAATAGAGCCCGACAAGTGGCAACCAATTGGTCAGATGCTGATCCGCAGAGGGCAATCGAGCGATTGGAGCACGAAATCCATCAAGTTACACCTGCTGAACGCAAGCTTTTCGATACATTATTCCTAAATCATGAACAACAACTATTGCAGGAAGTCGGGACTGAGGCAACCGGTCCCAGAAGCATATTCGCTATAAACCTTGCCCTAAGGAAAGCTAGCACCGAGGAGGAGGCTTACGGGGCAGCAAACATGACCGCCGACATGCGTCTGCAGTTTGAGAACCGCCTATCCGATGCTGAGGCAGAAGCCACAACCTGGAGCTTGGCTGATTCGGAGCGCGTGACTAACCAGCTTGAGAGAGAGATTTATGGCATCACCTCAAATGAGCAGATGCGGTTCAAGAAGGAATTCTCCCTCCACTTCATCGAGTTTGATGCTTGGTGGGAGACAATTGGCATTCAGGTGCTCCGGAAAACCATTGAACAGTGCGTAATTCATTTCGGATATCCAAAGATGCATCTTGTGAGCCATATATCAGAGTCAATTCGGCGAATGGGTTCTGGTGACAATTTCACCACTGATATTTCTGAACGGCTACATATGGCCAACATGAAACAGGCATAGCGATCTAGCAACAAAGTCAATTACATTTGACAGAGGCTTATGCATAATGACCAGTGTACCGGTCTTGACTATATGGAGGAGACACTGTCATATCTTGCACTCCAAGGCCGGTACGATATTGACTCAGCAAAAGTGTTCAGCCTACTGTCCCTTACCAATCAACAGCAAAGTACACGCAGAGCCCATCTGTTACGTCTCCAAACAATTCATGACGAGCCCATTATCCGCCCTGTATCACAGCAGGTATATCATTTGAGAGAAACACATGTCTGCGGAGTGTGCAGAAGTATCAAATTAACCTCACTCAGAGATGCATCAGAAGATTTCGGAATTCCCAACAGTTGACAGCTATTCCGCGCGCAAATTGAAGAGGACTGGGGACACGAAGTTAGTGGACTCGTGCTCGGATATGATCAGAATGTACTCTTAGACAGTATATTTATTAAACTCCAGAATGGGCTGTTGTATTACGGTCAACCATTTCACTGCCCTACATCTATTGAGCGTCTGGGACTTGATTGCAAGGTAGAATATACCAATGGCAACCAAGGGATCATGCCTGAAGCTCATAACATCTGGGTCCAGTATACGCAAAGTGAAGAGAATGACCTCGATAACACCTTCCAAGGACGAATTCCTTCTTATCCTGTATTATACTTCAGCTGGACTCCAACGAATCAGATCCTGCAATTTCAGGAGCGCCTGCCAGCCAGGAAAGCATTATCGACCTTTTCTAAGAGGTGCCAGAAGATGCAACAATGGGTATTACGTCCTCAAGCTCAAGAATATGCGGTGGTGATTCCAACAAAGTACAAAGATCTTCATGGTTGGGCTGATTGTGTTGACGGGTTCATCCGGGTTGTCAAACAAACAAATAAGATGCATATTGTACCCGTTGGAGCAGTAGTTGGACTGGCGCATTTGGTGCGGGAGAATGCTGCATCGGGCGGCATCGATAGCGTATGGCTTGTAAATAATCATGTTGATTTTGATACCTACTGGACTGTATACTGATTAGATTTGAATGCCTGATTCAGGTGTAGAGCTGTAAGATAGTTTATCAAACTTTACTATTCGATATAGACATTATATATTATCACTCCCGGAGAGTCTGGCTCCAGGTGCACCGGAATCGTCTAGGAGATGAGTGTCATAGTCCAAGCAGCTTCGAAATTTTACCAACTTAAAGCCATGATTTCATAGCATTCTGAAGACAACTTCATACTCTTTCGAAGATTCCTGTATTCTGTTCTGCTACTTCAGAAGTGTTGAGGAGCACCAGAAAGTACTCTCAGTGCACCAGAGAAGCACATCGTTTTGCACGCAGCCTGTTCGGGAGCTTCTGGGAGCTTCTGGAAGAATCAGTGTGGCTGTTCAGATGAGCTGAGTCATTGAGTCATGACTTCCGAACCATTTTACATTTTGCTGATGATCCATTTAAAGCGCTTCAAACAACCACGTCAGGCGATGAAGAGGTTTTGACTATCCGAAAATATACGAGTTACAAGATATCTAAGTTGAACTTAGTGTTTGCTCAAAACTTATTGCGGATGATGGCCCATATTGGGAACATAACATTTTAATACGAATCATGCAATGACACGATAACCTCTGGGATGCGTGGTTCTCTATCGTACAAGCCTGGCTTGCGATGAAAGAGTACTCTATGATATGACTAGTGTCAGCGACGGGTCCGGGTAACCTGCCAGCAGTTCGGGTTTGGACCGGCGGTTCGGTTCCGTTCGGTTCCTATCCCGGCCAAAAACCCGACCCTCTTTGGCTTGGAGGGCTTGTTACCTAGACCGGACATAAACGCGCAGTTTTTTGGCCGGGTTTATCATTCAGCAGAGCCTCATTTTCGTGAACTCAGAGCTTTGGCTCAAATTAAGTATTTGAGTTGTGATCGTATCACAATATGATATATACGTAAAAGATGCAGTTTTAGATGCTCTTTCACCTCTCGTTCTCGAAATTGCGATCCGATGACTATTCGTTGAGTCGCTTCAAAAAACGCTCAATTTTCGGCTTTATTTCCCAGCAACTCAATGAATCATGATCGGATCGCAATTTGGAGAATGGGAGGTGAAAGAGCATCTAAAACTGCATCTTTTACGTATATATCATATTGTGATACGATCACAACTCAAATACTCAATTGGAGCCAAAGCTGTGAGTATGCGAAAATGAGGAACCGGCCGAAAAACCGCAGGTTCGGTGTGGTTCGGTTTTTCCCCGGGGTAAAACCTATTGCAACAGTTCCAGTTCGGTTCCAACCCGGACAGGGATCCGAACCGCCAATTTGGACCCGTTGCTAACACTAGATATGACAGATAAAATCATAGCCAAGATTTGGACATAAACTATCGTAGTCGAAGAAAAGCTATAAAAGAATGACAATGCTTCGGCATTGGAAGGGTAGCCCCAAAAGCATAAACGAAAAAACGATACTTACCTGCGAGAATGAAGCTGAAATATTATTGAGGTTATCAGTTCTTATTATTATTATTTTATCAAAAGTATATTACTATTATCTATTAGGATTGTACACGGTTCCCCCGCCCCATGCCTGAGGAGAATTATGCTAATGAGTACAACGTCATACTTTAAGCTTTATCAATTTTATTAGATCAATTCGAGAAAGAAGATCAGTTATTTCCAGCCCCGCGTATTTGGTGGCTTGCAATTATAATGCAGTTTACGGAGATACTATTAACTTATTACCTGTGTTATAAAAAGTTCCCGTCAGAGGTTGTTAAGAAGTGTGTGGTTACACCATTACAACAACTGAACGATAACCAAATGATACTACCTGAATCTGAAATTCCGATATTAGATACAGATAACAATACGAATTATCCTGATTCGAATTACGGTATAGATTCAGTTCGCGAAGAACCACTCTCAAAGTTTAAATTGGTTCCCAATCATTGAATTAATAAATACCAACATACTACTCGCTCCGGTCGCATATTTAAAAATAAACCCCGGTATCAAGAACCAACTATATTGGAGCTTAAAGCAAGAGTCAGTGAACAAAGCAAGAAGTAAAGGAAACATACCCGAGATTGTCTCAGAGCTGAGTACTGCGATACATAATTCCATTGCTGGTATTGAAGAATTGGGTTGTAAGATCGCTACCTACGAACGAGTCTGAATAAGACGTGCATCATTAGGGAGATTAAGCTTAAGATGTAATATTGCCGATAGTATCTGAATGCCAGATTTATCCAGGAGATAAGAAGAAAGGTTTTGTGAAGATACGTGTCAATTTAGATTGCACTATCAATGGGAAAATATTACGCCATATTATAATTAATCAACGAGATTAACTATATGAATATACTTTATGATATAAATCAATCACCGAGATTATTTAGAATTACAATAACGATATTAATTAATCATCGAGATTGATTGAACCAATACATATTATGATATCAATTAATCATCGAGATTAATTACAATTACAATAACGATATTAATTAATCATCAAGATTAATTAAAGGAATACATCTTACCATATTAATCAATCTCCGATATTAATTATTCAATATATTACGATATCACCAGTGTGATTATATTATATGTATTGTCAGCATTGTATTACACCACAATACGATTTAGTTTCTATTCACTTAGAAGCATCAGATACAACCATACATATTTGTCCTTTGTGTCTATACAATTTATACAGACTTCCAGTATTTTTTATCTGGAGATATACATAAGGATTTACAAATAAGAACTACGGCTGTGCACCTAGTAATTACTTAGATACCTATTGGTACTTATACGTCAGGATAGTTACTTAGAAGAATGCATCCCCATAACGCCGGTGAGCAATCGGTTGCATGGACAGCCGGAAATCTCTGACAATATGAGCCCTTTGTTGACAACGTGACAGACCTCATCGTTGGCGCACAATGCAACGCCCAGACAACCCTTTCAGGCATTACGGCATTGGTCATGGCACGGGTGAAGCCTATAGCTATCAATTTTGCGATGTTTGTGAATCTCTTTGCCACGAATGTGGTGAAGACCACGCAGATTCATAGTTGGTGGTATGAAGAAATCGCCAGGATTGATCCAGCCCAAAGAAACTCAGACCCTCCATGTGCCTACATTTCAGTGGTAAATGAATCATCTCAACAATTGTTTTCATCGCTGACATTGTGCATCAGGCTCTCGCAAAGATTACTTATTCCCGTGCAGCTATGGAATACCGCCGCAAGACCTCTATTGACTCTTTTTATGGATTTTGAACACAGTCACCTACAGTGATCCATAAAATGGTAGCCTGGCTATTGGCCAAGGACAGGTTTACATGCCCCAGAAACATTCGTGAGGTAAGTTCAAAGTTCCCTTCTTGTTTAATGGTCGTCTTGACAATCAATGTAGGAGTGCAAGTTCCGATTTGCAGCGACTGAAATTGTGGATCATATTCACCGAACATACTTCTATGGCATATGACAAATGGGAATGAAAGATTGATCATTGATTGATAAAATCGACCCTACATTCATTGCCCTCACCCCATCGGCCATCCACCATTGTCTGTCGGCATGGAAACCAGGCGACTTCGGGGTCCCGGTAGAGTTTGGCCCAGGAGGTGCAGCACAACGTAAGTGCGATACAAGAAACATTAATCACTCAGTTAATGATGCAAGCACAGATGTATTTCATCATCTCAACGCGGATTTTCATTCTTCCTTGCCAGAAGTTCAAGCCAAAATGATAGACAATATTGGCAGCATGATTGGCTGAAGGATCCACTCAACTGGTATGGACCCAGCAATGGCACAACCTCACAACGATCAGGGCAGTTTTGATAAGGACTTCCTTGATTACGTCCCGGAGGAGCTGATAGAGCAGCCCGACAATTCTTTGAATTGTCTCAGCAGCTTTGTTGCTGCTACTGAAGCTAGCATGCGATTCTCAGCTGTTCTGCCTATGGGTGGGTCTGCCATCGCCAGCAGCAGCCAGCCCATCCCCTGCAGTGACAGCAACAGCAACAGCAATAGCAACGACCTCACCAGCATCACCAACATGACCAGCATTGAGAATATGGGATTAGTCGATGGAAGTACGATTGTAGAGGGTGCGATGTCGCTTGGAGGTTAGGAATGGTGTCAGTGATCTGATTTAGGATTTCATTTGTGTGCTATTTCATTCTAGGTTTCGTCGATATATCATAATAGTAGTAAATGGAATAGAACTGATGGTTTACTGAAGTCTGATCTCAAACTTGTGAAATCATAATCGCAATGATGCATAACCCTCCCATGACGGTTGAACTGTAAGATACTGACAATCTTGTATCAACAAATTAAATATCGTGAACCACTTCTGCATGGTAACTATCATTGGTCAAATTCAGCCATGAGGGTCTTTAAAAGACAAGAACAACATGCTTGATTAAACGTATGGAGCAAGTACTATCATCATCGCAAGGACAAATCAACTTGGGAGACATAGGAGTATGCCGAGAGATGATTCGTGATATTGCCAAAGGAAGTGTGAACCGTTCATCAAGTGCTCATTGTCACATTCACAAAAGTGGGTACACTGGTGGTGATGCTTGAAACAGCATTGCGACAACTCAAAGAACACTCTGGAATAGTAAAGCAATGCCACATTTCAGGGAAACCTCAATTTCATTTTTTTGAGTTTGTGGGTACAATAAACTAAATAAATTTAATGAAGGAAATTCAGTTTTTGCTGATGTCGCCACATAAGTCTCTGAAGCAGATACGCCAAATAGCCTATATGGTGAAGGTTGTGTCTTAATTTGTTTAAGCAATCTGTTTAAATGGCCTCCAAATAACCACATCAGGCGAGGAGAGGTTTTGACTATCCGAAATATACAAGTTGCACGATATCTAAGTTGAAGTTTCTGTTTGATTCAATCTTATCACTGATGATGGCCCAATGGGAAGAGTAACTCTTCAAAACCAATCATGCAATTACACAATAACCTTTGGGATGCGTCGTCCTCCATCTGAGAGCCTGGCTTATAATAAAAGTGTACTCTAGGAAATGACAAATGAGATCATAGCAAAGGTTCGGACATATACTTGGGTAGTCCAAGAAAGGCTATAAATGAACGACAAAGCTCCGGCTTTGGAAGTGTAGCCCCACAAGCACAAACGATATCTACCTGCAAGAGCGAAGCTGAAATACTATTGTTGTTTTCAGTTCTTATTATTATTATTATCATTATCGAGTATATTAGTATTCTCTATTAGGATTGTACCCGGTTCCTCCACCCCATGGTCGAAGACAAGTTCAATAACGAAAACAACGTTATATTATACACTTTATCCTCATCATTGGATCGGTTCCAAAAGGAGGATAAGTTATTTGCAGCACAGTGTATTTGGTGGCTGGCAAGTATAATTCAGCTTACTGCAACATTGAGCTTCTATTGCGATTATAATATATTCCCTTCAGATTATGTTAAGAATTGCGCAGTCACCCCATTGGGTCAATCTTCGAAATCAAGTGTTCCGCATTCCAATATCCCTTAGTTACAATTGAAATCTGATATGGAATATCGTTCCTGTTCGATAAATCGAGAATTAGCTGAAGCACGAAGTATTCTTCCTGTAAATCAGAAAAAACAATCTGGAAGAATTGTGAAACCAGTTAATCTTTCCCATGTACGAACTGCAGAAAAGATATCCTAATTGGAATAAGAATCAACAACAGACTATCCGGGCTTCCTTGAAGAATGACGTACTTATTAATTAAATGTTGAAATCAGTACGAAATTACTGATGAGTTGGAAATTGAGTTTTGATGGAGATTACGCTTAGACATAATATCACCAATAGTATCTGAATGCCAGATTTATCAAGGAGATAAGGAAAGGGATTTGTGAAGATACTTGTCAATTTGGATTGCACTATCGATGGGTAAAATATTATTGCCAGGATAATAATTAATCACCGAGATTAATTATACAAACACATTTTACGATATCAATTAATCACCAAGCTTAATTATATGAACATACTTCAAGATATTACTTAATCGCTGAGATTGATTATATGAACATACTTCAGGATATTAATTAATCGCTGAGATTAATTATACAAATATACTTTAAAATATCAATTAATCATCAAGATTAATTATACAAGTATATATACTGTCAATATTGTGTTACGCCACGACGCAATTTAGTTGCTATATATTTAGTAGCATCTGATACGACTATACATATCTCTCCTCTGTGTGAATATGATCTATATGGATTACCAATGCACTTTGTTTGGAGATACACAGAAGAAGTTACGATAGGAACTACAGCTGTGTACCTAAGTACTTACATATAGTACCTGTTGCTACTTCGGTAGGAAGTACAGTTACTTAGGTGAAAGCACCCCAGTAACAGATGCTCCATTGACACTCATTTTTAGGATGGGGCAGGGAGCGTGTCTCTTTTTTTGATTATAAAGGTGGTCAATACATCAAAAAAAGACAATAACATACCAAAGTCAATATTTTGCAATTAACAGTAGGATATCTGAATGCAACCATAAATAGAACAACCTGAAAAGCAGAACCAGAGATTGGAACTGATGGGTCTAGTCAAACCTGCCAAAACTCGTTGGTTGATGGGTACGAGTATGGGTTTGGCCCACCAAGAGGCAGCAGGTGGGATTTTTGGACAGGTCTGGGACCGATCCAAACTGTGTTTGCAGTCCGAACCCAGGGCGCTGGCAGGATACCCGGACCCGTTGCGAACACTAATTATGTATACCGCTGATGTTTCTTAAATATACATTCCAGTTTAGATAATATAATTACATCATGATATTTGAATCTGCCAGTAGCCATGTGGGTGATGCTAATCAATTGACATGCAGCTCAAGTGTATTCCTGCTAAGGATTACTTGACTGGCATACCTAGTAATGTCACAAATAGGTGTTATGTATTGGTCGACAGCTGACTTCCATTCAATTTGCATTGCAATTCACTCTATACTATTACCACTGCTATGGGAGAACCCCTAACACAGGCTTATATTTTAGTGTTGCTAATAAATCAAATTTCCACCTGTCAGCCTGCAAATTGAAACAGCACCACATCAACCTACTAAAACATGATAGGCTTACTTCAATCTCATGTGAGGCTTATGTACTTATTCAAGCCCCCAGTAGTGTATCTATCTATACAAGCAGAGCCAATTGCAAACAAAACATAGCTCACAGTAGCCAATGAGCTCAATCAACCGTCTCAGACAATAGCCCCAGAGTAGATAAGCACTTGAGCACATCTTAGGTAGCTACCTAGGTATTTATGTATTATAAAGTTTCCTCGAAGACTTCAACATCTGCACAATTTCATCAGCTGAAATCCCACCGCTCGGCTCGAATTTCAGCATTTTTTAGAAGAAAGAATTGCATGAACGAGTGGTCTCGGCGACATGGGTCTGCGTACATACGGAACATACCTGCCGTAGAGAGCAGGCATCTACGCGGCTCTAGTCCCTCTTTCTTTTTTCTTTTTGCTGAGCATGTGCAGACACACGGCGTGATTCGCCAAAGCAACGTCCAACGTCAAAACCTCTCTTCTCCTTTGTTGATTCCACCAGCGAGAATCAGGATCAGAATTCATTCAGTCCCCAATTTGACTTTCGCTGATACCGCCAACCGATCCAATGTGAACTTATTATGCTCTCGTCGCCCACTGGCCACTGCTTAGTCTCCAAAAGGAGTAGTCTGCGAGGCTTCCAGCCTTCGGAGCTCTGCATCCCTACCCATACCAAAATACCATCATGGCCACTGACGTTGTTTAAAACCACTTGCGTCCCCCCCCCCCGCTTCCTGTCTGCTGTTGCCACTTGCCCTTCCGCCTCAGGCTTCGTTCCTAGCGCATCGACAATCGAAGTAGGCCTGCTACCCGTGCAGACTCGACATTGTCACCGAATCTGAAGCTGCTCTGCCGTCTGAAACCCACCTCTCACTGTCTCGCTATTTCGCTATCTCACTCACTCTCACTCGCTATGGCTCCCCACGTTCTTTTCGCCGATCCCGTTAAAGCTCCGGAGCTGGAAAAGAGTAAGCCCGTTCTTGGAGGCACTACTACCCAGGACTTGAGAGTCCCCGTCAAGACTGTCGAGAGTAGCGATGACCTCTCCTCGCTGTCTAAGCGTGATATCATCATTTTTTCAGGTGACGTCCTCGTATCATGCTTCGCTGAAAGTACTACTGGTGTTCGGAGGCTGACGCTTTCGTTTTTCGCAAGACTTCGATGGAACGATTTTCATGCAGGACACTGGCCATATCCTCTTTGACACCCACGGATGTGGTGCGGACCGCCGGGAAGAACTGGATGAGCAGATCAAGCTGGGTCTACGATCATTTCGGGATGTCTCCGAGGAGATGTGGTGTAGCTTGAAAATCCCATTCGAGGATGGTTTCAAGTATATGAAGGGTGCGCTTAAGATCGATCCCGACTTCCTCGCGTTCCACGACTTTTGCATCAAAAACAACATCCCGTTCAATGTCATCTCGGCTGGACTGAAGCCTATTCTGAGGCGGGTGTTGGATGAATTTTTGGGCAAGAAGCAGGTGTGTCATTGGTGTTGTTTTTTGCATCGTAGGATTCTATAGCTGATGTGAGACAGTCGAAACACATCGATATCATCGCAAACGATGCTACAATCTCCGAAGACGGCAAACTCTGGAAGCCAATTTGGCGTCACGACACCCCGCTCGGTCTCGACAAGGCTGCTTCCATCCAGGAATACCGCACTATTGCATCATCCGAAAGCGAAGACGGCTCTGTTCCGCTCATCGTGTTCGTAGGAGACGGTGTTTCGGACCTTGCTGCTGCTCGTGAAGCCGATGTTCTCTTTGCAAGGCGAGGACTCAGGCTCGAGGAGTACTGTAGAGAGAGCAAGATCCCGCACATCTCCTTCGATACCTTTAAAGACATTCAGACAGAGATCATCCGTATCATGAAGGAAGACACGAAGAAGACCGCCGGTGCCGGCAAGCCTATGCATTACAACCCCAGAGCAAACTTCTGGAGAAAGGCCATCAAGAAGAAGAACGTACGGACCATGCCATACCTCCATCACACCCCTCTGATCACTAACCATCTGATACTCATGTAGGTCCCTCGTTTTGTCAAGAACTCAACGAAGGAAGACAAGATGCATCTCTGGCCGGAGACATTCACTGTCAAGAATGAGCCCGAGGGAGAGAGGTCCTCAAGCCCCAAAGCTTAGTTAGCTGTTCAGGGTTGACTTTTTGTGTGGGAGGATAGACGTATAGATATAGACGAGGGACCCCTGAAACGACAGCGACGTCTGTAGAAAGATGGGGACGTCTCTTTTGTACTGTAATACCCCTTGGTGGTATCTGGCTTGGTTTTGTAAGATTGTGGTTTATGGGGGCGTACAGGCGAGGTTCTTCTTTTATTGTTTATGGCTATTGGTAGGTATTTTCAATTCATTGTGTGGCAGGCACGGTGCAGCGGGCATATATGCTCCTGCTCTAGACTACAACTGGCTTTTTTGTCTTACCTCTTATACAGACGTTCTATACGTATACATGTGTCGATTAAATGCTTCCTATCTTGGGCCGGACTCGATATTAGAGGGTTAGGGTCCCTTAAACAAATTTGAGGTGGACGGTGGGTGATAGTTTGTGACCACGTTTCAGCGATAGAACAGTCCACATGTTGAAGGGTAGTATGTACAACTCAAGCACCGACGCTCCTTGACGCTGAAGCAAGGGAAATCAAGTCTTGAAATAGGACGGATGTGTCAATTCAACATTGCTGGTTTATTTGACCACACAATCATATCAAATCATCTCATCTTTCAGGAGAGTCTGAACACCAACCTGTTTAATCATACTGTATTCACTCTATCTAGAGTTGACAGTGCCCACTCCCCCTCCTCCCTATCCTTACTCTCCGTTAAAATCGACGAATATCAATCCCAACCTTACACGCGCACCTATAAACGCGCACCCTCCCTCTCCACAAAATTGGGTTTTCTCATCCTAGATCACTATCATGGCCGGCCCGTCCGCAGAGACCTGATAGGGAACAGCTGGGGCGCGGTGCAGCAATTGTGAATTGTGGCTGTTTCGTTCACACTTGGTTGTTTCCAGTTTCTGTTCCACCGTAAGTACTCAGACACCTGCAGATATACTTTGTGTGAGCTACTGTACTCTTCCTAAATGAAAACGATCCCATTTTGAAGTGCTTGGCCCTGTTAATCGGGCCTGTGCCCATTATTTGGGCCCTTCTTTGTCATGAATTTCTCAGACGTGTCGGCTTGCACGACAATCCGAGCTACGTTCTACCACCTACCTAAATCAAACCTCCGTCATCAACCGTCTCCTCACCCAGTATCGGCCAGCAACGATCACAAGCCAACGCCGAAACACTGGGCTAAACTGCCGATTGCTTTGACGAGTGTTACCAACAATCAATTTCAAACCCCAATTTGCGGACACGGGGTTAAGCTCCTCGCATCAGTTCGTTATCATCCCACTTATCTCGAAGTTCACATACCCGGCGCAAAAAGACGATATGACGGACGACGACCTTAAGAACTTATACTTCAGAACGTTGATCCCTATAATGGCGCGAATCCTCCCGACCAACAAAAAGTTGGGGCGGCAAATGCCGGCACAACCCTCGACACATACGTCCACGTCCTAGCTGCTGCCGCCCGTCAACACGACCAGTTCCGATGCGGCGCTTGAGAGATTCTCAGTCGAAGCGTCTAAGGCTGTGCGAGGCTTTCGCACTATACTAGGAGCAAGGCGACGTTACGGCAGTTTCCCTCTTTCATACCTCCGAAAAAATTCGCTTCCTGGTTTCGAAGAATAGACCGAGGAATGGCCCTCGACTGAAGCTTTTCTATCAGCCGCTAAGAATGCTACCACCAAGGCGCAGTTGACGGACCAGTTGTATGAACACTTCTACAATAACTGCCACGAGAAATATAACCGTCGGTTGAGTACCCTCCGCAGTATCTTAACCCAACTACCTCTCAAATTCGAAATAACAGATCAAATGGTACTCGCATCTCAGACCGGGATCGTCCGGACTGGTGCAATCATTGATGCTACTGGAATGGAGCATCTAGAAAGTTCAGAGGTATGGGAGGTCATGGTATTGTAGCAGAGATGGTGCTAGCAGCAATAGAGGTAGCAGCAATGGAGGCAGTAGCAACAGAGACCGCGAAGTGGAGTTGGAAGTAGACTAAGAGAGCTAGTTTCTCGTGCTGGAGTTTGGTCATGAGATATCATTCACGAGTTCTCGAGAGTACTTATCACAGGCTCGTCAGGCTCGAGCTTTTGGCTCGAGATGGGGACTTGGGATATCTCGTCTCGTGCCGAACACTAATTGAGTCCTTTTTCATCGGCTAAGAGGTTCCCGAGGGGATTCGACACCGGGGTCGACGGATAGCATAGATAACGATTGGGCTGAGCGAAGGCGAATGAACATCGAACGGGCTATTGTGACAACGTTGCTGCTGGCGCGGGATGATGCAAATGTGACTGGAGAGGCTAGGAGCGAATGTATGTCGGCACTGACTATTATGGGAGGTGTCAAGTCTCACTAACCGCAGCAGCAAGCCGTTCGCGGCGCGTGGGCCCTACAGGCGCAAGGCTCCCTCTCGGTGATGCCGCAAAACTCTAGAATCAATATTGGCTAAGGTATGTTAGTTTCCAGTATTATCGAAGGTTAACATAATCTCATTTAACTACGGCAGATCCCACGGAACAGCTGCTGGGTGCGAGCAAGAATACGAATTCGCGGGACGGTCGTAGGAACTGGGACGACCAGGACGACCGCAGGAACGGGACCAGCGGGGCGGCCACGGGAGCAGGGATCGGCGAAACGACCACAGGATCAGCTGGGACACCTATGGGCCTGCTACCCATCGACATCACCCATACTCGAGCTACTCTAACCCCCGATAAACCCCAAGGCGGTCTGGAAGTTCCGTTGTGTATTCGGTCACTGTCATTGGAGCGCTGTAATGGTGTTGGTGTTTTCGAATTATGAGCCCCGGTGAAAACGATGAAGGTCGGAAAACAATGCCAAGAGACCGGAAATCGGGTCAGAATCCCCCTCTTCCAGCTTTTGTCGGGACTCAACTTACCCTACACGGGGTATGGAATAAATTCCTATTCCACCGAAACTTCTGAGTGGCTGGGACTTGCATGTTTTGGTTCTAAATCCAGCTCCCGAGTACGGTCTTCAAAAGTGCACAAATCCTTCCTAAAAAGCCGGACAAAAAGATGACCAGCTTAATGAGGGGGCTTGCATAAAGCCACTGCCATGTCTGTCAGACTCGACGTAATGATACCGAAAACCCCTTCGTGGCTGAGACCTGCTTGTGCTTGAGATGGAAGATTGCCTACCAGATTGGCTCGACTAAATCTCAGCCATACTCGGGATCCTGGATTTAGGAACCAAAACATTCAAATGGTTGATGTTTCTGGTCTTCAAAAAGTACACAT
>Ga0307515_10004526_pt1 | contig 28712 bp, 21 predicted proteins | sample 17_EM_MG_FD_194513 | JGI IMG/M metagenome (GOLD analysis project Ga0307515, IMG submission 194513) | Populus trichocarpa ectomycorrhiza microbial communities from riparian zone in the Pacific Northwest, United States - 17_EM | ecosystem: Host-associated > Plants > Roots > Unclassified | place... | reverse complement strand
CAGCACCGCGGCGAACAGGTCGACGACCGCGACCTCCGCGCCGAGCCACAGGGTGCCGGCGTCGATGCGGAGTTTGGGATTCGGCTCGAACCGCTCGGGCGCCGACCCCGCCGAGTAGATCGCGTCCCGGCCGGTCAGCAAGCCCGTGTCCGCCGCGGCGAACACCGCCGACGGCAACACCGGCGAGCCGTCGAAGAGCAAGGTCTCCACCCGCCCGTCCGGCCGGCGCAACGCGGCCACGGTGTTGGACGTGCCGAAGTCGACGCCGAGGCGGGAACCTGTCATCCGCCGATACTAGAGCAGATTTCTAGTCGGACGGCTCGTCGTCCAAGAGCGTCGATGTCCGGATCCGTGGGTTGATCGTCCTTGCGACCTCTTCGTCATCTGACGAGACTTCCGTTGTGGCAGAAGAGAACCTGCGCGACGTCGTCGTCGTGGTGTGCGAGGGCGTCGTGCTGCTCGACCTCGCCGGGCCGATACAGGTCCTGAACGGCGCCGACGGCTACCGCGTGCGCCTCGCCTCGCTCGACGGTCACGCGGTGCGCTCGGACACGGGTGTGGTGCTGGGCGCCGACATCGCGCTGTCCGAAGTGGACGGATCGGTCGACACCGTGCTCGTTCCCGGACCACCGCCCGGCCGACTGGACGGGTTCCCGCCCGCACTCGTCGCCGAGGTCCGGCGGATCGGCGGCGCCGCACGCCGGGTCGCGTCGGTGTGCACCGGCGCGTTCCTCCTGGCCGAGGCGGGGCTGCTCGCGGGACGGCAGGCCACGACGCACTGGTTCATGTGCGCGGACCTCGCCGCGCGCTTCCCCGACGTGACCGTGCGGCCGGACGCCATCTACCTGCGCGACAACCCGGTCGTCACCTCGGCGGGAGTCAGCGCGGGTATCGACCTGGCCCTGGCGCTGGTCGAGGAGGACTGGGGCGCGGAACCAGCCCGGACCGTCGCCAGGCGGCTCGTCGTGTTCCTGCGTCGTCCGGGCGGGCAGTCGCAGTTCAGCGTGTGGGGCGACATTCCCGCGCCGCGCAGCCCCGTCCTGCGTACGGTGCTCGACACGGTCGTGGCCGATCCGGCGGCCGACCACACTCTGGCCGGGATGGCCGTCCGCGCGATGGTCAGCGAGCGCCATCTGACCCGTCTGTTCCGGCGGGACCTGAAGATCACGCCGGGGCAGTACGTCACGCGCGTCCGTGTGGAGGCGGCCCGCACGCTGCTGGAGTCCTGCGACGCCGGAGTGGAGACCGTGGCCCGCCGCTGCGGCTTCGGCTCCGACGAGACTCTGCGCCGCGCGTTCCTCCAGGTTCTCGGCATCACGCCCACCGCCTACCGGCGACGTTTCACCCACTCGTAAAGGAGATCCGATGACCCGTCCCCTCCCCCGCCGTGCAGTGCTGGGCGCCGCCGCTGCGGTCGTCGCGGCCGGAACCGTGATCGGCGCGCCGTCGGCCGGCGCGAGCACGACGGACCTGTCCTTCCCCGCCACCCGGCTGGCCCGACGAGCCCACCGGCTCGTCACCGGTGCGCAGGTGCCGTTCCTGCGCAATCACAGCCTGCGCAGCTTCCTGTTCGCCCGCGCCGCCGCGGAGTCCCAGGGCAGACGACCTGGCGAGGACTACGACGCCGAACTGGTCTTCCTCATCTGCGCCTTGCACGACATGGGCCTGACCGAGGAGGGAAACACCGACCAGCGCTTCGAAGTCGCCGGCGCCGACGTCGCGGCACGGTTCCTCGAAGACCAAGGCGTGACCGACCACCGAGTCGACACCGTATGGGAGGCCATCGCGCTGCATACGTCCCCGCACGTTCACGAGTCACCGGTGTTCCGCCGCCGGCGTCCCGCTGAGATCGGCATCGCGCAGACCGGCATCGGCATCGACCTCACCGGGCCCGACAGTCCCGGCCAGCTCCCGCCCGGGTTCGCCGACCGCGCGCACACCAGCTATCCGCGCCTTGGCGGCAGCCGCGCGCTCACCGAAGTCATGGTCGCCCAGATGCTCGCCAACCCGCTCAAGGCGCCGCCGATGACTCTGCCCGGTGAGATCCTGCACCAGCGGCAGCCTGAGGTGCCATACCTGACCTGGGACATGATCCTCGACGCGAATAGCTGGGCGGACTGAGTCGTCATGCGCGAAGGCCTCAACGGCCGGACCGGGTTGCACCTCGAACACGAACAGCAGATCGACGAGGAAGCCGCAGCCCACTGCGCGAAGATCGAGCAGGCTCCGACCACCCCTCCCCTGGTCAGCGGCCCGTCGGACATGCCGACACTCCAGAAATGACCATGTCGGCGGCAAGTCGGCGTCTAGAGTCCAAGATCGTGTCCAACCGTGCCATGTCACCGCCGGCGGTGGGCCGTCCCGCCGACGAGCTGGATGCCGAGATCCGCGCCGAACTGGGCCGCTGCGTCGCCCCGGAACGGAACCTCGGCAGCTACATCACCACGACAATGCTGCCCAGTGCCGCCGCGGTCCTGCATGCGGCCGAGCGGCGGACGACCGTCGACGGCGGCTCGACCGTCGGCTACGAACGCCGTTGCGTCGAGGCGCTCGCCGGGCTCTGGCGAGCCGATGCGCCGACGGTCGTCGGGGTCGCCTCCTCCGGGTCCAGCGAGGCGGCCTTCCTCGCCCTCGCGGCCCTGGTCAGGCGTCGTCCGGCCGCTGCCCGCCCGAACCTGGTCCTGGGCGCGAACAACCACGTCTGCTGGGCGAAGGCCTGCGACTACCTCGGCGTCGAAGCTCGTGTCATCGGATCGATCGAGGGCCGGCTCGACCCCGGGGCCGCCGCCGCGCGCTGCGACGAGAACACCGTCGGCGTCGTCGGCGTCCTGGGCAGTCCGTTCACCGGCGGCTACGACCCGGTCGCCGAGGTCTGCGCCCGCCTCGACGACCTGGCGGGGCGCACCGGCGTCGACGTGCCGGTCCATGTGGACGCCGCCTCGGGCGGGTTCGTCGCACCGTTCCTAGACCAGGACCGGGCCTGGGACTTCCGTCTGGACCGGGTCGCGTCGATCAACGTCTCCAGCCACAAGTACGGCCAGGTCTACGCCGCGCTCGGCTGGACGCTCTGGCGTGACGCGTCGGCGCTGCCGGAGTCGATGACCTACCACGTCGAATGCCTCGGCGGCCGGGTCCGAGTCGACGCGCTGAGCTTCACCCGCAACCTCGGCCCGATCGCCGCGCAGCACTTCCTGTTCCAGCACTGGGGCTCGGCCGGGTACACCCGCCTGCTCGGCCGCCTCCGCGCGCAAGCCGTCGACCTGGCGGCCACGGTCGACAAGCACAGTGCGTACCAGGTGCTCGCGCGCGGCGACGAGGCTCCGGTCGTCGCCTTCACCATGGCGCCCGGGGAACGGCCTTTCGGACTGGACGACCTCGCCGAGCAACTCGGGCGGCGGGGTTGGTACCTGCCGACCTACCCGCTCGCAACAGGCGAGCGGATGGCGCGGATCGTCGTGCGCGCCGACTTGACCGACGAGCTAGCCACCGAGTTGAGCGAAGACATCGCCGCGTCGACCGAGACGCTCCTGGTCGAGGGCGGCCGACCGGCCGCAGCCGCGTGCCGGCTCTAGACGGCCGGACATGACAACCTCGGCGACTGCGCTGTTCTCAGAGGAGCGGGTCTCCGAACCGCCGGTGACCGGGCAACGTCCTCGGCTTCTATGACGCCGGCTACCGGCTGACGGGCGGGTCGGCGCGGTGGACCACCGCGCGGCTCGTCGAACTCACCAGGCTCGCCGCGGAGTCGTCCGGCACCTCCTGAGGCGACCTCGCCGTCGTGCCCGCATCCCTTGACACCGCCGCCCCTGAGCGTGATCCGAACGCGCTCCACCACATGACGCGCCTTCGCTTCGAGAACCTGATCCACATCGCGGCCGCCAACGAGCGCGCGCTCACCATCGTCGACTGAACCGGGACCGGCGCGTCGGCGAGTGCTCGCCGAATCGCCCGGGCGAGGTCCTCGGCGGTCGGCCGGTGCGCGGGATCCCGCGACAGGGCCCAGCCGACGAGTTCGGCGAGGCCCGCCGGGATGCCGGTGAGATCGGGCCGCTCCGTTCCGACGCGCTCGTGCCAGGTGTCGGTGTCGTCGCCGTAGGGGCGGCCGCCGGCGAGATGGGCGACGACGCAGCCCCAGGCGAAGACGTCCATCGCAGGTGCGGCCGGGAGGGCGTGGAGTTGTTCGGGGGCGGCCCAGCCGCGACTGCCTCTCGCGATGCCGGGGAAGGGTTCGGGTTCGCCGGCGAGGCGGGCGATCCCGAAGTCGATGAGCCGGACGTCGTCGCGGTCGATCAGCAGGTTCGAGGGTTTGACGTCGCAGTGGACGACACCGCGGGCGTGCACCGCCGCCAGGACGCGGGCCAGTCCGGCCGCGATCGTCCACAGCCGACGGACGGGCATCGCGTCCACGTACCCCTTGGTTCCCGACCGGTAGCCGGGCAGGAACGTGGTCACCAGATAGGCGCCGACCGGCGAGACGCCCTGCCCCAGAGCCGGTGTGGTGCAGTCGGCGTCGATCATGCGGGCCATGCGGTACTCACGGCGGGACGCCGCCGCGTTCCCGCGCTCGGACTTGAAGAGCTTGAGGACTACCGGGCCGCCGTCGGGCGCGAGCGCGTAGTACACGTCGGCCGTGCCGCCGCTCCCCAGCAGCGCTTTGAGCCGGTGGCCGTTGACCTCGACCGGATCGCGTTTGCGCAGTGGCGTGACGTCGACGAGCCCCACCGCCGACGGAGGCGCGGGCGTCTCGGCCAGGTCCAGAAGAGACAGTGCGATCCCGGGCATCTCAGGCCTCCGCGCATCCGAAATCCGTGACGGGTACAGGACTTCCGACACCGGGGGCCAGGGTGACGTGACGAGTCTAACTTGTCACATAAAGTCGCTGAATCCGTCTAACGGTCCTGCGATACAACCCGCGAGGTGGGCACGACCAACCGTATGGCGACGGCCGCGTTCCTATGTGGACGTCGCCTTGGCCAGGATCGCGGTGAAGGCGGCACCGAGCGAGTCGGCGACCGCGGACGGATCACCGAGGTACCCGTTGACCATCGCACCGTCGCGGAGGAGCATCAGCTGCCTCCCGGCACCATGGGCGTCCTCCGCTCCGGACTCCGCGGCGATGTCGGCGAATTCGTCGAGCATCCAGCGGCGATGTGCGGCCACGGCCGCGCGGACCGGGTCGGCCGGATCGGGGAACTCCGCCGCCGCGTTGATGAACGCGCATCCGCGGAACCCCGGGCGGCAGCTCGCGGCCCCGATGTCGGTCGCCAGTGCCCGCAGCGAACCGTCGGGGTCGCCCGCGCGGCGAACACTTTGCACCCACCCGCGTTCCGCGACCGCCTGCCGCCCCAGATAGGCGACCACGAGGTCGCTCTTGGTGCGGAAGTGGCGGTAGAAGGTGACCTTCGTGATGCCGACCTGCTCGATGATGCGGTCGGCGCTCGTGGCGCGGATGCCGTAGGCGTAGAACTGCTCGTTCGCCTCCGCTAGGATGCGCGCTCGCGTGGCCGGCCCCGACCTGGTGTGCGTCGCGGCTTCGGGGGCGTCGTCGGGCATGTTCTCCTCCGGGCCGACTCGGGTCACTTGCGTCATCGCAGCTGGGAGTCTATGGTAGCTTCCAAGTAGACGTACTAGTAACTCTACATACGCGTGCCGAAGGAGATCCACCGTGACCACCTCCACAACGACGTCGTCGGCGTTCAGCAGGGCGCTGCGTCGCCTCTATGCCGTCCGCTTCGCCTTCGCCCTCATCTGGGCCGGAGTCCTGCTGCTCCTTGCCCCGGACACGACCGGGCCCCTCGTGTCGGTCCTGCTCGTCGGCTACCCGCTCTTCGACGCCGCCGCCGTCCTCTGGCAGCTCCGCTCCGAGCGCGACTCGCGGAAACCGAAGGTCACGGAGTGGATCAATGTGACGGTCAGCGTGCTCGTCGCCGTCGCGCTCGCCGTGGCCTCGACGGTGTCGCTCTCCGCCGCCCTCGTCGTCTGGGGAGTCTGGGCCATCGGATCCGGCGTCCCTCAACTCATCACCGCCATCCGCAACCGGCGTTCGGGAGGACAGGTCCCGCAGATGCTCAGCGGCGGAATCTCGGTCCTCGCGGGCGGTTCGTTCGTGGTGCAGGGCCTACAGGGCGCCGACAACATCGCGAACGTGGGCGGCTACGCCGCCTTGGGCGGGATCTTCTTCCTGATCTCCGCGATCCGCCTGAGTGTCATGATGCGGAGGAACCCCGCATCGTCACCGAACCCGGCCCACGTCGGCAACGGCGGCGGGGTCGGCTGACAGGGCTGGCGCGGCGGGAAGGTGCGCCGAGTTCCGACGCTTCGGCTCACACGGCGATCCCCAGCACTTGCCGCGTCGCGTCCCGGTACAGGTCTTCCGGGGTGCGGCCGGTCCCGACGAAATAGTCGCTGATCGCCTGCACCATCACGGGGAACCGAGCCCGCAGCGCGTCGGGGTCGGGCGCGGGGCCGTCGGGCGCGGGGGCCTGCTCCTCAAGGACCCACCCGACGGTGTACCGCTCACCCGCGAGCACGAGCAGGCGCGCCTCATGGGCGGCGTGCCCGTGCTCGACGAGGGTCGCCATCGCCAGCTCGGAGAAGTCCGCGCGCCTCATCGAGTACCTCGCCCCCGACACGATCCTGGCTCCGTCGCGGTGCCGCAGCAGCGCGGCCCGCAGCGCCACCAGGGCGTCGAGCAACCAGGCGCGGCCGTCCGCCCCCGGCGACGGCGTAGGGGTCGCGGAGATCGCGTCGTCCATGACCGCGTCGGCGGCGGCGTCGAGGAGCTCGGACTTGTTCTTGACATACCAGTACAGCGTCGGCGCCTGCACCCCCAGCCGCGCCGCGAGGACGCGCAGGCTCAGCGCGTCCAGCCCCCTGTCGTCCACGAGTCGCAACGCCTCGGCGACGACCTGCTGCCGGCTCAGCGCCATGCGTCCTCCCTTGCCCACGGCCTCGAACAGTGTTATACAAAACTAGTCTCTAACACTGTAAGAGAGGGGCTGCCATGAGGGCGGCAATGGTCGATCGGCCGGGCGGGGTCCCGGAGTATCGCGACGTGCCCGAGCCGCAGGCGGGTGAAGGCGAAGTCCTCGTCACCGTCGAGGCGGTCGCCGTGGAGAACGTGGACCGAGCGATCGTCGCGGGCACGCACTACACCGCGGCCGCCTTCCAGGCGGCGCTGCCCGCGGTCCCGTGCTTCGACGGCGTCGGACGGCTCCCGGACGGCACCCTCGTCGGATTCGGGGGGATGACGCCGCCGCACGGCGCGCTCGCCGAGCGCGCCGTCGTCCAGGCCACGCACACATCGCCGATCCCGGATGGGATCGAACCCGCCGTCGCGGCGGCGCTGTCCTCGGCGATCACAGGGATGACGATGCAGACCGCCGGGGGGCTCGTCCCCGGGGAGACGGTGCTGGTCCAGGGTGCGACCGGTGTCGCCGGGCGCCTCGCCGTGAAGGTCGCGCGGCTGCTCGGCGCGGGCCGCGTCGTCGCCACCGGACGCGACGACCAGTCCTTGGCCGACCTCGCCCACCTCGGCGCGGACGATGTCATCAACACCGCAGTGGACGACGACACGCTGGTCGCCGCGTTCCGCGCACACGCGGGTGACGGGTACGACGTGGTCCTCGACTTCCTGTGGGGCCGCCCGACCGAGATGCTCACCCGCGCCCTCGTTCCGCAGTCCTTCACCCTGGGCAAGCCGACCCGCCTGGTGCAGGTCGGCGAGGTCGTCGGCCCCGCCCTCACGCTGACCGGCGACGCGCTGCGGACCTCGGGCCTGGAGATCTACGGCGCCGGCCGCAACGCGGCCACCGGCATCGCCGCCGCCTACGGTCAGGTCGTCGAGTGGGTCAGGTCCGGAGAGCTCGACATCGAGGTCGAGACCGCACCGCTGAGCCGGATCGGCGAGGCATGGACCCGCACGGACCTACGCGGGCGGCGCCTCGTCATCGTGCCCGAGCATGGGTGAGGGGCGGTGCACAAGCGGGGGCCGGTCGGTGTCACGAGCACCTACCCGCGGCCTGCCTGGTCATCGGCCCCCAGCCGGACGAGGGCGGAGTCGAGGTCGTGGTGGAGGCGCCCGTCCTTGTCCCATGTGGGCCACCAGTGGGTTCGGCGGGCGACGGCCAGGGCACGTTCGGGGAGGCGGGTGAGGTGGAGCTGGACGCCGTCGCGGGTGAGTTGGCGGTCCAGTTCGATGATCGCGTCGATGACGGTGACCGACAGGTTGCGTTGCAGGGCGAGGTCGAGGATGACGACGCGCGGGAGAGGATCCTGGGCGGCGACGGCGTCGAGGATCTGGCGCTGAGCGGATCGGACGTTGCCGGTGTAGAGACCCCCGCTGGGCAGGAGGGCGAGCACGCCCGGGATGGCGGTGTCGCCGTCTTCCGCCGGGCGTAGGCGGCCGTCGGGGGCGCGGCGGACTTCGAGGACGCGTACGCGGTCGATCTCGCGCAGGACCAGCACGAGCGTGGTGCCGACGCCGACCGCGACGGCGGCGAGGAGTCCGGCGGTGAGGCCGACCAGGGCGGTGGCGGCGGCGAGCCAGAACTCCACCTTGTCGATGCGGGCAAGGCGCGCGAACTCGGCGGGTGAGATCAGGCCGAGGACCGCGGTGACGACCATGGCCGCGAGCGCGGCCTGCGGGAGCAGGTCGAAGACGGGGGCGAGCCAGAGTGCGACGGCGACCGCGACGCCGACGGTGACCAGCTGGGCGGCCTGGGTTCTGGCGCCCGCGCGGTCGTTGACGGCGGTCTGGGAGAAGCCTCCTGCCGAGGGCAGGGCCTGGAACCAGGCGCCGGCGAGGTTCGCGGCGCCGGCGGCGGTGAGTTCGCGGTCGTTGTCGAGCGGCGGGTCGGTGGGGCGGCGCATGGCGCGGGCGACGGCGAGGGACTCCATGAAGACCATGAAGGCGATGGCGAACGCGCCGGGCAGGAGCCCCGTGGCGAGCGCGGGGTCGGGCAGGTGCGGGGCTGGCAGGCCGGTCGGGACGGGTGCGATGAGGGCGACGCCGCGATCGTCGAGGTCGAGGACGGCGGTCCCGGCGACGGCCAGTGCGACGGCGATGAGCGGCGCGGGGATCTTCGGGAGGATCCGGGGCAGGAGGATCAGGATCGCGAGCAGGGCCGCGGAGAGGAGCGCCGTGGCGGGCACGGTCTCCCCCAGCCGGCGCACGAGTGTCGCGGCCTGGGCGAAGAAGCCGCCGGTGCCGGGTTCGAGGCCGAGGAGTTTGGGGACCTGGCCGACGGCGACGACGAGGCCGACGCCGGTCTTGACGCCGATGAGGACGGCCGTGTTGAGGTTTTCGACGAGCGAGGCAAGGCGCAGCAGGCGCATCGCGGCGAGGATGAGGCCGACTTCGAGGGTGAGCGTGACCAGCGCGTCGATCGAGCCGGCCGCGACGCCCGCGGTGAGGAGGGTGGATGCGGTGAGGGTGGCGACCGTGGAGGTGGTGCTGGTGCTCATGGCCTTCGAGCCGCCGAGAGCGGCGTAGACGAGCATGGGGACCATGCAGGTGTAGAGGCCGGTCTGGACGGGCATGTCGGCGATGGTCGCGTAGGCCATGGCCTGCGGGACGACGACCGCACCCGCGGCGAGTCCCGCGACGAGGTCGGTCTTCAGCCATCGCCGCCGGTAGCCCCGGAGCGTCGGGAAGGTGTTCACGGCGCTGAACGGGCGCAGCGGAAGCCGAGGTGGCATGTCGAGGTGTCGACGGTCTGCGGCAGGCGCGCGGCGGGCCGGTAGCGGCGGCAGTAGTTCGGCGCGCAGAGGTACGAGCCGCCTTTCATGACCTTGCGGGGGCGCCGTTCGGCCAGCGGTGTGGCCGGGTCGACGCTGAGCAGCCGCTTGCCGCCGGTCGGATCCATGCGGGCGGCGGGGGTGCAGCAGGCCGGGGCGGGGTCGGGCCGGTGGCGGGACCACCAGTCGGCGGTCCATTCCCACACGTTCCCGATCATGTCGAACAGACCGAACCCGTTCGGTGCGAACGACCCGACGGGCGACGTCCAGTACCAGCCGTCGGCTTCGTCGTTGGCGTTCGGGAAGTCGCCCTGCCAGACGTTGGCGCGATGCTCCCCGCCGGGCGTCATTTCGGCGCCCCAGGCGTATTCGGCGCCGTCGAGACCGCCGCGGGCGGCGAACTCCCACTCGGCCTCGGTGGGCAGCCGTTTCCCGGCCCAGGCTGCGTAGGCCTCGGCGTCGGCGTAGGCGATGTGGACGACGGGATGGTCGCCGAGGCCGTCGAGGGACGTGGCCGGCCCTCGCGGGTGGCGCCAGTCGGCGCCGGGCACATGGGACCACCACCGGTAGGCGTCGTCGAGCCGGACGGGAGCGCCGGGCGGGGTGAAGACGGCCGAGGCGGGCACGAGCAGGGCCGGATCGGCGCCGGGGTACTCGTCCGGGTCGGGCGCGGTCTCGGCGGCGGTGACGTGGCCGGTGGCCGCGACGAAGGCGGCGAACTGGGCAGCGGTGACGGGATGCGCGTCGATCCAGAAGGGGCTCACGGCGACGCGGTGGGCCGGCGCCTCTTCGGGATAGTGGCGGTCCGAACCCATCGTGAACTCGCCGCCGGGGACGGGGACCATGCCGTCGGCCGCCTTCGATCCGGGCGCCTGCTCCACCGTGTTCTCGGCTGTACCGGTCATGTGCGTCCTCGTTCCGTCGCGCGAAGGGGAAGGTCCGCGCACACCGCCGTCGCCATGGCCGCGGTTCACTTCTACCGAAGAATTACGACCTGCGAATAATAAGATATTTGCGACGTGATGACCGGTTTTTGCACCGGGTCGGCAGCCGTGGCCGGGTGTTCCCTGCGGGCGGGACGGGCATCGGCCCGTCCCGCCCGCAGGATTTCAGTCCCGGGCCATCGCGGCCGCGAAGTGCGCTTCGAGGTCGACGTACGCGTCGTCGGCGACGTCGAAGACGACCTTGACGATCTCGCCGCCGGTGAACTCGAACTTCGGCTTGTACAGGGAGCTGACGGCGTCGCCGCCGTCGTAGCCGATGCACAGGCCCTCACCGCACAGCGTGAAGTGGCCGGAGTTGGTGCGGATCTCGGCCTCGGCGGCGACCTGGTCGTCGATGTAGAGCTTGAGCGGGCCGTAGGACTCGCCGTGCTCACCGGTGCGCTCCTTGGTGAACTCGACGCCGACGAGGTGCTTGCCCTCGCCCGGCATGGGCGCGCTGACGCGCTGCTCGGGCGGGATGCCGAGGAAGTTGAACACGTAGTGGATCCGACCGTCCTCGCAGAACAGGGCGTGGCCGCCGAAGCGCGAGCCCTGCGCGAAGATCACCCCTCGGGCGGCCGAGGTGAGATCGACCTCGGCGATGATCTTGTAGGAGACGGCGTGGACGTTCGCCGCGGACCGCTCGGGGACCTGGCTGGTCCCCGGGTAGTAGACGTACTGCCCCGAGACCGGGACGGGCGCGTGGAACTCCATCTCCAGGAACCTCTGGAGGTCGGCGCCGACGACGTTCATGTCGTTGAGCGGGAGCACGTTGTTGCGCTTCGCCTCCGACATCCACAGTTCCTTGAGCTCGGCGACCTTCTCGGGATGCTCGGCGGCCAGGTCGCGAGCCTCGGCGCGGTCCTCGTCGGTATGGAACAGCTGCCAGGTGTCCTGTTCGAAGCGGCCTCTGCCGAGGATCGGGCCGTGCTCGGTGACGGCCTTCCATCCCTGATGCCAGATGCCGCGGTTGCCGAGCATCTCGTAGTACTGGGTCTCCTTGCGCGTGGCCGCTTCGCCTTCGTCGAAGGAGTAGCGCATGGAGACGCCCGCGAGCGGGGTCTGCTTCACGCCGTTGACGACCTCGGGGAACTCGACGCCGCAGACGTCGAGGATCGTCGGGACGATGTCGGTGGCGTGGTGGTACTGGTCGCGGACCTCGCCGCGGGCCTTCGTACCGGCCGGCCAGTGGACGACGAGCGGGTCGCAGATGCCGCCCTGGTAGACGTAGCGCTTGAACATCTTGTACGGCGCGGAGAACGCCGCCGCCCAGCCGGTCGGGTAGTGGTTGTAGGTGTCCGGCGAGCCGAGGCGGTCCTTGAAGGGAAGGTTGTCCTCCATGGTGTCGGGCCAGCCGTTGAAGAACTTCCCCTCGTTGACCGACCCGTTGGGGCTGCCCTCGCCGGAGGCGCCGTTGTCGGCCGCGTAGATGACGAGGGTGTTGTCGAGCTGCCCGGACTCCTCCAGGTACTCGATGATCCGGCCGACCTGCGCGTCGGTGTACTCCGACATTCCGGCGTACACCTCCGCCATGCGGGAGAACAGGGCCTTCTCCTCGTCGGAGAGCGAGTCCCACGGACGCACCGTGTCGTTCGGGCCGAAGGTTCCCTCGGTCATCGGGTTGAGCTCGGTCAGCGCGGTGCCCTCGGGCAGGATGCCCTTCTCGATCATCCGGGGCAGGACCCATTCGCGGTAGGCCTCGTACCCGTCGTCGAACACGCCCTTGTACTTGTCGATGTACTCCTGCGGCGCGTGGTGCGGGGCGTGGTTGGCGCCGGGACAGAACCACAGGTACCAGGGCTTGCCGGGCGCGGACTGCTTAGAGTCGCGGATGAACTCCAGCGCCTTGTCCGCGAGGTCCTTGGACAGGTGGTAGCCGTCCTCGGGGCCGTAGGGCTGGTCGATGTAGTGGTTGTCCTCGGCGAGGTCGGGGTACCACTGGTTGGTCTCGCCGCCGACGAAGCCGTAGAAGCGGTCGTAGCCCATGCCCAGCGGCCAGTTCTTCTTGGAGGCGCCCATGTGCCACTCGTCGACCGGCACGTTGTGGTTCTTGCCGACCCAGTAGGTCGACCAGCCCGCGTCGCGCAGGACGGTCGCCATGGTGGCGTTCTCGGGCGGTATGTGCGAGGAGTAGCCGGGGAAGCCGGTCGAGGACTCCGAGATCGTCGCGAAACCGTTCTGATGGTGGTTGCGGCCGGTCAGGAAGCACGAGCGCGTCGGCGAGCACAGCGCGGTGGTGTGCCACTGCGAATAGGTGAGACCACCGGCGGCGAGCCGGTCCATCGTCGGCATCTGGATGCGGCCGCCGTAGGGCGACCATGCCGCGCAGCCGGTGTCGTCGTACAGCACCACCAGCACGTTCGGTGCGCCCTGCGGCGCCGTCGCGTCCAGGAACGCGTCCCAGTCCGGGACCGAGTCGCGAACATCGAGGTTGATCGTCCCCTTGAACTCCCTGGCCATGTCGTCCCCTCAGAACATGCTGCCGACCGCCCGGACGAACCGCTGCCGAACGGTCACGGAAAGTACGGCGAGGGTATCGAGCTGTGCCGTTCGCTGTCCGGCGAATGCGGTGCCGAGGCCGCTGACGGGGCGTCAGCGTGCGCTGATGGGGGTGGTGTCGGCCGGTGCTTCACGACGGCCGTCTCACCGGGTACGGAAAGTGCTCCTGACCTGTGACGCCGGACCGTGCCGGAAGTCCGGATCGTCGAGGTGAGGAGCACTGAAGCACGCAGCCGGGGCAATGCGGGATCGCAGAGCCGGGTCTGCTCGCCCGGTGCGGCTAGCCGCCGGGGTTGCGGTAGACCTCGAACGAGGAGATCTGCCCGGCCGGCCAGCCCGTGTTGGAGGCGATGGTCAGGCGGATGTGGCGCTGCGTCGTGGCCGGGAAGGTGATGGTGACTTCGGGGTTGAAGGTGTAGCCGGTGGCGCCGACGATCGGTGTGAAGCTGGAACCGTTGGTGCTGCCGGATACCGCGATGTTCTGGACGCGGCCGCCCCAGTGGGACGGCAGTTTCAGCACGATGCGGTTGACGGAGATCGCGGCTCCGAGATCGACCTGAAGCCATTGCGGGAACGAACCGTTGACGCTCTCCCAGTAGGAGCCCTGATTGCCGTCGACGGCGTTCGAGGCGGGGTAGCCGCCGTTGGTGCTGCTCGCCTGGACCGCTTTGCCGCGGGCCAGATCTGACACCGGGTCGGGTGGCTGGCCGGCGACGGGGAGGGTCGGCCTGACGGGGGTGAGCGGAGCGGCGCCTTTGAACATCGCACCGGCGTCCTTGGTGATGCGCAGGTAGTAGTCCGAGGAGCAGACGGTGCCGTCCTCGTCGAGGGTGACGAAGTTGGAGCCGGCCGGGATCTGGGACGTGTTCTCGGCGGTCTTGGCGATCTGGTTGCCTTCGTTGTACTCGTCGAACATGGAGATGTAGATGCCTTGCGCGCCGACGCGGGTCATGTTGTAGAAGTGGCGCCAGTAGAAGTCGCCGTGGAACCTGGCGTGGTTGGACAGATCTCCCGGCATGACGCAGGGCTGGTAGTCGATGCCCCGGTTGTTGCACTCGGCCTGGTCCCCGATGTTCACGTTGTTGTAGTAGGAGTCGAGTTCACCGACGTTGCCGGCACGGCCGACCATCCACGGGGAGATCATGTTGAACGCGGTGTACACGCCGAAGTAGCCGGCCCGCGAGTCGTTGATCCCGGACCGCCACCAGGTGGGCACCCCTCCGATGACGTAGCAGCCTTGGGCCTTGAACCAGTTGATGACGTCGAGGCAGGGAGCCGGTTCGAACGGGCGACTCGGCTCGCTGAAGCCGAAGCCCCAGATGCAGACGACGGGCTTGCCGTTCTGGCGTGCGTAGGCCGGTGACGAGGTGTAGGCCGACATCTTGTTCGCCCAGTCGGTCTTGATCTCCGACTGCATGTTGAGCCAGTTCGTGACGTCGTACATGATGTAGAACTTGCGCCCCCGCGCCTCGGCCGCCGTCCGGACCTTGGCGGTGATGGCGTCACGTATCGGGCCCTCGCCACCGAACGGGTTGAAGCGCTGTAGCGCGGCGGTGTCGCAGCCGTTCTCCTGCATCCAGCGGAAGTGCGTGTCGATCGTCTGATTGTCATGCTGCGAGAAGAGCCGCGCCTGCTGGCCGTTGCCGAGATTGGGCCAGGCCGTCGCGTAGGAGCCGGTGTAGTCGCGCATGTCCGGCCAGGACACGATCGCGTTGTTGCCCGACGAGGGCGGCTGGCCCCAGTTGTTGCTCCAGTGCCACCAGCCGTTGAGCGGTGACCCGTCGCCGATCGCGGCGAACCATCCTTGGTAGCCGACGGTGATCTTGCCGACGACGTCGCCGGGCGGGCTCGCGGCGGTCGCGGGCGACGGGATCCCGGATAAGGCAGCGGCGGCGGACGCGGCCAGCAGGGTCCTGCGAGAGATGGTCATGGGCGGCACTCCCCTTCATGGATGGGCGAGGTGCGGAGCGGTCATGCCACGACCAGCGTACGGACTGCGACAAACGTCTGCAATAACCAGACGGGAACCTGTTGGAAACATGACCTCGCTCGCTGGAGGCGCGTTCGCCCCGGTTCTGGAACGGCCCGCGCGCGCTGGCGGCGATGGCCCGGCCGACGCATTTCTGCCCGTATCCCTTACGGGAGCCCGTGCAGAACATGGAGCAGCGCTCCCCGAACCGCGCCACGCCCGGCGCCCAGATCGCCCCACCGTGCTCCGCCCAGGCACCGGGGCCACCCGGCAGCGCGTCGCCGGACGCGCAGTCGGTCAACCCGACGCTGCTGCCGGATCCGTGCGCCGGCACCGGAACGTGCAGCTTCCCCGTGGCGCCCTCGCAGCGTTCTCCGCTGCCGGCGCCGACGGTCGTCCCATGGGTGTCCGTCTCGGCGGTGTCTGCACCGAGACTGGTCGCCGACGCTATCGGCGTGAAGGAAAGGGGTCAACGGGTTGGTCACCGAAGGCGAGCGGCGCCTTCAGCGCTTCCGGCGACTCTTGACGCGTGGGCGGAGTCGCGGTCGAGGCGACCGGCTCAGGGGTGGATCTGAACAGGGTGACCACGCCCCACCCGGCGAGGCACGCGGCGGCAACGGCGAGCAGGGCGCCGGATGTTCCCGCGGTGAACCGCTCGCCGAGCAGGACAAGTCCGACGAGGCCGGCGGCGACGGGGTTGGCCAGTGTGGACGCGGCCAGCGGGGCGGCGAGCCCGGCGCGGTAGCCGGCCTGGGACAGCAGCGTTCCGGCGGTGACCAGAGCCGCGACGGCGACGGCGGTGAGGTCGGTGAGCGCCATCAGGCCGTGCCGGGCGATGTCGACGGTGACGGTCTGGGTCAAGGCGGAGGCCACTCCGAAGGCGATGCCCGCGGCGGCACCGTAGAGCACACCCGCGACCCGGGGCCGCGTCCGCGTGCCGAGCAGTGTCAGCAGGACCAGCGTCGCCGTGGTCGTGGCGGTCACGAGCGCGACCTCACCGGAGTCGAGGGTGCGTGTCGGCACGGCCGAAGCGGTGAGCAGGACCAGGCCGGTCAGCCCGGCGACGGTGGCGAGCGCACCGCTCCACTCTTTCGGGCCGACGCGCCGCCCGGCGAGGCCCGCGCCGATGGGCAGGGCCAGCACGAGCGTGAGCATGCCCAGGGGTTGCACGACCGTCAGGGGCCCGTAGCGCAGGGCCGCCACGTGCAGGGCGGCCGCGGCCGCGTTGAGGACGGCCGCCCACCACCAGGCGCTGTGGCGCAGCGCCAACAGCCAGCCGAGGGACCGGTCGAGACCTGCCGCCAGACGCTGCTGGAAGACCGCGGCCGTCGCGTAGCCGATCGCGGAGGCCACGGACAGCGCCAGGGCGAGAGTCATGGGTCCATGGTCATCGCCTTGCGGGCCGTCGGCATCGCCCCGCCGCAGGCCGTGCGTATACCGCACCCGCAGTAGATGGGCGGGAGTACTACCGCGAGGGTCCACAACACCGGAACCTCAACGCATTGACCCATATCGGCCGTCGCGATAGGTTGGCTGCCGACCCGCCCATGGGATCGCTCCCACTGCTCTGCGCGGAGCCGTGGGCTCGGCGTCCGGTCACGGAGGGGCGGCGTACGACGCCGCTCGCTCGCCGGCCCGGGCGGGTCGCTTCTCAAGGTGGTCGGGAATGCGGATCATGGACGCGAGCCACGTCGGGCTCGTCATCGCCGCCCGGGAGGGCGACCGCCGGGCTCGCGACGAGTTGATCTCGCTGTACCTGCCGCTGGTCTACAACATCGTCGGGCACGCGCTTCGGGGACACGCCGACGTCGACGACGTCGTCCAGGAGACCCTGCTGCGCGCGGTGCGCGACCTGCCGGCGGTCCGCGACCCCGGCAGTTTCCGGTCCTGGCTGGTGGCCATCGCGATCCACCAGATCAGCGGACACATGCGCCGGCACCGCGCCGACGGCGCGGCGGTCGCGGTCTTCGACGAGGGATCGAAGATGCCTCATCCGGCCGGCTTCGAGGAGACGGCGATACTCCGGCTGGAACTGTCCGACCAGCGCCGCCAGACCGCGCGGGCCAGCCGGTGGCTGGACCCCGAGCACCGCCTGACCCTCTCGCTGTGGTGGCAGGAGAACACCGGCAGGCTCACCCGGCGCGAGGTCGCTACCGCGCTCGGGGTGAGCGTCGCCCACGCCGGCGTACGGCTCCAGCGCATGCGCGATCAGCTCGACCAGGGCCGCGCGATCGTGGCGGCGCTCGCGGCCGAGCCCCGATGCCGGCGGCTGTCGGCGGCGATCGAGGACTGGGGCGGCGAGCACAGTCCACTGTGGCGCAAACGGATCGGCCGGCACCTCCGCGGCTGTCCCGCGTGCCGAACCGCGACCGGAGCCCGGATCCCGCTCGAACGGCTGCTGCTCACCTTCGCGCCCCTGGCGGTTCCCGCCGGGCTGATCACCAAGAAGCTGACGGCGGCCGTGAGCGTCGCCGCCGGGGCGAAGGTCGGCCTGATCGGAAAGCTGGTGCAGGCAGTCATGACCCACCCGGTCGTCGGCACGCTCACCGGGACCGCGCTCGTCGTCGTCGGCACGGTCGCCTACGTCGCCGTCCCGGAGCCGCGACCGCAGCCGCCCGTCGTCATCTCCGCTCCCACGGCGGGCAAGCCCGAACCGGTGCCGGCCACGCCGGAGGCCACCGCCATCGCCCCGCCGCGCCCGTCGCCGTCGGAGCCGGGCCCGTCGACCGAGGCGCCCGTCCCGGACGGGACCTTGTCCCTGGAATCGGTCGCGGCGGGCGGGCAGTACCTCACCTACGACGGGGACTTCGCCGCGCTCACACCCCTCTCCGGCGCGTCCGACGAGCAGAGCCGACGACGTGCCACGCTGACCGTCGTCGAGGGCCTCGCCGACACCGACTGCGTCACCTTCCGCACGTCCGACGGCCGCTACCTGCGCCACTCGAACCTGCGCCTGCGGCTCAACGCCGACGAAGGCACCGAACTGTTCCGCGAGGACGCCACCTTCTGCCAGATCGCCGGGGCGACGAATGGATCGGTGGCCCTGCGGGCGCACAACTATCCGGGGTCGATGCTGCGATACCGCGACGGCGGCATCTACCTCGACGGCTCCGACGGCAGCGCGGCCTTCGCCCGCGAGACTTCCTTCGTCGTCCGCGACCCGTTGACCGGCTGAGGCGCACCCGGTCGGGGCGGCGCGGCAGGCCCGTCACCGTAACGACTTTTCGCGGTGACTCCTCTCACGACGGTTACGTCGAGGTTTCCGTTACGGGACCGTGACCCGTGCTGCCTCCTTTCACAGATGCGTTCGTCCACGCGGCCGACCGGGTTGGGCCGGCCGGTCGCGTTCCCCCAGCCCCCTGGAGCCCCCCATGTCTCCACCCCTGAATCGCCGCCGCCTGCTCCAGGCGGCCGGCGCCACGGCCGCCGCCGCGGTCGTCCCGGCAACCGAGTCCACCCCCGCTCTGGCGGCCCTCGCCCCCGCGCGCCCCGACATCGGTGTCTCGACCTACGCGTTCGACCTCGGCCAGGTGCGGCTCACCGCGAGCCGCTGGCTGGACAACCAGAACCGCACGCTCTCGTACCTGCGGTTCGTCGACGTCGAACGGCTGCTCTACAACTTCCGGGCCAACCACCGGCTGTCCACCGGCGGCGCCGCCGCCAACGGCGGCTGGGACGCCCCCACGTTCCCGTTCCGCACCCACGTGCAGGGCCACTTCCTGACGGCCTGGGCACAGGCCTACGCGGCCCTCGGCGACACGACCTGCCGCGACAAGGCGAACCGCATGGTGGCGGAGCTGGCCAGGTGCCAGGCCAACAACGCCACCGCCGGGTTCGGCGCCGGCTACCTGTCCGGCTTCCCCGAATCCGACTTCGCCGCCCTCGAAGCGGGCACGCTGTCCAACGGCAACGTGCCCTACTACTGCGTCCACAAGACCCTCACCGGTCTCCTCGACGTCTGGCGCCACCTCGGCAGCACACAGGCGCGTGACGTCCTCCTGGCGCTCGCGGGCTGGGTCGACACGCGGACCGGGCGCCTGAGCCCGACGCAGATGCAGGCCGTCCTGAGAACCGAGTTCGGCGGTATGAACGCGGTCCTGACCGATCTCTACCAGCAGACCGGCGACGGCCGCTGGCTGACCGCCGCGCAACGCTTCGACCACGCCGCCGTCTTCGATCCGCTGGCGTCCGACCAGGACAGGCTCAACGGACTCCACGCCAACACGCAGGTGCCCAAATGGGTCGGCGCCGCGCGCGAGTACAAGGCGACCGGAACCGGCCGCTATCGCGACATCGCCGCGAACGCGTGGAACATCTGCGTCAACGCGCACACCTACGCCATCGGCGGCAACAGCCAGGCCGAGCACTTCCGCGCCCCCGACGCGATCGCCGCCTACCTGTCGGCCGACACCTGCGAGCACTGCAACACGGCCAACATGGTGAACCTGACCCGTGAGCTGTGGCTGCTGAACCCCGATCGGGCCGCGTACTTCGACTACTACGAGCGGGCACTCCTCAACCACCTCGTCGGTGCCCAGAACCCGTCCGACGGCCACGGGCACATCACCTACTTCACCCCGCTCAACCCAGGTGGCCGACGCGGCCTCGGCCCGGCGTGGGGCGGCGGAACATGGAGCACCGACTACCAGTCGTTCTGGTGCTGCCAGGGCACCGGAGTCGAGACCAGCACCAGGCTCATGGACTCCGTCTACTTCCACAACGGCACGACGCTGACGGTCAACCTGTTCTTCCCGTCGGTTCTCGACTGGCGCCAGCGCGGGATCACGGTCACGCAGACGACGGGCTACCCGGCGAGCGACTCCACGACCCTCAAGGTCACCGGCGCCGTCGGCGGGTCCTGGTCGATGCGGATCCGCATACCCGCCTGGACCTCCGGCGCCACGGTCAGCGTCAACGGAACCGCCCAGAACATCACCGCCGCTCCGGGCACCTACGCGACCCTCACCCGAGCCTGGACCTCCGGTGACACGGTCACCGTCCGGCTGCCCATGCGGATCGTCATGCGAGCGGCCAATGACAACGCGAACATCGCCGCGATCACGTACGGACCCGCCGTCCTGTCCGGCGACTACGGCAACGCGACATTGAGCAGGCCGCCCGTCCTCGACGTCGGGTCGATCACCCGCACCGGCGGCTCGACTCTGGCGTTCACCGCCACCGCGAACGGGTCGACGGTCGGACTCGCTCCGTTCTACGACGCCCACGGCTTCAACTACGCGGTGTACTGGAACACGAGCGCCTCGGGCGGCTCCGGTTTCCGGCTGGTGAACGCGGCCAGCGGCCTGGTCCTCGGCGTGCAGGACATGTCGGCGGCCGACGGCGGCCTGGTCGTCCAGTGGGACGACAGCGGCACCGCCGACCACCTGTGGTCGTCCATTGTGGACACAGGTGGTTACATGCGTTTCCGCAACGCCAACAGCGGCAAGGTCCTCGGCGTGGAGAACGCCTCCACCGCCAACGGCGCCCGCGTCCTCCAGTGGTCCGACAACGGGACGGCCGACCACCGCTGGCGGCTCCGGCACGGCACCGACGGCACCTTCCGGATCCAGTGCGCCAACGGCGGCCGCGTCCTCGGCGTCGCCGGCGCCTCGGCGACCCGTGGCGCCCAGATCGTGATCTGGGACGACAACGGCACCGCCGACCACCTCTGGCGCTTCATCTGACCTGCCCCACCCGCTCCCCCAGGAGGAAGACATGCGCGACCATCTTCGGTGGTTCGCCAGGCTCACCGCACTCACGCTGCTGGCCGGAATGACCACCGTGACCGCGACGGCCGAACCCGCCGCGGCCGCGGCGGCATTCACCAGCACGATGATCGGCCAGGGCTCCGGATCCTGCGCCGACGTCCCCAACGGCTCCACGACCAACGGCACGCAGCTCCAGCTCTACTCGTGCTGGGGCGGCACCAACCAGAACTTCGGCTTCACCCCGGTCACCGGCACCGCCGGTCAGTACAACGTCCGCACGGTCGCCGCGAGCTGCCTCGACGTCTCAGGCTCGTCGACCGCCGACAACGCGTCGGTCGTGCAGTGGACCTGCCACGCGAACAACAACCAGCGCTTCCGCCTGCAACCGGTGGCGGTGAGCGGCGCGACGAACACCTTCAACCTCGTGGCCGTCCACTCCGGCAAGTGCGTCGCCCCCAGAGGCGATGCCACCGCCAACACCACCCAGTTGGTGCAGCTGCCGTGCAGCGCCGCCACTTCGCGGGTGTGGCGCATCCCTGGCTACACCGCCGGAGACGGCGGCTCGGGCGCACTGCCGAGCAGTTTCCAGTGGAGCTCCAGCGGCCAGCTGATCGCCCCGAAGTCCGACTCCTCGCACACGATCGCCGGGATCAAGGACCCCTCGGTCGTGTACTCCAACGGCAAGTGGCACGTGTTCGCCAGCACCGCGAGCGCGTCCGGCTACAACCTCGTCTACCTGAACTTCACCGACTGGTCGCAGGCCGCTTCGGCGACCCACTACTACCTCGACCGCTCCCCGCTCGGCACGGGCTACCGGGCGGCTCCGCAGATCTTCTACTTCGCCCCGCAGGGCCTGTGGTACCTGGTGTACCAGACCGGGAACGCCTCGTTCTCCACCAACGCCGACATCTCCAACCCGAACGGGTGGACCGCGCCACGCCACTTCTACTCGGGCATGCCGCAGATCATCCGGGACAACATCGGCAGCGGCTACTGGGTCGACATGTGGGTGATCTGCGACGGCGCGAACTGCTACCTGTTCTCCTCGGACGACAACGGCCACCTCTACCGGTCCGAGACCACGCAGGCGAACTTCCCCAACGGCATGACCAACACGGTCATCGCCGCACAGGACGCCAACCGCAACAACCTGTTCGAGGCGAGCAACGTCTACAAGGTCCAGGGCTCGAACCAGTACCTGCTGATCGTCGAGGCGATCGGCACCGACGGCCGCCGCTGGTTCCGGTCGTGGACCGCGCCGGCCGTCAACGGGACCTGGACGCCGCTCGCCGCCAGCGAGAGCAACCCGTTCGCGCGCGCGAACAACACGACCTTCAGCGGCACGCCGTGGACCAGGGACATCAGCCACGGTGAACTGATCCGCACCGGCGTCGACCAGACGCTGACGATCAGCCCGTGCCAGATGCGCTACCTGTACCAGGGGCTGGATCCGAACGCCGGCGGCGACTACAACAGCCTGCCGTGGCGGCTGGGGCTGCTGACCCAGACGAACTCGACCTGCTGACCCGCCCGCCACGTCCCGGCGGACGTGGTGACCGCCCCGGCCCCGGACTCCTCTCTGGGGCCGGGGCGGCGTGGCCGTCGCACGACGAAGCCGCGGCGAGAGTTCCGGAGGCTCGTTCCGGCACGGCGAGATGGGGTGACCTTGCCGGTCGATGATGAATGTTTGCGCTAACAGTCGATCATCCATATTCGCAGGATGGCTCTTGACTGCTCCAATGTGAGCGTTAACACTGTCAGGCAACGAAACCGAAACTCCACCGTCATCGAACGAGGAGAACGCACGTGCTGAAGAAGCTCTTAATCACCCTCGCCGCCGCGAGCCTGACCCTGTCCACCCTCGCGGCCTGCGGCGGCGACGACGGTGACGGCTCGGGCGGCGGCAAAACCGTGCTCGGCTTCGCCCAGGTCGGCGCCGAGAGCGCCTGGCGCACCGCCAACACGACCTCGATCCAGGAGTCGGCCGCCGCCGCCGGGATCGAGCTGAAGTTCTCCGACGCGCAGCAGAAGCAGGAGAACCAGATCAAGGCGATCCGCTCCTACATCCAGCAGCGCGTCGACGTCATCGCCTTCTCCCCCATCGTCGAGACCGGCTGGGACACCGTGCTCAAAGAGGCCAGGGACGCCAAGATCCCGGTGATCCTCACCGACCGCGCGATCGACTCGGCCGACGACTCCCTCTACGTCACCTTCCTCGGCTCCGACTTCGTCGAAGAGGGCCGGCGGGCGGCCCAGTGGCTGGTCGAGGAGTACGAGGACAGCGACGAGACGGTCAACATCGTCGAACTCCAGGGGACGACCGGCTCGGCGCCCGCGATCGACCGCAAGACCGGGTTCGAGGAGATCACCGCCGACCACCCGAAGTTCACGACCATCGCCTCGCAGGCCGCCGACTTCACGCGGGCCAAGGGCAAAGAGGTCATGCAGGCGTTCCTGTCGGCGAACAAGGACATCGACGTGCTCTACGCGCACAACGACGACATGGCGCTCGGCGCCATCCAGGCGATCGAGGAGGCCGGCCTCAAACCCGGTGAGGACATCAAGATCATCTCCGTCGACGGGGTCAAGGACGCGTTCGTCGCGATGACCGAGGGGAAGATCAACGTCGTCGTCGAGTGCAACCCGCTGCTCGGCCCGCAGCTGATGGACGTCGTCGCCAAGGTCGTCGCCGGTCAGCCCACCGAGAAGCGGATCCTCACCGAGGAGGGCGTCTTCACCATGGACCAGGCCGCCGCCGAACTGCCCAACCGCAAGTACTGACTCCCCGCGACGACGAGAGGAGCCCGGGATGTCCCGACCGGAGCCGCCGACGACGGTGCCAGTACTGGAGCTGTCCGGCATCACGAAACGATTCGCCGGCGTCACGGCCCTCGACGGCGTCGACTTCCGGTTGTTCCCCGGTGAGGCGCACGCCCTCGTCGGGGAGAACGGGGCCGGCAAGTCGACACTCATCAAGGTGCTCACCGGGGTCCACACCCTCGACGCCGGGAGCATCGCGATCGACGGCGAGCCGGTCCGCATCACCGGACCGCAGCAGGCGCAGCAGGCCGGGGTGAGCACCGTCTACCAGGAGCTCAACCTCTGCCCGAACCTGTCGGTCGCCGAGAACATCCACATCGGACGCGAGCCCCGGCGCCTCGGGCTGGTGCGCTTCGGCGCGATGAGGCGCCGGGCCCGCGAGCTCGTCGCCCGCCTCGGCCTCGACATCGACGTGTCGGCGCCGCTGTCGGTGTACTCGCCGGCGATCCGGCAGCTGGTCGCCATCGTCCGGGCCGTCGACCTGTCGGCCAAGGTGCTGATCCTCGACGAGCCCACCTCCAGCCTCGACCGCGAAGAGGTCGGGCAGCTGTTCGCGGTGATGCGGCGGCTGAAGGACGAGGGCGTCGCGATCGCGTTCGTCACCCACTTCATCGACCAGATCTACGAGATCTGCGAGCGCGCCACGATCCTGCGCAACGGCAGGCTCGTCGGCGAGTACGCGACGGCCGGTCTCCCGCACGTCGACCTGGTGACCCGCATGGTCGGTAAGGAGCTCAAGGTCTTCGACGCGATCGAGGAGCGGCCGAAGCCGGACCTGGCCGCCGTCGAGCGCGGTGATCCGCTGCTTCGCGCCGAGAGCGTCGGCCGTCGCGGCGGTGTCGAGCCGTTCGACCTGTCCGTCCACAAGGGAGAGGTCGTGGGCCTGGCCGGTCTGCTCGGCTCGGGGCGCACCGAGATCGTCCGGCTCCTGTTCGGCGCCGACCGCGCCTCCGAGGGGCACACCCGGATCGCCGGGCGCCGTGTCGCCCTGCGGTCGCCGCGGGCCGCGATCGCCCGGGGTTTCGCCTTCTGCCCCGAAGACCGCAAGACCGATGGCCTGGTCGCCGACCTGTCGGTCGGCGAGAACATCATCCTGGCCGTGCAGGCCGCCCGCGGCTGGGCCCGCCCGCTGCCGGCGGCTCGCCGGGCGGCGCTGGTCGACGAGTACGTCAAGGCGCTGCGCATCCAGCCCGACGACCCCGACGTTCCGGTCGGCGACCTCAGCGGCGGCAACCAGCAGAAGGTGCTCCTCGCCCGCTGGCTCATCACCCGGCCGGCGCTGCTGATCCTCGACGAGCCGACGCGCGGGATCGACATCGGCGCCAAGGCCGAGATCCAGCGCCTCGTGGTGGCTCTGGCCGGCGAGGGGATGGCGGTCCTGTTCGTCTCGGCCGAGCTGGAGGAGGTGCTGCGGCTCAGCCACAAGGTCGCCGTCGTGCGCGACCGGAGACTCGTCGCCGAGCTCGCCAATGACGAGGACCTCACCGTCGACCGCCTCATGGAGACCATCGCGAGTGGAGGCGGTCGATGAGACTGGTGCGGCACAGGCTCTTCTGGCCGGTGGTGGTGCTGGCCGCGCTGCTCGCGGTCAACGTCGCCTTCACACCCGGGTTCCTCTCGATCAGGGTGCAGGACGGGCACCTCTACGGCAGCCTCATCGACATCGTCCGCTTCGGCGCCCCGCTGATCCTGGTGGCGCTCGGGATGACCCTGGTCATCGCCACCGGCGGGATCGACCTCTCGGTCGGTGCGGTCGTGGCGATCGCCGGTGCGCTGGCCTGCGAGCACATCGCGGGCCTGCCCGACCAGGGCGACGTCGGCGGCGTGCTGGCCGCCGTCGGGATCGCGCTGGGCGTCGCGGTGGTCCTCGGACTGTGGAACGGGCTGCTCGTCGCGCGCTTCGGCGTCCAGCCGATCGTGGCGACGCTGGTCCTCATGGTCGCCGGGCGCGGTGTCGCGCAGCTGATCACCGAGGGGCAGATCATCACGGTCAACAGCTCCGCCTACAAGGTCGTCGGCGGCGGATACTGGCTGGCGCTGCCGTTCCCGGTGCTGGTGGCGGCGGCGGTGTTCCTGCTGGCGGCGTTGCTGACCAGGCGTACCGCGCTCGGCCTGCTCCTGGAATCGGTGGGCGGCAATCCGGCCGCGAGCCGCCTCGTCGGGATCCGCGCCCGCGGACTCGTCGCGACGGTGTACGTCGCCGCCGCCCTGTGCGCGGCGATCGCCGGGCTGATGATCAGCTCGAACGTCTCGGCGGCCGACGGCAACAACGCCGGGCTCTGGATCGAGCTCGACGCGATCCTCGCCGTGGTCATCGGCGGGACCGCGCTGACCGGTGGCCGCTTCCACCTGACCGGAACCGTCCTGGGAGCGCTCATCATCCAGACGCTGTCCACGACGATCTACACCGTCGGCGTGCCACCGGAGACGACCCTGGTGTTCAAGGCCGTCGTCGTGCTGGCCGTGTGCCTGATCCAGTCACCGCGGCTGCGCGCGAAGCTCCTGCGAAGGCGTCCGCCCGCGAGCTCGCCGGTCCCGGCGGAGAAGGCCGAGGCGGCGGCATGACGGTCCTCGCCCGAGCGGTTCCCCTGATCTCGCGTCTGCGCAACGGTTCCCGCCGCTACGTTCCCGTTCTGGCGACGATGGCGCTGCTGGCGCTCATGTACGGGATCGGCGCGGTCGACTACGAGGCCTTCGGCTACCCGCAGGTGGCCTTGAACCTCTTCATCGACAACGCCTTTCTGCTGGTCGTCGCCGTGGGCATGACCTTCGTGCTGCTCACCGGCGGCATCGACCTGTCCGTCGGGGCGATGCTCGCGCTGTCCACCATGCTCTGCGCCTGGCTGGTCACCGAACACGGATGGCCGCCGATGCTGGTGATCCCGCTCGTGCTCGGGGTCGGCGCCCTCGCCGGGGCGGGGATGGGCGCGATCATCCACTACTTCGAGATCCAGCCGTTCATCGTCACCCTCGCCGGGATGTTCCTCGCCCGAGGGCTCTGCTACATGATCAGCATCGACTCGATCTCCATCACCGACCCGGTGTTCACCGGGCTGGCGCAGCACCGCGTATGGCTCGGTGACGACCTGTTCATGTCGGTGGGCATGCTCGTCGCGCTGGCCGTCGTCGCGATCGCCTTCGTGGTCCTGCACTACACACGCTTCGGCCGCGGCGTCTACGCGCTGGGCGGGAGCGAGCAGTCGGCGCTGATGATGGGGCTGCCCATCGCGCGAACGAAGATCGCCGTGTACGCCGTCAGCGGACTGTGCTCGGCGCTGGGCGGCGTGCTGTTCACCTTCTACATGCTGTCCGGCTACGGGCTGCACGCCGTCGGCATGGAACTGGACGCGATCGCGGCGGTCGTCATCGGCGGCACGCTCCTGACCGGAGGTTCGGGCTTCGTGCTCGGCACCGTCCTCGGCGTGCTCGTCCTCGGCGTGATCCAGACGATCATCAGCTTCCAGGGAACCTTGAGCTCCTGGTGGACGAAGATCGTCATCGGCGTGCTGCTGCTGGCCTTCATCCTGTTGCAGCGGCTCATCGGATCCCGCCGCCCCTGAGGTCTCGCGCGAAACGACGGGGGTGCGCCTGCGGCGCACCCCCGTCGAGTCCGTCTACTTCAGACCGTAGGACCTGATCGTGGTCACGGTGACGGTGTTGCCGGCCTTGTCCACAGAGGACAGACGGGTCGACACGAAGGCCGCCCCCGCCGGGTGTTTCAGTGACGCCGTCGCGTGGTCGCCGACCCGGGAGACGGCGATCTTCTTCCATGTCAGTCCGTCGTCGTACGACACCTCGAAGGTCAGGCGCTTCGTCCCCGCATAGCCCTCGCCGTAAGCGAAGACGTCCAGAGTCACGTCCTGCCTCACCGTCGCGGGGGCGTAGCCGTCGACGACGCTCGCCGATCCGAGGGCCACCGAGTTGAGCGGCAGGTCCGCCCCCTCACCGGCCGGCGGCGGCGTGGCATCGAACGTCCACTGTGCACTCGACACCGTGCCGAGCGTGGACCAGTCGACCGTGCGAGCCGCGGTGCAGGTGAGCGTCGCCGTTCCGCTCGCCCCGGAGGGCAGTGTGGTGTTCAGGTCGCAAGGGTTCTCGTTGGCGACGAGTTCCTCGCCGTTGAGCGTCAGGGTCGTCGTGCCCGTCGCCACGAGGAAGGAGTCGGAGACGATGCCTCTGCTGGAATCGTCGAACATCGCCGCTCCCATGTGGACGTCGTCGGCGAAGCGCGACCCGAACGAGGTGACGCCCAGCGGGGCCTTGTTCCACGCCGGCCTCGCCGTCGCGCCCTTGGTCTTGGTGGCCAGGCTCGACGCGAACTCGGTCGTCCCGCCGTCGAAGTCACCGACGTACAGTTCGCTCACCCACCTTCCCGGGGTGTAGTACACGGTCGCCTTGCCCGGCAGCGCCTGCTCGACGGCCTGCGTGACACCTCCGTCGTCCGCGCTGTAGTCCTGGCGGTATCCGGTGGTGGGCACGCCTTGCGAGTGGTAGGTCTCGTTGTCCCTTTGCAGCGCCGAGTTCTTCACCACGCGCTGCGTGCCCGCCGGGATCTTGCCGGCGGTCGGGTACGAGACGTTGTACCGGTACGCGCCTTCCGGACTGACGTACTGCGCCTGGAACCGGTAGGTGAAGTACTTGCCGAGCATGGTCGCACTCGGCACCGTGTACGCCTTCACCGTGGAGTCGAGCCACCAGTTGAAACCGTAGAAGTAGGTCTCGTTGAGGTTCATGGCGCTCAGCGCGAGCGCGCCGACGTCGAGTCTCTCGTCCTTGGGATCCAGGTTCACGTCATCGCGCCTGCCCTTGCGGGCGTCCCACTTCACGGTCTGGTCGGCGTCGGTGACGACGACGTCGGTGGCGAAGGCTGTCACCTCGGTCGCGGCCGCACCCTCGGTGGCGACGTAGCCGAGCAGTTCATAGCGACCGGCGGGCAGGCTCACCGTGACGTCGTCCACCTCGTGGAACGACTCGCCCTCACCGCTTTCGAGGTCG
>Ga0307515_10004525_pt1 | contig 28718 bp, 23 predicted proteins | sample 17_EM_MG_FD_194513 | JGI IMG/M metagenome (GOLD analysis project Ga0307515, IMG submission 194513) | Populus trichocarpa ectomycorrhiza microbial communities from riparian zone in the Pacific Northwest, United States - 17_EM | ecosystem: Host-associated > Plants > Roots > Unclassified | place... | reverse complement strand
TTCCGTTCCTGCCTACTTGTACATGTACGCAAGTCATAGAATTTGTGAATAGAGAGTGCTCCTCACGTATTTCTTTCTCTACAGCGTGTAAAACTACTCCATGAATCAACTACAAAACAAGGCGGAAATCGCCACAGTAAATACTCAGCAACTTTTTGTCAGTATTGCCAGTGCTGACAAGTGATCTAGAAAGCAACATGAAGCGGTGTTTTTTTTAACTCTTCTCCTTGTTCAGTTTGAGTTGTGTATGGTGTCGGCCATATTATTCTACATTGTATTGTATAAAAATATATACATATAGCTAGAGATTGTGGTGTTTTATTATTTACCGTCTTATATTTTACTGTAAATTATAATAATGTAATTTTAAATTTTTTTAATTTAGTCATTGAACTATTTTATGCATAATTGGACTATTTTAAGATCACATTATAACCTAATTGCAAGTTTTTTTTTATAAGGGAAGTTTGAATAGAAAAAAAGGGACTAAAATGAAAAAAACATGTAACATGAATGACAAAATGAAAATTTATGTCAAAAATTCATTTGAATCCCCTATATTTTTAGCCGACCCCTTGAATTTTACAAAATTCAATTTGGGTATTAAACTTCTTTTTACAATTTTTTAGTTATTTTTTGGTTGGAAGAGGAGAGGAGATCATTGAAATCTGGCTTAGAGAGAGAAAGTGTCAATTGGTAAGAATTCAGCTATTAAAACTGTTATTTTTATGTCAAATGGTTTCATATGACGAGGTGAGTTAGAATTATGCGTTGTTTGTGCCTTGAAAACACCTAAAAACCATATTTGAGCTTGGTGATTTTTTTTTTATTTCGGGTTTTAGGGTGGTTTCTTATGTTTTTCATGGTCATTGATTGATTTAATAAGGTCTCTATGGTATTCCCTAGGTGTTTTAGATCAAAATAAATTAAGAATGAGTTTTCAGGTAAAAAAATAAAGGTTTCTATTTTTTCGGCCATCACAATGACTAGATTTTAGGGATGAATAAACGGTACGTCATCTGCTTATGTAGGTGTTATGTCTTTTTTTTTATGCATGGGTCGTCCACCCTGTTAAACTTTAAAAAATATATAGGTCTGTACGCGAGCCGTTTCTTGATTGGGTCACGTGCAAGGCCTGACCTAATTATTTATTTTTTGATTTTTTCTAAAAAAATTCATTAGTTGATAATTTTTTTTCAAATAAATTTTGGGTTTATATTTTAATTAGTCTGTGATGATTTTTTTAATGATATTGAACGTGTTTAGTTTTTAAAGAGGTATGTATGATTCATATGTGATTTTTTTAAAATTTTATATAGATTAAATTTGTTTCTTCTTTAAATATTGATTTTTTTATAAGATTTTTCATATGTGCAGCCTTGTTTTTTTTGTTTTTGTTTTTGTTCATAAATTTTATATGTATCGATTTTTATTATAAATTTTATGTATTTTTCTATTATAAATTTATTTTGACAAAAAAAATTCATTAAACACAAAAAAATAAATTACTCATATTTTAAAGTTAAATATTTTGATTTTCATTTGTAATTTTTCACAACATATTAATATTAAATTGATATTTTATTTTATTATATAATTAAATAAAATATCTACAAAGGAGAACTGGCAGGCCTGATCCTACTCTTGACAGACGTCACTTGAGGAACTTGACAGGAAGTTCTAACTTGGCCAATCTAGATGCGACAACTCCAAAGATTTTTGATATGGAGTCCTATAACAATCTTGGAAAGAAAATGGGATTGCTACCAACAGATCAAGAACTCTACTCGGATCCAAGAACTGAGCCATTCGTGTCAGCATTCACAAATCAGCAGCCTGACCTTTCTCTAACCAGCTTGCAGTACTGTCAATGGTGAAGCTTGGAAACATTCTAGTCCCAACTCCTCCAAATGAAAGCGAAATCAGATTGAACTGTAATTATGTTAATCCTGCACCTCGCAAAAATGTCAATCCACCACGACGCAGTTAATTATGAGAATCCGCCACGGTGTAATGTCAGTCCAGGCGCCCGGCGCAGTTACAATCCCTGGTAGAAGATGTCCATGCCATGTGATTTTCCCATATTATTTTGGTTCTTATTTCTTCACAATATTTAATGATTCTGATCTCGTTTAACTAATAAACTGATACCCCGCTTTGTTTGTCGCGCATATTGATGCACGTAGTAGTCTGATCAGTTTAATTTATCTAAGATAACTCTCTCTCTCTCTCTCTGATCAGAATCTAAGATTATTGTCGATTAATTATTCTCACCCTGAATTGTAATTTTGGATTACAGTTCCTGCTGCAAGCCACAGTAGATAGTCCCTACTTAAGTTCTGATGCCTAACTAGGAGTTCGGAGATTGCTAGTTTACAGAGATTCAGTGTAATAAATTTGCTGATATAGCCAGCTGAAGTGCACATTAAAAAGGGACTCAACGCACAAAAACTCCATTGTTAACTTCAAACAATCCTCCCTTCCAAGTTCCAACGACTCCATTGTTAACTTCGATATTTCAAGATTGGGATGTGCTATCCCGTTGTTTCATTGATTTGTTATCACAGGCTTCGAAGCCAAACCTTCATTGTCAACCTCCTTGAGGTTATAACGTATGTAGAAGGATTTATATTTGCTTATTAATGATCTTGCTCAGGATTCTACACAGAAAGGAGTTTTTTTATTTTTTATTATTTTATGAATAGATGAACAAAAAAAGGCCGTAATTTTGGCCCTTCATAAGAAAAATAATAAAAAAAAGAACATGGATGGATGATAAAATGTCACTTGTTTATAATATAATATTCAAAATAAACTTTATCGTACAACGAGATCGCAGACTTCAGAAGATCACACCAAAAGTCGCCGTCTTTCAGATTCCTAAAGGAAAGGTTCAGGGACTTGACTTCACGTGGGGGGGGGGGGGGTGGGATTGTAGAATCTTGCCTTTTATTGTCTGTCCGCGTGAAATAGACTTGGAGATAAAATAAAATAATCATAATTTTAAACGTTTTTTTTATTTTTTTCTTCTCTTATTTTTATTTTTTCATGCTTAAATTTTATTTTTTTTAATCTCTCTCTCTCACACACACATATATATATATATATATATATATATATATATATATCAAAATAATATATATTTTTTTAATTTTTAATATTAATATATTAAAATTATAATAAAATAACCACAAAATATTAATTTAATATTTTTTTAAATAAAAAATATTTTTAAAAACAATTCATATCAAGAAGACAATGAATATTCTAATTTCCCTTCAGACAAGAAAGAAAGAGAGGCGAAGAGCCACGTGCATCATTGTTCATCGACTCCATTAAAAAAAGAAATAGAGGAAATTGGTGTTGGGATTTAATAATTCTGTCTTCTGAAGAGGCAAGAATTCTTTGGTCTCGGAACTCTCCTCCAAATTTGTATATATTTGGCTGGCGCAGTACTGAACTGTTAAAGAAAGACAACAACGACCTTTCCACCTCTAAGACAACAACTACATTTCCATTTATTTGCTCTTCACACCAAAAGTCAGAAACACAAAGAAAACCAATCCATTCCAATCCAAATATCAGAATTCAAACCCAGAATTGAGTCTTGGTAGCAACTGAACAGAAAACCATGACAAAGAAAGCAGTGTTGATAGGCTGCAACTACCCAGGAACAAAAGCTGAACTTAAAGGTTGCGTAAATGATGTTAAGAGGATGTGCAGATGTCTTGTTGATCGATATGGGTTTTATGAGGATAACATAACAATCTTGATAGACACCGATGATTCTTACACACTGCCAACTGGGAAAAACGTACGCAAGGCGCTCAATGATCTGGTTCTCTCTTCGGAGCCTGGAGACTTTTTATTTGTCCATTATAGTGGACATGGGACAAGGTTGCCTGCTGAAACTGGAGAGGAGGATGATACTGGTTATGATGAGTGCATTGTCCCTTGTGATATGAATCTTATCACTGGTACTGTCTTTATATTTCTTTTTTTTTTTTAAGGATTTAGTTCTGATTGGTGTGAGCCAATTTGGTTTCTTTCTGCTATTTGATCATAAACTGTTTACGATCGATCTTATTTGTTGATGATGATGATGATCGATTGTTTTAGATCTTTTTATGGATGGGAATTCTTGATTAAGAAAGAGCACCTTTATTGTTTGTTTGGTTGGATTTCTGGGAAATTGATTCTAGGGATTCATGTTATTGTATGTGGTTTTATAGGAAAATGCCATGAGTTTTACTTGTTTATTTTTGGGTTTTGTTGATTGTTGTCAGTAGAATATCTTGATCTTTGCGCATGAGACTAGCAATATCGAATCTTGATAGGTTCTCTGTCTTGGACCTTTATATTTTCAATATTTTATCATTCTGTTGAGGAGGAGCTGTTATTGTTCAAAGCTATCAGGATTGTTGAAGGGATAATTGTATTGTGCACTCTCTTTACTCTAACAAGAGAGATGTACAGCCTTTGTTATTACAAAAACAAATTGTTGGAACTTTGATCAAGAGGTTTTTGACAAGTATATGTTTGTGTGGTTGTTTCTTTGCATGATGATATTGCATCATATTTCAAGGATCCCATTTTAGAGTATCTATAGGACATAGTCCAGTTTTTAATTCTGAAATAACTTGGACGGAGCCTGTTTGATGATCCATGCATTTGCTCAACGAGAATCAATTCACTGGCAATCTGTTTCGCTGATGGGTGAGGATCATGGACCTCGAATTATTCAAGAAATTAATTAAAACATCAGATCCAGTAGGTTTTTATCATTCATTTTGTTCTCTGAATACTACACCGACTATCTAGTTCTGTTGTATTTCTGTTGTTATTAATCTAGTTTATCAATAACTCAATAACCTGTTTAAATATGGAAATGACTTTCTGGAATTATTTGTTTTCCTCGATTGCGCAGTTCCTAGATTGGCTAGTCATAAATACCGCTCCAGCGAATTCCATGCTAACTTTTAAACTGGATGCTTGTGAACAGATGATGATTTCAGAGATTTGGTGGATCAGGTTCCAGAAGGTTGCCGCATAACAATTGTATCTGATTCATGCCATAGTGGTGGCCTCATTGATGAGACTAAAGAGCAAATAGGAGAGAGCACAAAGCGTCAAGATGAGGAGGAGAAGGACTCTGGCATCAGATTTAAAAGCATCTTGAAACAGACTGTGAAAGATGCATTTGAATCTCGTGGAGTTCACATCCCTTCCGGATTGCATCGCAACCGGCATGGCAAGGAGGAAGATTTTGATGATAGAGCAGTTGAAGGAGAGTATGGTGAACGAGGGTATGTGAGAAGCAGATCTCTGCCCCTCTCAACTCTCATAGAAATACTCAAGCAAAAGACTGGTAAGGATGACATTGATGTTGGGAAGCTGAGGCCAACCCTTTTCAATGTCTTTGGAGAAGATGCAAGCCCTAAGGTGAAGAAGTTCATGAAGATTATCATGGATAAAGTCCAACACGGTGATGGAGAAAGTGGAGGTGGTGGATTCTTTGGAATGGTTGGGAATCTGGCCCAGGAATTTCTCAAACAACAACTGGAGCATGATGAAGGGTATGCACAGCCTGCCCTTGAGACAGAAGTGGGCAGTAAGCAAGAAGTTTATGCGGGAGCAACCAAGCATGCTCTACCAGATGGTGGGATTTTGATCAGTGGCTGCCAGTCCGACCAAACTTCTGCTGATGCCAGTCCAGGAGGAAATCCTGCTGAAGCTTATGGAGCTTTTAGTAATGCTATCCAGATTATCCTTGCAGAGACAGCTGGTGAGATTTCTAATCAGGAGCTTGTTTTGAGGGCTAGGAAGATGCTGAAGAAGCAGGGTTTCATCCAGCGACCTGGCCTCTACTGCAGCGATCATCATGTTGAAGTTCCATTTGTGTGCTGACCAGAATGGCTTCTCCAATACTAAGAGATATATAAAATTTGGGTGTTTTCTTTGAGTGCATTGTGCTGATTTTTACGGTGCTTTTTATCTGTACAACGAAACCTTGGACCGAGAATGGATTTATCGTTTCAGGTTTTTAAGGCGCCAGAACCCCGCTGCAGGCCGGCACCAATCACATATACATGCTGCCTGGTTAATTGACTTTTTTTTTTATTCCCCCATCTATGGCCATAAAAATGACAAAATGAATTTAGGTGAAATATTTTACGTTGAAACTTTGAAAAAACAACAAATAAAGGAAAGCAAATTATAAAAAAAATGAATAAAGGAGAACAAATTATTAAAGATAGAAATGGTATGAATTTTACGCCTGCACGAATATCACTTGAATATTTTAGTTAAAAAATTGACTTCATGAACACAAAGTTATCAGTCGACGAACCTCATTAATTAAATTACACATATGGTCTCGAGGACTTTAAAGTACAACGGAAGCATTTCGGTAGTTTAATAGCACTCGTAGAATTTATATCCATCCAACTTACCATTGATCCTTGTAAATTACTCAACAAAATATGGTGCCATATGGTGCTGGGAATCCATATCCAGCCCAGTGAGTAACAGAGGTAATCCGGCAAGTAAATATCATGGCAGTGCTTCTCGTGACGATTGTTGGCAATCTACAAAATTACGGGTTACAAGGCGGCATGAAGGAGGACGTTATTAAAAGGGAAAGAAGAATTTCTTTATCAGCTATAGAATAATAATTAAATGGTGATTTATACAAATTAGTTCGTGTAGAACTATAACTAATACCACCTGCCAACCTATAACTTACTGCTTCGACGAAGCTGTTAGAGATGTACAAAATTATATGCCAAAAAAATCAATGACATGAGCCCGCACAATTTCCTTGCATGGTGCAGGGACTGACTTACTAATCTCTCCAGTATAAGATTCATGCTTGTATCTTCAGTTTGAATCACATTCTCAAGTCGCAAAGCAAGTTTGCAAAAAATTTCCCACACACCTTAATTAATCGTCAATATCTTGAACCCATGCTAAATCTGCAACCAAGAGATCACATTAGAACTGGATCCATGTAAATTCTACAAACCAGACAAACAATAGTTAGGTAACAAGGGCACAATAGTCAGCTTAAACACACTGTTATGCATCTATGTCTTTAAAACGGCTCCCAATCACTTAAAAATCAAGCAGCTTATGATTAATCTTTGCTCCTTGAATCTCTATTTTCCCATTCTTTTTTCTCTAAATCCATTTTTCTTGAGCCTTAATTAGTTCAACCATTGCAGTTAGTCATTCAACAAGCACATAAAGTAATGTTTACATCTTGGAAAAATGATGAACAAGAAAATCCAACACTAGTAGCTTGTTCTTGATTTTGGATTGTTATTTCAATGTTATACCAGAACTTTATTCTTCACGCATCTAAAAAGGACTTTTAGATGTTTTTAAGAACTTCAAATGTTAATTCTGAGTACTTCTCCTTGGAACGCCATGCCCAAATCATCTAAACCAACAAATTCCCAAAACTTCTCAGTACATGTGGGAACAGTGCCCATAATTTGAATCTAGAAGTGAAGATGAAGCGGGAGAGAAGGAGATAGATGAAGGTTGATGATGGAAGAAAGGTGTTTTATTGTATATTATAAAAGGACAAGTCTATCCTTTAAAATAATCTTCAATTGGGGATAAAATATGTCCAAATAAAATTGGTTACACCGTTAACCTCCCCAAATGGCGGGGAGGTTAACAAACCACATGTGCGCCCCACACACACACACACACATGTATGTGTCTGAATGTGTCAGTGCATGCGTGCGCACTTGTGTTGATGTAAAGAGGTGAGGCAGGTAAAGTGCACGAAGCTTCATCCTTTCTAGATATATTCCTCAAGTCACACCAATTCCTTCTGTTTAAAAACAGCGTTGCAAGTGGCACAATCAATTTAGAAAGTATTGGAAAAAAAGTAAAGGGACGATAACAGAAGTTGTGCATGAAGACAGGATATGACTGCGTGCATGTGTGAAAAACAGTAAGGAGATAGAGAGACCTTGAAGTACAGATTCCACAGCTGCATTCGGGACAAGGAGTCCAACAATTCGCCTGTTATCTGTAGTAGTTTCTATACGCACAACACGGAGCCGCTTGTGGCTTTGACGAGCCTGTAGAGAATATTACTTGAGCCATCAATTCATCTCAATGGCAGTTGCATCAAATATGAATTGCAGAGACATACTTGATAGATCATCGCATGAGATGATTCCTAAATAAAACAATTCCTAGCAAGTATTAATTGCAGTGACGTACTTTTAACTCCTTCCAAAAGCAACCCATTAGAAGTAACAAGGAAATTACTGTTGAACAATTGTCTTAGCAGGCAAATGCTAAAGGGAAACAAATTGAAGCCTTTGGTTTCTTCTTGTTGACACACAGTCAGGGAAAAGGAAAAGGGAATCCCAGCAATAAATGACTTGGCAGAAGTCCCATCAATAAAAAGTCCAATTCTCATAAAATCTCTATTTTATGTTAAAAAGATAGCCAAAAATTTTAAGCACAAGGCAGTAGTATAAAGAATGACCATGCATAGAAATCACAGCACACTTCAAAGGCTTTATTTATGGTTCCTTCCGCTTAATATTCTAAAACTTGTGTCACTAATGCAATAAGTTGTTCAGTTGAGTTAACATATTTATTTCTAATACCTAAAACGATGCACATCATAACCAACAACTATTTTTCAAGTAATCCATAAAAACAGAAAAAGGAAGAAAACCTACCTACCAGGCTAGGACTCGACTAAGAATGTGACCTATTTTTCCACCTCATTTTCTCATGGGTTATCTCTCCACCAGAAAAGTAAATCAGACTTAAAAGTACATTTTCAAATTATCGATCAACCACCTAGATCCATCAAGAGAATGCCTAACTCGAACACAGGGAATTGGAATCACGTTTACTTTGACCCTACATAATCTAAGACCCTCTTGCAAAATGTTTCAAAAGGGTGGTCCATAGAAAGAAACTTGTGGCATAAAATAACAACTGCATAACAAGTAGAATGCAGTAAAAAAAATTGATTCCAGTGATGAAGCGCCAAAGTAAAAAAAAAAAACTTGAAGAGGATCAATACAAGTAAAACTGACACCCTGGGCTCTTATGTGGTCAATAGCAGAAAGAACTTAAAATTGAAAAATGAGCAACATAGAATTGAATAAACATCATGGTCATGAAAATTAGAAAATCATTAAAAATCCCTTTGTTACCTGCTTAGAAAGGGCTTTCTCGATAGTTCCCCAAACAGGAAGAATAAGACCACCCAAAACATTTACTTCCTGTCTTCTTCTGCCAACTGTACAAAAGTTTCCAAGCCTGCAATTGGGGCCATGCATGCACTGCAGGAAAAATTAACAGTAAGCTATGGATAAGAACAACAAGGTAACTGAAGAATTAACAAAAAGTTTATGCATCAAGTCTATATGGAGTAAATAGTCAATTCAAGAAGAAAATTATTAGATTTCAGATTGATCAATAGAATTTTACAAGTACAATACAAAAAAAGGGGATTGAAGAAGTCACACAGTATGCTGGAGAATATACAAGACATGCACCTTTCACTTTGGCATGATTCTGTTTCTCTACATTAAAAGGGGTCAGCTGGACACTAACAGCAAGGTAGCAATGTCATTAATCAATCAAAGTAACAATATTCCATCCAATTGTCTACAAGTCACTTACCTTGTTGCAGCATCATAAAATTTCCACATTGTATTATCAGTTGACTCCAGTATATGATTCCCCATTTAAGTACGGGCACATTACAAACAGGAAACTTTGCATGGAATATGCTAATTTGAATATTCACACAAAACTTATTTCTGGCTGCTGAAACTCGAGTTGGCAGGTCGAAGCTTGCATCAAGTTCTTTACCAGTTCGAACACAAAAGATGAAAAGAAACACACATCAAAGAACAAAACTCATCTTTTCATGTCCTAAAATAGTTCTTAAGTATGAAAATGTTGAACATAAGATGCAAAACAGTTTTTCATCATCAGTTAATCTACCATTTTAGCTCATTGGTTATGCTATACCTAACATTGCAAATTATCGACACTAACAGGATTTCTCATCTGAACATATATTCAACACCCTTTTGTACCTGTTTAGATGAAACTTCATACTCGTCTTCCCAACCACTACGAGCCTTATCTAACGACAACAGTTTTCTATATTTGTTTTTCAACTCTGCCAGGGGCATTTCCCTGGAGGAAAAAAAAAAGAGTCAGTAAACACAACAGATTCAATATAAGCTTTGACTACGCCTGGTAATATCTGATACCTTACTGACTCCCCAACAGCAGGTCTGACAATCTTAAACATTCCAGAAGCAGAGCTGCAACGATGAAATAAACAAAGACACAGAAAGGATGGTATAAGACAACAATAAAATAGCATAGAACCCCAATAGTATAATAAACTCTATAACAGGATTGTTTCTTGGAAAACAAATCTCAGGTTTCTTGTACCAAACTGCCAGCTCAATCGAACCAAATCTGCAGCAGCATAAAAATAAAACAATCCACTACTCTCTGTATTGAGGAAGTAGAAGTGTGTTATGGTGTACCATGCTCACAAAGCAAACACTTCTCGTGCATTGTAAAATCACAAATTTAAAAACATTCTTCACCTAACACGACATAATCCACAAAAAAAGAGAGAGAAATTTGGCAGCAGAAGTTTGTAAAACATTCTTGTCCTAGCATAGTGAAATAGAAGCAGGATAAGTTGGTACCCATTCTGTGGCAAAATTTAACCACTTACATTAATGCCTTCAGTCAAATGATTCATTTACATTTCCCCGCTTTTCCCTCTCTTTTCTTATTGTGAAGAAATCTGGTAGCTAATTTGAAAACACTTCATCAAATATCAGTTCCTCTCTAAGCTACAGTGTCAAGCACCGAAACACCCAACCTAAAGATAATGTCCTTTTCCTAAAACCTCAAAGGACTACTGGACTTTTGATTCACAACCATGATCAATGACCTCTTTGGCTCCATGCTTTCTTTAATTAAAGAAGTAAAATTTCAATTGAATCCAGTGATTTGTCATAGAATTTTAATGTTCACATAATCAAAACTTTACAATTCACAACTAATAAGCAAATACTTGAATATAAAACATATAGATAAAGTTAAATCTAGCTATACCTTTCAAATGCTAAAATAAAGTGACGTCTTCCTAACCAATCCCTCCTAGATTCATAGAATCCATCATTCGAAGAACTGAGCCCATCCTCTTGCTTTTCCACGAGCATGGTACTTGCAGACTAGCATTAATGAACATTTGCAAATTTTACCGTTATTTATCAAAAAGTAATAGAGCATTCAACATTCAGTGTTAAAACATGCATGCACAATAAAAACTGAAGAAAGAAGGAAAGCACCTCCCATGTGATTCCTCGATCCAGAGTGAAAGTAAAAAGAACAGTTGATGCCCCAGACATTAGATCAATGTGAACAGTCTGTAAGATAAAAGTCAACATCACTCGTTGAGTAAAGCCAGTAAAAGAATAGCAAGAAAGTATAACCTTGGGAGTTCCTTGTAATTCAATAATGTAAGCTTTCATATCAACAATCCCAGAATCAAGATCCCCTTCGATGCGTGCATTCTGAATAAGAAGATCTAAGATTCTGACGAACAACTCAAACATCCTGCAGTGAAAAGCAGTCTAGCAGATCAAATTTATTTCTGACTGCAACAGCCAATCATTTTTCAACCAGCAAAACAGAGACCTATTTTGAAACTCAGGTGGCAGTCCTAATATCCGATTGAGGAAACGCCCAACATCATGCATGTCTGAATCAATTATACGTCCAGACAACTTTCCATAGTCTTTCCCATTGCCTATATAAAATTTAGAAGGTTCGAGTTATAATTGTCATGAAACATGACAATTAAAGATGATAAAACAGCTAAAAGGATGGCATAAGAACATCAATGAAAATGAAATAGAGATGATGATGATACAACAAAAATGTTTTCCAGGGACGCTTGACAGGAATGGGGAAAAAAAGGAAAGTATATTCTGACAGTTCAATTCAAGAAAAGTAGTGACACAGTGATTAACAAGAAAAAAAATACCAAGAACAGAGTCTCTAACTATTCCAACAGAAACAAGAGCAGCTTTTGCCTTTGTTATAAATTCTTGAACTGTCTCTGGCTTTTCAGAGGAACATCCAGGAGGTACAACTGGCAGAGTATCCTGAAAACTGAATTTTAGTTATTCCCAACAATACTTGCACCCCATTTTTCAACTATAAATCCAGCACAAAGAGAGATACTCAAATATTATTACAAAAAGATGATTACACCTGCTCCATAATTCCTCTATACATCACCATCAAAGCCTTTTTCCCATGCGCACTATCATAATTGTAAGCACTCAAAGAAGGCCCAGCCCTGCAAGGCATTTATGCATATTTAGACATCCAATCAAAGCAAAAGACATCATTGATAACCACTATTCCCCCGAGGAAAAATATCCAAGTTACCTGCGGTCTCCCTGTGTTAAGGCCCCGAGAGATTCTAATCGCTTGGCAACAATAGATGCAAAGCGGCGTTCTCCACCAAGATTAGTAAATAATAGCCTGCAAAAGAAAAGAGAAAAAAAGCGTTATTATGGTCTAACAATTTATAGTGTCAGCTTTACACTTTGCAAACATTCAGCGTCAATATGTTAAACTTTATTACTTTCAAACAAAACTCACAAGAACAGTTCTATCATTTAAAATCAGAAAAACAAAGAAATTGGCCGGTGTGGTCTGTTCAATTCTATCAATTTATTCTGGTAACAAACATATTTAATGGACAAAAATGCAGGATCAGATCAAATAACCATGGTTTCAGAAACTGTGGCTTAATTCAATTCAAATTAAAGAAATCCTGATTCATACCCATCAATCCTCTAGAAAAACAATCTTTCTCAAGGCTTCACCCAAATTCTAACTTTTCCCCACCTTTGCAAGCACTATACCATATCAAGTCTCCTAGCTTCATGCTCAACATGTAGTCATGCAAGTACTAAACCAAAGTCAAACTCAAGTAGCTCAGACAAAGGATTCTCCAAATGTTGGTAAGGAAAAGTGAGCAGAACATATAAGCAATTACTACCTCACCTGCCTGATTTTGAAGATTATGTTACAATAACATAAATTCCATAGATGGATGAAATCCAAGTTAAATCAACCCTCCATGTGCTTGGATTATTCATCAACCAAAAACTAACCTAAGCCCAAACTCAAAGATCCCCAATTCCCCAACTACCATTTTAATATTTCTAAAATTAAGAACAATATGCTCTAGTTTTTTTATTCTTCTTGAAGAGCCAAATGGATAGCAGACATGACAATTTATAAAAAAGTGTGGGGAGTAAGCTTTTAGGAATTCTATGTTTAATATATAACTAAAGAAAGTAAAACATTACTTCCAAAAGTTGAGTGTTTAATCTGACTCTTATTTCATAATGCAGCCAGAAAAGCAAATGGATGAAAGAGAGTTAAACATGCATGGCCCAGCCTACCTATACTCAGGAGCAGAAGCTTGATTTGATCGGTGTGTTCTTCCAAACTGTTGAATTGCTCGGTCAGCACTCCAAGGAAGTTCTAGAGTTAAATGAACCCTTCTTTTCTGTTGGTAGAAATGTCAAGAGGCACTTAAATCAGAAACAGGACAACTTAAAAATTGTGCAAATTAAATAGGCTGACTCATGCAGAAATAAATTATTTTTTGCTCATAGAAATGTCAAATGGCACTTAATTGGATGTGGGGAATCTTAAAAACGCATCTACAAAGCAGAACCACACAAAAATGAGAAGATGATGCCAAAATACCATGCACAAAAAAAAAAAAACCACTTTAGAGACTGCCAAAGAGAAATACCAGGCAGGCAAAAAGTTTCAGAGCATCGGGCACACCTGATTTTTTGATCTTCTATCTGCCTGTAAAGACACACCAGCTGATCCTGCTTCAGAAATGATAGCAACCAATTTCTTACCATCCATGAAAAGCTGCTTCTCGTGCATATTGACCATTTCCATGGTGACATCCTTTCTAAAGGGAAAAAAAACCCTCAGTTATATGGATAAAATAAAAAAGTAGGTGAGGGGGGAAATGCAGAGCAACTTACGAGTTTCGTGGAAGATAAGTTACGCCTTTTCCACTGGTGGCCCTTACAAGCATGCCTCTCCTCCCAGTCATTTCAGCAACATTATCAGGGCCTCCAAGCTGCAAAATATAAAATGCACGGTCAACAAAAGTTTCTTTTTTGTCAGAGGAAGAATATATTATTAGACCAAAGTGAAAAGAAGATCACAACATGCAGAATATGTATCCATAACAGAATACCACAAAAAGAAAATAAAAAAAAAAGAGCTTCCTGTCACTCAAAATATAAGCTGAAGATATGCTTCTGAGTACCCCCAAAGTAGAGGACAAAAAAAATGAGAAACTATTACCATCAACAACAGGTGCTTTGACAGAGCATTTTCAAAAATTCAAAAATTCTACCTCTTCAAATACTGAGCATTTTGAGTACCCCCAAAGTAGAGGACAAAAAAACTGAGAAACTATTATCATCAACAACAGGTGCTTTGACAGAGCATTTTCAAAAATTCAAAAATTCAAAAATTCTACTCATGGTAGCACATCTCCACAAAATTAAACAACCATTCTCGTTCCCAAAACCCACTAAGTCCATCAGTAGTAAAAGTTCCTCCCCTTCTCGAAGATGACCCATGCACACCTCAAAGAGAATAAAAGGCCATTCCACATCTTCCAAGCCATCAGATAATGAACAAAAATATGAGCTTGTCAACAAGAATCAAATTATCCAATGCCCAGTAGCTGCCGGGCCATTTGACATCTAAAAATTTACTTCACTAACCAGATAATACAGCATAAATCTACTAAAATCATAAGAGTTAAAAAGATATTTATTACATGTAAGGTTAACATATCAAGCAACAAATCTTAGTTAACATATTTTTTCCATTTCCTCCTCTTCTAAGAGAATTTATTACATGTAAGGTTAAGCTCTACTGCATGGGCCTCCTGAACACATAAATATACATGCATGCATGTGTATGTATGTATGTGTCTATGTGAGTATTTGACAAAAAGAGGAGAGGTCAGGATGTGGTCGCTACCTGATCAATAATATCATCCAAAGGATTGTTTGGAAGATCCAAAGATCGAATTATCTCCAAAATTTTCAATTTGCGTTCCAAAGCTGTTTCATACCTAATATCAAGTTCATACATTATATAATGATGCTTTTAACAAATATTAATTTAGTACAACTGACACATGACCATCAACACACCAGAAGAGAAGTAATTATGGAAAGAATAGAATTACATGGGAACAGGAAAAACTAATCAGCTCCCAGTTTGTAACTACCTCTTTGTAAGTTCAACAAGATAAGCATGCTGTTGTTGAAGAAATTCTTCTGTTTTTTCCTTGCATGAATGACATGACCAATCTTCAGATGCTAAATCTGTAACAGGTGGCACTAAACATGAGGGATGGACCAGTTGGCCACAACAAGAGCATTGGAGTAATTTCTTCCTTCCCTGCAGTTGAAATTTTATAAATGTAACACATCATCAATAAGGAAACCACAAAACAAATCAGAAACTACCTCTTCTGAATTGCATATCTCACAGATCTGAAACTCATCATCAGATCCATTGGATTCGCCTCCAGAATCAGCTGCATTGGCAATAAAGAAATTAATTTTTAAAAAAATGAGCGATCTTGGAATTTGCATTATAGTATCTAAGACAAAATGCCTCCAAACTTGAGAAGTAAAGCCCCATATTTCCATAAAAGGGATAAAAAAGGAATACCGGCATCAATAAATTTTCCAGGTGAGTTTGCTGGATAAGTAAAAGGTGATGCAATCAACAAGGACACAAGTTCACAGGAAAAGACAACACATAATAAAACCATATGAGAGCATTAAAAAGTTCAGACATCAGATTTCTTCTCTTTTTCTTCCTTTTCTTCAGCAAATGAAAGTAAGTCATGTACCAAGAATGCAAGCAAGGAGCATCAATTTGCAAGCCCATGGTATAACAAAAGAGAGACTAATATCGTGGTCCATTGTTAACTGCAATAAATCAATTAATGTCAGACTTCAAAGAACTTACTTCCAGATCCTTCATCAATTTCATCATCACTCTCAGGTTTCCATCTTGCAGCTTTCCTAACTCGCCCTTTCAATGAAACACCAGGAGTTGCTGAGTGCCTCTTCCGTTGAAGTTCCTTTACGCCTTCCTCTCCTGCATAAAACAAGAGGAGAATAAATGTGAATTGTAATGTATAAGGTGCAAAGAAAGCACAACCACATAGTTACCTTGTTCTGGTTTTCCCGGCAGAGGGTAATTTTCTTCCACAAATTTCAGCAGCAATTCTCGAGGTCCAGAAATAAAATCGTCAAGTTCAGAACCCTGCTCAAGAAAATGTATAAATAACATTCAAATGGGAAACTAACAATATACAACCAGGAAGAATCAAGTGGAAAATGCATACACCACATCAACGAATAAAAGACATACTCACATATTTTGATACAGCTTCCTCAGTTCGAGCCTCTCCTGTACTCTGCAGGCCAATAACAACACACTTTTCTTCTTTCAATGCCTGCTTAGCTATTCTTACAGTAGCAGGCACCTTAGCTGACATGCACATGTGTCTAAAGAAGCGCTGCCAGAAAAGGAATGGATGAAAAAAAGAATTAGATTAACTTGTCAAACACATAAAATAAGCACTTTACAAAAACAAGATCAATGAAAAACATTTGAACCACTAGTGAAGACCAAACCTGATGGCTTGACCAATATACTCTCCACAGTTGACTAGAATTTGGTTTGTCATTAGTAAGAAAGGTGCTTGCTGAAAGCAACTCTACTCGCAACTCCGCCCAAAATTCTGCTGCTTTTTTGTACATGTCCTAAGCAATTCAGAACGCAATATGAGAAAACTCAAGGGATTATTCATGAAAAAAAAAGAAAAAAAAAGAATTAGTTAAGAGATTCAGGGAAATTACAGGAGTGATAAAAACAGGGAAAAACCACGCTTTGTTAGGGGGGTTTTAGTCCCACCTAGCAAATTTTGAATTCAGTTAGTAGGAATCAGTGGAAGAACTAAACTTCCTACAAAAGGAGGAATGGATGAACTGCAGAAAGAAACATTCAAACACCACATCCACAATAAGGTCCAAACTTCTCACCCTTCCCCACAAGTGAGAAGTCAACAATATAAGAAAGTAACTTGCTAAAAGTACCCACTTTTAAGAGAGCTATTTCAAATCAAATGATATTAACGAACAGAAATATCTTCCTCAACACTGCAGAAAACTCATCCAAAAATTTGACCAGGCACTTAAAGGAAAGAGGCCCTGTTAATAAACCCCAATGGGAGTGTCATTCTGCATTCTTAGCACATGAGTTTGGTGTATAGAACGCATTATTGGCCACAAGGAGCATGCTGACAATCAGCTTGATAGAAACTAAGACCAGATCTGAGCAGGCAACTAGAAGGAAACTTTGACAGAGTTGCAAATCTAAGACTGTTCTGCCCAGAAAAGGAATCGACTGACCTAAAAATAGTTTCCTAAATAAAATGATTTGTACGTGGAAGTGTATTAGCAGTTCGAAAAGCAATGAAACACCATATGCAGTGCTTTTATTTGGACATGTTGCAGAGGTTAGAAACAAGAAAAGCTCCTTGGTGCAAAGGGTGTAGAAGGAAAAGGAGCAAGTAAAAAACTATCAGCAACAATATTAACCATCGATTCCTATGTTTCATACTGGAAAGCCAATTGATGCTTCTTACCATCATCTCAGGTTCTAAAGGTGCTTCAACAATTTCAAACTCTGCCCCTTTATAGCTAAGGCTACGACATACATACATTCCCCTGAAAACCAGAAGAAGATGACAAATCAAAAGATAAATCTTGAAAACAAATTTAGTTTACCAATGCATTCCAACCATTGCAACCTTGCTTTCATGTCCATTGCAACAAGTTCCAATGCTCCAACACCACCTTTTTCAAGAGCACCTGCAAAATTATTTTTTAGAAGACTGCTTTAATAATTGCTAATGTTGAACATGGTATTTTACTAGCAAGATAGAGAAGCAATGTAAAAACAAGCCACGGAGAGAAAGCCCTTAGCAGAGATTTACAGAAGTTTACATTTGCACACAAACATGGAAGAGTTTCAGAATAACAAAGAATGAAGTACAATATTGAGCAATCAAATCTAACTTTTAAAAGTAGAAGCGTTTGAGTTTATTTTTAAGAAAGCAAACAGATTTAAAAGCTGATTATGAGAAAAGCATGTGTTCCCCTGCTCTCTTACAATCAGCTAAACGGGTGCTTGGCTATAAGCACAGCAGTGCCAAACAGAACATGTGTATTCTTTGGCCACATGATCCCACCCCATGAAATAAAAATAAAAAGGTGAAAAGAGTAAACAATCTGCATTACGAACTCAAAAAGTTTAGATACTTCACAAAGTCAGTTACAGTTTCTCAATTATAAAACTATTTTTAATTGTTAGATAAATCACTCTCCTATTCTCATAAGCCACACTCCAAGAAGGGGTGAAAATATATAGAAATAGCAAGTTGAAATAATTTCAAAAGAAAAATGTCTGCATGGGCACATAAATGAAAGCAAGAGAGAGAGAGGAAGGAGGGAGAGTTCAGAAACTAACTCACGCCTTCTGAAGAGGATCTTGAAAACACGGGCATACAAACTTTTCAACAAAGTCGATGATAGCAGATTCAATTATCCAACAAAAGAAAAATAACATTACTATTGATTTATGATTATTGTTCCTAAAACAGTTAGCATGACACAGCTATACCTTTCAGTACGAGTCCAATTTAGGCCTTTATCATTTATGTACTCAACTATACTATTTAATTGCTTCCAACTAGATTCATTTTGTTTTATGATCAAAATTCTCCAAATCAAACATCATCTTACAAAACCTGAACAAAAGAATTAATGTGGCATGATCAATCACACCTAGAAACTTTTGGAAAACATCAAAACATGTTCCATCTCCCCAAAGACCAAGCCTGACCATATAACCCATATTTCGTGGTTCAGATGCACCAGTTGCTGAGCAATAGATAACACGTGCTTCAGGAAGTCGGGCCTGTTATATTGGGATCAGGAATATCAAGAGTTAAGATCTCAGAGAAACCTGATTTAACTATCCCAAGCCACTTTACAATAGCAAATAGCATAGCTAACCCATTATCTCTACTAAAAAATTATGGGGACAAAACAAGCATCAAGGAAATTTGTGAATGTTTGTGTTACATGGCATAGCAAGTGTGACCATAGGTGTGTCCATGCACATCTAGCAGCATGATTTCCCATGCATTAGCTTGTTTGCGAGTGCATATGCACACGAGAGAGAATAGAAGCATCAAAGATGTAAATAGAAATTTATTGTGTGCCATCTGACAAAAGAAATCATCAAAACAAAAAAAAAATGACCGTTCAAGGCTTAGCATGATTATTAAGTGGCTTTACACCCCACATTATCAACTAGCATTTAAAACCCCCATGAGAGGTTGTAAGAAAATAATTCTTGTGAATCTACCGGTCCAAGTGCGGATGGACTGTGTAAGATCCAACTAAGGAAGTATTTAGTCTCGGTAAGCGAAAAATATCCCGAAGATATCCTTTCCATAAGAACATAAAAGGGGGGAGAAAAAAAATGCCTTCCTTTCATCCCCATTTAACAGTTCCCATTACATCTTCATAAGCTCAAAAAAGTCCTTTTAAAAATAAGAGTGATACACACTTTATGACTACGAACTTAAGCCATGAGCTCCTGGGATAACGCTTTGCATGACACACCATGTTACATAATTGTATCATAACCATAAACTTTCCCTGTTTATATTCCTCCTTTTCACATGCAAGAAAATTTAATAGCTTAAATTGCATGGCTAGTTACAATCACCAATTTAATGGAAGGAAAACTGTTGGAAGAAGCCTCTAAACTTTAATAAGAATATCTTAAATACCACCAGAAAAGTGTCCACATGATTACATCACAGAGAAGGATGATGATAATACAAAGTGTGCAAACATAGACATGCATATATCAAACAACTAGTAAAAAGGAAGTGCAGAGCAGGCAGGGAAAACATATTGCTCTAGAAATCAGTTTGAAGGACAAACCTGAATATCAAGAACTGCTTCACCTGTCCGCGTGGGTTGACTTCCAGCTTCAGGTATCAAGTTTTTTGCTTTATGGCACTACAATAAAGCCATTGATCCTTAGAAATGAAATGTTTAGGGATGTATTGAAACACATAACACTCAATGAATCAGCCAAATAAAGCCTGACTGTCAAAGCAACAAACATATGATAAACTTCCAAAAGATGCATAGTACCTCATCAAATATTAGAAGACCATCAAATTCTGATCCACACCACTGCACAAGTTGTTGCAGACGAGACCGACCTTTCTCAGAAGATGCAATGAGGCTATTGTATGTCAAAAATACAACTCCCTCTCGGACACCAACAGACTTCGAATCAAGCTTAGAATAGGGCAGCTTGTTCAAAGCATGCACTACATGGAGAAATAAGAAGTGGTAATGAGTCACTTGGACACCGACATTAAAAATGTCCTTGGTTCATATTTATAATTTTTCAGTCTCCTGTATCAAATTTTGCTTTTCCAAGCATTTCAAACCAGATTTTCCAAAAATCAAATGATCTCATTTAATCTCAAAATGGAATAAACATCCAAGGCAGTCAACACCGACACTAATAAGAGAAACGTATGTATCCACTTTACTCTGCCTTTACAGATAACATAAAACACATGCATACATGCAAAATGCCATATAATGTGATAATCATGACTCAGAATATCCGAACAAGGCAAGGCCCAAAGAACTCAACAGCATAGATAAAATCTAAATAGAACAACAACGAAAATAACAGTGATCATAAAAGAAAAACTAAACCCAAAAATATATACTTTATACTCTTATTTGACATCTACACCATCACTCCTCTAATCCGTATAAAAATATTGCAGAAAAATTAATTAACAGAACATTTATTCAACCACCAAAGCAAGACAAAGATCCTCTAGGGTCCTTAAACTCTCTTCTTCCAGATTTCTATAACTGGACGCATTAAAGCAAACCCTTCCACACCCAATCTTGAATCATTCTGATTTCAAATGTTATGTTACATCAACCATTAATCCCGTCTGTTGAATAGCTAAAACAGAGTATTATTATCGCATAAAATCATCTCATAAGCTAGGAAAGGCTTAAGGATTTACCTTCAATATGTGCTGCACCAACATCATCCAAGTCTCTTCTTGCATCGAACTTTAAGTCTGAACCAACAGAAATCCACCTGCATAAGATCATTAAGGAGAAGAAAAGCATTATATAACATGGGTTGAAATATAGCATCCCCCCAGCTGCAAATGCAGATCTAAATAACTTGAAAATCAGTAATAGCCACACAAAAAAAAGAACTGAGGATAAGGATAAAACGAAGATCTGCATACAATGCACTCATTGTAACCCACAACTTACAAAACTTTCCTCCTCGCGTGGCGCCAGTTTTCCCATATCAATCCTGCAATTGTTCTACCTTTACCTACACCAGCTCCATCTCCAATGAAGAATCCAGCCCTGGCACCATTTGGAAGGTGTTGCATGTGCCTCTGCCATCAAATCAACAGTACCTAATAAGTAGTGGCACTCGTAATCATCAACCATCAGTTATATCGTAGAAAACAACCTGACAAGCATAGACTAATGTCTCAATCTGCAAGCATGACAAAGCCTTGGTACTTTCTAAATCATCCTTGATTTTTAGATCATAAGTAGGCTCAGGTGGCTGCACTGCAGACAAGGAAGACGTCTCCACAATAGGATCGGGATGAGGTGGTCCAATAGATAGTTTTGGAGGTCGCTGCATAAAAGACCGCATAAACATCAACTAAATTCTACAGCTCGGTAACCAAAAACTAACACACGAGCCAAAAGTTCAGAAATACAGAGACTTCCCTTACAGAAATTCTGAAGGAAGCTTTTAGAAATAATACTCACATAATCTGTAAAAGTTTCTCCTGCAGTGCCACCTTCATCTTCCTCTCTCTCCACTTCAATGGCTACCTGACAGCTTCTAGTGTCAAAAAGGAACATGAACAAGAAAATAAAAATATTTTCAAAACACCAGCTTTCGAAAGACATCCCACAGCAGGGTACTGGGCTATGGATCTGAGATCAATTGAATTTTGATTTGACAAGATGTGGTGGGGAAAATTATTTTTTTTATATAAGAGAAGGGGGGGCAAACTGAGCTTTGATTGGCTGGAATGAAGATGAAGGTGGTTCAATATGGGTGTCGTTTTAAGTTTGCCAAGCTACAATTTTCCAAATTTATCAGTAGGTTTGAGGTTATTTCTATAATTGCTAGAAATTGTCAAAAGCAAGGTCTAGGATCCTGTTTCATAAATCGGCGCCTGATTTTTCTCAGACAAATGGATTTTGTTTAAGATTTCACTGGTTATACAGTAATACTTGAGTCTTCCTATTTAGATGTCCAAGTCCAACTAGGTTACAGATATTTCAAGTCTATTACATGTTTGTGATCTCTAAATTCCATCCGAAAGTTCAATGAAAAACTTCACAACATTTTCTTCATCCTCACAAAGTATCACGCTTACTTCCAGGGAATGATCTTAACTGAAAGCAGTCTTTTTTTCCTTTTCTTCATAAATTAACCCAGAAATCAAATTTGCAATCAATCTGTCAGATTCCTCAAACAATAATCATCAGAGAACCTCATAAAAGCAACGTTTTATAACCCGTTCTAAAGTATTTTAGAAAACTTAATGAAAAACAACTACGGTTTCTCACTAATTCCCAGCCTCATTGTGAACCAAAAACCTTGTAAGGAAGATCTTGAAATGAAGAATTCTCGTTGTTAGAATTTAGAAGTAGGGGACCCGAACAAGCCATTAGGTTCCCTAGCACTTCGCTTGTCACCCTTGACGGTTATAAGAATCCTAAACAGAAGTGTCCTCCACCCTCTAGTATATAGCCCGCTACAACGCGGTAGTTACAATTTTAAGTTTTCTGTTGTTAGTACGCATACATTTCTAGTAGTCATGGGTAGTGCCCTTATTCACTACAGCTCCTCCTACTGATTAAACGTAACACTCAGCAGAAAACCCTAATTTTAAAAAATTCAAACAAGATTTTACTCCATCTATACAAATACTCGAAACAAAGAAGATAACAGAGAATATTTGATGCAAAACCTCGTTGACTTCTTCGAGGGGGGGAGGAGGAAGAACTAGTCGCGGAAGAGGAGGAAGAGGAAGCACCGTCCGCGACGGAGGGGGAAGAGGAAGAGGAGGTGTAGCATGAGGAGGAAAGAGCTGTTTAATCTTCGACAAATCAACAGCGAGATCGACAAAACACTGAGGACACTGAAACCGAGCCGAACCATGAGGAACATTCAAAATAGCCTTGCAATTAGCGCAAGGCAGCTGCATCTTACTCGGATCGATGCCGTAAGCCGGCGTTTGCGGCTGCGGCTGCGACGTCATTTTATGCAACATATTGTTATTTTTAAGCAGCGGTGGAGCCACCGCCTTTTTCATGAGCTCGGGCGGCAGCATTTGCGGCATCTTACAGGAAGGACAGACGAATTCCGTGATTCCTGGTCCGACGGTTAAGATCATACGGCATCCAGCGCAGCGGACCTGGACGCTGCCGCCTGCGGGGTGAGGTTGTGGTGGTGGTTGTGAGGCCAGCGGTGGAGTTGCCGGTGGCTGAGTCATGATATAATAAATTATTCTCTGATTGAGGGAGTAGCAAGTGGTGTAGAGATTCTGTTGGGAGGTTTAATCTTTCTTTTTTATATATATCTTTAACCTGAATAGATTGAACTTGCTGCTTATTACTCGATGGCATTCACGAGCTCATCTTATATATCTTATTCGGACATCTCTCTTGTTGAATTTATTATTCCAAGGAAATGAGTTTGGGATTTCTGCGGTTACTGGTCATGCGCACTGGGAGCCGAAGGTCCGTGGTGCGTGATTCAGAGAGAGAGAGAGAGAGAGAGAAGCATATTTTTCTTATCGGATTTAAACGTGGGCCGGATGCCCGGGCTGCTTTTGCTTGTCAGGGAAAATAATACTCGGAGCCCAAAAGTCACGCTAAACTGGTCGAGGAGACAAGCCAGGTCTGCATGGTTTTTGATATATTATTGTATTATGTTATTCCTGTTATCGTGGGGAGGATGCATGCACGATTTAGAAACTACGTTCTTCTGTTAGTAATTACCAGGCTGGTAATCCGCATTGCATAGTGATTTAGACCCATAAAAATTAGTTTAAAAAGGAAGATTCATGCATTTGTTAGAGAAGTAAACAAATTTTGAATTTTGTGACTCGGGGTCAATGTGTGAACAAGTCGGCATTCAAATATATAACAACAAAAACAGATAATCATAATAAATTAATTAATTAAATAAAATAAAAATGTAATTATAATGGTTTGTGCAAAAAAACAAATGATTGTCAATGTCGTGAAATAATTTCTACAGTATAACAAAATAAAAATGAAATGAACTTTAATAAAATAATATCTGATTATATTTTTAATTAATCTAAAAATATTAAAAAATATATCAAACAACAAAATATTGAAAAATAAAACTCGAAAAAAAATATATTTAATTTTAAAAAAAAACCCAAAAAAACAACTCGGGTCCAAATTAACATGTCAAACATACGATTCGGGTTATGAGAACGGAATGTCCTTTAGATAGGAAATAAAAAAAATACAAAGCCTAATTTTCAGTCAACCTAATATTAAAAAATAAAAAAAAATCAATTAAACAGATAATAAAAAAACAATCCGAGTTTGCTTATCAACTCATAATTTAAATTATAATATCGAGATAATCTCATTAAAGCAATTTGAAAAACAATATGAATTTCAATCCTGACTTGATCCCTAACCTGGCTAGGAGAGGGGTTAAATTCTTGTTTAAGTTTCATAAAGTTTAGATTGTTTCAAATCAGCAATTTTGACTGCAATTAAGAATCAATCGAGCACTGAATTTTAATTTTTTTGACACTGTAAGAATCTCAAAACCAAGCTGATCAAGAGAAAAATTATAGAGTTTAATCTTGAATTAATCTAATGTGTAAAATGATTAAATTAAAAAAAAATAAAGCGATAACAAAAAATAACAAGAAAAATGAGAAAACGTTGCTTGAATCAAATATATATATAAAGTCCGATCACAAAAATAAAATGACACGAGCTTGAATCCACAATAATCTGCAACAGATCGCACAGTTCACGTGTGTGCAGTGTTTTTATCTTTTTATAATTATTATTATTATTATAGGCCACGTTGACGCGGGTTTTTCAAATATTATCATTTCCGTCAACTAAGAACTCGTTGGGTGGCCGCCTCTATCATTTTTCCATGAAAAGAAAACAACGGGCAAAAGATGCATCATTTTAAATTTCAGGTGTCTATCATAAAATCATATCCTAAGAAATTGGATCAGAAACTTTTCCATGTACCCGATGGTCCTAGCTTGCTGATTCAGAGTTAAATTATCCACCCAGATGCGACTTGAGAATATATAACCATAGTTTTGAAATTAGGAGATTGACAAAACTTCTCGTTGATTTTTATTTTTTATTAAAACAATAATATTTTAATTTTTTTAAAAAAATCAGAATTAACTTGAATGACCTGGTGATCCGGTCAAAAATCCTGGAACCTGGACTGGTTACCGGACAGGTTTAAATTAAGTATGTGTATATTTACATCACCGGAAACCACTAGTTTGAACTGAGTATTCAATATTTCTTTTTAATTCATAAATCATGTGTATATAAATTTATGTATAAACAAAGCAAACTTCAATCACAGAGAGAAAGTTAGATACTTGGATTATTTCACAGGGCGTGCCAAATTATGCACGTTGCATCGAATTCAATAGGGATTTTTTTTTAATTTAAGATAATAGCTCAAATTATTATATTTTTTTCAATCTATTCCTGTGTTTTTAATTGAATTGCGTGATTAGAATGCAAGAAGTACACAATTTTAAAAAATCAACGTATTTTCCAATGTAAACTTGTTATCAGGCACAGATCATGTGGCTGGTAGATTAATTTAAAAATCTTGTTTGGGTGATAGATTACGAACTTAATCACATGCAAATAAATATTCCAATATATAACGACACATTGAGCCGTTGATTTTTACTTATAAAGTAATTTTAATTGTGAAATAAAAGTTAGATTATTTATATGAATTATAGTAGTTAAAAAAAAAAACCCTATTAGTTGTAATGAAAACACTGTAGGTATAGACTTATTGCAACAATATAATGATATTTTGACCCTTTAAGAAAGAAATAAATGAATTGCCTTTCAAATTAAAAAAAATACAATGGAATATTACAATGGTCTCTCTATCTTTTTAACACAGTAAAATTACATGTTTATCCTTTTTTAAAAAAAAACAAGTTGGTTACAAGGGGCTTTGACGTGGTTCTCTTTTTGTAAAACAATAAAATGACTTTTGGTGTAATTGAAGACGAAATTTGCATAACCAGCTCTGAGGCCTTTTTGTCATTTTTCATGTGTTTTTTTTTGTTATTACTTTAACAAACACAAGATGTTATTTAAAAAAGGTATATGCTAACATGATGCATGTGAAGTGCATGCTAACATGTGGGTGGCTCTCGTGTTATTTCAACGGTGTGCAAGTTATTATTTGATTATAAAAAACGATAATGTTTGATTCGCCGCGATGTCCTCTTAATTTCTAAGCGACGCGTGTAAATAGAAGGGGTCCAGTTTGGCATCGACAACTGTTTTTTTTTTTTATAATCTCTCTATCTTTATTAATATTTGTGTTGACCTTCTAGATTTTCAAATCCGTCCTTCAATTTATTTTTTCTTTGTAATTAGTCTCTCTTTTTTTATTAGTAGTTGTTGTATTTTGAGTAATTTATGAAATTATATATATATATTTTAATTTTACACACTTCAATTTTTTCAGTTTAATTTCTATTTTTTTATTGTTATTTTTTTTTATAGAGGTAAAGTGAAATTTGATTTTATTGAGGTGTAGCAAAGTAATTGCGTACTTGTTCCTAAATGCCTATACCATTCGCCCTCTTATTGGAAAAATATCAATGTCCAAGGCAAATTTCACAAGAATAAGATCTCATATATCCCAACTCCAAGCTCATTGATGAAAAACAGAGGGTTTCTGATCTCGCCTTGCAATATGTCCCAAGCAGGATGCACAAACACATATTCACATCAAATTCACCTCGATTGAGAATCATCCATTGCTTAAAAGAGAGAGAATCAACCATTTACAAATTCTCCTCTACCAGCCACCATGCAGAACCACCACCATCAAGCCACATTTGGAGCCCATAGTCGACAACGTTTTCAAAATCGAAAAATGACCCACATTCCGCCGACGGCCCTTCACGATCCTCTCATTTATCTTTCACGACGGTCTTTTGACAGCGGTGGCGTGGAAAGAGAGAGAACATTCTTTTTTACCTTCAACTTTAACTAGAGCTCAACCAATTGCATAAAACAAGAATCTAATTTTAATCAGCATCAAATTTTCATCGTCTCTTTTATTATTTTCAAAATCAAGGCTGCATATTAGGCCTGACAAGGTAGCAGGTAACGAGTGTCGTGTATCTGGAGCAACTTCGTGCATGGTTCAGCCTCAATTAATACACCATGACGTCTCCAACGGGGAGAGGTGGGCTGGCAGAGGATTCCAAATTGAAAACGAAGACAAGGATAGAGAGACATGATTCATCAAATTAGAAATAGAAGGATTCAATCTAACCACGTAGACTAAGCGCAGTGACTGCGCGATGCGAAAGTCTCCGTAGGTAACTATTGACTTTTGGATATTGTTTTTTTTTATGTCAACCTCTAATCTCAAGGGTATCGTTCCTTAAAACCACTGGCCGGTTTCCTGATCTTCCAGCAGCGCTTCTCGTGCTACTGGGCCAGATATCTGCAGAGTCTCGACCATCCCCTACTGAAGAAAAAACGCAAAACGTGCGATCGGCCATCCCATCTCGCAGTCCCACGCTATCCAGTGCGAGAACGGACATGTGTAACTCTCGTTTCTTTTCTTTTGATGTTTGACATTTATATTATACATGCCCCGTACGTTTTATGGAATCAGCACTGATCACATCTTTTATTTAGCTTCAATAGTATAAAAAAAATACGGGTGAAATTATATTTAAATTTTTTTATTTTTATATTGTTTTGATATTTTAATGTTAACTTTTTTTTAAATAAAAAAATTATTATTTTAATGTATTTCTAAAAAAATAATATTTTGAACCGCAATTAATACCATATTTTCTAACACTTCTAAATATTATTATTGGTAGCATTATTATTAAACTAGATTTAATGATCCCTGGATATAGCTAGCATTATTATTAAACTATAATTAATGATTTTATTGGGTAGTTAGTTGATTTTTAAATCTAATATAAAATGAGTTTTATTTCAAATATATTTAAAGTTTGATTCAATAAAATTTGACTCGTATAACTCTCCACCAAGTAAACTCCTAGGATCTTTATTTATTTATTTTTCTTATCTAAAATGATGCTA
>Ga0307515_10004524_pt1 | contig 28722 bp, 40 predicted proteins | sample 17_EM_MG_FD_194513 | JGI IMG/M metagenome (GOLD analysis project Ga0307515, IMG submission 194513) | Populus trichocarpa ectomycorrhiza microbial communities from riparian zone in the Pacific Northwest, United States - 17_EM | ecosystem: Host-associated > Plants > Roots > Unclassified | place... | reverse complement strand
CCCCCCCCCCCCCCCCCCCCCCCCCCCCCCCCCCCCCCCCCCCCCCCCCCCCCCCGCCCCCCCCCCCCCCCCCCCCCCCCCCCCCCCCCCCATAAGGAATCGTGTTTGACCTTGATCCACCCCCACACCGTCGGAAAGAAGGATGGTGCGTTCACAACCGCGATGGTGTGTAATGTTTCAGGGTAATTGGCTGTTGCCAATGCACTAGCTTCTTGTAGGTGACCTCGGAGGCTCCAAAGAGATTTGAAGGAGACGTTGTCAAAGTCAATGATAGAGGCTACGGAGCATATCGGCGTAGGGGAGGTGGAATGAGGGATATGGGAGCACAATGGGTGTGTGAACCGTCCCACGAACTCCCACAAAGCAACTCTGCGGAACGAATCACTAAGCAACATGAAAATTGGGTCGAGGGAGTGGACGCACATGCGTTGGTACCGTCTCTCAGGCTTAACCGCGAATATCTCCTTCGACAAGGGTTCCAGTGATGCTAATCGATAGACATACACCGGAATCCCCAACTAGAGACAATTTCAGCATGCTGTGGACTTATAGTCAAACATTGTTGCCTTGTCTCGCCTGCCGGTCCACCGTGGGTAGAATCTCTTCGCCGACTCCATCTCTTGAGTGTCAAATGTTGCATATAAATTCTCCACATTGTGTTCCGCCCGCCAGCTAGAGGTATCCGCAAACTGCTTGTGCGCTCTACCGACATCAAACTTCCGTGCACGGAGGAACCGGCTGGATCGACTGTGGGTGTCAACAAAGCCAGAAAAAAACGGTGGATTGTGGACGCACAGTAAGGTTGTGTCATCGTGGGAGGGTCTGCCACTATCGTCCGCCTTGGGGTCGTAGAGATCGACTTTGTGAAGGTTTTGCTTGAAGTTTTCCAAGGACTCCTCCTGGAATGCAGTGAGGTGGCCGAGGTGGCCTGCGAGTAACTTCGAATAATCGGATTCGTCGATATCTGGTTGCTCGAGCTCAGACATGTTCTACCGTAGGGACGAACTATCCGATCGCGACAGATTCGATCATCCGCCATTGCACGTTCCGCTCGTTCCGCTCGCCTATTTACTCCCGACTGCAGACAAGAACCTCTCGATAACAGCCTTTCCTTTGCGAAGATTCAACAACGATATTCGTTCGTTTGGGAGATGCGCTTGATCCTATACGCAAAAAGGTTTAAACAAATCAAAGCAGAGAGGCAGCATCTCGCTCACAGAACTCTGGCCGAGAGGGAGATGCAAAGCACGGCAGCCGAACTCTTTTTCAAGGTACGGAACTGACGGGATGGACTATCCCCACGGGATTCAACAATAAACCCGGCACACCTGGAGAAGACTCACCCCTCCTTCCCTGATCCGGAGTGGAGTCACGCCCCATTCCTCTCTCACGGAGGCTTCTAAAAACTCGAACCATTCATCGTCAAGTCGTCCCAACCACCAGTCCGCCTTATGGTTGATTTTAACCTTAGGGGTTGCGATGATAAATGAGAGGTAAACAGGAGAGGCAACCCGGAGACGTTACCTCAATCGAATTGGGGGACCTCAACTCGGAGAATATCACCTTCAAGAACTCGCGCAAGTTTTCTGCAACGGTGTCCAGGTTCTGGTCGGGTACTATCCGTACCGACACTTGCGACTTTACCCGGGAAGGGATCACGGTGGGATCTAGTCAACTTCAGCACATTTCTCCGTGAACCAGGGAAGGCAGATGGCCTACTCCTTGGACCAGACACTTGAATGTTGTGAACGGTGAACGAGGGTTCGCGCCACTTCGACGACAGAGACTCGATCGATCGTTTTGTGATTGAAGCAATCCGTTCGTACAACCCGGATTCTTCCTCAGTTAGAGGACGAACATGTTCATCTTCTCGATTTTAAGGTGGGAGTGTTGTAGCTGAGGTGAGTTGACTCACAAAACTGCGGTATTGTTACCCTCCCATTCTCGTCCGTGATTTTTGAGAGCAATTTCACCCTAAATTATGGCGGTCAGTGCATCGTATCCACCGTTCATGACGAAATTGTAGCCGACATGTCTATCATTGGCTCTGCTGTTGCGCCTCCTTCGACTCCAGAATGTAGGTCCGGTCGGTCATTGAATATCTAGCGCGAGGTTAGTTCTACACGTCAATTTGACATTGTAAGGATTTATACCTCGATACTACAATGGACGACTCCCCTCAGGCCATAAGTAATGCACGGTGTTGTCTCGTCAATCCAGGTAGAATTGCTAGTGATGGAATTGTGAACGCTAGGCATTAACTGCGTCAAAGGACCCACCTGATGAGAATGGCATCGATCTCGCCGATCGAATCCTACTTGTCGTTCCATTAAATGAGTTTGCTTGAATATATGGATTCTTGACCTTATTCTTTTGAACAGCCTCCCGGAATCCAACACTGCCAGACTCTTCTTCTCCCTCAATCAACATGATAAGGTCGACACTGAGCGACCTCTTGCGCAACAGTTCTGCTGCAGCACATGCGACCGCGATGATTGGACCTTTATTATCCGTCGCACCGCGCCCGTATAGATACCCGTTCCTTCCCGTTAGATTGAAGGGGTCATTCTGCCAGTCACGAGCGGGGGCTGCTATGACATCGTAATGCCTGCGAGGCTGTCAGTTAGGACAGCGCACCTCCGCGATGTTAATTAGGACATGCCCGTAGAATAGCACACGTTTCTTCGAAGCTCCACGACGGGCTCCTTGAAATGTCGCTAACACGAGAGGGTTAGTCGTCTCTCCGGTCGATACCTGAGTCGGAACGTCAACAGTTTTGTATTGAGAATATGAGAATTGCCCACAAGAGTTGATTGTGACGCTCCAAGTTGATTCAAGCATTTTTTCAGCCATATAGCGCCTTGGCGGCAATCTTCCCGGTGTTGGGTACTATTACTGACGCTGGGGATCGAGATGAATTTCGAGAGGGCGTAGAGCATGGTGTCTTGCGAGAACGATATCAGGTAGAATCGGTCGAGTGTGCACAATTCCGCCAACCATTTGTGCTTTCAACCTCGCGTTGGGCTACTGGACGGTGGAAGCCACCGTCTAAATGGTCTCTGGATTTGGGAGGTTCGACATTCCATACCTGGCAACGTAAGTGTTGGGTTGGATAAGTGTTGGGTCGGAAGAGGAATACCTGATGCATACCTTGACATATCCATCGTTCGCTCCAGTAACTAGCTGGAATTGACCAGATTCGTCGCAATATGTTACTACCGAAGACAGGATAATGCTGTCTGTGTGGCCGTCTGATTCTGCCGTGCAATCGAATGATACAGACCATCTCTGACGGGGTTTTAGAAACGGTGCCGTGCTGACAACCTCCCGCCCACCTGAATTTGGCCTTTTGCTGACACACTGTAAAGATCAGAATGCAACATGGAGAGGGAAAGAACCGCAATGTTCTACAACTTTGGGTTAGGAATTCATTGGTTCGAAGTAGTTGATTATTCACCTCGTGGACAATGATGGTCCTGACAAGTGTTCTGGTCTCAAGATCTAAAACCTTGATGTACCCATCCTGAAAACCAGCATAGATCGTTTCTCCCCTCACGACGATAGACAAAACGGCGCCTTGGTTACACTCGAAGGTGTATTGCAGGATCGGCGCGGGGGAAGAACAATCCCACAACTATTTCCCCCATAAATCTTGCACAGCACGAGGGGCCGACAACTGACCTTGACAGATTCATCCCCGCTTCCTGTGACAAGATATATGTGCGAGCGTGCGTCCGTGTATAGGATGTCATCCGACCCCTGGTGCGGAGAAGGGGAAACCGCCATGCAATACACATACCCATGGTGGGCAGATGAAAGTATGTTGGTTGCAGGTATACTGAGGACCATACATTCCGTTTGCGAGGAAGTAGCACCCGAAGATTTTGTGGGAGTGCCATCGCTTGTGGACTCCGCGGTCACCGTATGTTGATATTGAGGGTGACTGCCCGCAAAAAACTTGTGAACCGGACGCGGCTGAGAGCTAGGTGGGGACATGACCGAATCTTTCCCAAACTGGATCCACTGGATGGACGTGTTTTGGCACCCAAAATAGACGGTCTCGCGGAACTGTGACCAGGCCAGTGAATATATATCGCCAGCATCAGTTTGAAGGTACGGGTCTAGCACATAAAGGGGAACGAGGTCGACTGTGTCCCAGACCTGGTGGAAACGTGAGGTATTGCACGGGCGCAAGGTCCAAGGATATCACCAACGCACCCTCACGGTACTATCCGCTAACGACGACTCCACAATCAGATGGTACTTGAAGGGCGGACGACTTAGCAGCGTACCAGAAGAGCTGAAAAGCCATTTCTTGGCAATGGCATACTCCATGGCGAGGACACTCCCCTCATGCCCTTTTAGCGCCGTCTTCTTCGAATACAAGTGGCGATCCCAAACCTACACAACGAAGGCTTCGTTCAAGTCCGAAGCAGTGGCAGCGGATGTGAAGTACCAGGATGTCCCCCGACTGTCTCCCACCAAAAATATACGACTCGGTTGCAGCCAAACAAAGAATGGAACTATTCGGCTGGTATATCGAGTGAAATAAGCGAGGTGGAGGCGCGACCGAGTTCAAGTGTCGACTGAGGGATGCGGGTGCAGCCAAAAAATCCATCACAGTCAATCGTCCGCGTCAAGTGACGAGAGTACTGGTTGATCGATAACCATGTCGTCAGATGTCACCGCCAGCCTAAAGGCAAAAGACCTCGTAAGGCCTACGCATCCAAACAAATGCCTTCATTGACGAAAACTCTGCCAGGGGAACGCCGCTTTCAAGACCGGAGATTTTCCTGCAAGTATCGGTCATTATACTTCTGCGATACTCGCAGACCCGAGCAACCCTACGTTCTATCTAAATAGGGCGGCTGCGTATCTGAAATTAGGCAAGTATGTGGATTGCTAATACAACCCTTCCAATCGCCAATCCTTCCCCATAGATATCAAGATGCAGAAAGGGACTCTTCCTCGACGTTGACGATCCAGAAGGACAGCGTAAAAGCGTTGTTCCGTCGCGGTCAGGCAAGGATACACCTGGAAAATTTTGATGGGTCTCAAGATGGTGAGGCGCCATCAACTACGTGTATTTACTTTCCCTGAAGATTGCATTAAGATCTGAGACGAGCCCTCAAGTTGGAGCCCGATAATTCCTCCATCAAAGAGGAACTTCAAAAGGTCGAAGTTCTCGCGCTCGAACATTCAAAACGGTCCGAATCTGCTCGCCCTGTGCCATCCCTACCAAAACCACGCACCCGTCGTATTCCCATAGAAATCGTTGACATCCCTCCGACCACTGGTGTCCAAGACGATCTCTTAACCCCAGTTTCCTCACGTACCCTCGACCGACCGGTACCGATTGCGTCACCAACGAAAGTCGAACCTATATCAGACGCAGACACACCAGAAAACGAGCAACCGGATCAAAAACCTCCCCAGAGTTCATTCCATGAAACGAAGCAGACGAGAAGCGCAAAGTATGGGGGAGGTATCTTCAGGTCCTCTGGTTCTCATACGATCTTCAAATCAGAAACCCCTCCCGTACCTCGTACGAAACCACAGATAGACCAACCCCCTCGGCCTGCGATGAACCTAGCCGCATTCACAAGATCATGGAATACACTGACGACGGACAAGCACAAATGGACTTTGCTTTACCAAATCACCCCTGCATCCTTATCACGTTTCTTCGGGTCGTCGCTTGAAGCAGACATCTTGTCTTCGATACTCGGTGTTCTCCTCACAGTACTATCGGCTGGCGAGTCAGAACCAAACTTGGTCAAGGAGTACATGGTGTGCCTTCCGCAGGTTCCCCGATTCTTCCTAATCCACACGTTCTTGCGTCGCGAAGACAAGAATCGCGCCAAGGATATTTGGACATTGCTAGATGTGGCGGGTATTACGAGTGAGGGGGATAAGGACACCAAGAGATTATGGGATGTATGACCTTCAAATTCAAGGGTATTTAGCCTGCTAGTGCATGTATGCCCGAAGCCAATGTTGTTCCGGGTAATTATCACAGCCGAAATGCATCCGTGGATCGGTTTTCTCTCTCCCTCGTTCCCGAAAGGTTACGGGTTTGAATCTTGACTGGGCGGTTTGTGGCGTCGCCTTCGGTGATGCCGGTGCTGCGGGCTCCAATCACAATGCGTCGGGGGTCGAGAAAAGGGTCGAAATAGCACATGCACAGCTTGGAAACTTGCACCCATCTCTTCAACTAGGATGAAGGTCTGTTCTCTCAAACGCAAGATGGCGGCCCTCGCTCTAACGGCCACATCGTCGCTGGACCCGACTTCGACACCATCAACACCGATTCCAAGTTCTGTTTCCGGAAATATCGGCCCGGGATCAATCCGGACTTTCACGGTTAGAAACAACTGCCCCTTCACGATTTGGTGCGGCAAGAGACCAACGACCGTATGAAGAATCGGCTGACAAGTTCCCCAGGCCTGCCTTTTACACAGATCTCAACGCTGGAAAATCTGTGCCATCTCAACCTACAGGCTGGGAACAAGCCTCAGGTGCAACAGTGACATTCACCGTCCCGTACGATTGGACTGCGGGAAGAATATGGGGGAGAACTGAATGCAATTTCTCTGTAAACCCCGGCCCAAATTCGTGCGCTACCGGTGGCTGCAACGGCGGATTTCTTTGCGATACAGGCATCGGAACGGCGCGTATGGGATATTTATCTCGAATTGTCTGCGCGGCTGACGGTCGTGTTCTCCAGGGCGTCCCTCCAGTCTCGTTGGCAGAGTGGACCCTCGGTGTGAATGGCCAACCAGATTTCTATGATGTGTCGCTGGTGGATGGAAGTAACCTCCCGATGACGATAACCTCCAACAAAGGGTGCCCAACCGCCTCTTGCCCCGTGGATCTAAATCCAGCATGTAAGCCAAATCCAACCAGCCTTCGAAATATTCTCTCCGATGCGAAGTTTTTCATGTGTGTGTTTTTAGGCCCGCCCGAGTTGGCCCACAGGAACGCGAATGGCGTGATAGTTGGGTGTAAAAGTTCGTGCTTCGCGAACCTGAGCGGAGATCCAAGTATGCAGTCTTTTCTCACCGCTATGACAAGCACTGACCGACTGAATTGTGTGTCCAGCCAACTCTCCTGATTGCTGTTCAGGGTCATTCAGTACCCCAGAGACATGTCCCGTCAGTGGTGTGCGCTACTATCGCTACTTCAGTGGGCATCCATTCAGTCTCCTACCCCCCATGACCTGAGGTTTACTTACGTTTACAGAGGATCAATGCCCGTATGCTTACGCATACGCTTACGATGAGCACAGCGGGACCGCTCTATGGAATTGCGACTCTAACCTTTCGTCGGACTACACCCTTGTGTTCTGCCCTTAGATGTCAGACTTTACCGCGTTCACCACGCAACGAACCCACGTACACGGTTTGAATACATTCCGTCTGCCATTGAAATCCGAACGTAATCCTCAAGGTGGTGGAGGGCACATCACCCGTCGTTTTGTCCCACTGCTGCCGGAAATCACTAACGCAGATCTCCCGGAGGTGCGGTCCTCCGGGCAGATTACGCACGACCACAACAGCTCAACAACTCACGAGACCACACACATTACACACAGAAGTCAAATCGGAAAAGAGTATATTACTAAGTTACGACAAATGCGAGGTGCCTAATGGGGGGCATTGATCTCCTTTAAATTGGCCCCAAGGTTGTCGGGAAGAGCGTGTGTGGGGTCGACCTGGCTTAGGAGCCGTCCACCGAACAAGACCGGGCCATTCTCGGCCCTAAATTTGTTGATCCTCGCTTCGACTTCAGGTCGGAAGTGTCTCATCAAGCCTTGAATTGGCCACGCGGCGGCGTCGCCAAGAGCGCAGATTGTCCTACCCTCGATTTGTTTGCTGCGCAAGGGGAGCCAATGGATGTAGAGAGATAAGCGAATGTATAGATCGGGGATAGAGGTAGTTGTGAAAAGAATACTGACGTGAGTTCCAGAAGCATATCGATCTCTCGTAAGTGCCCACGGCCCTCGACAATTCTATCCATCATTTTCATCATCCAGGTGGTTCCCTCTCGACAAGGCGTGCACTGGCCGCACGATTCGTGCTTGTAAAACTGGGGTGCAGAACGGGAGGGGGCGTCAGGTCAACTCGTTCCGTGAGAAGACGCTCGGGGGGCCGAACAAGGACACTCACGTGTGCAAACCTTGCAATTGCGGCAACAATGTCAGTCGATTTGTCCATGACAATCACGGCACCGGTTCCCAAGCCGGTCTGAGCGTCCTTGAGGGAGTCGTAATCCATCCTGATTTAGATCCACAAATGAGATGGGTCGGAAACAAAGAGGACAAGAGGGATCCCACATACAACACCTCGGCACACACGTCCTTGGGAATGACGGGAACGGAGCTTCCGCCAGGAATGATACCCAAAAGATTGTCCCATCCTCCACGAACACCGCCGCAATGCTTCTCGATCAGGTCCTTGAGGGGGATACTCATTTCCTCTTCAACTACACAAGGATTGTTGACGTGACCACTGATACAGAAAAGCTTTGTTCCCTGATTCCGGTCGCGACCGAATCCAGCGAACCAGCTGGAACCTCTTCTGCAAATCGTGGGGGCGACGGCGACAGTCTCGACATTGGCGACAGTGGTGGGAGAACCGAAGAGACCAACGTCTGCAGGGAAGGGAGGCTTTAATCGGGGTTTTCCCTGCTTGCCCTCGATAGATTCAATCAAGGCGGTTTCTTCACCACAAATATAGGCGCCGGCACCACGGTGGATGTAAACGTCGAAATCGTATCCGGAACCGCAGGCGTTTTTACCAATGAAGCCAGCCTTGTAGGCTTCGTGGATGGCTTGCTGTAGGTGAGTGGCTTCCTGGAAGAATTCACCGCGGATATAGATGTAGGCAGCGTTCGCGTTCATGGAGCGTCCAGCCACGAGACAGCCTTCGACGAGTTTGTGGGGGTCACCGCGGAGGATTTCACGGTCCTTGCAGGTGCCAGGCTCCCCCTCATCGGCATTCACGACAAGGTAACGAGGTCTATTGAAACATCTTGTCAGCCCACGGAGGTGATTTTGGTCACCTGGGCATACCGAGGATCATTTTCCCAACCAGGTTTGTTCATGAAACTCCACTTGAGACCGGAAGGGAAACCGGCACCGCCACGACCACGGAGACCGGAGTCCTTAATGGTTTGGATGATCCAGGAGTCGCCTTTGAGGAGGATGTCTTTTGTGCGATGCCAGTCGCCGCGTGACTGATGAAAGAGATGAATGCTGTGTTTCTGGGGGTGGGGGAGAAATGGGGACGGACCAGCGCACCCTTGAGGCCGTGATCATGCCTACAGTAGGCGTTTGTAAAGATACGGTCCTGGTCCTTCAGACCACCGTAACGCCTGGCTGGAGGGTCGTGTACGGTGGCGAAGGAGCGTCTGAAAGGCCTGGAGGCTGGGAGTTGCGTGCAAGTGAGCCAGAGCTAAGGTTTGGGGGAAGAAATATGGGGGGAAGACGCTTACCGGCCCTTGTTGCGTTGAACATGGGGAGGGGACGAAGGGGTGAGTCGGATGATGGGGCTGACCAATGAGAAGTGGGGAGAGACAAATCAGGCGTTATTTCCAGAAAAGGAAAGAGTGACCGGGAGATGCCGTGCGAGGGTCTAGACCGGGGGAGGCGGGAGAGCGCCGATGGTTTATAAGGAGGGTGGAGAGGGAAGGAGTGGGAGGAGGACGAGAGGAGAGGACGTGAAGCAAAAAGTCAGCTAGGGAGAAGATGATCAGGTTCGACAACGTCCCGCAAGAAATCATCCAGGCGATGTGCACCCCAATGCACCAGATCCTCCTCCCTCCTCCTGCCCAGCATCTCGGTCACCTCTGGCTCGGCTCTTTCGCTGCCATCTCCGACGCTGATCTCCTCAGGAAACACCGCATCTCCCACCTCGTCCAGGTCATCGACGTCCCATGGCTTCCCCCGGTCAATGACCCAAACATGACCGTCACAAGGATCGACATCATGGATATCCCCTCGGCCGACCTCAAGTCCCATCTCGATGATGCTTGCGCAAGGATCGAAAAGTCTCTCGCGGCTGGGAAGAATGTCCTTGTCCATTGCCAGCAGGTACATTTCGCGTCTCCTCATTCTAACTCTTCCCTCACCCCCTCCTCTCTCAAGGGTATTTCTCGCAGTGCTTCTGTGGTCATCGCCTACCTCATCAAGAACCATGGCATGTCCTACGAGTTCGCGTTTGCCTTTGTAAAGAAGTACAGGGCCTGCATCAAACCCAACTCTGGCTTCGTAAAGTGTCTCAAGGAGTGGGAGATCAAACAGCGACCGCATATAAACAGGTCTCAGACAGAGTATGTGTTCTTTCCCTTCCGTCTCCTCCCCCAACCAGCTCACCAACCGACACTCAGGGTAGTCCCCAAGCGGCGCTAGCGAGAAGAAACGCGTCCACAGGACAGTCCGCGTTATTTGGTCTCCATCTTGGGTCGTACATAAACCCTGTGTATCATTCCTACGACCGCTTATCACCTCTGGGCAGGAATATAGCTTATCCTGTTTGTAGATGCGTATACCACATTTTTCCTCTTCTCATCATCTCCCCCAGCCCAGCCCCCAGCGGAACGCATCCTTCCCAATACTGACACAAACCTCCTCCGCCTCAACGCGGGCAGACGGCCCACGCAATCGAGAGGCAAGATCTCTATTCAAGTCCTCTATCACATCCTGAGGCAACCCCGTGATAGTCGGAAACTCGGCCGACTTATCGATCCTATTTCTTTCTAAAAGTGCCCAACCAATCGACACGTGGAATTTAGGTTCGGGGTAAAATTCATTCTGCCTGATTGCCCGTAGCGCCGGGGTCAATGCGTTGGTCAGCGCTCTGAGCTGCAAATAGATGCTGAGCGAAAACGGGAATGAGAGATAAGGATAGTTTTACTTGTTCGTGACCAGCCCCAACCCGTACGGCCAGGAACACCCTCGAACGGTCATCATTCTCCAGTTTGATAAATTCCGTCAAGGACAGAGTCCATCCTTGGTGCGAAGCGGCCACATGGCGTACGGCGTTCTTGAATTCTTCCCTCTGATGTGTCCATAAGAAAGTAGGGCGCGAGAGAGATATATGCAATTCCCACCGGCCGTCGTCCAGGCCGATTGGATGCAAAGTCGGCACCTTGTCTTTCGCGGTCTGGAAAGCACCCGATAGCACCTCCCCCAGTTGTTCGCCTGCCTCCAACACCACAGGAACGTAGACATGACAGGCCCATTGTCCGTCAACGTGTGGGGAGCTTCTCACACGACCCTGGTGGAGCGCCGGATTATCCGTCGGTGTCGCGACCACGAGTTTGGAAGACAGCGGCGGAAGCTTCCTGCGTCAGGTCAATGGTGAAATGGAGACTCTGAATCGTGAGGTATCGCTCACTTTTTCTTCTTTGGAGGACCCTCAGGTTCAGCCTCAACGCCTTCGTCGCCAGAGCTCGCGTAGTTCACCAATGGAGGACCTCGCTTGGACATGAGTGCCAGTCGCTTCATGGAACCAACGATGGTGATCGATTCTAACTATCACCTATTCAAACGAAGTATACTCCCCTTCCACTCCCATTTAAAACTACGGGTAGTTACACGACTACATGATGTGAAAACGTGTACCGCGTATCAACGGAATGAATGTGACTGGTTGCCGCTCCTGGGTTGATTGTGCACTTTGGGGGGAGCCGGGAAATTTCCATACTGCATCGGCGCCAGTTCTTGCGAGGGTGTCAGACTCCACTATAATTGCAACACTACACGCGCTTACCTTTATTCCGTTTCTTCGTCAACGGCCCTACTTGCTTCGTGTCACCTACATCCAGCAGACTTGGCTCAGCGGTGTAGTCGAACATCTCAACATCATCTTCCAGCCCGTCCGACAACAGGTTCCTCTTCCGCTTCTTTTTCTGTTGAATTCTTTGACCCACAGCAACGATGGTGTCAGCTGCCGCCGAGGCCATATGCTGCCTTTCAGGAGCGGGCAGGAACGCCATCCCTATCCCTTCCGTGGTTGTTTCAGGCCCGGTCACTGATCCCAGTGGATCATGCAAGGTAATCATTTCCGCCTCAATCTTAACCCATGCGGTCATAATGCGTTAAAATAACACACACACAGAGCATTGTCGTACGCACTGCTGTCACTGCGGGAGCTACGACCATTGCATCGTGTATCTTTGACTTGACCTCAGAGAAGTGAGAGTGAGGCAAAGGGATGCGGTTCTGTAGGGTGTTATCACCAAGGATGTAATATTGTTTCAGTAACATTGACCGACCGATGGGAAGCCGGCACCCAGTAACATGCTATTCGTCGCCTTGTATGACGTTTGGCGAACGCCGAAGAGCGTCTGTGACGGGAAGACAGGGTGCCCAGGAGGCCCTAGACAATCCCTGTAAGCACGCCTCAAGAGAAAGAAGCCCACTGAAACTATACCAGATCCGCTCTGAATATCACTCCGAACAGCGTATTTCACGGGTTTAGTGTCGTCGGTTTGTCCTAGACCAGCCACTGTCTCTCGGGACCCGCTGATGTCTATGTTCCTGCGTCCCCCCGCCCGTATTTCTTCGAGCAATTCGTTTGCACGCCCCTTGATGACAGGCGGCACAGCTCGGAATATATTCAAGAGCGCAGGAAGATCGTTTGGTGGTTGTTCCGCAAGTTGGAATAGGTAGTGTTGTGGCAAAACATATCTGCATCCCATATGGTTAAATTAAATGGAAGAGAGTCCCGTCATGGAATACGCACGTAGTACTTTCGTCTTCTTCTCGAGCCACCCTGTCCCTCCAGTCGTGGATCCGCAAGTAAATACTCTTCGGGATGCTTCTGTGAGCAACCTTGGTGAAGGCCACCTTATTCCACTTCCTCGCTACTGTGTCCCACCCTCCTTTCCCGGAGCCTTCCTCGTCATCGTAACTTTCTGTTTGGTGTAATCGAAGCGAAGTTTCCTCCGAGCGTGATAAAACCTCTCGAAGCAAGGAGTGCCTTGGGTCAAAATTCAAGGAGCCAATGTTTGCTTGTGGCTGCGGGGCTCCCGAAGTGCGAGATTGCGAACGAGACGACGCGCAGTCGAGAAGGGCGTTTCGAAGGTTGTCGTAGATGAACAGGAGGAAATGGGTGTCTGAGCGAGCGTACTCAAGCATTTCCTTCGGTAGTGGACTAAGGCGCTCGGTCATGATAGATGCCAGGTAAGAGGACAGAACGGCACGAACCGGATTCTCCAGTCTGCTTGTTGGTATCGTTTGTCTGCGGTAAAATCACAGTACATCCCGAGGAGGTTAGCTAACCCATGTCGGGGGAGTTCTGAGGGAGTCTAAGTTTCTCAATCATCCGGAAGCAACATCCTCGAGACATTTACCGAGGATCTTCGACGCGTGATAAGTGTCGAAGAGGCCAACGACATATATCCCGAAGTTCTCTTGCAGCCACACGATGTCACTCTCTGCTCCATGGAAAACCTGGGGACGGGGAGTGTCAATTACATCCTCGGCATCTGTGCGGTGGCTCCACCTTAAGGACACTCGGATTAGTGAAGATTTCATTCAATTCCTCCAGCTCTTCACGCAACATCAAGGTATCGACGATGAAGTCATGGTGGCGGGTACTGAGTTGCATCAAGCACACAAATCCATTGAATGAACGGTGTCTGTGGTGTTCGAGGTCGACAGCAATTTCTTGGACCTGCCGAAGCTTTCCCAACATGACCTGGAATTCTTGAGGAGTAGACACCCAATTGAAAGGCGTTTCTTCGAGAAGAGAGGGTGCATGCGGCGGAGACACTTGGAACAAAGACGGCGGGTATGAGATGTGGGTTATCTCGTAATGGTATGGGTGCGGCCTGTAATGCCATTAACATGGGTATGAGTGGGGGAGAAACACGACATGCACTCTGGGGGTACTCTCGTCTTGATCATCGAGAGAAATGTATCCAAGAGGTACTTGGGCGTTGTATTTGTGTTTCAGGGTTGGGTGCCAACGGTAGTTTCTGTTATTATTTGGCTTGTGTTTGAACTCGAGTTGCGGTTTGGTGATATGGGAGGCATGCTGGAGTGCCGGATCTAAACGTCCGCGTGAGGCATTTGGTTTGGTCTGAGAGGGTTTGGGAGTGGTCAGCAGAGGACCGGTGGAGATTTTATCGTGCATACTCCGGTCTCAACAGTTTTTGGATTAACTGAAAGTACGGGAGCCATATTATGCCCTTGAATGATGTCCAAACAGCTGTCCTGAAACCCCGTTACTAGGGAAAACGTGAAGCTATGGCTGAAGGGTTTCACTAACCACTCTTTCCAGCAATTGATCCATGATATCAACCACGACAGAATCAAAGTCGTCGACGAGATCATCATGGTCCACAATTAGCCTGGCCTTGCCCTTTCCACCAAGATTCGTGGTGGAGCTTGTGGCCAGGGTCAATAGCTTGTTGGTTATTGACAGGACCTTTGTTGAACACGCCTCGACCTCCTCCGCGAAATCGCGGTCGATTGATTTGTGAAATTGGATGTCTGTCGGGAGAGCAAAGGCATGCTTTGTCGGATTTAGTATTGAGGTCTGCAACTTGAGATTGTAATCTTCAAATTTCGACTCCATGGTTGCGGAAGGGAAGGTTGTGAGGATGAGGTTTGACGCCGATCAACTTTTCAAACCTCAACATGATCGTGTCCGAGACCCTGCGGTCCTCGAGTCGGTCGTCTGCCGGAATACTGGCAGGCATTTCCAGACTCCGGCAGAAATTTGACAGGGATTCGCGCGTGCTCTTGTTTGCTCTTTCTTCTAATGCTCCGGACCTCTCTCAGACCGTTCACCAGCTTGGAGACCTGGCCGTCCAGTCTATCGGCTGCTTGTCCGCTCCTGAGCACCCTGATATAGTCTCATGTTCCATCGCGTTGTTGGATGCTCGAAAGGCGACACCATTCAGGTCTGACATCCCTGGGCGTGTCCCGGCTCAAGTCGGGCGGTGGCACTCCCCGAAGAGAATGCAGGATAAAACAGCTGCGCCCACGGATGACTCGTTACCACTGGGTTTTGGAGTTGACTGGGAGGAGGTTTGGAGTAAGGGCGTATCAACGCCTCCACTCCCTCAGGAGTTCCAGAACCTCCAGTTCGTATGTTCACACAAAGATGACAGGAAATACCGCCCTGATGCTTCTTACTTAGTCGAAAACCAGCTCCGTCGTATATTTCTCAGACAATGCACCCGAGGGGCTCGTGAACTCCCTCAGACAACTACCACACTCAGATAAGGTTCGTTCTCACCAGCCTCCCGACTCAGCAGCTTACTGGGTGCTAGGTGGGAATGATATGCTCATCCACCCCGTTCATAACTGGACGTCCATTTACCATGTTCTTGAACGACAGAGTGTATTCTGAGGGTGCAGTAGGGGTTGCAATCTCGGGGGTGCCACACAGTTTTCACGTAGATTTCCCTACGAACCTTAAATCCATCACGCCCGAGGTGGGAATTACGAGGTGCGTTTCTTGCACCACCCACCTGCCCTGGCCCTGATGTCACCGTTCTCATAGTTGCGAAGGAAACTTGATAAACTCCCTCGATTATTCGAACCCCACTCGGATGTTACTCGAAGCCATTGAGGCGGCCGGCATTCATAACGCTAAAGAAGAAGATTTCTATCTCACTCTCGTCCGGGACGGTCATGTTCGTATCGCCCCCTTGTAAGTAAGTGCTTCGTGTGTTGACATCTTCCACAGGAAGGGCAGATTTTTCGGATCACTTCCGGGGACCCAAGCCGCGGTACAATATCCCTCGAGTCGCATGCGACGCCACCTGAGGGGTCTGCAGTACAGGTACTTACGAGGTTGACAGCCCCCGTTCACCAATTGACGTCTTTTAATAGCTGTGTTACCTCGAGCAGCCTACATCTCGGAATGTACTTCCAACGCGCAAACCGGGGATTCAGTTCTTCTCCCGCCCGCCAGACCAGATCGAGATTGTTGAGGGTGTCGAGGGCGGGTTCATCGCTGGAAGTGAGAATGGGTTTTTGGTAGACGAGGGGTCTTCTGGGGGCCATGGCTGGAAGTGTACATTAGCTGGAGCGCGCTGTAGCTTGAGTTGGTGAACTCGCACTTACTTAGGCCGTACCGTATCGCACAGTTCTCTCCCTCCACTGCCGGTGACGGCGCTGCGAGTCAGCGGTCACGCGTGACGCTGTACGCGTGGTGGCGGTACGACTCGTCACGCCTCTGCACAAACACTCGTGTTCGACGTCCATCCATTGACTGCGACGTTCTCAGTCTCTCCACTCTTTCCCCACCTTTTGACCACGACGCACGCTCAGCTTACGTCTTTCATCTGTATCATACTTCACTTCCCTTCCCCACCCTCCCCGGCTTGTCACGACCACCTCCATACCACAAGCAGATAGAGCCGGTATCAATCGATACTTGCATCGAAATGGGACAGACAACATCAAAGCAGAAGACCTCCGAGGCCCCCAATTTACCTTCCAGCGCAGGTCCATCTACCCAGTTTCCGACCGCCTCCACTCCATCTCTCGATGAGGCCGCTGTGGCGTCATCGGAACGTCCAAAGCACTCCCGAAGATCTACAATCCGTAGGAGCATCATTGGCCTCGTCGGAAAATCCAAAGGCTCTTCGGGGACTACACATGGTCCTACCGCGCGCCCCGATGTTGCCCCTTCATCAAGAAAGGGTTGGAGACGGGTTTCCCGTGCTCTCTCGTCAGGTGCCACAGAAGATGGGCGTGCAGCCCTTGCTTCTGTAACACCTAGTAAGGGGAAAGGTAAAGACCGAGCAGTCGAGGAGGTTGAAGGCGAAGACGACGAACAATCCAAGCCGTCAACATCTTCCCAGCGTCCGGAGTCCCCAATCCCAATACGGCGACAAAGCTCCGCATCCGTACTCAATAATCCAGTAAAAACGGAAGAAGTTCTCCCTGAGCCATCTACGGAGCATGATATTAGCGGCCCACCACCGCCCCTTGAGCCCATTGACCCACTTCCAATGACCACTGCTGCTCCTGCACACCCTGATCCTCCTCAGGATCCAACACCCCTTCACCCCTCATTGGATCAATCCCAACCTGGCCCTCGCCACTTCCCACCACCTGGGACACTGGTAGTTGTTCAGGGGGTTGTAAACACAATTGACACTGGGTCAACGCCCAATATCAACAACAACAACCCCCAAACCGGCTCCCGGCCACCAACACCTACGGGAGAGCACTCCGGAAGTCGGAACAGCCATAGATTGTCCTCACTCATCCGCCGCCCTGCGGGTGTGTTTGGCGATAGCAGGAGGAATACCATTATAGAAGGTGAAGGGGCAACTGATGCTTCTTCCCTTGGCCACACCGTCGATTCTGCGATCGGGACGTCGTCGGGTGCTCCATCCGATTCTACCACTCCCACCCCTCTCTCGGACTCCGACCCCGATAGCCAGCTCACCCAACAACGACCATTATCGCCTGGCAGTATCGACGTACTTGGTACTCTCTTGAGGTATAGTCCCCCACCTCCTAAATAACACGTTAATTAATAAAATTATGTAGTGTCGCCGCTGCTGCCACGGCAGCTTCGCTATTTTCCCCGACCTCGTTTGCGGGGCGCACAGAACCATTACCGGAATCGAACGTTCCTCGTCCCATGTCGCCAACTCCGACAGCTGGCCTTGGAGTTAATGGATTTGGACCGTTGGATACCCTCGCGGAGCTGGGCTTCCCCATGGATCGTGACCAAGGCCTGGGTACCAGCGTAGGCAATAACCCTGGTACAAATGGGCATAATCTCAGCCGGGAGCGACTCAGAGGCGCTTGGGATAGTCTCAGGGATCGCTTAGGTCTTCGTGATGGTAGGAACAATCCCGAAGGCACAACACCGGAACTATCCGGAGATGGTAGGGATCCCGGTCGTACTGGTGCCGGAGAAGCTATGATCACTGAGATGGCGAGGGCTCTTGGTACTGGATTGGGTCTCCAAGAAGGAGGATCAGGACGGCCAGCTGACGGACCCACGGTTGCCACTCCGAATGCGATGATCAATGTTTCTCCCGTTCCTCCGCCGGAAGGAACATTCGAACGTTTCTTGTACAATCTTCAAGCGGACCTCAGGGTAGTCCTCTCAGAAGATATCGCCGCGGAACAACCAGAAAATGCCACTGGACCAGCAGAGTCTGGTGATGGTGAAGTTTCTGCAACCCCTGGAGAGCTCGGCGGTGACATGGATATACCTCAAGTCGTGATAACTGACCACGGAGACGACCAATCATCGACAGACCCTTCCAATCGCACAGAATTGACGGACTCCGCGGAGATTTCCGATTCAACGACTCCGGACGCTCCGTTGCCACAAACGCAGGGTTTACCCACAACAGAGCACAGACCTACTGGTGGAATTAATCTGTGGAGATCATACCGATTCCCGCCTATAATTGCACCACCACGACCGAGTCCTCCCACTTCTGGTGTTGAACAGACCACAATCGCTTCTAGCTCACCCTTGCCAACCCCACCATCGATTCTACCGACCGACCCGACCCGCTCAGTACACCCCCCGCGACCGGACACACCTGTTCCATCGTCCAATATCCTCCCACAACCAGCTCCCCCAGCACAGGTGGATGTGGTTGTCCCTGTCATTATCGTGGGGTTGCAGTCGGTGAATGTAGACCCTCGGGGGCCGGAACAGCCTGAGGAGGGCGATGGACTTTTCGCCCGCCCAGACCACAGGGGTGATGGGCCTATCCCACCACCCGACGCCTGGGGTCATGGTGAAGATGGAGAACAGACGGTGAGAGGGAGACCGTGGCACACTAGAGCAGCTGATGCTCTCAGGAACCTGCGCCCTGGACGTAGGAACGGGCCCTCGACCACGAACACCAATGACAGGGCCGCCTCAAGAACGTTCTTAATATATGTCATCGGCGGATATTACCCACCAAACCACCACATAGTCACTGGGACAGACGGAATGGATTCTTATGATGCCTTATGGTTTGTTTCTTCATCCTTCTACATGAACGCGTTTCTGACCACAGGCTATAGGGAGCTCGCCGCACTCATTGGCCAGGTCAAGCCGCCGACTGCGACCCCCGAGGACATCGAGAAATCTGGCCTTCAGATCATCAAGTCAACAGACATCCCACCGTATTCTGCCGAGGGTAAGGTGGCTTCCAACTGTATTGACAGGGTGAGTTTCAACCCCCTCTCCGCCTTTTCTACCCCCTAATCCCTCGCACTAGTGCCTGATATGTTTGGACGACTATGAACCCGAGGAAGATCTCCGTGTCATGTCCTGCAAACACTTCTTCCACCAGAATTGCGTCGATAAATGGCTGCAGGTCGGTAGGAATAATTGCCCTGCCTGTCGGGTAAAAGGGGTATCTACTACAGCGGACCAAGATTTGAACCCAACCACAATTCCTCCCACTATCCCCATTCCTTGATTGAACCCCATCACTCCCTCCCACCGTAACCACTCCTTGGACCCTTCGTCAGAGCACCTCCTTTATTTCTCCTGCTTCTCTCCCATGCGTTATCGGTGCAATACGTCGCCCCTTTCTTGCCTTGCCATCCCCCCCCGTTACTTCTGATTTCATCGACGTATCTTCGTGTCTTTTATGTAGCTTTGAAACGTAATGATGATCGTGTCCCGGTTGTACTTCAATCTGTTTACTCATCGTTGATATATATTCGTGTTGCCCGAGTGGGATACAACCTTTGTCCCAATCGTGTCCATACTATTTAGCTCTCGGAAAGTTTTCCAGGAGAGCCTGCAGCTTTCCATGAGCTCAAAACCAAGTCGGTGACCTCCTCCACACCAGTTCCCTCCTTGATGCTCGTGAAGATTGTGGGTCCACCCCCCCTCATGAGCTTCGCATCTCGGTCCATGACAGCAAGAGATGCAGATACCAACGGTGCGATATCGATCTGCTGGACCGTGAACCAGGGTCATATGGGCAGATATGAAGGCACTCACTTTATTGATCACGAGGAGGTCGGAGTGGGTGATACCAGGGCCTCCCTTACGAGGAATTTTGTCTCCACCCTAGAGAAGGATGTAATCAGCCGAGCTCCAGGTAAGATAAACGAAGGCTATCACCGCAACATCAATCACGTAGATGATAAAATCTGCCAGCTCTCGGGAATAGTTCGCAGCGAGATTATCACCTCCGCTCTCAACGAAAAGTAACTGACAATTGAATTTGGCTTGGAGGGTCTCAAGGGCACCAATATTGGCGGAGATATCCTCTCGGATAGCAGCATGGGGACACCCTCCAGTCTCAATAGCTTGGATGCGTTCCACGGGGAGGGCGCCATTCTTGATCAAGAACTCTTGGTCCTCACGGGTGAAGATGTCGTTGGTCACGACAGCTAAAAGCACAAGTTGAGCGGATGCCCAGAGTTATGCCAACTCGACCGACCGATGTTGTACACGTCCCGGAGTCGTTGGCATAGAGCCAGGGTGAGGGCTGTCTTGCCAGAGCCAACAGGACTTTCGGTGTGTTGTCAGACCGACGTTCTGGGAGTTAGAAGGTGCCGCTCACCCTCCGATACCGACAGTAAATCCGCGCTCTTCGAAGTTTCTTGAACGGAAGTTTGGCATTTCGCGCTCAGCATACTTTCCTGGATCGCCCGAAAGTCGGCAAAGCGAATTGACCGGTTGGGGTAACTTGGCGATTCACCTGGATTATCCAAATGCTCATGGGTGTGTCCATGGTCGCCGTGGTCGTGTGTATGTCCGCCACTTCCATGGTCATGGGTGTGTGAAGTGGGTGGGGCGGAAGAGGATAGGTTGTTTATAAATTGGACCGTGGACATGACATGAAATGATAAGATAACCGCGATGATCTTCCCTAGTTATCTACACGTCAGGTTCCCCATTCGCGGTCGCGGTTCCCCCCTCATTCATCACAACATCTTCCGAGTTTACTACGGCCGGTGCAGCAGGTTTGCTGAAGAACACCCCGATACCCCCGGATGTGTCAGTATTTTTCGCCTTTCTCGTCTTCTTTGGTTCGCGAATGGGATACGAATCATCAGGCTCGCTGAGGACATCTGGAGAACTATCGTGAGGGAAGATTCGAGGGAATGTGTACGCACTTACCCCAAAGGAACGTGAATTCTTCCACACCTCGCACCACCGCACCTAGATCGGATGTTAGAAACAACCTACAGTTGGTGATACATTCATGTGCTCACAGATATCCTTCTCCTGTATGATGACCCGCGACTGTCTTTCGGCAACGCGTTGCCCAGCTTGAGTTAATCGTTCAATGAATTTCTCCGTGGCGACAGAGATGAGAAACACCGCCTCTTTCGAGACCATCGGGAGTTGCTGTCCACCTCATTGTTAGCCGCCACCTCCCATTCTCCTGGCAGGTGCTTTACTGTGTCTGCTTTCAAGATCTTCTGAACCCTCGACACCGGGAACGGATTACTCCCAGGCTCCCTCGTTGCTTCCTTCCCATCTTCCTTGGTGGTCATTCGGACGGTGGTTGTCTCAGTCGACGGCGATCGGCGCTTCTTTCCCCGCGGTGGCCACCCAACATCTGGATTGTCACAATTCTGAGGTATACAACACCAACCTCCTACGTACATGCGGATGATTTGATTACATACGGCTATCCGGAATATTCGGTGTGTGTGGCGCAACCGGCGCAGCCCCTGGTGTTGAGTCCAAACCCCCCTTGAAGGCGTGAACATCGACAATCTCTATCGTCTCATCCGGGAGGGGAAATGCTACTTCCAGCCTTCTGGAGATCATATATACCGTAAGAGTTCTCCTAGGCGGCTTTTTCTGGAGGAGGTGCCTTTCATATATCTCCACCATCTGTGCCTTGGTGACACTCTCGAGTGCAACCGCATCAGTTTCGTCTGTAGTAGAATTAGTGTAATATCCCCTCCGTAATTTGCACCTGCGACTCACCTTGAGAGAAGTTGTAGTAGCCAGATCTGATTTGACTCCAGTAATCGCCAGCTTCTTCCGCAAGGTTTTTAGCCTTTTCCAGTTTCTTAACGATCAATCCTCTTCGACGAGTGTCGAAATCATCATCTGACATCGCTTTCAGCTGTTCAAGGAACGAGCCCAAGAATGCCTCGATCCTCTCCTCTAGGAACACAGGGTCCTTCCGGCTCTGCATCCGGAACCTCAGGACGATCGTGCCAACTGATGTCCACCGGGATGTCGCTACGATGTATCTATGGAGGAACATGTCAAACTTCTGGCCGCAGCATTTCTGTGAGACTGCGTACCCCAGTTGTTCTTTTGTTCTCAGGGTGCTAAAGGCAGGCTCGTCAATCAGGTGCCTGAGGAAGTCTGCTTTCCTTCGAAGGTCTTGATCTGCGCTGTCACCAAAGTGGAAATCAAGCACCAGTCCACAGTTGACCTCCTCTGGGTCGGTCACCAAATGCCGGTACGTATAACTTTTGCCTGATGGAAGTTAACGTCATTGGATTCGCCGTTTGAAGTACGACGGTGTCCGTACCCATGGGAATGACCAATGTTTTTGGGACAGGAATCTCAGTCGGCGGGAGTACTTGGTATTGTAGCTGTTCTTTGACGAGCGCCGCGAGAGCAATTGCTTCCTGGTGGGGGCATAAGGTTTTAATCGGGGGACAAAAGGTCGCCTACCTTGTCCGTAGAATTCCCTATAACAAGCATCTCCACGTACAATCGAGACAAAAGGTTTGCGTGGTGTACTTGTACATCCTCCACGCCGATACCTGCGGTAAATCAGAAATCGCTCTCGTGTCTGTTTCCAGCCCGTACCCGCAACCTCGGGCAGTTTCTCTTCAGGAGTCCATTGCATAGTATGGACAAGGTACCGGGCATAGTATCCCGCATGGTCTGCTGGCTTTTGTAGGGGAAAATTCCCGTAATCGCGGATTGCCTGTGATACTTCCATCGTCAGTTCGGGCCATTTCGCCGGGACGGAGAGCCGGACCTTCTCTTTAAAAACTTCCAAGCGGTCCACTTGGGGACGTAGATTGTTAATCTTTTCGAGAACGACCCGCAGGAGGAGGGGGAGTTTGTCTTGGTATCCGTAAACACAGACCGAGAGCCCTTCGGAGTGATAATTGAGCGAATATTGTAAGCCTGCGAGTGATGCACTATAGGCGATCTCGTCCAAGCTATCGCACACAAGGTTTGCAACTATTCTGTGGGATGGCACGTGAGCATTGAGAAACCATTGCTGGAAACAAGAACTACCTTGTGAGCGCTGCGTGTCGTGCGGTTGCTTCTGCAAGTGGACTTTGCGTAAAATCCCCACCCGGTCAGCATGGCTCATCATACTATACTTTATGACCCACGATTTCAGGACGATGTACGCATGTCCCTTTGGAACCCAAAATCTATTGTCCCGTTTGTACCAGAGACGCAGCGAATCCGTCTCCAAAATACAAGTTGGGAATGTTGGAGCCTAGAAAAGGTATCACGACCACTTTACACAACTTCCCGGATTGTGACTTACCGTGGAAACGCCATCCTGGTTTACCTCGAGGTTCTTTGGTATGAAGCGATTAGGGGGCGGCAGTTGCAACTCGGAAATGGCTACCGGCTGAATGTTTGGGTGAGCGATCCGCGTTACCTGGGTTACACGTGAACCGACCTTCTCAAGCATGTCCAGGCCAAACTTCTGAACTGCATACTCGGTCCCGTACCACCTCTCCTTCTGCCAATCGATTTGGCTAGTTTCTACAAGAATTTCGTGGTCCTTGGCAGATAGCGTGAGTCTCACCCTCTCGGGGAGGAGACAGCCTAAAACCACTTTCACAGCCGCTTCGCTGTATTCTCTGTATAGCGAATCCGCATTCAATAACCACTGGGCGGGTTGATCTTCCTCGAGCCTCCTTGTCAGCGAAATCACGTATGTATGGGGCTGCGAGTTTTCGCGGCTGCGAAAGAAAATCTCTGAAAGTTCCTTATGTTCCTCGAAGTAGGAGGGGAAAGAGGAGGTGGAGGTCCTGAGTAGCGAGATGTAACTGAAGATGGTTCGGAAAACGTCGCGGTAGTTACCTGCGGTCATCATGAGCCAGGAACTCGTAATGAGGATGCATACATACAATATCCTGAGAGAGTCAGTCTCCCGAAAATCGCAAATGCCTGGACTCCGCGGTTCCAGGTTTGTGGTCCCGCGAAAATGCTCAGCAGCCAGCCCTTATTCTTCAAGTAGGAGAAGACACTCCCCGGTCCTTCGTGTGCAATTAGGTGGGCGAGGAAGCTTGCGGGTTTCGCGAGGTACTGGGGGGACTGGTATGGGATGGTGAACGCGAGTTTGAATTCGTATTTGTCCTTGATGGTCTTTATGAAAATTGTGCACTGATAATCCCCGCTTCGTCAGAAGGTTAGGAAACCCAGAATAAGCTTGCCCACCCGACGTTGGTCCTCGGTCCACGGATCATCCGTGATCAAGGGTCGCTCGATATATCCACGGTTGGGGATCGATGAGAACAAACGTGTGGTAATCTCAGTCAAGGTATCCAACGACTCTGGTGCGTAATGAGTGGTTTGGCGTTCCCATGGCAAGTGTATCTTACGTACCTCGCCCGAGGATGGCTAGGGTCATCCTTCCGGAGCAGTATTGCTGTTCAACCCACTCAATTAGCCTCCGTCTCGTCTCCATTCCGACTGGTCCGCCATCTCCATCGGGAAGTATGGTATCCGAATCCCACTTTTCATCGATAGCTTTTTTCCTGGCGGCGGATGTCAAGCTATCAATGTTTCCAGTACCGAACGCCAACCACGGATGCCCAGGTGCGGACAAGCTTCGCTCAACCTGGAGGACCCTGCGTGAATCATCCTGTAGATTCCTCTTGTTCTCAGAGTCGACGGCGTTTATCTCCCTCGCCACGACATTTGGGGTGAACAACGGAGATTCGAAGAAGGCCGCCAGTCGAGGGATCGCTTCGAGCAGAGAAGACGGGCCAATCGAGAACCAGTAATGGGTATGGCTGGGGGAAGTGCCTGCATTGCGGAGCCCTCCGTTTGCTTTGACGAACTACCAGCAGGGTTCTGCATGCGTTGTTGTGTTCAATCATAGACAAAGACTCACAGATACAAAATCGTTCTCCGTAGGAAATAATTGCGTTCCCTAAGAGTTCAAACCTTACGGTTATCGATCGATATATAGGGCACTGGCCGAGATCGCACCTTGGTAATCATGTGCTCACAGAAATGAGCGGCTCCATACATATCAGGCTGGGTTACGCATTAGACCCCCGAGCACCCGAACACACATATAAGGACGCGTACGGGGTCGCAGAGAGAACCAATTGCTATCCGTAAACAGGCTGCAGACTTGTCTGCTTGAGGATCATGCACCAGAACGGCTTTCAAACCGTTCCTGAGCCTGAGGATTCGATAATTCCGTTCTTCAAGATCCGGTTTCTCAATGCTGCCTGCGAAGACCTTGTATCCTGCTTCATGTTCTTGCCAAAGGTTTCCGGTGGCAACGTCGACCATCGGACGTTGGGGGGGAGAGAAGCGTAATCTGATCGAGTCGATCACCACTCCGATCCCCACTTGTTAGAGTCCGGTCCGATGGACCGCCGACTTTGGCCGTCGTTGTAACAGTGAAACCCAGTCCTTCCATAAGTACACAAATCTCTTGCGATGATCCAAGTTTAGGCCATAGTCAACCCTTTTGAAAACAATACTGGCCGACAAACTTACAACAAGAAATACACGATCGGGACCACTATTTTCTGTACTTCCGTTTCCACAATGTTTCTGATAACGGGTGTCTCGGTACATCCGAAACATCTGTCATATGCCACCTCCCATCTTCTCGGTCGCAGCTCCACAACGACCGCCTGCAGTCAAACCAGAAGGAGATGAAGAGGATCGTCGGGCAATAGGTGCGTATTTCGGCGGCAATAATTCGTTGGTATGCTGGGGCGGGCCGCGTGACCCAACCCGTTACCTCAAGCTCGATTGTGTATACCCTTGAGAACCTCGTAAGGATTTGATGGAATTTGTGTCTCTAAAGGGCCCAACGTATACTATTAGGGATTGGTGTGCGTACACCAAGCACGGTCCACTCACGTCACTAAACGGCAGTGGGACGATCCCTATGTGGCGCAGGTGGGGGAAGGTGAGGGAGAACAGATCAAAAGCTCCCATGGAAATGGAATAGGGCAAGTCAATGACGCTGATAGAAGTCAATGTTCCCGAAAACGTGGCTAATTGCTTGATCAAATGCCCTGCATCCTCGACTCCATCCTGACCGAGGGAGACTTGCAGGTGGGTGATCGGAGAGGAGACAAATTCGATGGCGGCAATCAAGGAACCATCAAAGATCCTCAACGATGAGAGTGCACCCTGCGACAACGCTAAAAGTGGCAGCCTGTCCAACTCGGTGGATGAGAGACGAGGGTTTGTGATGCGGAGACTGTGAAGTTGGGCCTGGGTATCTAGGAAACGGACCAGGTCGGCGTCCCAGTCCACCCGGAGCTCCGCCTCCTGCAACTGAAGCTGACATTGTCGGAAGATCCAGGCGCTGGGGCACGAGGGATCACCGATAGCAATAACTTGTAAGTTATGCATCTTTCGGAGCGCCAAGTGAACCACGTCCCAAAACTGAGGGTTGAGGTGGTTGCGGGAGCTGTTCCAACGCCGTTCGTTGAACAGGGTCCAGAAGGTTTTGACGTGGAGGGCGATGCGATCGCAAGACGCGATCGTCTGACACACATAGTAGGCCGTCAGGCTATCGGTAAAGTAGAGCTGGTGATAGAGTTTGGGCTCGGCGGCGTGGTGAAATGCCTTGGATGTCAGACAAAGATTGGCGAGGGTTCTAAGATCATTGGACTTGATCCAGTTTACGATCCGAGAGCACACTCCCTGGGGTGTGGCCGCAGAAGCGTTGTTCATTTTTTCCCTTGAAGATAGGCGTTTAGCGAGAGAATTGTATTTATGGGGATGGAACCTCGTACCGGCGGGTGGTGGTGTGGGCAGGGTGGCACGCGTGGAAGCGTGAAGCCAATGTCACGGTCACACTCGTCGCGCCGGGGTGTGACGCAGCCGGACGGAGACTTTTCCACGCCCGTTGCTCATCCGCGAAACCAACTCTGACGCTCGTCTCAAGACTTGCTGCAGTCAGCTAACGTTCAGAATGAGCGAATCCAGGACAGAACTGATTGCCTGGATTAACGAACTCCTCCAGCTCAACTACACCAAGGTCGAACAATGTGGCACCGGCGGCGTATACTGTCAGATCATGGACTCTATCTACGGTGAGTTTGAAATCTCTATTGAACTGAAAGGTTTGTAGGGGGTATTTACATCATACCTTCCAGGCGATGTGCCAATGGCGCGGGTCAAGATGAATGCTAAGCACGAGTATGAGTTCATTGCCAACTTTAAGGTTCTTCAGAATGTCTTCAAAGCCAAGAAGGTCGAAAAGGTATGCGGTCGCTATATCGCCGCGCGGCGAATCGTGCCTAACATTCTCGAAGCCCATTCTCGTCGAAAAACTCGTAAAATGCAAAATGCAGTGCGTCCCACCTTAACCGATCATAGTGTCATCCGTCTCATTAGCATCAGAGATAACCTTGAATTTTTGCAATGGATCAAGAGATTCTGGGATCAGAACTACCAGGGACATGGATACGATCCCGTTTCCCGTCGACGTGGTGCGCCAACAGACACCCCTGTTACCATTGCGCCGCTCGCACCTACACATCGAGGGGGACTTGGCCCCAGCCTGGGCACCGCGGGTGGAATCAGGGCGGGAGGCAGGACACCGATCTCCGGACACCGATCAGCATCGACACAACCGAACGAGGCGATTCAGGCCTTGCAAGCACAATTGAAAGAGATGTCGACGCACATGGAGGGGTTAGAGAAGGAACGCGACTTCTACTTTGCCAAGGTCCGATCAACGCTATCTCGCTGCGGAGACGATACACTAATCATCGTCCAGCTACGGGATATTGAGATCCTGGTGCAACAGGAGCTTGAATTACCAGGCAGAGAGGAGATCAAGGAGAGCGACGTGCTCAAAGAAATCCAAAAGATCCTGTACTCCACGGAGGTCCGTCCCGTTTACTAGACTGATCGTCTAGTACTGACCACTTAAGGTATGATTGTAGGATGGCTTTGAGGTGCCTGAGGGAGGAGCGGTGGACGAGGAAGAAACGTTCTGATTGGACGTTGAAATACATAGACACCTTTCTCATACGCACCCACATTATATTCCCCCTTAGTATTTGGCAATTTCGTGAAATTATTCTGAACATTCTCCCGAGTGCAATGGGACAATGGAGCGGGCACTGCAGACCTCACTGGGCGGCAATTGTGGGGGTGTGGGACGAAACCCGCCGTTAGAAGACAAATCAAAATTGTGTCGTGGTCATCAGTAGCCGACAATGCTCCGACAGCGACAGAGGGTAGTACAAACAGACAGCGCCCTCGCCTTTTACTAGGGCGCTCCGTGTGTTACCCTCGTCTGAATGTCGCTTTCGAATTTTTCAAATATTGGCTCCTTCCCGGGCTTCTGATCTCGCTTTTTTTGTTGGCGGGCCGGGCACTGGGCTAACCTCTGTCTGCTCCAGGTCCCAAAAACCTCAAAAAAAAGTTCTTGCCATGTCGTGCAGCTCAAGCGGGTCAAAAATACGCGTAGCAGGCGACCGTAGAAATTTTTTGGACGCTGTGTCGTGTTGTCAGCGGGATCGCACATTCTAAGTGAATTTCGCGAGTGCGCATAGATTATGTTTAGCCACAACGAAACCGCCCTCCCTGTGGAATC
>Ga0307515_10004523_pt1 | contig 28730 bp, 16 predicted proteins | sample 17_EM_MG_FD_194513 | JGI IMG/M metagenome (GOLD analysis project Ga0307515, IMG submission 194513) | Populus trichocarpa ectomycorrhiza microbial communities from riparian zone in the Pacific Northwest, United States - 17_EM | ecosystem: Host-associated > Plants > Roots > Unclassified | place... | reverse complement strand
AACCTGTTTAACAAAGAAGGCTTCCCCGCTTCGCCATTTCGCAGCGATACCTGGAAAGGGATTACAACCGAATCAAAGTTTTCTTTTGATTAAAGGATAACTCCTTTTTTTATTTTTTCTGAATTCAGATCAGAACTCTTTTCTTCGTTTCTTTTCGGCTATCGGTTCGGTAGAGAAGTTATCGGATATAGTATACATATACAGTGTACTGGATGCTAAGTACACTTATAGTGCGATGAGAGAATAATGAGACACTATCCGTACCGGCAAATGCGACACCCGATTTTATTTGACAAGCTTTGAGGGCTTGAGGGAATTCAACAACCTTAAAATCGAGACTTAAAATCAAAAAGACGAATAATGTTTTCCTTATTTAGATGTCTGTTCTACCGTTTTTATTGTTCCGTCTTTATTGTAATAGAGCTGATCAACACATACTGACCTTAACCAATCGTGTTTGGAAATTGCACTGTTGTGATAAAAGGAATACCACTTGCCCTTGAATTCAACAATGGAGCCATGGTTTGTATAGCTGTCAGTAGGCTGCATATAAATCCCCTGATATTTCCACGGACCCAGCGGGCTGTTGCTCGTGGCATATCTCATCCTGTTATCTCCTTTAACTTCTTCCTTATCGTTATTCTCATCGTGGTTATCGGAATAAGACAAATAGTAAACACCTTTATATTTGTGCACCCAGGTAGCTTCGTGAAAATCAACCAACCCTTCCATGGGCTTCAACGCTCCATCAATTTCCGTCATGTTGTCTTTTAATTTGCCGCCCTGGCATTTACTGCCTCCACCGTAATAGAAGTAAGCCTGTCCGTCATCATCGACAAACACACAAGGATCAATCATGGATTCCAGACCTTCTATATAGCCCTGGGCTTCAAAATCTTTTGCCGGATGCTTGCTGGTTGCCACACCTATCTTCCATGTTTTGTTCCACTCTGTACCGCTTGGGTGCGGGAAATAAAAATAGTAAGTACCATTTTTATAAGCACAATCGGGAGCCCACATGAAACCACCCTCGGGGCGCCCCCACTTCACCTGGCTGGCACGCAAAATCTCACCATGATCTACCCAGTTCACCATGTCGTCCGTAGAGAATACGTGGTATTGGTCCATTAGATCACATCCACGTGGGGGAGCTATATCGTGTGATGCATAAACATATAGCCTACCGTCTTGCCAGACATGAGCAGAGGGGTCGGCTGTATACATCTCAGTGATAATGGGATTTTTCTGAGCAAGTGTATTGATCGAAAATAAAATCAATGCGACCCAAAACGAAATGATTGTAACTCTCACTTTCTTCATATTTGATTGAATGTAAATTTTATAACCTGATAAATTTTTAAAGCTATTTGTTTCAACCGCAAAGATGCTGAGGGCGCTGAGAAAAAATCAGCTTTTAATTCTCTGCGTACTTCGCGCCTCTGCGGTTAAGTTTTTTTTGAATGTGTGTAGCACCAGTTTTAAATTTTCTTATGTCTCTATTATCCACCTGTCACTGATCTTGAGATTTTTCTGAATGTCTTTTCAATTTCTTTTGATTAGCAATTTTCTGGTTTGAACCGCATTTGCAGAATACATTTTCAATACATAGCAACCCGGATTGATTTTGCTAACGTCTAATGAAATCTTATGTTTGTTTGAACCATGATCGGCTGTTGTAATCATTTGCCCTCGCATATCGAAAATGGCAGTTCGAAAAACAGGTGACTCTTCATCGGCACATTCAATAGTTACTTCATCGGATGCCGGATTGGGATAAACCTGATGCGTTACATTTTGTTGTGCCCTTGGGACGGAGGTAATTATTTCTTTTTTCTCGAAGATGATTTTATCGATATTGAAACCACCGGTTTCTTCAAACAACTGAAGAATATGAATGCCTGCATTCAGGTTGATTTCTGCTGATGAAGTGGTACGGTAATTCTGCCAGCCTCCTGTATTGGGAATGGTTACAGAACCTGTCATGTCTTTGCCATCCATCCTGAACCGAATGCTGCTATTGTTATTTGGTGAGGCCGCTGATGTCTTGATGGTATATAATGAATTCTCTTTCACGTTCACTGTATACTCCATCCATTCTCCACCATTGGTCCATCCCACATTATAATTTCCGGGGCTGTTCATCTCCACATCAACACCTTCATTGGTGCGGTAGGCATTTCCATTGTTTAAAACTTCTGAATCACTATACGCCTTTCCCTGGCCACCCCGATCATAATCTTCAACTTCTATTATCCCAGGGATCGCCAATGCCTGTTGCGGATACGGTGTTCCGTGTTCTCGCGTTTGTTCAATCACCTGTATGGTGCCATCTTCTTTATAGAAAAGGGAGTCAACACAAATGGAGCGCAGCCACGGATTTCCTGATACTATACTGTTGTGGTAAAATGCATACGACTGACTTTTGTATTCAATAATGGAACCATGGTTGGTCGGACTTCCGGTAGGTTTCACATAAATACCTTTATAGGTCCAAGGGCCAAGCGGGTTATCGCTTGTTGCATAACGCAACTGGTTTCCCCCTGATGGGTTATTATCCGCATAAGAGAGATAGTATTTGCCCTTGTATTTGTGTACCCACGAACCTTCATGAAAATCGGTAAGGCCTTGCATGGTTTTCATTTGTCCGTCAATTTCAACCATGTTATTTTTCAACTTGCCTGCTTCGCATTGACCACCTCCGCCATAATATAGGTATGCTTGTCCGTCATCATCAACAAACACACAAGGATCAATCATCGATTTCAAACCTTCTATGTATCCCTGCACTTTAAAATTAGCTGCTGGTTCAGTGCTGGTGGCCACGCCTATTTTCCAGGTCGAATTCCATGCGTCACCACTACCGGTGGGATGAGGAAAATAGAAGTAATACATTCCGTTTTTATAGGCGCAATCCGGTGCCCACATAAAGCCACCTTCAGGCCTGCCCCAGTCAACAGCAGCAGCACCGAGAATTTCTCCATGGTCCGTCCAATTAACCATATCGTCAGTAGAGTAGACATGGTACTTATCCATTAAATCGCAACCACGGGGTGGGTCTATGTCGTGAGAAGGATAAACATATAAACGACCATCAGACCAGACATGAGCAGAGGGATCAGCCATGTAGCCATTCCGTACGAATGGATTCTGAGCATGGGTGATTATAGAACTACCAGTTAAAAGTAAACCAGCCATTACCCCCAGGCTCTTGCGTGCACACTGCTTATCTGTAAAAGCTATCTTCATTAAATCACATTTATTTTTGTATGACCAGTTTTTTCATATGTGTTCTTTCTGCCATACGCAACCGTATAAGATATAGCCCAGGTGCAAAACCTTCCATTGATAATGACACCCGGTTCTCACCCGCAGAGGATTGAAGCGCTGTTGTTTTTACGGTCACCCCACTTGTGTTGAGTACATCTGCAAAAACCTCTTGCACTTCGTCCAGCCAGTAGGTCAGCGAGAGATTGCCCGAGGCCGGGTTCGGAAACAACTTCATGCCTTCAATAGGATTCGTGAGCTCATCAATTGCCGTTATGCTTCCATCACCGACAATCACCATCAGATTTGTTTTCTTTATCCCATCCATAGTTATCGCTGTAATGGTGGCAACACCGGAGGCGATACCATTTATCTTTCCAGCCTTGTCAACCTGTGCGATAGTTGGTCTGCTTGATTTCCAGAATACCGTTTTATTAGCGGGATCATGGGGAAGAAATTCAGCCTGCGCTTCGTACACATTACCTACCGGAAGTGTTATCTCCTGTTCTTCCAGACTAATCCCGGCAACACTTACAGGTGAATTATTACCAAAAGCATATACTTCGTGAATGGACCACCAATTACCTTTCGAACCGGTTTGAATGATCCGGACATATTGAACCGTTGTGGATGGAAAACTTACGATGGTCATCACATCGGCCCCGGAGCCCGAAACGCCCGGCCCATACCAATCCGTTCCATTGTCTGACACATACAGTTCGTACTTTTGAGGAGAGTCACCCGGACTTGCTTTCACATCTAAAATGAGTTGTTCTATTTTTTCCGGTTTACCAAAATTGATGGTAAACCATTGACCTGAAAGTTGCGGACCACCCGTATACCACCGCGTTGTGGGATTGCCATCAATGGCCTGGATGGCATTGCCTGAATTAATGGAAGCCGAAACTGTCCATGCGCTTCTGTTAAGGGCAGAACCAAACGCTACTTCCGGGGCATTACCCATATTGTTCACCCACAAGGCGCAATTGGTTTTTTCAATCCCTGCAGGATCGACAACAGATGAATGAATGGAAAGGCGAGGTTCTGTGCCCGTTGTCAATAACTGGTTAACGGGATAGATACTGGATGCTTCTATGTACAACTCACCACCGTTAAGCAATGCCATGCGTTGCTGACCCGGCTGATTAAAATTTACCTGCTGCAGTGTAAGCTCGCCTCCATTCATATAAATACCGTTGGAGGGATTGCCCCAGAAATCGGCATTGAACAAGGTAACGCCTGACGTGTATCCGGCACCTGTTTCAATGTACTTTGTGTTGGTATTGCCGATCGAGACAATCTGTGTATTCACAAAATCGAAACCATCGTTGCCAACGGCATTAATAACAAGAGCGTTTCTTGCGCCATCAATTCCACTGCCGATGCTTAAGCCGGAAGGACCTGCGCCATCCACATCGCTTAAGATCACACCATTTTTAGAACCGTAGTGAAAATCGTTATACAGCAGTTGGTTCTGACAATCTCCCAGTATCATAAAATTGAAATTGGCAAAACCATAGTCGTAAGCCGGATCTCCATTGCCTGCCGAATTAGGCCAGCTTCCGTATTTTGATTCATCACCAGCAGCATAGGCGATTACATTAAACTGGGTGTTATAAATTTTTCCATTCTTAGTGCCTCCTCCAACGCGGATACCTACATCAAATGCATGACCCGCGATGTAGTCGATATAATGGTTGTCGCAGGCATACGTAAACAGGTCAACGCCTTTATCAACAGCACGCATGCCAATGTTAATCATGTAGGTGTTTCTGCCCGTTGCTTGCACACAATATGGATATTTCGCTATAGCGGGTAGTTGTGTTATCAATTGTTCGGGGTAATTGAATACAATTCCACGTATACCACTGTTCGCTGATAACTTTAGAAAAGGTTCACCGTCCGGATTATTTTTATCGGCATATACTTCCAAAATACTTCCCGGGCCTGTGGGCGTAGTGCTTACATCCACAGCGCCTTTTAATTCTACATCTGAGGGAACAACGAGATGTCCGAGTACTTTATATTTACCGGGAGGAAGAAATACAACTCCTCCACCATCTGTGGCTGCCTTGTTCAGGGCCGACTGAATAGCAAGTGTGTTATCCGTAACCCCATCTGCAACGGCATTGTAAGGGGGATTGGTAACATTATATAATTCGATACGCGGAGGCTTGTGTGCTTCCGGAGCAATCTCAACTATCTCCGGCAACTGTTTCATGTTAACCGGTGTGTGATCAATCACATTCTTGAAAATCGAGGCTTCTATTACCTGAACCGGTTGCGCAAAGCGGTTGCCAGTGATGATAGCCCGTGCACTTTTCGTTATGCTTATTTGCGGAGCTGGATTATTAAAGTCACAGTCTGTTACGGTAAAAGTACCTCCGCTTACATTTACTGCACCCGATAAAATATCCGACTGCAAAAGCATCAGACGGGTGCTGGCAGATTCGTTTACTAAGATTGCATTCTTTGTAGCATCCAATGAACACGAATGCAGTTGCACGACTCCGGAAGCTGAGTTCTCAACGGAAATTCCTGTTTCACATTTCACAGTTTTGATGCCGGTAAACATCAAACCTACCGCGTTTGCTGCGTTGATAGCCAGGCCTGTTTTGCAATTGGTAAAGGTCATGGAATAATTATGCCCGTTGGGCTGTGCGCCAGAACTGGTAAGGGATTCCACGGCATGAAATCCTTTATTGTAACCCTCAATGTTTACAAAACTGGTATACGACCAGTCGTTTCTTCTCATTACAATTCCCGTCCCGTTTTCATAGATCCATACTTTGTGTTCTCCATTGATAGATGGTGAATGGGGCAAGCCTGAACCTGCCCAGTAATCGGGCGAAAAATCGATCCATTCAATACGGCCCACATCAACAATATTATCGATTTCAATACCTCTTGATAAAGGAGTTCCATAAACACCGTTAATAGTTGGACACGTTCCCCCATTTTTCCTTGAGAAAACAATACCCGCATAGGAATTGATCAGCGTGATATTTTTGGCATTACAGTTTTCATTACCAAAGTAGTTTGGTTTGCCAAACTCAACGGTGGGAGGATATGGCGTGATATTAGCGGGTGTCTGCTCCGGATACCAGATGGCCAGATCCATTAAGGCTGATGAAGGTTCCATGGTAATAAAGGGCGTTGCTTCTTCGTTCCCCTTTCCGGCATACGCCATTAAGATTGTCCCGACAATGGGTTGTCCTTTTACAGGTTTCTTCCATTCACCTCTCAGTGTAATTCCTTTCGGGAGCAGCAGATTACCTTTTATCACGTATTGTCCTTCGGGTACAAACAAAGTACCTCCGCCCAAAACTCCTAACTGGTTGAGCAGATTCTGAAATTGCTGCGTAACATCTGTATTACCATCACCAGTAATGCCGAAATCGGCAACGGAACGTGCGATCACCACATTGTCAATGGTTGGATATTTCGTGTCAACTAATCTCCAGTTCTGAGCAGAGACGGTTGAGAATGCAAACAACAAAATACCACAAAGCCAAATCGTATTAAGTGATCGTGTTCTATTATCCGGTAGTTGTTTCATTTCTTTTTTGATCAAGGAGTTATCGATGTAACAGGTAAGACCGTTCGATGACAGATCAACACGCTTTCTCAAGGTGCTCTGTTATCACGCTTACAAGGGTGATAGAAAAACAAAGCATAAAACCGTATGATCTCCATCAATTAAATCATACAGGAGAATGCAAAACCAATCTCAGGTTTAATGGAATGAAAAAAAGGGTTATCCATCACAGCCGTGATGAACAACCCATCTATACTATCCTAATCTAATTTTTCAAGTTTCACCCAGGATGGTCTTATGTTTTGCTCTGTACCGGTGAAGCTGACGACAAAACCAGCCGATACTTTTGTTGGAGCAGCCAAAGTGAATTCGATACTTGTTGATCCGTCATTTCCAAGGCCGGCAAAGTTAGTAGAGGCCAGTGCAGAAGACAGGTCTGCAATATCCGGCAGTGTTGTACCCGCTGCTGCTACAATATACCTTGGGTCGCTGCCATTATTGCTGATGATTGGATTATCTCCGGCAAGACTCATAGTAAACTTGTAAAGGCCTGCAGGAAGATCGAATGTTTGAAAGAGTTTACCGTTTACGATTGGGATTTCACCAGCTCCCCACCGTTCAACTCCAAGGCTTTGTTTATCATTTGCCGGTCCTTCCCAGCCACCATCATAGCCACCTCTGCCATCTCTGGTGCGCATGGCCGCATTGGTGGTCCAGTTAAGTGCATTGCCCCAACGGTTACCATCCCAGTCATCTTTCGCAAATGGCCATTGAGCATTCCGGAAATTGGGTATCTCAGGAGGGTTCGTAGCATCTGCCGGTACCTCTACTTTAATAATTTCAGTGTAATTATATTTTCTGTTTGCATCGTTCACATTGGCTCCCAAACGCACATAGTAGGTATAACCTGGTTTTACAGGAAGAGGGCCAATGGTGTAAAAGTTACTCGCTTCAATATCGCCAACCTCTTCCATCCACGACTTGTTGATCTGCTTTCTTTGGTTGTTATACTCAGGTAGATCGATAAAACTCGATGTCCCTGCCCCACAAAATGGGTTAAGGCTCAAGAAGGGCTTGATCTCAACAAGGTTAGGAAGTCCATCACGAATAGGTGCTTTCAATTGGCATCGTAAAGTCAGTTTCAGGCCATTCCTTGAAACTTCAAATCCATTCAAAATCAAGTACGGAGTAACGGTAATGTCCTGTTCGGTGGTTCCGTTAAATGCTACGTTTTTAATCGTATCAACCGGCCAGAAAGGACCACCATACGGAAGCATATCGTACGTACCTGCAAAAAGTTTACTGTTGTTGTACGAGCCATCTTGCTTCACAGTAAGTGATTGAGAAGTGGGTACCGATTCTTTCCAGGTTCTTTCCCAAATACGAATGCCCCAGTCGCCTTGTGAAGTAAGTAGATTTTCTCCGGTATAGGCATCTATTACCCGGCCATGAACCGCTGCATCGGGTTCGCCCCAGTTGTCGACCTCCATACAGGCAGTAACCGACATCAGTAGTACACTCAGCACTATATATAATATCTTTTTCATAGTATTCATCTCAATGGGTAATAGTTAATAAAGTGGATTTTGAGGCATGAGGTTGTTATTCTTACCAATCTCTCCCCACGGAATAGGTTCGTAATAGCATTGTTTGGATGCGGTCCAGCTTCTGTTCCACTTGTTGATCTCATTCAGGTAAATGTACTTTCCTTCATCGGCCACGAAGTAACAACTCAGCACCCGGTGGCGGAACTGGTTTAACACCTGATCGGCAGTTCTCCACCTGCGAAGATCCCACCACCAGTGATTTTCTCCGTACAGTTCGCGTTCGCGCTCATCGCGGATGAATTGCAATGACTTCTCAATTGAATAAGGATAATTCGCCTGATTGATTGTGCCGATATTAGATGCCGTCATATCAATGGTGGGACGGGCAACTTTAGACCCGGCACGTACCCGGATCATTTCGATATAATCGAAAGCTTGATCCCTATTACCTAATTCATAAAGCGCCTCAGCGGTATTCAAATATATTTCCCCAAGACGGAATACTACCCAATGCTGACTACTGCGGTATTCCCTGACATCACTTGTTGCCATACTTGGATTCACATACTTGCGAATGAAAGCGGCTCCCCAGCAATTGTTTTCTCCCCCCTGGTCCTCGAAATGCCCATGAGCTCCTGTAATATTTAATTCAACACCATTAATGTTTGTCGTCCATCCTCTGCCACCTAAAATGCGGTTATTGGCATTGTTAACAGACGCTGCGCTGCTGCCTAAATCTGCATCCGAAGCAGGTCCGTCAAAGTTTTTGTAAATGCCTCTTTGGATACTGAACGTTTTGCTACGCAATTCATCACCATCAAAATACATCGTGCCCCGCATACGTGGTTCCATTTCGTTCCTGATATCACTGCGGCTGTTAAAACGAACCGGTGTTCCATTCGCGTTAACGATAGCAGGCATATCATACAACTCCATAAAATCCAGCGGAGGATAACTTTCTGCCCCAACAAACGAAGACATATCCGGTTGAGGTGACATCAACGCATCATACGAATGATGCAACCGGGTGTTCTGGGGAACGGTCATGTTATACTCTTTGATAAAAATATTTTCAGAGGATGCAGGGTCGAGAAAAAGATTGGCAAAGTTGGTGGCCTTATCGGGATAGTTTCGAGTATACAACGCATAGGGGCCTTGTATCACAACCTTACCGGCATCGACACTATACTGAAAAAATTCAGTTGCTTTTGAAACGTCCATTCCGGCCAGGCCAGCTTGTGTTGCAGCTTCAGACTGGAAGCCCAGGTATTGGGAATACTTTGCGATAGAACCTGCATAGAGCATGGCGCGCGACTGCAAAGCAGCAGCAACATACTTGTTTGCGCGGCCGGTTTCACTGGCTGCCCCCATATTATTGATGGCAAATGTTAAATCCTCATAGATAAATTTCCATGTATCATATTCTGTATTTCGCGGCACTTCCAACGTTTCAGCATCTGCAAGAGGATTCTGTACCTCTTTGATGAGGGGAACCCCGCCATAACGTTTAGCCAAGCCAAAGTAGTAGAAGGCGCGTAAGAAATGGGCTTCGCCCAGGATATTAGTATACTCGTCCTCCGTGTAATTGTCCTGATACTTAGGAAAATTTTGAATAAAAGTGTTGATGTCACGAATGCGGTCATAAGGCCAATACGCAAACCCATCGTTATCAACCCCCACCCACGAATTAAAAAATTCGCCACTCATATTTCCCAGGCTGTTTTTACCTTGTTCCCAGTAGTTATCCGGGCGGTATGCTGTGTTTGAGTTTGTTCCGTAGTAAACGAAATCTTCTATCGGAAGGCTATTATAAATAGCCGCGAAATACTTTTTTACACCAAAGTCATTTCCAAAGAGTTCAGGCTCGCCCAATATCCCTTTGGGTTCCAGGGTCAAATCTTTGCAGGACGTAACCCCGATACACAAAAGTGCTGTATATATTAAAAATAGTTTTTTCATGGCTTCAGTTCTTTTTAGAATTTGACAGTTGCTCCAATTGTATAGGTCTTATTCACAGGATAATTGTAGAAGTCAACGTATGTAGGATCTGAGGGGTCTGTGGGTGCAGACGGACGTTCGGGATCCGTATTTTTAAGTCCTGTAAATGTCAGCAGGTTGTATCCACTCACATAGAATCTCCAATTCTGGATGTTAATTTTCGACAGCCATTTTTTCGGAAGTGAATAACCGATCTCCAATGTTTTCAGGCGCATGTAGGCTGCATTCTGAACACCGTTTGTACCTGTTCTACGACCGTCATGACCAGTAACCGGATAATATCCGGGCACCCACTCTGTATTGGGATTAAAATAATCCGCATTAGGATCTGCCGGACGCCACCTGTCCATAAAATAGGTCAGGGTATTTTGTCCACCGAAAGGCAGAGCTTCGGTGAGCACTTCCGCATATTGTACATAAACACCGTATGCGCCTTGAAAATCCAATGCGAGGTCAAGCCCTTTCCACGTTCCCCCCAGTGATAGGCCGTAATTAAATACCGGGCGGCCAATGGAAGCGATCGGATGTTGATCGTTAGCATCAATTACTCCATCTTCATTCCAATCATTAAGTACCCAATCGCCCGGCAATGTATTTTGCCCCAAAGGAAGTCCATAGTTCTGGATTTGATCGTAGCTGGTTAGCATAGTTTGAGACTCGTTACCCCACCAAATATCATTGTAACGTCCGCTGGTTCGGTTTCTCCATTTGTCGTACGAGTTACCGGCCGGAGTTTCAAGCCAGCTTGTTCGCTTACTTTTTGTGGCAGAAATTTGTCCGCTTACATAATATTTAATGTCATTAAACTTATTGTCGTATCGCAATGCTATTTCGTATCCGAAGTTTTGGTCACTATTCAGATTTTCCTGAGGCAAACTTGCTCCTACTGTACCGGGGATTACTGCCGCACTGGTCGCCAGCAAGCCGGAACGATCACGCTTGTACACATCTATGGTACCGCTCAGTTTACGGTCAAGGAATCCAAAATCCAGACCCATGTTATACGACTTTATCTTATACCATGTCAGATTAGGGTTTGGAATGCTTGAAGGAGATACACCTCCTGTTAATGTGCCTCCATAATACCATCCATATTCGTTACCATTTAAGGTATAGCCTGTAGCGGGGGGATAATTTCCGGCAGAACCGTCATCGCCCATTTCTCCGTAAGAACCTCGTATTTTTAAATTGCTAAGAAAGGCAAGGTTATCCTTTATGAAACCTTCTTCACTAAGGCGCCATCCGGCTGAAACAGCAGGGAAGAAGCCAAAACGACTGCCCTCAGGGAAACGTGAAGAACCATCGTAACGAAATCTGAAATCAATCAGATACTTACCCATGAAATCATAATTCACCTGACCGATAAGAGACTTGCTGGACCTATCGGCAATTTCTCCCTCGGTAGCCTGTTGATTAGCGGCTTCACCTGCAAACAGGTATTCAGAATCTACCAACAACTGACGATAGGCACTGTAACTATCCCAGGCATTATATCTTTCTTCGTAAATGAAAAAACTGTTGACATTATGCTTATCGCCAAAGGAATGGTCATAATGTAATCCTAACTGCATGTTTGTACTGTAAGAGAGACCAACGCTTCTTGTAATATCGGAGGGCGTATTCCTTTGGATTGGAGAATACGTATCCACATTCGGATTATATCGATACAAAGAGTAGGCGCGTTTATAATTGGTGTAATCCGGTAAATTCGGAGAATAGTCATACAAGCCTTTTGCCGACAATCCTTCCACTCCCGGAATATCATACTTGAGCGTTAGTGTTCCATTAAATCTCCGGTCTTTGGTTATGTTATAACCCACATAGTCCGCATCGGTTTGTACGATCATATTGGCACCTTCATTCAAATATTGAGAATCGCCATTCGGATATTCCGGATTATCGTTGGCGTAAAAAGGTGCATCCGGACGGGTCAACCAGGTTAGTTTGTAAGTAGTCCAGCCGGTTCCATTCGGCTGTTTGGTATCCACCATGATAGCCCCAAGCGAAACGTTTGCACTTAACCCTTTGGTTATCTGAGCATCAATCGAAGTGCGCATGTTCCAGCGTGAGGAATAATAATCACCGCTTTTGTATGCGCCCATCTGTTTATTATATCCAAGAGAAAAGTTGTATCTGATTTTTTCATTTCCCCCGTTTACACTCAGGTTGGTCTGATGCTGCGGAGAAGTTTTATTAAACACCTGGTTAAACCAATCATAGGATTGTTTCGTCCCATTACGGTAGGGTTCAATCTGATCTTCAGTAAATATCGGATTGGTACGTACCAGGTAGTTTTTCCCAAAGTCCTGCCAGTTTTGCTCATTTCGCAACGTCATATAATCAACGGCATCAACACTTTTTGGCACATACAAAAATTGTTGCCATGAAGTACTCGTATTAAAAGTGACATCTACTTTTCCATCCGGGTGTGCAACACCTTTTTTGGTAGTAACTAAAACAACACCATTGGCTGAGCGTAAGCCATAGATAGCCGCTGTACCATCTTTTAATATGGAGATGCTCTCAATTTCATCCGAAGTCATGCGAGCAAAAAAGTCTTTATCGCGAACAATACCGTCAATAACAAACAACGGGTCGCCCATGCCACGAATGTCAATTTGAGTGTCATAAGCACCCGGTGCAGCACTTCTTTGTACGATACGGACACCGGGCAATTTACCGGTCAACGAGTTCAGTACGTTTTCGTTTTTGGTCCGGACAATATCCTTGTTATCAATCATAGCTACTGCCCCGGTCAATGTTGTTTTTTTCTGGGTACCGTAACCCACTACAACAACTTCATCGAGGCTCTTGATATCGGCTGCCAGTGAAACATTGAGAATTGCAAGACTTCCAACAGTTACCCGTTGCGTTTCATAACCAATAAAACTGAATACAAGCACGGCTTCATCAGAGGAGACATTAAGGTTGTAAATTCCGTCTGTGTCAGTTACTGTACCCTCAGAAGTTCCCTCGATCAATATGTTGACTCCGGGAATCCCTGAACCATCTTCCCCGGTAACTTTACCGGTGATTTTCCTGCTTTGAACCACCTCCTCATTCCCGTCACTTGAGACGATCCGTACAGATTTTCCTTGTACACCAGTCACCGAGGCTATCGTGCACCAGGCAAGAGAAAGCAAAAACATGTAGATTTTACCCATAGAAATAAACATTTAAGGTTAGATTTTAAGAACAACGCTACCGTTTGCGGCATTAATTCAATCGTTAGCGATGAGTCAAACTTAGGCGGGGTCAATTAATTTTCTCTTAAATCCTTATTAATGCTAAAATTTTAAAAAAAATAAAAATCAATAGGGCACCCTACGCCAGAACACTATATCCAGAACACTATATAAAAAGCGAATTCTATCTGCTCGGCCAGGAATGCTTTAGCTATTTTGTTCATGAACAGGGAAAAGAAAAATGGCCCTTTGGCGCTGTGACCCCATTCAGAATTCCGGGCAACAGCCCTTTTCAACGAATGATGAACTGCTTAATATCAACTTAAAAACCAGGAGGTCAGACACTGTTTTGAATCAAAATCATACAGTCTGAAATAAATGAAAAGAAAAATGAAATGTCCCTTCTTCCTTTACTGATGAGTGTTTGAGTTGTCGTTCAAACACAGGATTAGCAAGACGTAAGTAATTTTATGAGAGGACAACATCCTGTCTCCCGGGTCTGCAGTACTTTTGAATGGTGATATGACTCGATAAAAAAACGATTGCCATCCGTTTTTTAAGTCAAAATTAATTCTCCTTTAATAGGGTGAGCGTTATTTCGAAACACCATGTAATAATGCCGGATGCGAATGACAACAACGTGATTCGTTGTCATGCCATTCCAGTTTTTTTGCATTGAATGGAATTAAACCAATGGTCATGACCAAAAAAACGACTTACAATCAACTATTAATGAACACAAAACGATTAGTCAGACTAGTATTAATAATGGTAACGAGTAGTGGTATGGTCAGCACTCCGGCTAATGGTCAGAATAAAAGAGCTATCGATATAAAGCCCCTGCTGGACGCATACAATGTAAGCTGGGATACACCTGGTCCAACTTCATCGCAATCAATGCCAATAGGTAACGGAGATATCGGCCTGAATGTATGGGTTGAGCCGAATGGTGATCTTTGTTTCTTTATTGCCAAAACCGATGCGTGGGGTGCAGCGGCAGAAAATGAAAAAAATAACTGGGTAAGGGACGGTGGTATCCTGATGAAATTAGGGAAAGTACGTGTATCCCTAAGTCCGAATCCGTTAGTACAGGGCGCACCGTTTAACCAGGTACTCCGCTTGAGCAGTAGTGAACTAATTGTAACAGAGGGAACCGATGCTGCTGGTGCGTCACTCAAAGTATGGGTCGATGCAAATAATCCTGTTATTCGAGTTGAATCAAGAAGTGTAAAACCTGTTTCAGTAAAAGTTACTTTAGAAAACTGGCGCTTAGGCACCGGTGATGCTATACTTCCCGATGAGGAAAATGAAATTACATGGTATCATGAAAACCCTTTCTATGCCGATCCACACCTACGTGGTTTTATTTTTGGAGGACGAATAGAAGGAGAGGGGCTGGTACACCATGATAGCGTAACGCTTCAATCTGCGCGGGCAGGCACTTCCCAGTTAGTGTCCATTTATCCTTTAACTACGAGCGAAGTTACAAAAGACAACTGGTTATCCCGGTTAAATAAGCAGGTTGCCAAACTCGGTTCGCTCAACCTGGAACAAACACGTTTGGCACATCAGCAATGGTGGGACAACTTCTGGCATCGCAGCTGGATATTCATTCACGCTGATGAAGCTACACGTAAGTTGAATCAGGGTTATGTGCTTCAACGCTATATCACTGCATGTGCGGGAAGAGGCGCCTATCCGATAAAGTTCAACGGTTCCATTTTTGTGGTCGATAATCCTGAATACAGAAGCGGACAGACTACTTTAAAGATCGATGCGGATTTTCGTGAGTGGGGCGGACAATACTGGATGCAGAATACCCGACCGATGTACTGGCCACGCCTTAAAGCCGGTGACTTTGATATCATGCTTCCGTTATTTAAAATGTATGCAAGTGTAGTGGCTGACAATGCTGCCCAGATAAAAAAATTCTATAACCATGACGGAGTCTATTTTGCTGAAACAATGCCTTTCTGGGGCGGATTAAAATACGTGGGGCCGGAGATTAAAGAAAACTGGACAGATCATTATTTCCTCCCGGTACTTGAGTTAAGCATGATGATGCTGGACTATTATGATTATACAGGCGACAAAAAATTCGCTAAGGAAATTCTGTTACCCGTAGCATCGGAAGGTATTACATTTTATGACCAACATTTTAAACGTGATAGTGTGGGAAAGTTGTTGCTTGATCCGGTTAATTCTATTGAACAATTCTGGAAAGTACATAATCCTGCACCAGACATTGCAGGGCTGCACGCTGTTGTAAAAAGATTAATTGCCCTTCCTACCGATCTTGCAGATGACAAATTACATAAACAATGGGAACGCCTCTATAAGGAACTACCTGAATTGCCTGTAGGAGACAAGGATGGCAAACAGGTATTACTGCCTTACACGGGCCCGCAAACAGCAACTGCAAGAAATTTTGAGAACCCTGAGTTATATTCAGTTTATCCCTTTCGCTTATATGGTTTAGGCAAACCCGGTATACAAGTAGCTTTAAATACTTTTAATGCTCGTGTATTTAAGGACAAGGGTTGCTGGGCACAGGATCCCATACAGGCAGCTATGCTCGGATTAGCAGATGTTGCCAGGTCATACGTTTCATTCAATTTCACCCAGAAAGATCCGACTTTAAAGTTCCCGGCTTTCTGGATTCGGGGGCATGATTATATGCCTGACCAGGACAATGGTGGCAATGGTGAACACGGCTTGCAGGAAATGCTGATGCAGACGGATGGTAAAAAGATCATGTTACTCCCTGCCTGGCCGAAAGAATGGGATACAGACTTTAAACTCAATGCCCCTTACAATACCACTGTGCAAGGCAAAATAAAAGACGGTAAATTAACTGACCTGGTCGTTATTCCCGACTCACGGAAAGCAGATGTTATAGACATGTCAAAACAAGAGCGATGAAGTAATTTGATCACCTAATTTTAGTTAATCGTGAATTGTTAACAGTTAATCGTTGAGCCGCGCTGATTTCTAATGCTTTCTCATGAGATCAAGCGTCATTTCTCATTGTTAACTTGTCACTAGTTACTTGTTGGCGTAGGAGTTCATGATGAACTCCACAATCGGTGCCGGATTGGGCAGACTATGTGGATGGTGCCTGAAGCCCGGTTTAATGATGACGTCAATCTTCCCACCCAATGATTTGATTTTTTCAGCGAAGGGAATTGTATTTTCGCGCATCGGCACATCTTCATCAGCATCTCCACATACATGAAGCATGGGATATCCTCCTTTTGCAATGACTTCAATTTTATCTATGGGGCTGTGCTCAGACTTCAAAGCTTGCTCGTCTGTTTTTAATCCATAATCCTCCTTGAACAACTCCCATTCAGTACGGTTGGGTATCTGATTCTTGTACTGACTTCCCGGCCAGCTTAAGAGGTCGAGGACCGGGTTGTCCACGTAGACAGATGCTACTTTTTCAGGATTCTTCGCTGCCCAGTTGTACACATAGATAGCCCCACGACTCATGCCCTCCATCGCGGCTTTTTTATTCAGGCCGGCACGCGTGAGAAAATTATAAAATTTGTTCCAGGTCTTAACCGCTTCCTTGTTTCCAAACCATTCAGCAACGTCACAGTAAACCAAATGATAACCGCGTTCAAGCAATGCTACATCCAACTGTGGTTCATGTCCCCAAAATCGCGCACGCCATATCCAGCTTCGTTGCTTGTTTGTCCATTTTGGTTTTACAATTTTGCAATCACGATCAAATATTTTGAAGTCCATGCATTGGTATCCCATGAACGAACTGGTGTCTCCCTGAACTTGTATTTGCTGAAAAATATTAAATCGCGTGTCGCGTTCTGATGTCAGCAACTCGTGTAATCGTTGTGCCATGGCGGTAGCCCCTTCGAAGATGGGATGAATCCCATCTAAATAAAGATCGGGCCTCCCCAGGAATAGCGAGTAGAGATCGATGATTTCAACTTGCTCGTTATAGGCCACATTTCTAAGTCTTGGTATTATCCTTGAGCGGATCACTACGTCCCAGATGCCCGTAGTGTCAGTAACAAATGATGTTACTGGTATCATCATAATTATTCTGGGATGTGACGACAGTTTTCGGAAAGAGCTTATGAGCGCTGCATAGTCCTGTTCAAAATCACTGAGATGGATTCTATTGATCAGCTTACTATCATTTCCACCCAAATCAATGAGTACTACATCCGGGCTGCTTTCCAATGCCTGCCGGTACTGGCTCGTTCTTACATAAGGATTATCACCCTTCGTAAGAAGCGTTGTACCACTCACTCCGAAGTTAGTTACATCATAGGTATCACCCAGCATTCGCTGGAGTTGTTCCGGATAAGCATCCGATGCCGGATTCTTTAGGAAGACTCCCTGCGTTATACTTGCCCCAAGACAAGCGATTTTAATTTTTCGGTTATCCTGTGCTTTGAGTTGTGTGAACCCTGACGACAACAGGAGTGGAAGCAGGATCTTTATCAGTGTATACCTTTTCATGTTGCAAAGTATCGCCCCATTATTTTATCTGTATTCAGGATGATTTTTGAAAGACAACAAACTACCGTGACGGCATATCTTGCTTCAATGGAATTTCTTTACGCAACATCTTTGCCGCCTGACCGGTCAGGAAAAGGTAGTGATCGGAAGGCATTCCATCATTGCCAACAAATCGTGTGGTTGATCCGCCCGGTGGAGTATCATTTACCTTGAAGATAGCAGTACCTTCATCAATCTCATCGAACATGGCCACATATAACATCTCGGCACCGGCATTGATCGATCCGTGAATGAGATCCCAGTAGAATTCTCCCTTCAATCGCGGAATAGCGCCATAGGAAGTATACTTTGCAAGCTCCGGATTGTTCAGCGATAAATTCCGCCAACTGAATCCAGGATATACAATCGGAACATAGTCCACTTTATTTTCCTTTGCCCAAGCCAAGTCCGCCATGATGTGATCACGGTAATGATCAGACACATTATGCACAAGCGGGGTAAAACGCTGCACCATCCAGGGAAGGACAATATCAGCAGAGCGAATGAGATCATGCAGGTAAGGATCGGGCAAACAATCTTTGTTCAGCTCACGGAAATACGTGGGCACGCCAAGCATAACAGAACAACCCCCATACACCGGATCGTTCTTTAAAAATTCGATCAGGCGATTGATGCCGATCTCACGGATGTTGTACGAGCGATCCGGGAAACCCAATCCCCAGATTGCCACCAACGGTTTGCCATTGTGAAAAAGATAATTCTGCTTGGGTCCGGCATTTGTGATCTTCAGTTTATCCACGAGCATTTTCCAATCTTCGATGATAGACGAACAGTCATCACCCTTTGCACGTAATCCCGACAGGTCATACATCACAGCAATAGCGCGATCATATTTGATGGCCGCGTTCAGGGCATTCTGCAAAATGATATCCGGTGACTTGGATGAATTCTTATAGTCACGCGTCACATCAAAGAAACGCTGCATGAACACACCATCCACACCGTATTGCTTCATCCATTTAAAGTGGAGATCAGTAGTACTCTTATCTATTGAGCTGAAAACTTTTCCGGATGATCCATCGGTATGTTTGAAGGGCGTCTCATACGTCTTTTCATATTCTGTAACATCCGGCCAGAAATCAATGGTTGAATTCCCATCTTCAAATTTTCCGTTTCGTCCATAGTGAACATAATTATTTCCTGCTCCATCACCAGGCGTGCGAAACCATCCCTGATAGCCTGCCATCACCAGGCCTTTATACGAAGCATACATTCCTGCTTTTCCATGATGACTTTGAGCATCACTTCCATGGAACGTCACGAGCAAAATCAAAACACAAGCTAATCGAACGGTGGTTGTAGTCATAAATAAATCTGGTTAAAAGAATCCTATTTTCGAATCACTCCTCTCAGTTGAGAATGTTCAGGAATGTTACTCAACGTGCAGGTTTTGTGGCACCATAGGTTCCTTCGCCATGAAACCAGTTGGCCCCCTGACCGATGAGCCACAGGTAGTAATCTGTACCCAGATTTTTCTCAACGCCAATGAACTTTAATCCGGAATCGCCATTGAGTGGAACATTATCTTCATGACTTACTTTGTAAATAGCCGTGCCTTCATCGATTTCATCGAACATGGCCACATAGAGTGACGTTGCACCTTCTGCTTTTGCTCCTGCGATTTGCTTCCACAGGAAGTTTCCTTCCAGTCTTGGAATGGCATTAGAGATACCCGGGTTATTGTGCATATTTGCCCAACTGAACCCCGGGAAAACCAAAGGCACATAATCAACACCGTTTGCCTTGCACCACTTGATGTCTTCTGCTACGTTGTTCGGATTATATCCCTTGATGTTAAAGCGGCCAACAGCCCACGGCATAACGAGGTCTACCTTTTTGATCAATGTGTGCAACAATTCATTTTTCTGCGTATCGTTGCCGAACGTTCTCCAGTAATAAGGAACACCGAGCATGATCGATACTTTCTTGGTAGCAAGAAGTTTATCGACCAGCTTGTTTACATCTTCAAGTGTATACGCACGATTGTCATTAAAACCTACGCCCCAGATGGTCAACAGTGGTTTCCCATTGTGCTGCAGATAAGTAGGATTGACCTTGCTGTCCAGCAGATCAAACAATTCAACCAGTTCGTTCCAGTCTGTTTCCAGATATGCCACATCGGAAGACGAGCAGCCACTAAGGTCGTACATCACGCTAATGGCGCGTTTATACTTTTTGGCAGCCTTAAGGGCGTTGGCGAGTACTTTATTAAAATGTCTCTTGCCGGATGCACTCGATGGCTTGATCTCGCCAACAAAACGCTGCATGTGCACACCATCGAGGCCATAGTCTTTCATCCATTTAAAATGCAGATCCACGGTTGACTCATCATACGGGCTATACACGTATGCGCTGGATCCATCCGGATACTTGAACGAAGTCTCATATTTGATCTCATATTCCGTCATGTCGGGCCACAGGTCAACGTTGGTGCATCCCGGAAGAAAGCCGCAACCATTTTTCTTGTAGTGATACCATCCACGGTTGGAGTTATCTCCCTCTGCGGCATGCCATCCCTGGTAGCCTGCCATAACCAGTTTGTTGTAAGACGGGTAGATCGCATCCGGATCATCCACGATCACATCGGTGGTATCATTATCATAACCACTGCATACCGTCAGCAGCAAACACAGTGTACCTATCCATTTTACTATTTTCATTTCATTGCAGTTTTAGTTTTTAACAAGGCATTACTCTTTCTGTTTTTCGGGATTATTTTTTTGACTACTATTTTCTCAAAAAAGAATGCCGCACATTTCTGCACAGCATTCACCAAACATTTATAAACCAAACTCTAACCAAACTCTATTTTTTTACTGTTCCAGTATGCGCTGACGCTGATAAAGAATGATGTCTTTCATCTTTCGCATGCGCTTGCGTGCAGAACTCAACTTTTCGCGTGTTGCACGCAACTGGCAGCTCTTCTTTTCCAGGGTACCATGATTTGCCAGCAACAATTCAATCAAGTCTTCCTTTTCGAGTTTTGAGAAATCTCTTTTCGGCATCCGCAACATCCTACTATTATTTCTTCGATGGTTGATCGCTCATGGTAAATTCCAGTATACCACCGGAAATAATATCCGGATGAGAAATAAAGAGTTGCTGTAATACAACTCCGTTCAGTTTTACTTCAGATACATACTTGTTCTTGTCGCTGTTGTTGACTGAGCGAATGGTAAAATTCTTTCCGTTTTCTAGGTGGATAGTAGCTTCGTCAAATAAAGGCCTTCCGAGGGTATAGACTGGATTTCCCGGACTTACCTGATAAAAACCAAGGCTGCTGAGCACGAACCATGCTGACATTTGTCCACAATCTTCATTACCAGACAATCCATTTGGATCGTTGAAATAGAGTGTGTGAAGAATGGAGTCTACGAGATGTTGTGTTTTCCAGGGTTGACCTGCGTGTGTGTAGAGATAAGTAATGTGATGGCTGGGCTCATTACCATGCGCATATTGTCCGATCAATCCGGAAATATCGGCTGAGGAATTTTCTCCATCCACTACAGAACTCTCTTTGAACAGACTGTCCAGTTTATTCAGGAAGTGATCTTTTCCTCCGTGCAAGGCAATCAATCCCGGAACATCATGCGGTACAAACCAGGACCATTGCCATGAGTTCCCTTCCACATAGTCATCCTTACGATGGTTGGAAAACCGCGGGTTGAATGGAGACTTCCAGCTTCCATCGGCATTGACACCGCGCATGAATCCTGTCCTGGTATCAAAGTAGCGGACATACCGCTTCGAACGCTCTGAGAATTTTTTATAATCGGCATCTTTGCCCAATGCTTTTGCCATCTGTGAAATACACCAGTCGTTATAGGCAAACTCAAGTGCTTTTGAGACGGACTCATTTTCTTTGTCGGCCGGAATAAATCCCAGCGTTTCATTATAATACTTTGCTTTCGGCATAATACCCTGTTTCACTTCATCATCAACAAATACAAGCGAAGAATCATAAGTAGATGCATGCACGATTGCCTTGTATGCCTTTTCAACATCGAAGTTCCTGTAGCCTTTCATATAGGCATCTACAATTACGGGAACAGCATTGTAGCCGATCATCGTTCCTGTTTCATTGGAAGCAAGTTCCCACATGGGCAGCGCTCCGCTTTCTTCATATTTTTTTATCATCGAACGGACCCATGCTTCATTCATGGATGGGTTGATGATCGTCATAAGTGGATGAAATGCACGAAATGTATCCCACAAGGAAAACACGGTGTAGTTACCGGATCCATTGGATGATGGATGGATTTTTTTATCCATGCCGCGATACCTTCCGTCAACATCCGTGAACAGGTTGGGGCTGATCGCAGTATGATATAATGCTGTATAGAATATTTTTTGTTGATCGGAACTGCCGCCTTTCAGATCAATCCGGTTGAGCCACACATTCCATTGTTTGGCAGCGTCATCTTTCACTTTTGCGAAATCCCAGTCCTGGATCTCCTGAAGCACATTATTCTTCGCTCCGGCATAATCCACGGATGATATCCCCACTTTCACCAGCACTTCATGATCCGAAAGCCGGTCAAATTGCAGCAGCGCCTTTGCTCCGATTTTATTGATATTCTTAATCCCTTTTTTTTCAATTGTTTCTCCGCTGGCCAGTTTATAAACAAAGGGCTTTGAGAACACCGCATGAAAGTAAATAGGATGGTCCCGCGCCCATCCTTTTGTTACCTTATATCCACGTATTTCATGGTCATTAATAACCTCAATCTGGTTGACCTCGTTGAGATGACTTTGAAGCGTATGGCCAACATCGATGATGGCACCTGCATTTTTCGCATTGGCGGGGAATGTGTACCTGTGAAAACCTGCATGCGCAGTTGTCGTCAGTTCGACTTTAACATCGTAATCCCTAAGCTTGACTGTGTAATATCCCGGAGAGGCTGCTTCCGACCCGGACACCTTGGGCGATGCATAACCTGCGTCTGGATTTTCGGCTGTACCTTGGTTTAATTGTTGTTTTCCTGTAGTAGGTATAAACAACACATCACCATAATCACCGATACCGGTGCCACTCAGGTGGGTGTGCGAAAAACCCAGGATCGCCTCATCAGAAGCATGGTAACCGGAACAGGCATCCCAGCCATTTAACCGCGTATCCGGACTTAACTGTACCATTCCATAGGGAACGGTTGCCCCGGGGAAAGTATGACCATGACCGCCTGTACCAATAAATGGATTAACAAGGTCAAGTTTGCTCACTTGTGCAGAACAGTATATAAATTCTGTTAGTAACAGGATCAATACCCAAAACGATTTGCGCATCTATATTGTAGTTTATTTGATGGGCACAAACCTAAAATCGGGTTCTTAAAAACGAATTAATGTCCGCTTAAATGAGTAAATTCAAACGATTTCTAACCTATAATTTTCATTTTTTTAATATTATTGATCAAAATATGGCACGGAAAGGTGTGAATCAGATATGCGAAGTGTCCTTTATATTATAGTCTTACTTGTCTCACTTGGGACACTGCATGCTCAAACACCCGGGAGTAACCTGGATTACGGGTTAGCTTTTGCTTCACATGAAGTAAGCAAGGATCACCGAACAGGACTTGATCTTAACCCTGATGGTGTTTATACTATTAATAAAGACTTCACCCTGGAATTTGACCTGGCTCTCCAGCGGCTTCGTAATGCGTATGGCTACATCCTGCGGGTAATTGCCAATGATTCGCTCAACATCGATCTGATGTCAACTCCCGAACATGAAGCATTCCACGACCTTACACTCATTATTAATAATAAGCCAACGACCATTCAATTTGATTTTGCAGATATTGGGCTACAGCCGAATGTATATACCCGGTTTCGCCTGCAATTCTCATTTCGCGAAAATCAGATTACCCTTACGTGGGATAAGAAAACCAAATCATATCCTTATGACCTTTCCGGCCTGAATAAATTCAGGTTCTATTTCGGGGTTAATAATTTCGGAAAATTCAATACAACCGATACTCCTCCTATAATTCTCCGCGATATTGCACTTTCTGAAAATAACGCCCTCATCGGGAAGTGGCTGTTAAAAAATCATAACGTCACCGAAGTATACGACAGCCTTGCCAATGCAAGGGCTGTTGTCAAAAATCCAAACTGGCTTATTGATCACCATACCCGTTGGACACCGCGTCAGCATTTTACTACACGGAGATTTCCTTCAGTTGCTTTTGACAGTGACTCTACCCTGATGTATGTAACAGACGAGAAAACTATTTACGTCTACGACCTCAGAAAGGAAAAAGTTAGCAGCAAAATGGTAAAAGGTAATCCTGTGCATTCGGATGCCAACCAGTTGTTATTTATCCAGGCGAAGAAACAGCTCATCAACTACGATTTGTTCACCAATAAATTTTTGTCCTTTGACTATGCAAATGCCAGTTGGGAAAACTCAGATACCACGTATCACGAACCCAACTACTGGCACAATAACAAGTTTTACAATCCGGCAGAGGATGCTGTCTATACCTTTGGCGGTTACGGACACTTTACCTATCACAACCGGTTTTTCAAATACGACAACGCAAAGAACAGCTGGACAGCGGTTGATACGAAAGGGTCTATACCACCTCGTTACCTTGCAGCATCCGGAATTGAGCGCTCAAAGAATCAATTATTGATCTTTGGCGGATATGGCAGCCTGAGTGGAAAGCAGGAGCTTTCACCGCAAAGTTATTACGATTTATATTCCTTTGATTTAAGAAGTCACGAAGTGAAGAAGATACGTGAATACGATAGTCCCCAAAAGTCCGAAGACATTTCTTTTTCAAACTCGCTGATCGTAAATGAGGAGGAGAATTGTTTCTATGTATTGAGTTATCCCAAAAATAAGTATAAAGGGCAAATCAAGCTTCTCAGGTATGCGCTTGACAGCAAGGAGTCAAAAGTAGTGGCTGACTCTATTCCCTTTCATTTCCACGATGAAGATTCTTTCTGCGACCTGTTTTATTCAAAAGCATCCAATGAACTTATCGCTGTAACGGTTCACAAGAACGAGTTAGAATACCAAGTGCAAATACATTCCATTAATTATCCTCCGTTACAGGTTCAGGATGTGCTTCAACCAGTTCGGCTGGAAAACCGGAATACAGCAGCCTATGCCACCGTGATTATTATTTTCATCGTCCTGGGCGGATTGTCTGTATATCTCTACTTCTTTATCCGCAGGAAAAGGAACAATGCAGTCGTTGTACCTTCTTCTGTTTTATCGAAGCAACAAACTCCTCCCATAGCGCAACCGGCCTTCTTCGTAGCAACCACTCCACCAGAAGATCTGCATAAGCTTACTTCTTCCATACTGTTCTTTGGAGGATTTCAGATCTTCGACAAGAAGGGAACAGATATCTCATCCAAGTTTACCATGACCCTGAAAGAACTGTTTGTGCTGATTGTTCTTCATTCTGTAAAATTTGAAAAAGGCGTTTCAGCAACAGTCATCCAAGAGTGCCTCTGGCCGGATAAGGATGAGATAAGTGCCCGTAACAACAGAAATGTTAACGTAAAGAAGTTACGCACGCTACTGGAGCAAATCGGTGGCCTATCCATTGAGAACAACAACTCCTACCTGAAGCTCACCATGGAAGAACATATCTTCTTCGACTACCAGGTAGTATATAAGTTGCTCAGCCAGAATACGCCCCATGAGAACAACAAAATCAACTCCATCATTCCGAATGTAAAACGAGGAAGCCTTCTTCCAAACCTACAGGCAACGTGGTTAGATAGCTTCAAATCAGATATCTCTAATCAGGTGATTGATATCCTGATTGAGTATTCTCAAAAACTGGACGGCAATAAAGATGACAAGTTATTGCTGGAAATTGCTGATACGGTGTTCATGTACGACTCGATCAATCAGGAAGCTCTTACAATCAAATGCTCGGTGTTGAATAAAAAAGGAAAATACTCGCTCGCCAAGACCTGGTATGATCACTTCGTAAAGGAATACAAAAATCTATATGCAGAGAATTATCCACACACCTTTGAAGAAGTAATCTCTTGATACTGTTCGTTGAATTGGTACTTAGGTCATGCTTAGGGAAGATTTAGCTATAGCGGAGTGTGATTTACTTCTGATTATGCTTTCTTTAAACCCTGTCGTGCACTCTCTCTTTTTGGGAAAGAGAGGGAAGGGTGCAGGCTTTACCGGGTTGTTTTTCTTCGGTTCTTTTCGGCACGTTGACAATAATTGTATTCTGAATAATATCATCATGACTTTTGGAGTAAAGAGAATTGTAGTTCGACAAGAAAACACATTAGTTTTAAGAAAGGATGCTGGATTGTTTCTTTACGACAAGAACAAAAAGACATTCAATTCATTGGGACATAGTGATTCTAAATTATTGGACTTTACGAAAGACGGTAGTGTTGCTGTAATTAATGGCGGGGAGTTGTTAATAAAAGGAAATGCTAATCGGACTTCACTCAAGTTTTTAAACACGAACAGTAATAAAAAGATTTTCGAAACGACCAAGTTTTGGGCCTTTAGAGCAATAACAGACACTACTTCATCAAAAGTGTTAGTGGAGCATAGCAGTGGACTCACTTGTTTGACTTTAAACAATGGAGAAATAATATTTGATAAGAAACGAATAGAAGTTTACCTCTGTAATTCCGATATTTTAGTGTCAAAGAATTTGGTTTACATGCCATCAAACAAAAAAAGCCTCAGGCTATTTGACTTTAATAATTTAACTCTTGACGAAATCAAGATAAAAACGAGGGGCAAAACTGAGAATCTAAAGATTCTAAACGATGAGAATAAAATACTGATAAGTGATTCCGCGAATATCATGTATTGTTATTCCTTGGACAATTTTGAAAAACCGGATTGGATAATTGATTTTAGTAAATTTGACAAACCATTTAGCAGGGTTTGGTGCTATAACATTTATCGCATTGATAAGGAATTAGCCTGCGTACAAAGTTTTCTTCCAAACGAAAATCAACATAACTATGCAGGTGGTAAACTCTGGATTTTTAATCCATTGACCGGAGTGATAGTGGACTCGTATGACTATTCCAATTTTAATCAAGAGATTGCATCCGAGTATGGAAAGACAAGTATCCTCTTGGATGACCTGAGAGAATTTGATTTGATCAAAAAGACGATTACGAAGAGTGAGTTCACATAACAGCCGCCAACAAAGTGCATAATCGATGGCAGGGTCGATGTAAATTTGTAATTTAGTTTTCAAATTACGTTTGGTTTCGTGGCAGTGACGCGTATCTTATTCCTGTCAAATAAATAATGAGTGTTAGAGTAAATTTCTATGAGAAGAGTAAACTATCTGCAAAATCCGACTGGCGATATTGTTCGACTGATGATTTACAAATCGGACGAAGGAGTTTATGTTTTTGGATTTGACGACCTAGCCGACACTTCATCAAAGTGGGATAATTTATTTGATGACCTGGAAGAAGCATTTGAGTTTTGTCAGGATACCTACAACACGGACAATGCTAATTGGATAAATATTGAAGACCCCTACACAGATTGCCAGCATGACTGGATTGAAAGAGTAAGGATTAAAGGAAAAGAAGAAGGGAGACCTCAATGGGATCAATTTGAACAACTCATTAACGGACGTTGGACAGAAATTGCGAAAAGTGAAAAGGTAAATTCATTTGGAGAAATGACCGGTAATGAGCGACTGTTTGCAAGTGGACTATTGACTGAGTTTAAGAAGTCATTAACTACCGACAAGCCAAATGCGGAAAAAATAGTAAGAGCATTACAATGCGATGAACCTTCGTTGAAAAAGATACTGCAGTAAAAGCCAGCGCAGAATAAAAACTATAAGTCATTACTTTATTAATTATTTTTAGAAGGTCAAAGCAACGTCCTATAGCCAGACATTGCGTGCCATAGCATGAAAAAGATTTTACTTCCAGCACTTGTATTGATACTGTTTGGGTGTGATCGGGAGTTCGAGCCTAAACTGACAGGCTGGAAGGCATATACTGTCCCTTCCCAACCGCTTGTTCATTTAGATATAGACGGACGTGAAACAACGATTAAGTTGCCGGGCGATGAGCGGATCGGATATCGGTTTGCGCAATGGACGAAGTTCGAGGACCATCTGCTGCTGACCCAATTAATAAAGACCGAACGTTGTTATGATTATCAAATCATTTCCATCGACACAACAGGGGCTATTATCGATACCATTTATACTGCTCCACCCAATACACCCCTTAACTTTAAACTGGCTCCGAACGACAGTTTACTACTTTTAAAAACTTACAGTGACAATTGTGACGAGAGTGATCATTACCGGTATACGTTCTACAACAGATATTTAAAGACAGGACTGCCTGACACCATTACAGTAGGAAATGCACGCGGTATACTTCTGCCTGAGACGGTCTGGAGCCCCGACTCTAAAAAGGTAATCATTTCCCAATGGGCCGGGCGCAGGGCAGAAGCTTTTACGTATAACCTGGTGACAAAAGATACCACTTACATTGACAAGGGGAGTAATTTTATATGGTCGCCATCCGACAATGACCTGGTTGCTTATATAAAGGACTATTCGATCTATACGATGAATATGAAGACGGGAGAAAAAGAGTTGATCTATGAGGGTAAAAGAAAAAAGGGAGTTACCGGTTTCAGATGGAATCCCTCGG
>Ga0307515_10004522_pt1 | contig 28732 bp, 25 predicted proteins | sample 17_EM_MG_FD_194513 | JGI IMG/M metagenome (GOLD analysis project Ga0307515, IMG submission 194513) | Populus trichocarpa ectomycorrhiza microbial communities from riparian zone in the Pacific Northwest, United States - 17_EM | ecosystem: Host-associated > Plants > Roots > Unclassified | place... | reverse complement strand
AGGCGGTTCAGCGCAGGGAGAGCTCGCTCTGCTGGCTTGTCGTGGTGTTGAGCGCGCAGAGCCGGCCGCACTGGTCGAAGACGAGGCAGATGCCGCGATGGAAGCGCACCCGCGGCTCCGCGCCGGCTGGCCACTTCCAGCGGGCCTGGATCACGCCATTAAGCCAGCGCATCAGCTGCAGCTCGATGTGTTCGCCGACATCAGCGTGCCAAACGACCCATTCCTCGGCCGCGTGCACGATGTCCGCTTGCAGCAGTGGCATCGACCACGTGCCCAGCAACCCCTTCATCAGCAGCTTCTGCGTGTCTTTCTCGTCGGGGTAGACCTCTACCAGCCCCCTTCCGTGGACCAGCAGCCGCTTGGCGGTGCGGCCGGCGACGTTCGTGGGGGGCGGCAGTTCGTCGCGCGACTGCAGATGGCGCATGGGCAGCAGGTACGCCCACTCATGGATGCGGCCTTCGCCGCTGCCTTCCATCACCCAGCGCTCGAGGTGACTCTCGCCGTGGTCGATCGCGATGACCCGGCCAGGCAGGTCGGCCACCTGCCACACCACCTCGCGCAGTGATGGCGCCAGGATGTCCACCACCTGGACCCGATTGCCAACGGCGACGGCCCAACCGCTCGCATCGAAGCGGCTGCAAAAGGCGTCGAACGCGTGCAAGCCCAGATCGACCGCCCGGCCGCGCGCCAAGTCCAGCCGGCTGACGCGCCATGCGCCTTCACGACGGGTGAGCGCGAGTGCGCTGGCATTGTCGTCCGCGAGAACCAGGCGCTGTGCAGGAACCGCGAACTGCGCGAGCCGCCTGCCGCGTGCATCGACGCGCAACACGCCAGCCTCGCCGAGTGCCACGAGGAACTCGCCGTCGGCCAGCGGCAGCGCATCGACGATGGCGACCAAGCCGGCCGGCGGTACGGCAAGCTCGTGGGCCTCGCTGACCGAGCGCAGCAGTTCTTGCTTGGTACCGATGGAAACTGACGTCAGGGAGGGCAGGTCGGCCAACAAGGACGGGTCGGCCGCCAAGCCGGCGAGTTCGATCAGGGTCGAACGCTCGAGCGTCGGCCGTGGGCCAGCTTGGTCTGCAATGGCAGCGCCGACCACGAGTGCGGCCAGGCGGCGAGCAGCCGGATCGATCGGCGCGCGCAGGCGCTGCAACTCATGGACCAGCGCCCGCCGAGCGTCGGCCGATGTGTCGTCGTGGCGTAGCGTGTCGATGAAACCGACGCGGCTGGAGAGGGACTCGGGCCAGCCCTGCGCGCGCCAGACCAGCGAACGGGCGGCGATGGCGCCACCCGCCGCGTCGGCGATGTCCAGCCATGGTGTGGCGCGATGGCGCTCGTCGGCCAGCGGCCAGATGGCCTGGATGGCGTCGACATAGCGCCCGCGTGCAGCCAGCCAATCTGCCCATTCGATGCGCAGCTGCGCTGCTTGCGCGCCCCAGCGTGTCTCCAGCAAACCGATAGCCGCGGCGAAGCATTCGTCGCGGCGTGCAATCAGCAGCGCCTTGCGCCACTCTTTGGCCAGCACGTGCAGGCGAACGATATGCGCGGCCGGCATGTCCCAGGCGAGCGCCAGCTCGGCGGCCTTCTGGAGGAGCCCGTTCCGCTCAAGATAGTCGAGGGCCTCCTGGCGCGAGCGCAGCAGCTCCGCGAGCACGTAGACGGCTTCGTCGACCCGGCCGCTGCGGTCGAGCTGCTCGAAGGCGCGCCGGTACAGCTGGCGCAGGTGGGCTTCGAAGTTGTTTCCGAAGTCAATCGAGGTCGCGGGTCGGCCATCGCCGCGCAGGTTCAGGTCGTGGCGCGGCCCGAGCCGGCCGAAGGCTTGGCCGAGCGATTCGCCATCGACACTCAGCGGGATCGCGTGGCGCAGAGCCTCGTCAAGCCGGCCGTCGTCAAACATCTCCAGCACGCGTCGCATGTAGGCCGCGTGCTGCCTGCCGAGCAGCTTTCCGAGGCCGGTGGTAGCTGCCGCCCGCGCGAGCCAGTTGCGCCAACGCTGAGGCAAGACGCGCGAGCCCTTCAGGCGCTCGCGCAGCGCGGGTGCCTCACTCCCTGCGGCCCGCGTGTCCTGTACAGGGCTTGCCCGTTGGGCCACCGCCCCGCCGCCCGCCGGGGCAACACGCCGCAGCAGCCACACCAACAGGGGCATGACAAGGAAGCCAGCGAAGCCAGAACCGCCGCCGTTTGATAACAGAGCCCCAAGAACGGCGATCACGCCGATGGTCACGGCCAGGGTGCGCAGCACACCCGGCGCGAAACCGCCTTCCGACGACGTGCCTGGCGAGCCTCGCGTACCCTGCTTCGGCTCACGGGCCGACGCCGACCGCAGGGCATCCATCAGCTGCTGCGTCCCCGGTGACACGCCATCGGGTACATCGGGGCCGAGCACTTGATGGAGGGAACGTGGCGGCGGTATGACCAGTTCGCGCTCTGGCTCGGGCAGCCGCAGGTCCATCGGCGCGACGAGCGGCATGCCGACCTCGAGCCACTCTGCCGGGTCAGCCGCCTCGGCGTCCGCGAACTGCAGCGCCTGCAACTGCGCACCGAGGGCCAGCCAAGCGTTCGCGACGGGACGGCCGGCAAACTCGGTCGCGTGCACCGCGGCACTGCACAGCGTGCCGGCAATGCGTTGCAGCGGCCACGCGGCGAGCGCGTCGCAGTCGAGCTCGCGCGGCTGTGCCAGACACACCAGGTCGCCTTGGGCGAAGCGGTACAGCCTGGCGCCTGCCTGCCAGTTGTCGATGATCCGGTGGCGCCGGGTGGCCTCGTCGAACCAGTCGGTCGGCCACCACAGCGCATCGACGCTCCGGTGCCCAGGGAGCGTGGGCTGCCGAAGGGTGGACGAGCGAATCGCCAGCCCCTCGGTCACGTCGCTGGCTCCTCGGCGTCGCGGACCATCATCAAGACAGATCCACCCGGGTCGATCACGACCAATTCGCGTTCGTTGGTTAGCAGCGCGATGCGATGCGACACGGGGCAGATCGAGCACTGCATGATGGTGTGCACGCTTTGGTACAGCGTCGTCGTACCGTTCGGGCCCGCTAGCCGCACGACGCGCTTGTTGGCGGACAGCAGCACGAGGGCGGCGTTGTCGACGGCCTCTCGCGCCATCACGCCCACCACGCGCTCGCCGGGCTGGAGGTTGATTTCGTGCCTGACGGCGCCATTTGGCGCATCGATGTCGAGGCCGGCACGGGCGCAGGTCATGAGCCACCAGGCTTCTCCGCTCGAGGCCCGCCGCCGCACCGCGACGGCTGCAGTGCTGGCGCGGCCGCGGCCCTGCCAGGCCGAGAGCCACACCGGGGGGCGGGCTTCCTCCAGCACGCACAGCGGCTGGCCGTTTCGACCGGGGGCCACGCTGGTCGCAAACAGGTCGCGCAGGCACAGGCGTCCTTCGTGTGCGGTGGCATAGGCGAGATGCTCCGGCCCGAGCGGCATGAGCCCGAACACATTCAAGTCAATCTCGACGAAGGACGGCGACTTGCGGGCTTCTGAATCCCAGGCGACGAGCCGAGACTGACGATCGAGCACGCACACGCGAGTCTTGCTCGCAGTTTTAAGCATCGCCATCGGCATCCAGCGAGCGCTCACCGTGGGTTCGAAGCGATGCGATTGCACACGCGGGACGGCGCCTCCGAACCCGGCGCCCACCTGCCAGAAGTAGAGTAGAGACGAGTCTGTGCACAGCGCCGCGCCTTGCCCATCCCAGAGCATGGCGGCAACCGGCTGCCGCAGGGCCGACCATTCCTGCCGTCGGCGCTGCAGGCGCTTGCGTTGTAGCGTGGGCACTGTCAGGACCAGCATCGCGTGGCCGATCAGGGCTGGCACGCCCACGTGCTTGCCGCCGCGCGAGAACAGGGGCGGTCGGGAGAGCGCAATGCGGTGGCGCTCCTCGACATTGAAACTGCGCAGTGCCACCTCGGGTTCAATGCGCCCGCGCAGCAGGGCGGTCGCTACCGAATCGGTGGGCAAGGGCAAGCGGGTACGGCGAACGTTGCCACCCGCGGCGAACGTGGCTTCGAGCGTGCCGCGCTCAAGTGTTTCATGCACCGAAAGCCGGCGATCGGCAGGGCGCGGAGCCGAGGCATCGGTGGCGCCGACCCACCAGATTTCGGTCTCGCGAGCACGCTCTGGCGTTTCGCCGGCAGCCTCGAGCCCACCGCGCCATTGCTCGACGTGCGATGCGTGGCCGGGGTCGAGCCGGCGTGCTTGCAGCAGCTCCTTCAGGCGCTGTTCTTCGTCCGAGCCGCGCAAGCGGCCCGGCTCCTGAAGCACGCCCCAGCGCAGCTCGCCGCCAAGTTCCGTCGCGCGCCGTGCCAACAGAATCCACGCCGCAAGGTGCGCGAGTCGCGGTGCGCCGAGCTGCCGAGGGCCGCAGTCGAAGATTGCAATGACGCGCCGGTCGATCTTCGCCTGGCGATGGCTAGGCGCATAGAACAGATGTTCGGACGACGCCGCGCGGCGCAGGAACTCCTCGGGCATCTCCTCGGCCAGCAGCCATTCGCTTGTCACCAGCCGTTCGTAGCTGCCCCGGTTGCGAAGGTCGCCGAGGCCGTCGGGCTCGGGCATCGCGCGGCCGGAGGCGGCCGCGGAGTCGCCGATCAGGTCGGCCAGTCGGCGCACGAGGTCGCCGAGCACCACCGCCAGTTCGAGCTCGAACCAACCCAGCCAGGGGCGCCAGGGTTGCAGGGCGCGGGGGAGTTCGCCGATGGTGCTCATCGGCGCGTGGACTCGCCGCTCAACGACGTTTGCCATGTCGACGAGATCATCGCGAGCACCGTGTCACTGGCCATCCGTGCGGCGTCGAGCGGGAAGACGACAGCGGGCGAATTCCACAGCAACAACGGCTGGCGGCCGTGATGCCGTTGCAGGGCCCGGGACAGCAGATCAACCGGCACGTCGGGCTCGACGTGCGTGGGTAGCCACAGAGACGGTTCCCCTGCGGCCGGTGCCGCATAGCGCACTCCATCTGCCCACGGCAGGTTGTCGGGCGCGCCCATTACCACCAGCCAGTCAGGTGCCGCGCTTACCTCGAGCGTCTCGCGGCGATCAGAGGGCAGCTGTGAGAGCCGTGCGTGCAGTCGGCGGGCGCAGAGGCCGTGTGCGACGGCCGCGCGCGGCGCAGCCGCGGTGTCGACTGGCCGCCAACTCCAGGTCGCCACGGCCTGGGCGCTCATCAGTGGGTGGTATTGCCGGAGGCGCCCGCAACTTCCGCGACACGCAGCCGCGTGCGCAGCTGGTCGCGCAGCATGGCGAGTTCCTCGGTCAGCTGGTCAGGTGCAAAGTTGGCGTCGATCTCGCGCAACACCGCTTCGAGGCGCGGTGCGCCGAGCTGCGGCTGCACAGTCTCGTGGGGCAGCGGCGGTGCGAGGCATGCACGGGCCGATTCCGCCAGGCGTGTGATGCGCGAGCGCGGTTGCAGCGTGGCCTCTTCGACCGCATGCAGCAGGTGAGGGTGCTCGGCCTGACTGAACAGCTCGCGCAGGGCGTCGCGCGCCTGCTGCTGGGCCGCCTGGGTTGGAAGCACGTAGAGCATCGGCCACAAGTCGCCGGGGCGGGCCTCGAGGCGGCCGGCCAGGACAGCGGCCGCCGCGACCAGGCGCTGCGCCTTCACGATGCGACGGTCTGACAGACGGATGCCAGCCGCGCGCAACTGGCGGATGGCGTCCGCAATCGCGGTGCGGGCGCCGTCCATGCGCACATCGCGGAGGTGGCGGCTCAACAGGTCGAGGTGCGACAGGCCGTTCTCGTCGTGCACCTGTGCGAAGTCGGAGAACCAGCCACCTTGCAGCAAGGCTTCCAGCTGTGCATCAGGCACGGGCTCGACGAAAGCATGCACGAGGAAGCGGTCGGCGAACGCGGCAAGTGCCGGGTCGTCGGGCAGCGAGTTCGCCGCGCCGACGCAGATGCGCAACGGGCAGTCCAGCTGGGTGTGCCCGCGCCGAAAGCGGCGCTCGTTGAGCACGCCGAGCAGGGTGTTGAGGATGGCCGTTGAGCCGAGGAAAAGCTCGTCGAGGAAGGCGATCTCCGCCTCGGGCAACATTCCGGTCACGTCGGTCTCGACGCTTCCTTCGCGCAGCTTGCGCAGGTCGACGGGGCCAAAGAGTTCAGACGGTTCGGTGAATCGCCCGAGGAGGTACTCGAAGTAGCGTCCTCCCAGCGCCTGCGCGACGCGACGTACCACGGCGCTCTTGCCGGTGCCCGGAGGGCCGACCACCAGCAGGTGCTCCTGGGCCACAGACGCCAGCACAATCAGCTCCGCCAGTGGCTCACGCCCGACCAAGCCAACAGTGGCCGTGCGGATGGCATACCGCAACTGCTGCCCGGCGTCTTGCAGGATCTTCATCGCGTTGGACCCTCCCGGTCCTCTTGGATTCCCTCGGCAGCGATTATGACGTCCGGCCCGGTCACTGCCATCGGCTAGGCTTGCGTCCGCGACATCATTCATTCAGGGAAGCACCGACATGACGATCTCCGATAAGAGCACCATATTCCATGGCAAGAAGATTGCCGATTACGTCGCCGGAGAACGCGCCTCCGCGTCTCCGACAACGGCGTACAGGCTTGCGCTCGAGTACGACGCCGAGCAGTCCATGAGCGGCTTGCTGCTCGACTTCCTTGCAAGCACAGACAAGGCCAAGCTCGAAACCCTAGTGATCGGAGCCTGGAACGAGCCGCACGATGAAGGCCCCCGCGAGGTGCTCGACGAACTCATTCGCATGGCACCGCAGCTGCCCTCGCTGAAGGCGCTCTTCGTCGGCGACATCACCTATGAGGAGTGCGAGATTTCTTGGATTATTCAAAGCGAATACGCAAGCCTCCTGAGCGCCTACCCTCAGCTGGAGGAACTGCGCATCCGCGGCTCTACCGGCCTCGAGCTGCCCGCGTTCACACACAACAAGTTGCGTAGTTTCGCGATCGAATGCGGCGGGTTGCCGCAGAGTGTGCTGAGTGCGCTGGCGCGTTCAAGCATGCCGGCGCTCGAACACCTCGAGCTGTGGATTGGTACTGACGGCTATGGCTTCGACGGCACCTTGGCTACCGTTCGCGAAACGGTGAGCGCCTTGCGCACACCCGGCTTGCGCTACCTCGGTCTGCGTGATGCCGAGATTGCCGACGACATTGCCGTATGGCTCTCAAGTGAGCCCTGGGTCGCCTCATTGCACACCCTCGATCTGTCTCTGGGCACGCTGAGCGACGTTGGGGCCAACGCGTTGCTGGCGTCGCCGCACGTGCGTGGGCTGAACAAGCTGGACCTGTCGCACCACTACATCTCCGAGCCCCTGCAGGCCAAGCTTCGTGCAGCGATTCCGGGCGTCGTGCTGGACGACCATCAGAAAGGCGGCGAGGACGACCGCTACGTCGCTGTCGGCGAATAGTCGGCTGGCCGTGGACGCACTAGCCGCTGCGACGCCGCAACTTCCGTGGGTCGTGCTCGGCACGCCCGGCAGCAAGCGCAGCCGCGGACTCCAGGCAGCGCGTGCGGCGCTCGGGCTGGCGCCGGCGCGCATCGTCGAGTGGCAAGACTGGCTCCTTGCACCCGACATGTTGACGGCAGCGCTTCAAGAACCCTGTCACTTCAAGATCGAGCCGCCGGGCGATGACCCGCGGGTGCACTTGCACCTCTTGCATGCCGGCTGCGACATGCTGGGTCGGGCGCGATGTGATGCACCGGAGCACGGTGAGTTGCTGGGGGCCGACGCGTGGTTTGAAGGTTTCCGAGCAGCAATGCAGCGGGTCGACGACACGCTGTCGCTCTGCCCGCAGGCAAGGCCTGTGAACCGACCTGGCGACATCGTCGCGATGACCGATAAGCTGATGTGCCAGCAGCGGCTTCAAGCGCACGGCGTGCCCACCCCGCGTCTGCTCGGGCGGGTGGATGGCCATGAGTCGCTGCGGGCTCTGCTCGATGCGCACGACCTCGATCGCATCTTCCTCAAAGCGCGCTACGGGTCGTCGGCAGCGGGTGTTCTCGCCTACCGGCGCAACAGCCGCGGTGGTGAGCAGATCACCTCCTCAGCATCGCTAGTGTCTGACGGCGCATGCGAGCGCGTCTTCAACGTCAAGCGAATGCGCCGCTATGACCGGGGCGACGAAGTACGGCGGGTGGTGGACGCGATCGCAAAGCAAGGCGCCTACGCCGAAACCTGGCTTGCCAAGCCGCGCCTCGGCGTCAACCATTTCGACCTGCGCGTGCTGGCGCTCGATGGCCGTGCGGCACATCAGGTCGCGCGCATCGGTGCGAGCATCATGACCAACCTTCACCTCGACAACAAGCGTGCAGATCCCGCCTTGCTGCTCGACTCGCTGCAACTCGAACGGGTCACCGCGGCTGTCGAGCGCGCGGCCGGCGTGTTCGCGGCAAGCCGCCTGATCGGCTTCGATCTCGTCGTCAACGGGTCTTCGGTCCATGTGCTCGAGGCCAATGCCTTCGGCGACCTGCTGCCCGGTCTCCTGTGCCAAGGCCACGACACGCACGCGGCACTGGCAGCGGCCTCAGCTCGGGGGCCGGCGGCATGAAGGCCGAGTCTGCAATCGACATGAACCAGGTTGTCGGCACACACGACATAGTCTTCATTACGCTGGACACGCTGCGGTACGACGTGGCCCAGTCGCTGTTCGAGAGTGGCGAGTTGCCGGTGCTGTCTGAACATCTCGGCTCCGAAGGCTGGGCGCGTCGCCATACGCCTGGCAGCTTCACGTATGCGGCGCATCATGCTTTCTTCGCCGGGTTTCTGCCGACGCCTGCCTCGCCCGGCCGCCATCCTCGGCTGTTCGCGACGGCCTTCCGTGGCAGCGAGACCACGGCGGCGACGACCTGTGTATTCGAGGAGGCCGACATTGTGGCCGGCCTACGCGGCCGTGGCTACCACACGCTGTGCGTGGGTGGTGTCGGGTTCTTCAATCAGCAAACGGCGCTCGGCCGCGTGCTACCGGGTCTTTTCGAGGAAAGCCACTGGAACCCGGCCCTGGGTGTAGGCAACCGGCATTCAACCGAGAGGCAGGTCGCGCTGGCTCTGGAGCGCATGCAGGAGCAGACGCAGCGCGTCTTCCTTTTCATTAACGTGTCGGCGCTCCATGCCCCCAACCATGCCCACCGGCCAGGGGCCTCCGACGACACCATTGAAAGCCAGGCCGCAGCGATGCGCTACGTGGATGGCGCGCTTGCGCCGCTCTTCCAAGGCTGCGCGAAACGCGGCCCGACTTTCGTGATCGTCTGCTCAGACCATGGCACCGCCTATGGCGACGACGGCTGGCACGGGCACAGACTCGCACACGAATGCGTATTGACCGTGCCCTACAGCCATTTCTTCATCGAGGCCCGATGAGCGCCACGCCACCCACGCTCGAACAGCTCATGCGGCAGGGGCCCTACCAAGCCTACTCGTATTCGTACCCGCACAAGAGCGCCTACCGTGTCTTGCCGCAACCGCGCGCCCTCGACGAAGCCTGGGCACAGCACGACCGCTCCGCGTTGTTCGCTTACGTCCACCTGCCGTTCTGCACGATGCGCTGTGGCTTCTGCAACCTGTTCGCCATGGCGCAACCCGACGATACGCTAGTCGACCGCTATGTCGATGCGGTGCTGAGGCAGATGAGGGCGATGGACCGTGCGCTCGGCTCGCGGCGTTTTGCGAGGTTGGCGCTCGGCGGCGGCACGCCGAGTTACCTGACGGCGCGACAGCTCGGGCACCTGTACGACGGCGCGGCCAACATCCTCGGCATCGACCTCGCGGCCACTCCGTCGGGCATCGAGGTGTCGCCGGAGACGGTGACAGCAGACCGCCTTGCCGTCTGCCGCGCGGCGGGCGTTTCACGCGTCAGCATGGGTGTGCAGAGTTTTTCTGCTTTGGAAGTGCGCTCGCTGGCCAGGCCACAGCAGAACGAGGTCGTGAACGAGGCAGTCACAAGGATCCGGCACGCTGGCTTTCCGGTGCTGAACCTGGACCTCATCTACGGCATTGCCGGCCAGACGGTGGAGAGCTGGCTGCACTCGGTCGACAGCGCGCTTGCCTTTGCACCGGAGGAGCTGTACCTCTATCCGCTCTACGTGCGCGCGCAGACTGGCCTTGGCAAGATTGCGATCCGCCGCGAGGAGCGCGCCACCATCGGACCCGATGCGCGCCCGCACCTGTATGAAGCTGCAAGAGAGAGGCTGCTGGCTCGCGGCTACATCCAGGTGTCGATGCGCATGTTTCGCGCGCCGCACGCGCCGGCAGAAGAGGGGCCGGCTTACTGCTGCCAGACAGACGGCATGGTCGGCTTCGGCGCGGGAGCGCGCTCGTACACAGCCTCGCTGCACTACTCGAGCCGTTACGCCGTCGACCGCGTGGCCACGCGAGGAATCATCGAAGATTTCAGTGCCCACACCGAAGCCCATTTTCTGCATGTCGACTATGGTTTCGAACTCGACGCCGACGAGCAGCGACGCCGCTTCGTCATCCAGTCGCTGTTGACGCAACCCGGCCTCGACCGAGCTGCGTACCGCCGGCGCTTCCACGCCGACAGCCTGATGGACATGCCACAACTTCGCGAACTCGTGTCGCTCAGCCTGGCGCGCGAAGACGAGCATCGACTGACCCTCACCGCGCTCGGCGTGGCCCACAGCGACACCATCGGGCCGTGGCTGGGGTCTGCACGAGTAAAAGAGCTGGCAGCGAAGGCAGTGGCGTGCTGACCTTGCTCTACCGCGGCACGCTCGCCAGCTGCAACTACAGCTGCACGTACTGCCCGTTCGCTAAGCGCCGCGACTCGCGTGCCACGCTCGCACGCGATGCGGCCGAGTTGGTTCGCTTCGTCGATTGGGCTGCGCGGCAGGCACAAGAGCTGCGCGTCCTGTTCACGCCCTGGGGCGAAGCGCTGGTGCGGCGTCATTATCGTGAGGCGATGCTCAAGCTCGCGGGAATGCCTCACGTGAGCCAGGTCGCGGCGCAGACAAACCTGGCAGCTCCGCTCGGCTGGCTGGCCGATGCGCCGGCGGGCAAGCTGGCGCTCTGGTGCACCTATCACCCAAGCCAGACGTCTTTGCAGCGTTTCGTCGAACGCTGCGAGCGCCTGTCTGCGCTCGGCGTGCGCTACTCGGTAGGAATGGTCGCCATGCGGGAGCATTTCGACGACATCGAAGCCTTGCGGGCCACACTGCCTGCATCCACACACCTTTGGCTCAACGCCTACGACCAGCGCGGCTCTGGCTACTACACGCAAGCCGACCTGAGCTGGCTCGATGCCCTTGATCCGTGGTTCCGCCATGGTATCGAGGGCACTGCGTCGCGCGGCAAAAGGTGCAGAACGGGCGAAGACGTTTTTTCGGTCGACGGTGCCGGTGAGGTTCAACGCTGCCACTTCATTCCGAAGCGCCTGGGCAACCTGTATGTCGACGGCATAGATGCGATGGCGGCTTCGCGGCCCTGCAGCCGGTTCAAGTGCGACTGCTTCATCGGATACGCACACCGGGAGGATCTGCCGCTGCATGAGCAGTTCGGTGAAGGATTGCTGGCGCGGATACCGCTACCGGGGCACTCAGGCCTCGGGAAACCTATGACCGTCCCCGAACCTGCCAGCTCTTAAATGGGTGCCGAAACTCCCCGGTCGATCGGCCGTTTTTGGCTTTCGCAGTCTGCCGAGGCCCTATAGATATCTGCGCTGCCGACTTTGGAGGTCGCGAACTCGACCTTCGCCTTCAGACTGACTGCAGACGATCAACCTTGATCGTCGGATGTCGGCTCTCGCCTGGAAGCTGACCTCTTGCTCTCGCCTCGTTCGCCCGAAACTGCGGCCTAAGTAAGCAGGTCCGTCACTACACTCGTGCTCGCATCCGAACGTTGAAAGGCGACTGTGACGGCGCGCTCTGTTGAGATGTACAAGTTCGCATCCCGCTTGAGGTGATCCAGAAGCTTTCAGACGAAGATCGCTTCTCGTACTACCTACTGGGGCACATGTTTAACGAGCTCATGAGCCTACAAAAGATCGTGGGCTTCGCACTTCCGAAGCATGAAGATCAACGACGGCCAGCAAGGGTTCGTCCCGAGCACGCTCAGGCGATGCTCATGTTCCGGTTGGCCTCGGGAAAGATTTGGGAAACCGTGCTGGCGATTAACGGCAAGACTCTTGCGACTACGCTGCGTACCTTGATCCTGCCAAAGATGGTCGATGGGCAGATACGCCTGAAAGCAGTCAACATCGCGATCGCCAATGCGAAGTGGCTGTCTCCTCCACGAAATGGCATGGGCTTCCACTTCCCTTCGTTTGAAGGGTGGAAGGCTTACATCGTTCCCGATGACACGTGGGTCGATGATGTTGTCGTCATGGGCCACCAATCCGGCAATACGTTTTACGATGCGGCTGACACGGTTGCGCAGGCTTGGATGTTCAGTCAGTACGGCCCGGACAACGTCAAAGACGCAGTCGATCCGTTGATAAACGAAATGATCGAGTTGATGGGCTTGATCAACACGTTCGCGTCGAGAGGCAAGAATCCATCCGACTGTGGCGCGGCGATCGCCGCACCCACACTGGTTGTAACGTGCAACGTCACATCCGGAAGCTCGAACGGCTTGTGCATCGCCTCCGCGACTTTCGCCACCACTCTGCAGCCTGTTCCGAGTTCTGCAGATGTTCGATCAGGGCTGTGAACGTCACCCGCGAGCCTTGGGACAACGTCCGTTGCGCGATGGGTCTCCCGCAGGCGGCCGCCGAATTCCTTCAGTACGGCGTCACCTCTGGCGTGCCCGTACTTGTCGTTGATCTGCTTGAAATGGTCCACGTCCAAGAACATCAGCGGTAAGTGCTGCATGGACCTTGCATGGAACGCTACAGCTTCCCCCGTCACGTTACGCACAATGGCATCCTCAACTATGAGGATGTTTTGCCAAAGCATCGAACACTACGCTAGGCGCTAACCGACAAACAGTGGGGGTTTCATGGCGACGAGTGTATGGACTGACAAGAACGTGGCTTGCATCGCAACCTACAACATTCTTGAGGGCGACCAGCTCTTGAACCAGTTCGATCGCGTCTTCCTCAGCTTCGCAAAGGCAGCTGACGTTCCTCTGAGCAAGCTGCCGTACTACCCCAAGTTCGGCGGGGCGGCGAGCGATATCGAAGGCAGGTCCACACAGATGGCCCGACAGTACTTCAAGTTTCTTATCACGCTCTATACCGATCGGAAGGAGCGTAGCGCAGACACGATCGAGCTGATGCTCGACACGCTGACCAGCCTGTTCGCCTCCAAGACGGCGACGATATCGGCCCTGGCAGCCGCAGCAGACGGTTTCCTGAAGTTCAAAGGTGAAGCAGGAGGCCCAAAGTGACCCGCTCGGCAGTTCTGCTCGCGCCCTGTACCTGGTTGTTTTGCCTTTGCACCGATGGTTGGGCGCAAGTCGCGACAGCCGCCTCAGGGGCAAGCGCACCAACGGCCCCTGTGGCAATAACGGAAAAACCTTACAGCCTCGATTTCAAGCCAGTGCTGCTTGACACTGGGTCCTCCGCCGGAACGTCACTTGGACTCGATTACGACTTCACTGGCAAGTATGAGTTCTGGAGCTCGAGTACGGGAGGTGGCCGCCCTACGATTTCGTTGGACGAGCTAGACAAGACCTTCCACAAGGGCCAGCTTGATTTGCGTGCCAGGGGCACGCTCGCTGCATCAGCGGAGAAGAATCCAAACAAGCTGCTGGACTTCGGCGCAGCTCTCGTATTGAAGCTGAACGCTCAAAACCATTTTGCTAGGTTGGGGGGCACCTTGGCCTTCGAAACCGATCAGGGTTTCGATCACAAGCAGACGATGTTCGGATTGACCACTACGGTGTCGAAGGTCCGATGGTTCATACCGGGCGATGCCGGGTCTTTGATCGCGAACTTTGGGACCGTCGATCCAAGCAAGAACAAGGAGCGGCAAGCACTTCTTGGAAACTTGAACTCCTTCAGGCGTTGGGATGTGGAGGTCAGCTACTCCATACCTATCAGGAATCCGAAGGTGCGCAGTGTCGACTTCGACTATCGGCACTATCAGGAGGTAAGTGCGCCATCACAGATCAGGTCTGCAGGCCTAGACCGGAATCGACTCGGGCTTGTGAGAGTCAATCTCGATCAGGATTTCTTCCTGCAATATTCGAGGGGCTCGCTCCCGTTCGATCAGAAGAGTGAGCGGACGATCAAGCTCGGATGGTCGATGAAATTTGAATGATGGCGTCCGGTTGCAGCGGGCCCTTTGGGCACTGTTTGGGCATCGCCAAAGAGTAAGGCCGAAATTGCCGGACCATGGGAAGGGCGATCAACTCAGGGCATTGCTGCGCTCCTACGTAGAGGGCGACGATCACCACTTCGCCATGCAGATGGCCGCCCCGCCCATGAAGCCATGCAGGGCCACGGCAAGCTCGCTGAAGAGCGGCGCGAGTTGATCGCAAGCTGCGCAGCCACGCCTGCAGCCGCGGAGCAAGCGTCGGCGCTACTTCGTCGAGCAGATCGAGGCAAGACTGTCCAGTGTCTCAGCGACTCTTAGCCGTCCTTCCGAACCCTCGACAACCAGTAGCCTGCTGGACGTCCGAGGAGAGCCCGCAGACCAGTAACCGCGTCACGTCTGCGTTAGACAGGTAGCCCGTGTGCGCCGCCAAGGGATCGACGGCGTCAGGTAGCGTCCAGTGAACTGGTTTTGCGTACCGAACACGAACGTCTACCACCTGAAACCCCAGTTCCTCCACGAGTTGACGGCGCGCCTCGGTACCGCGAATCGCGTCGAGTCGCGCAAGCCGCCCCTGTGTGCTGTCGTCGCACCCCTGCACGACCGTTGCCGACCCTTCTTTGCTTCGGTTCATGCAGCGAAGCACATACAGGTGCTCAAAGTACGGGACGAGTTCATAGCTGAGGGCGTCATTGATCTCAGAAACTGCAATGAAGCGCAGCGCAGGATGCTTGATCTGCGGCCGGCGTTCCATCTGCATGGATGCCGTTCCTGCGCCCAGCACTGGCAGCTGATTCGAGAGCAGGAACACCTCCAAGACTTCGTTCTGCAGCGTGCCGACCTTGGCCCTGAGAGCAGCGTGCAGGTCTTCCTTCATCCCGAGCCCACGCAGCGTGTCGAATACGACCTTGCTTCCGAGGCTTTCGCTGACGATCGTCAACGTTGCTTTGCCCCCACCGGGCTTTTCTTGGCAGAGCGCTTGAGGTTCACGCACATTGGTGGGACGGTCGTCGTTCACGGTGCGGTCTGCCTGATTGAAGATCTCCGTAGCGCCTGATGCTTCATTGATGACAGCGCATATCGCTGCAGCGACACCCTCTCGCATGAGTTCGCCTACAGGCCCGAGATAGAGCGAGGCCTCCGACAAGCCATAGGAAACCATCTCCGCCTTGATCTGCGCCGTCTTTGGAGCGCGCAACCCATGCAAGTCCTCGTAGCCGCGAACAGCTCGGCCACCGGTAAGAGAGCCCCCAGGCTCGTGACCTGTTCGGATGCCATCGTCGTAACCCACCAGCGGGTACTGATACGCGTCGTAGATGAGGTCGTCCCAAAGGAATCGATACAGGTTGATGACCCCACTATCCTTCAGATCGATCTCGATCCGGTCGAGACAGCCGACCCAGGTGCTGTGCACACGGGCATTTGGGTCGTCCGTCGAGAACCAGCGCTCGCCTCCATGGATCTGCAGCCCGCCAATCGCGTAGGTCGAGCGCCCTCCATGAGGGTCGGTTGACTTGCAGAGCCGTGTGACTCGATTCACCGCCGTGTATTCGCCCGCTGGAACGATGCCAGTGACGGCCTGCTGGATGGCGTCAGCTTCTCGCAGCACCCACTGGTCTGCGCGGTCTCGCTGGGTCCACCCGATTCCATGAACAAAGAGGACGTTGGCCACGACGCGGTCGCCGACCTTCGAGGTATTCGCGATGCCGCTGACGCGCGCGCTGGAATCTGGATAAGGACTAAGGGCCCTGACGTTTTCGATAGATGAGGCTTGGGCGGCGCATCCATGCTGAAGTGCGACAAGCGCGGCGATCATCGCCGCGCAGGCTAAGCGCCTCACTAACGCGCTCCGACTTGCTGTGAACTTGCGCTGGAACCCTTCACCTGCAGACCCGTCGCCTTGGTCCACATCTTCAGCGTATTGCCATAGGCTTCTGCGATCACAGGTATGGCGCTGTCAATCGTTGCCAACAGGTTGGCGAGCTGCGGCAACAGCTCGGAGATTTCTCGACTGGTGGTGATGTCATTTCTGACGGCTCCGCGAAACGCCTGCACATATTCTCCGATGACTCGTCCGTCTGCGCCCGACAGGTCCATGATAAGAATCCCAGCTCGACGGTCGTCCAGCAGACTTGGGTTCTCCAAGTACTTGGCACTTGGCTCCTTAGAGGCAACCAGGAAGGGGCCTTTTCGCGCCAGCGCATTTCGCAACTCCGGTCGACCACCAACGATGGCGCGAAACGCCCCCAAATATTCTTGCGACAGCGAGCGGTCGTAGCTATCCCAGGTCACTCGGCCTTGCTTGACCGGATCACCCCGACCAGGGATGAGATATTGATTCGCCATTGCGAGCGTTTGGTCGGACACCGAGGAGCCAGTCTGCAGCGGAATCCCAGTCTGAACAGAGGCGAGCAGAGCCGTCAGACCGGCCTTCGCAGCAGCGGATGAAGCATCTGCGGTTCCGTCACCGATCTCGCCGACTAGCACGTATGTGTAGAGCTGAGTGGTAGCCCCTCGCCATACCGCGGACGGCTTTCCCTGGACGGCCCGCCACACCTCAACTTTGGGGCCAGGGCCATCCGGGCTACCAACGGCGCACGCGGTCAGAATCGCGGCACAACCGAGCATAGAGATCCAACGGGTACATGAACGCTTCATGAGGAAATCTCGATCAAGGTTTAGAAAGTGGAGTGCCTTTGTCGGATGGCGGATTTAATGGAGGATTTTTCGCGTCCATCCGTCGCGCTAGAAGGTGGGCCAGCACCGCGCCCGCGAATCCCGAGAGCCCGATGAAGTGCGGGAAGTCACGCCAGGGCATGTTCTCGAAAACTGAAAGCACCACGCACGCAAGGCCGCCGCCAGCTAGAGCGCCTGCCACCGTGACAGCAAGACTTTTCATGCCCACGATTTGTCCCCCCGGCCAATCACGGCCCCACTTGCAGTTTCGAATCCACCAGCGCGTTTCAGCGCAAGCACGGGTATATCAGTTTGTCGTTGCACGCGAGTCATTCAAGTTAGGGAGGCGTGTTCCTCTGAAAGTGAATACTGAGAGCCCTCAAACCACGCTGTTATTACGTCGCGCATGCATCGCGAGAACGAGCAAGTCGCACAGACATTGAGCCACTAGTGGGCATGCAGCAAGCGCTGGGCTACGCAGATCTGCTGAATGTGCCTTGCGCGTTCAGCTCCAACGGCGACGCGTTTGCGAGCCACAACAAGGCCGCGGTGGCCGGCGATGACACCGAAACCGAAATGGCCCTGGCAACATGAAGGCGGAGAGGCTCAAGGCCCGACGCCCAGCGGACAGTCTTCGCCCCCCCAGTAAGCCCAACAGACACCGGATTGCCGGTAACCGTCCCTTGCGCGGCGCCTCATGCACTTATCCGTCGCCGGAGCATTGCGGTGGCTCTGGATCTCGGCGTGCCTTCAGCGAAAGGCGCGGCGCGCAATCCGCTAGGCATTGGTTAGCATAAAGTGGTGAGTGACTGCTACCTGCCAGACAGGGTTCGTTAAGTTGGCAGAGCCTTCGACGCTATCGCTGCACAGCCGTCACCTGCGGTCGAACGACGACAACAGAACTGCTTCGAGCATTTCATCGAGTGAAGTTCGCTTGTCTAGGCATGAGCCGCTCGTAAATGGCGCGCAGAGTCGAGGCCGTCGTCTCGGAGAAACTAACACTGCCCACTCCCGAGTGGTCATCACTATCGCCCTGTGCAAGTGAAGCGACGGCACGTCTGAGGCGACTTCATTCGAACACTTTCCAAAACCGCGGAAAGTGCGAAAATCGTGTCAGCGAGGCCGAGCTGTCCCTGGTTCGAATCCAGAGATTCGCGGAGGCCGCTTGCCAGTTTGGTGTTCCCGGTGACGTACCCGCTGCGAAAAGACGAACTGAAAAAAGTAAGGGTCGGTGTTGCACCCAGGGGATCTTGAGATTCCGCCCTTGCTGATGCGATGAGATCGACGGCAGGGAGTACTCAATGGTCGGTCGCTGACTCAGCGAGACGACGACTTGAAAATGCTTGGGTACTGGTGTTGATACCAATCCACGATCTGCTCGTGGCTCAGGTTTAGGAATTCCCGTAGACGGGGCACCCACAAGAACCCTAGGACTGAGGTCGCCATGAGGAGGCCGAAGCCCCCATAGACTGCGTTGACGCTCCAGTGGTAGAGCGCCATTCCGGCGATGGCTGGCCCAATGGCGCCAGCCACCTGTGTGGTCATGGACGACGCGGCAGCAAAGCGGATGCGGAACGCCTTTGGAATGGCCAGCGCTCGGTGGGTAGCGCCAACAAGGCTCATCGATGAGTTGCAGAATCCGCTGACAGCCAAGGCGACGACCATCAGAAAAGGGTTTGCTGTGAAGCCGACGCCCGCAAGTGCGACACCCTCAAGAAGGCCGATGCCAAGGCGAACGCGGTAGCGCCCGAATCGATCAACCAGGAACTGCGAACCGAAGAGACTGCCGAACAAAACCCCGAGATACAGCGCCCCCATGCTGATCCCAAGCCAATTGCCGGACATGCCGAGCGAATGCACCTTGATCGGAATCAACATCCCGACGGCCGGGCCTTGAAAAATCCAGACGACAAAATTGACGAACGTCCAACCGCGCTCCATTGGCATATGCCACTTGGCGATCAACCCGCCACGAAGTTCGTTCCACCAGTGGATCAGGCCGTCACGTCGCTGTTCGGCGCTCTGCGCCTTTGGAAGGCGGGCGGCTGAGATGGCGGCGACGACGCTGAGCAACGCACAAGCGAAGAGAGAACCGGGCACGCCGATTGTGCTCAGGCCAAGGCCCGCCAGTAGTGGGCCGAGCATCCCGCTGACGGATTGGAAAGTTTTGCGTAGCCGGATCGCTTCAGGGAGCATGTTGGGCGGCACCAACTCTGCGAGGATAGATGAGCGGGCTGGGTCGACGAAAGCTATCGCAACAACCTGAACACATCCCAAGGCGACGACTACTCCAAGATGGAAACTTCCTTGTTCAGAGAGCAGCGCGAGCGCAAGGCTTATCGCGCTCAACACCCAAGTGCCTCGCGTAATTTGCGTAGCCTTGCAATAGCGATCACCAAGTGGAGAGACGATCGGCATTGCGATGAATGTCGCAATTGCGATTGCGACGCTGAACAGGGCAATGGCATCGACGCCACCGCTGGTCGTAATCCACCACGGCAAGATGGTGGCGCCGGCTAGCTCCGTCAGCATCAGCAAGGCATCGGTGAAAAGCAGGTTCGCGATCATCGGGGCCGCATCGCCGAAATCGCGAAGTCGTTTCGGGAGGAAAAGTGTCATTGTTTTCATTGGAAGAATTCGGCGCGTCGGCTAGCAGCCCGAACGCTATGGGTGGACTTAGCTGGCACTCAACAGCGCTCGTATTTCTTCACTGAGTCGCGAATGTCCGCAGCAATGCGAACTGACCATCAGCGGCGATCACATTTCAAGAAACGGGATTACCCATAAGAAGGCAGAGCTCGCAGAAAAGATTTCAGCGTCCGTGGTGCCAGAAACCGACATGCGCCCTGAGTTCCAAACGCGTCTTCTTGCGCTTCTTGCTCTGCGTGTCTCTTGAGATTGAGCAGTTGCCCGATTTTTACCTGAGTGGCCTGACCCGATGCCCAATGCGTTCTCGCACGTAGTTCTGTCGTTTCTTAGTTTCGATGGCCGAGCAGCTTTTGTGAATGTGCAAGATCGCCGGTGTCGCTCCGCGGCGCCTTGCCGGGAATCACATCGCGGATGTATCGCTGCGCGATGACTTCAAATGTGCGTGCAGTTGGGCCCGGCTCGGCGCCCTCAATTCGCGCCCAGCCGACCAGGGCTTGCAGGTGATCAGCACGCGGGAGTGCGACCCTTGACCGGCACCCCCACACGCAATTCGAACTGGGGGACAGCAAGGGGGAACACGAATGTTTCCTCAGCGTGGAAACCAGGCAACGGCACGCGTTTCAGCGAATCATGCTGAAGACTCCCTCCGCGCTATTCCAGGCAGCATCAAAGCCACTGGATTCGCGCCGAAGAACCTTCACTGAGGTGCCGTTCAAGCGCGACCTGGGCTCGAACCAGAGCCTACCGGATCAACGTTCCACGAACGCTTGACCCATTGCGCTGTCATCTCGTCGGCCTACGATCTTTGACTACAGGTCTGACTCTTGCCTCGTGCTTCAGGCCATCAAGGTATTCAGCCCACGACTGCATCATCTTGCGACGCTCGACCAAATGTTCGGCTCGGTTATAGGCCGCCTTCACTGCGTCGCGTTCCGCATGCGCGAGCTGACGTTCGATGACATCCGACGACCAGCCACGTTCGTGCAGCATTGTTGATGCCATGCCCCTGAATCCATGCGCAGTGAGCGTTGCTCGGCTATATCCCAGTCGACGAAGAGCCGCATTGATTGTGTTCTCGCTCATGGGCTGTCCGTTGGTTCTGACTCCAGGAAAGACCCAGCGCCCGGTCCCGGTGAGAGCTTTGAGTTCTTCGAGTATCGCGATCGCCTGCTGCGACAGCGGCACGATGTGTAGCGCGCGGGCTTTCATCTTCTCCTTCGGAATGCGCCACTCAGCTGCTTCCAGGTTGATCTCGTTCCATTCGGCCCGTCGCAATTCGCCTGGACGCACAAACACGAGTGGGGCGAGTCGCATGGCGCAGCGCGTGATGAATCCAGCCTCGCATTCGTCGATGTCTCGGAGCAGTTGCCCAACCTTGCGGGGCTCAGTGATGGTGGGATAGTGCTCTGGTTTCCACGGAGCTAGCGCGCCGCGTAGATCACGGCTGGGATCGATATCGGCCCGTCCAGTCGCGACGGCGTAGCGGAACACCTGTCCACAGTTTTGCTGCACCCGATGCGTGGTTTCGAGGGCGCCTCGTTCTTCAACGCGCCGAAGAACAGCCAACACGTCTTTGGGTGCGATGGAGCGAATGGTGGTTGCACCAAGCCAGGGAAATACATCGCGCTCCAAGCGGCGAATGATCTTCTCCGAGTGGCTGGCTGCCCAGTTCGGCGAATGCTTCTCGAACCACTCGCGAGCCACTTGCTCGAAGGAGTCAACAGGCGGATGTCTGGCTTTGGCAAGCCGGTGTGCGGCGCGTGTGCGCGTCACTTCAGCGCGGACTTCCTTTCGTTCAAGTGCGGGGTCGATCCCTTCTCGGACCTTTCGTCGCGCTTCATCCGCTTGCCGTCTTGCGAACGCAAGGCTCGTGACCGGGTAGGTGCCGAAGCTCAGCGTATTGCGGCGGCCATTGAGGCTGTAGTCGAAACGCCAGCCGTGCGAACCACCGTTGACGAAGAGTCGCAAGTACAGGCCCGCGCCGTCGTTGATGCGTTGCCGCGCGTCGCCTTGCTTGATGGCCTTGATCGACGCGTCAGATGAGATGAGGTGCTTGGGCATACAGGAACTCCTTGAAGCAGTTCCTGCATATTTTCGAGTTCCTGTATTAGTTCCTGCAATGCGATCTCCGATCTCCTGGAACATCGTGAGACGACACGGGCAAGAAAAAAGCCCTAGAGCGTTGATTTCTCTAGGGCTTTCAATTTTCCGGAGACTCTATCGGATGCCTCGGGATGATCGGTTGGTGGAGAGGAGGAGGATCGAACTCCCGACCTTCGCATTGCGAACGCGACGCTCTCCCAGCTGAGCTACCCCCCCAACGGAAAATAGTCTAGCAAATACTGGCCGGCGGAACACCCTCTGGTTTGCGAGATCGTGTCGGGTTAGAAAGCAGCTCTCGCGGCGACGCTTTCTGTGGAAACACCATGACCCAGCTCGACCCGGACTGGTTGGACGTGCAGTACAACAACCGCGCCCGCATCCCGGAGCACCCGCAGATCTTCGAGCGCTGGGCTCGGGCTTCGGCGCACGCGCGTGAGGGCATGGATTGCCATCTGGACGTTCGGTATGGCGGGGGTGAGAACGAGACGCTCGACGTCTTCCCTTCGTCGCTGGCGAATGCCCCGGTGCTGGTGTTCATTCACGGAGGTTGGTGGCGCAGCCTGGACAAGCGCGACCATTCTTTCCTCGCGCCAAGCCTGGTGGGCAAGGGCGCGATGGTGGTGATGCCGAACTACGCCTTGTGTCCCGGCACCGAGGCGCAACCGGTCAGCATCGAGACCATCACGCTGCAGATGGTGCGTGCCCTGGCCTGGGTGTACCGCAACGCCGCCCTGTATGGCGCGGACCCGCGGCGCATCGTGCTGGCGGGCCACTCTGCGGGCGGGCATCTTGCCGCCATGCTGTTGAGTTGCGACTGGAAGGCCGTGGCCGACGATCTGCCGGCGCAGCTCGTGTCGCGCGCGCTCGGCATCTCGGGGGTCTACGACCTGGAGCGGATCCGGCAGACGCCGTTTCTGCAAGCCGACCTGCGCCTTACGCCGGAGTCTGCGATCAAGCTCAGCCCGGCCGGCTTCCCCAAGCCCGTGGGAGAGTTCTACGCGGCCGTGGGTGCGCTGGAGAGTGAGGAGTTTCTGCGGCAGAACGGCCTGATCCAGCAGGCCTGGGGCAAGGGCACGGTGCCTGTGTGCGAAGCCATTCCCGACACCAACCATTTGAACGTGCTGCACGACCTGGCCGACCCGGAGGGCCGCTTGCAGCAGATGGCGCTTCAGCTGCTGGGCTTGGTTGAGTGACCACAGAGCAGGCCGGCTGAGCGTTAACCCTAAAAAATAGCCGAGCGCTATGAGCTCGTATTGAAGCTTTGTATTGGCGCACAGGGGCGGGCAGGAGTACGTTCGCAGCGTTGGCGGCTGTGTCCGCCATCACCTCCAATTCATTCACACGCGAGGAGAGCGACATGGGCTTGAAAGGATCGAAGACCGAGCAGAACCTGAAGGACGCCTTTGCGGGCGAATCCCAGGCGAACCGACGCTATCTTTATTTCGCAAACAAGGCCGACATCGAAGGGCAGAACGACGTGGCCGCGCTGTTCCGCTCCACCGCCGAAGGCGAGACGGGCCATGCGCACGGCCACCTCGAGTTCCTCGAGGCCGTGGGTGACCCGGCCACCGGCCTGCCCATCGGCTCCAGCCGCAACAACCTGAAGGCGGCCGTGGCCGGCGAGACGCACGAGTACACCGACATGTACCCGGGCATGGCCAAGCAGGCACGTACCGAAGGCTTCGACGAGATCGCCGATTGGTTCGAGACGCTGGCCAAGGCCGAGCGCTCTCACGCCAACCGCTACCAGAAGGCGTTGGACGCCCTGGTGGACTAGAAGGCTCCTCGGCCCCGTGTTCTGCGGGGCCGATTTCTTTCCGAGCCACGCTGGCGCTCAGCGCCACGCAGCCAGGAGTTCACATGACGACTCGAGAGGGCAACCTCGAAGCGCCCACGCGCCACGCGATCGACTGGAAGAACCCCGAGTTCTACGACGAAGACAAGTGCCTCCACGAGATGGAGCGCATCTTCGACATCTGCCATGGCTGTCGCCGCTGCGTGAGCCTGTGCCAGTCGTTCCCCACGCTGTTCGACCTGGTCGACGAGAGCAGCACGCAAGAGGTCGATGGTGTGGCCAAGGCCGACTACTGGAAGGTGGTCGACCAGTGCTACCTGTGCGACCTCTGCTACATGACCAAGTGCCCCTACGTGCCGCCGCACCCGTGGAACGTGGACTTCCCGCACACCATGCTGCGGGCCAAGGCGATCAAGTTCAAGAAGGGCGGGGTGGGCAAGGGTGAGCAGCTGCTGGCCTCGACCGACGTGCACGGCCAGTTCGCCGGCATCCCCATCGTCGTGCAGGTGGCCAACGCGCTCAACAAGACGAAGCCGATGCGCAAGGTGCTCGACAAGGCGTTGGGCGTGCATCCCGACGCCTGGTTGCCTGACCTCGCAAGCAGCCGCTTTCGCTGGAGTGCCAAGAAGAAGGGCAGCGCCAAAGACGTGCAGGACGGCGAGCGCACGCCGGGCAAGGTGGCGATCTTCTCCACCTGCTTCGTCAACTACAACGAGCCGGGCATCGGGCACGACCTGATCAAGGTGCTCGAGCACAACGCCATTCCGTACGAGATCGTCGAGAAGGAGAAGTGCTGCGGCATGCCCAAGCTCGAACTCGGCGACCTCGACGCCGTGGCCGAGCACAAGGCCGCGAACATCCCGGTGCTCGCGCGCTATGCGAAAGAGGGCTACGCGATCCTGAGCGCCATTCCGAGCTGCACGCTGATGTTCAAGCAGGAGCTGCCGCTGATGTTCCCCGGCGATGCCGATGTGGCGGCAGTGCAAGAGGCGATGTACGACCCCTTCGAATACCTCGTCGCCCGCAACCGGGATGGTTTGCTCAAGACCGACTTCAAGCAAGAGCTCGGCAAGGTGAGTTACCACATCCCCTGCCACGGCCGCGTGCAGAAGATCGGCAAGAAGACCGAAGAAATGCTCAAGCTCATCGGCCAGTCGGTCACCGTGCAGCTCAACACGGTGGAGCGCTGCTCCGGCCATGCCGGCACCTACGGCGTGAAGACGGCGACACACCCGGTGGCGATGAAGATCGGCAGGCCGGTGTTCAAGGCGATGGCCAAGGACGAGCCCGACTACATCAGCTCGGACTGCCAGCTTGCAGGGCACCACATTGCGCAGGGCATGGCGCAGCAAGGTGGGCCGGATACGAAGCTCGCGCATCCGTTGAGCCTGGTGCGCATTGCGTATGGTTTGAATTGACGAACGCAGCCCACCGTTCGGGCTGAGGTATCGAAGCCGGGCGCGGCCTCGGCAAGCCTTCGATACCTCAGGCCGAACGGATGGTGGACTGCGGCGGTTTGAAGGAGAAGCAGACATGACCACCATCACCCGCGACAGCCTGATGAGCCTGGAGGCCTACGCCAAGATCCGCAAGGCGCAGGCGCCGGAGTTCATCGCCCACCGCAAGCTGCGCAGCGTGGGGCTGGGCGAGCACATCACCGTGCAGTTCGAAGACGAGCAGACGATCCGGCGGCAGATCCAGGAGATGCTGCACATCGAGAAGATCTTCGAAGAGGAGGGCATCGCCGGCGAGATTGCGGCCTACGCGCCGCTGGTGCCCGATGGCAGCAACTGGAAGGCGACCATGCTGATCGAGTACCCCGATGTGCACGAACGCAAGCGCGAACTCGCCCGCCTGATCGGCGTGGAAGACCGCATGTTCGTCGAGGTCGAAGGCTATCCGCGCATCTATGCCATTGCCGACGAAGACCTCGACCGCGAGACGGACGAAAAGACATCCGCCGTGCATTTCCTGCGGTTCGAATTCCCGAAGCCCGCGCGCGATGCGGTGCTCGCCGGTGCTGCGGTCAAGCTGGGTTGCGACCACACGCACTACCCGGCGCATGTGGCAATCGCCACCGACACCTTGGCCAGCCTGGCGGGCGATCTCCGCTGATGCGCTGCCGTCACCTCATATAGGAACGCTGCGTTCAGGCCGAGGCAGAGCGCGCCCAGCACTGACCGGCCGGCGCGACAACCCTTCTCCGAGCGTGGTGCCAGGTCCTGCTGGCGCAACAGACATTTCCTACATGTCTGCGCGGCACCGACCGATGCCGGCCGAGGCCGGGGGTTCCTAGAGTTGCTGCATGGCGTGCGTTGCAAAGCGACGTGCGTCTGATGAAGCAGGAAATGCTCATCCCTTGGCGCCCGAACGGCGCTCAGGCTGCATAGCAGCTCCAACCTGAAGGACTCATCATGACCACCTACAAGACAACTGCCACCGCCCTGTGCACCCTCGCCGCAGCGCTCGCGCTCGGCGCCTGCCAGCGCAATGACGCAGAAAAAACTGCCGGGGAGCGTCTCGACACCGCCGTGGCCAAGAGCGAGCAGAAGGCCGATGACATCAAGGCCGACGTGAAGCAGCAGGCCGGCGAGGCCAAGCAAGACATGAACAAGGCGACCGACGCGGCCGGCGCGCGCCTGAAGGACATGTCCATCACCACGGCCGTCAATGCGGAGCTGGCCAAGGACACCGAGCTCAGCGCGCTGAAGATCAATGTCGACACGTCGCAAGGCCGCGTGCTGTTGCGTGGCTCGGCACCGAGCGAAGCATCGCGCGACCGGGCGACCGCCCTCGCGTCCCGTGTCGACGGCGTGCTTGGCGTCGACAACCAGCTGACCGTCTCGCGAGGCTGACCCCGCGCGGCATTGAGGTGGCGGGCCGCACAACCTGCAAGGTTGTGCGGTAAAGCGGCCGCAGTTCCTCGGGGGACTGCGGCCGCTTTCATTTACAAACATCTTTAGGGTTTTTCGGGAACGCCGTTCGCCAAGGGAGAGGGGTGACAACTCCTACCGAGGTACCCATGCAACGCGTCATCGATGCGATCGTTCCCAGAGTGGTGCTTTACGTCGAGGACCATCCAACCAATGTGAGCCTGATGAAGGCGGTCTTCAGGCGCAGACCGCATCTCGAGCTCGTGGTGGCAACGGACGGCCGGGAGGCGCGCGAACTCGCGACCCACCTGCGGCCCTCTTTGCTGCTGCTCGATCTGCGTCTGCCCGACACCTATGGCGTGACGCTCCTGAGCGAGCTGCGCCGCATCGGAGGTTGGGCCGATATTCCGGCCGTGGCTGTGACCGCGGAGTTGGAGTTCCAGCTCGCTGGCAGCGGCTTCCGCGAGGTGTGGCCCAAGCCGCTGGACCTGGCGTTCCTGCTGGACCGGCTCGACCACCTCACGTCTGCACCGATCGTTCGAACGCCGACGCGCGAAGAGGCAATGGCGCATGCCATGCCTGCCTCTCTGCCCGAGCTGCAAGCGGCGACCCGATGAGCCTGATTGCACACACGCCGCCCCCAGAGCCTGGCGTGGTGCCGCCGGTGCCGCCGCCTCTTCCGCCGCCAACGCCGGACGAGCTGCCGCCCGAGGTCATCGAGCCCCCAGCGCCTGGGGAACACGAGCCGGTGAGAGAGCCGAATCGTCCGCGTCAGGACACCCCTCTTCAGTAAGCGCAGCTCGCGCTGCAACTCTTACAGGTAAGCGAATCCGGGGTCGGTATTTCTGTCCGGCAAACGGTGTGCCGCCGCATTTCTTGCACTGCAGCAATTCCACAACTGCAAATTTTTACGAGCGTGGCACCCCGTTTGCCCTTGCGTCCATGGAGCAGCGTTTGCGCGGCATGACCGCCAGCCAAAACGTCTCTGTCTTGAAGAAGAAAGGCCCGGGAAATTGAACACATCACTGACATCGAGTCCGCTGCGTCGTGCGTGGCCAGCCACGCGCAGCGGTTGGGCGCTCGCCGTTTTGGCGGTTGCCACACTCGCTGGCTGCGGCAAGGGCAACGGTGGGCCGACGCAGGTCGCCGCGAAGGTCAACCGGGAAGAAATTTCGCTCCACCAGGTCAACTATCTGCTGCAACGGCAGAGCGGCGTCGCTGCCGACCAGGTCGAAGCGGCAAGTCGGCAGACGCTGGAGGCACTGGTGGACCAGGAACTGGTGCTGCAGGCTGCCGCCGAGCAGCACATCGACCGCGACCCCACGGTGCTGCAGGCGCTGGATGCAGCGCGGCGCGAGATCATCGTGCGGGCCTATGCTGACCGGCTTTCGCAAGGCGTGCAGAAGCCGAGCCTGGCCGAAGTCTCCCAGTACTACGACAGCCGCCCAGCCTTGTTCTCGAAGCGGCGGCTGTACACGTTGGTCGACACCGCCTTCATCGGCACGCCGGCGCAGCAGAAGGCCATCCGCGCCCAGTTGGGCGGCACCCGCAATGCTGCCGACGTGGCCGCATTGCTGCGCCAGGCCGGCCTGCGCTTCGGCGCACGTCGGTCGACGGTGGGAGCCGAAGCCTTGCCCTTGTCGGCCGTCGATGCGATGGCGGCGCTGCGCGAAGGCCAGTCGCACCTCGTGAGCGGCCCGCGCGACGCGCATGTGCTGACCATCGTGTCGACCGAGTCCGCGCCGCTGTCTGAAGACAGCGCCCGCGCATCGATCGAAAACTTCCTTATGGCCGAGCGCAAGCGCCTGGCCGTGCAGCAGCAGATCAAGGCGCTGCGCAGCACCGCCCGCATCGAGTACGGCGGCAGGTTCGCGCAGCCGCTGGACGTCAAGAGTCAGGCCGCGCCCGCCGGCGACGCGGAGACGGCACTGAGCTCGGTGTCGCTGCAAGGCGCGGAGCCGTCCACCAAGTCAACCCTCACCAAGTAGCCGTAGTAGTCCAAGTAGCCATCAAGTAGCCAACAAGAGAAGACCAACATGCGCCACGCTTTCACTCTGTATTTCGTCTCGGCCCTCGTGCTGCTCGGCCTCGCGGCCTGCGCCAGCGGCCCCACCGCTGCTCCGCAGGCCACGCGGGCGGCAGCCGCTGCAGCGCCTGCTCAGACTCCTGCGCCAGCGCCCAAGCCCGCCGCCGAAGCCTCAGCCGTACCCACGGGGCCCGACACCTCGCGTGACTACGTCGTCGGCCCGGGCGACGTGCTGCGCATCACCGTGTACCAGAGCCCGGACTTGTCACTCGACGCGCGCGTCGCCGAGAGCGGGCTCATCACGTATCCGCTGCTCGGCCAGGTGAGCGTGGGCGGCCAGTCGGTCTCACAGGTCGAGGCGACCATTGGTAATGGCCTGAAGAAAGGCAACTTCATTCGCGCGCCGCAGGTGTCGGTGCTGGTGATGCAAGTGC
>Ga0307515_10004521_pt1 | contig 28740 bp, 8 predicted proteins | sample 17_EM_MG_FD_194513 | JGI IMG/M metagenome (GOLD analysis project Ga0307515, IMG submission 194513) | Populus trichocarpa ectomycorrhiza microbial communities from riparian zone in the Pacific Northwest, United States - 17_EM | ecosystem: Host-associated > Plants > Roots > Unclassified | place... | reverse complement strand
TTAGCCTAAGCACCTTAACGCTATAGATATTAACACTAGAACCCTAGAGTACGCCCTATTAGGGTCCCCTAAATAAGAAAAACGTATTAAGCTAGGCCTCTACTTTAAGTACGGAAGTAAGGACCATATCTTAAAATATTATCTTATCCCTTTACCTACACCCCAAAATAATTTATAAACGGCTAACACTAGCAATTATTCACCGCATTAATCTTTCGGTTACTGCCCCTAATCTTTACCTAGTTCCAGCCCTATATCTAATAAGCACTACTTATAAGGGTAAAGCTATAACTGACGTTCTATAGGAACCCCTTCCCGCTTATTACTAAAAGGTATATCCTAGAGTTAAGTTGCTCTCTAGGACGGCTCTGCCTTAGGATCTTATTAAACGCTTTAGATATTATAAACTCTAACTCTTAGGATTATAGTATAACCGTTAACTGTCGTCTTTAGTAGAATAATTAATAGGCTAATGCTTAAGTCCTAATTAATATAGGAGCTAGTAGCATAGGATTTATTAATAAGATCTTCGCGTAAGATAATGGTTTTACCCTAACCCCCCTTAACTAGCATATTAATGTATTTGGATTTAATAGTAAATACACGGTCTTAGGCTAAATTACCTATATAGTATACCTAAAACTCTAATACCTAAACCACAAAGAACTAATTAAGCTTTTTATTACTACCTTAGGTTACCTAGTAATCCTTAAATAATCCTAAATAAAGCTATATAAGGTGACTATTAATTAGGACAACCTTAAGCTTCTATTTACCGCCTCCCGTTATAAGTAGAAGTGCCTTATAACATACTATCCTAACCCTAAACTAAAATTTAGGAAATCTACTAGATTCTACCGAATTCCATTAATATAAGAATTCCACCGACATCTACTAAGGATCCGAAAACTCTACTAAATTCCATAAGTTATTACTAAGTACTACACCGCCCCAAGCTAAGTAGAAGCTTAAGCTTAATATATAAAAATACTAGAAGGACTGGTATTCTACTATAAAAAGGATTCTTAAAGAACCTAAACCTAAATCTAACACTAACTCCGTACCTAATACTAAACCTAAACCTAAATAAAAAACTATAGACAATCTAAGCGAGCTTAGCACCCTAAATATCCGCATAATTGGAGCTACCCCGCTAGCGTAACTTGCTAAGAAACCTAAATATACAATCTTCGCTATCACTATAGCTAATATTAAGAAGGCCTTAGCACTAAAGAAGCACACTAACCCTACTATAAAGGTACTAGTAGATTACTATAACCGCCTAGAGGTATTTTTACGGAAGGAAGCCGATAAGCTACCAGAACACTAATTATACGACTATAAGATTGTACTTAAAGAAGGAAAACAGCTTAGATTTAGACCCCTATATGGGATGTCCTAAAATAAACTCTAAGTACTATAAAAGTATTTAGACGAAAACCTAAGCAAAGGATTTATTAGAGCAAGCTCGTCGCCTATAACTATACTAGTAATCTTCGTTAAGAAACCTAGTAGCGGTTTACGCTTCTATGTAGACTACCGAGCTCTTAACGCCGTTACTATTAAGAACTAATATCCAATCCCATTAATATAAAAGACGCTAAACTAACTAAGTAAGGCTCGTTACTATACAAAGCTCAATATTATCTCTGCATTTAACCGTCTCTACATTACAAAAGGAGATAAATGGCTTACTACATTTCGTACCCGATATAGACTATTTAAGTACTTAATAATACCCTTTAGCCTTATAAACGCTCTAAGCTCGTTTTAACATTATATAAATAATACCTTACGCCCCTACCTAGATATCTTCTATACTGCTTATATCGACGATATTTTAATATACAGTAATAACCTAACCAAATATTAGAAGTACATTAACTTTATCTTATAAGCCCTATACGGAGCTAGTCTATAATTAGATATAGATAAATGCGAGTTTTATAAGACGAAAGTTCTATACCTTAGGCTTCTTATTTCTATAAACAGTATATAAATAGACCTAAAGAAAATCAAAGCAATTGTAAACTAGCAAGAACCTAAAAACGTTAAGGACGTAAGAGCCTTTATAGGATTTGCCAATTTCTACCAACAGTTTATTAATAACTTCTCCGCCCTAGTTTTACCCCTTATAGCTCTAACCTAAAAGGATAAAGCCTTTATCTTTAATAAGGAATATAAAAAGGCCTTTACTTATCTAAAGGTTATATTTACTACTATGCCCGTACTCTAACACTTTAACCTAAACCAAATAAGTGTTATAGAAGCTAACTCATCTAATTACGTCACTAGAGGCATCCTGTCTCAATATAATAAAGAGGGAGTATTACACCCTATAGTATACTACTTAAAATAACTAAGCCTAGCCAAATATAACTACAAGATTTACAATAAGGAATTGCTGGCTATTATTAGATGCTTTAAGCAATAGCGACCCAAACTAAAAGGCACTAAATTCCTAATTAAGGTCCTTAGCAATTATAAGAACTTATAGTACTTTATAACTACAAAATAGCTAAGCCACCGTTAGGCCCGCTAGTTAGAATACATATCTTATTTCCGATTCTTAATTACATACCGCCTAGGCGTTTAAGGCTAGAAGCTTAATACCCTAACCCAACGCTCGCAAGACGCGCCAGCACTAGAAGAGGCACGTTCTTACTAAAATTAAACCCTACTTCGTCCTAAACTGTTCAACCCTCCTATTAAAGATCTTATGGTATAAGTCCTTAAAATAACTAATTAATTAATTAAATAGATTATAACTAACAAATACCTAAATAACGAGTTCATTTAAGAGACGCTTAAGCTAATTCAAGATAGCGTTAGACGCTCTAAGAAGATCTCTCTAAGTAAATATAAAGCTCGCGGAAACCGCTTATATTACTAGAACTATCTAGTTATCCCTAATTATAATAAACTTAAGCTTAAGCTCCTTAAACACGTACACGACCTACTAATAGCCAGCTACCCAGGCTAAGGGAAAACCCTAGAGCTACTCTAATGGGAGTACTACTGGCCGAATATATATAACATAATACGAAGGTACATCTCTAGCTGTTATATCTGCTGATGAGCTAAAGCTTCGTATAAGACATATAATGGCCTTTTAAAGCCACTACCTATTCTGGACTAAAGATAAAAGGACATCTTAATTAACTTTATTATTGACCTCCCCGTAAGTAAGGGCTGTACGAATATTATAGTAGTTATAGACTAACTATTTAAGATAAGATACTTAATCGCCTGCTCTAATATATTAACACCTACCGTCGCCTAACTATTCTTAGATTACGTATAGAAACTCTATAGACTCCCTAAAACGATTATCTCTAATAGAGGCAGCTAGTTTATCTCTATATTCTAAAAAAAACTAACTACCCAACTCTATATTAAAGCACTATTATCTATAGTATACCACTTAAAAACAGATAGTTAAATAGAATGTGTAAACGCTATAATAAAACAGTATATTTAGATATATACATTATACTTATAAGATAACTAGATTAACTAGCTTATATTTACCAAGTTTACCGCAAATAATTCCGTCTTGGAAACTATAAAGATCTCCCTATTCCTAGCTAATTACGGCTAGCATCTATAAATAGGTTTTAAACCCTTTAGTAATATTCCTTGCCCTACTTATTACGCCTTATAAGTTATAAAAGTAAATAAATTTATAAAGAAGATAGAGGAACTATAATAGTTCCTTACTAATAAAATAATATAGGCTTAATCTATCTATAAAGCCGCAGCGAATAAGAAATAAACCCTAGTACCGGCCTATTAAATTAGTAACTTTGTCTGGCTAGATATAAGAAATCTAAACACAAAACGACCTGCTAAGAAGCTTAATTGGAAGAATGCTAGCCCTTATAAGGTTAAGAAGGTTATCTCCTCCCACGCCTATTGACTAAAGCTCCCTAATATAGTTAAAATCCACCCCGTATTCTACACGTCAGTCCTCTACCCTGCTGCTCCTATATTAAATACCCTACCCGGACAGATATAAGACCCTCCCCTACTAGTTAAAGTAGATAGTAAGAACGAGTACTTTATTAAAAGAATTAATAATATTAAATATAATAAACGGAAATGTTAATATATATATCTTATAAAATAGAGAGGCTTTGCTAAGCCCTTATGGGAACCTATTGACTCTATAGGACTTATATAAGCCGCAGAAGACTTTTATAAACTCTATCTAGAACTACCATAGCCCCACCTCGCAGAAGCTCAGTTTAAAGGGGGGGTACTGTTACGGGACACCCCCGTAACACCTTATACACGTCTACCTATTTCCACCGACTTAGCAACTAAAGACTGACCACGAGACGGCAATTTGCGGCAATCTGACGGCAATCTACTATATTCTGCCATATTCCGCCAAGTTCTGCAAGGACCACCACCTAAATCCTATTCTACTCCATATATATATTAACCAAGCAACCAAGCTAACGATATATACCCTTTCTTCCCGTTTTCCTACCTTCTCTCCTTACGCAACGTCTTAACTTCTTACACAGTTTATGTATATAGCTTAATAATATCTACCTTGCTATATATTATCGCCGCTTATACTTACTCCGTGACACTATGTACGTACTATATTAGTTAGCTATATAGCTTTATATTATATAACTTAGTAATACTTAAAGAACCTAGGCTTAGTAGTATTAATAGCTCTATAGAAGGTAAAGTTATAAAGGCGCCTTTAATAAGCTCTTACTAAGGAGCTAAATGTAGTAGTTAAGTAGATATATTAAATAAGGCAGTAAATAGAGAGGGATAATCTTATAAGCTTTATAATATATAACTCTTATATCTATTAAGAATTAATAAGTAATATATTTCTTAAAGTATTTTAACTAATTAGCTATAATATCTAAGGGTATATTTAGTTATAGCTTTAGAATTAATCTAAAGGCTTTAGAATCAATCTAATCTAAAGGTTAAATCTAAACCTAACGCAATTGTTTAGTAATTCTAACAACTTCTTAACCTGAAGCTCTTCTAGATTAGCAGTCGCGTTAAATTTGCACGCTTTACTATAAGGTAGTTATTCTCCTGCTTTTAAGATAGAACTTCTCCACCATAACTTAGATCTCTCTAATAATTTAGAAGCTGCTTCTCCTTAGTAGAAAGAAGTAGCTCCTAAAGTATTATAGAGATCTAAGCTATAGTAGGGAAAAGGTAAGGGATAAGTTTTAAAAATACGTCTTTAAGCTTTAAGGCTGTATCTCGCCCCCTAATAGAATCGGTAGAGTCCTAAAACTATTAGAAAGAGATACTTAAGTCCCTTAAGAATTAAATGCATCAACAACTAAAATAATAGCTGCAGTATTGGCCTTATGGCGGCTCACTGACGCCGAAGGGAAATTTTAGATGGACCAAGTTTGTACCAAACACGCGCCCATAATCTCTCAGACGCTCCGCAGAGGAATTTGGGGGTTGCAGGGGGGTGTGGTACGTGCTGAGTTATGCAACCGCCAAAAATTTCCTGCGGAGCGGCTGAGTCAACTGAGATAAAGCTCTGTGTAGAGCTTCGATAGAACTCCGTATAAGCTCGGACCCACAATTAGGGTGCAAGAACTTTTGTTCCATAGTAAAGGGGGCGATTTGAATCGGGCGATCGGCAAATTGGCTTGAGCCGGTGTTTGACTCGTATGGGTGGCTAAGGCGTTATCCGAATACTGGAATGCGAGTACGAGAGTAATGCAAGTGCACCCTAACTACTATACCGCCTTAATGTCACGGGAGTCACCCGCGCACGTTCGTCCCGTGACACCCTCGCACGTCCCACAACCACCCCTATTTCTTTGACCACGTTAACCTGACCTGTTCTATTTCCTCATCCAAATGTCTTTGTATCAACCACGCATAGTTACGCGTACGTAGCCTTCTCAATTACTACCCCGTTTAGTACATTGTATTCTGGTTTGTGCCTACTTCCATAACACTACATTCGGATCCCTTTTCTATACCTGGTGGGTCTAGGGCTACTAGTCGCGGAGTATGCCTTTCTACGCCTACGGGGTAGGAACAGGAGCTACTAGCTGCGGGTAGACTAGACGCTAGGATTCTAAACTAGTACGACAAGACTCCGCGCCGATTTGCATAGGACCTCGATGGCTTGCATCCTACTGCTACCGATTACGAACAGGCATGTTACTGCCCTTCGGTTTGACCTAATGGCTCGCATCCTACTGCATGACGACGGCTCGTATCCTACTACTGGAACCTACGGAAGCTGGTATCTTACTACTGTCCTACCGGCCTGCACGTTACTGCCCTACGTACCGACAAGACCTCGCGCCAATACGCCTACGAAACGACCCTAATAACCCATCGTGCCGATACGCCTACGACCCTGTCGCTGGCACCGTACTGCTACCACATGAACTAATAAGCTCCGTGCCGATTCGGCTATGGAACCCAAACACGTCTCTAGCACCGTACTGCTACCCGAATCTGATAAGATCCCGTGCCAATATACCTACGGAACCTGCGCTGGCACTATACTGCCACCGACAAGTATCTGCCTACGACTACGAATACTGCACCGCACCGATAAGAACCTGCCAAGACAATACAACACTGCACCGTACTTCGAAACCTGTTTACCCACCCACCCCTATGCACGATATACGACCCTACCTACCCCTATGCATGACATATGACCCAACCCGCGGACCGGGGGGGGCCACCAACCTCAGGGGTGCAGCTCTGCGTACTTATTTGTCTACTCTACCAGCTTATCTATGATCTTACTAGTAAAGAATCAACTGAATATGGCGAATGGGTCGTTTCGATCAAGCATAGGAGGTAGATTTGAGGTGCTATGGTCGTCGAATCGTCAATATGCAAAGGCTCGAAATTGGGCAGCTCCCATGGCTCGGGGGGTGGTTTTTTAGCAACCCGGTTTGATATAGAATGTTGTATTAAGTCGGTTGAACAAGATCTATATTATTGGAAGTACGATTGGAAGGCATAATTGATGGTAATTAATTAATTAAATCCATATAGGCTATACGGAGGCAGCGGGCAAAAGTTCCTGCCCCCCCCCCGGGCCACCAATAAGCCACAAAACTACTTTCTTGGCGTTCCGGATTAGGAAGGAGGCTGTATGGAGGATGGATTTTGGCTCTCTACGACGAGAGTGTAGATATATGACATCATAATAGCCACCTAGTATGGTGGTGATATATAGGATTACTGCTTCTGCCCACTACCTCACCACCGCCTCGTCTAGCACCTCGTCCAGCACCTCGCTGTGGCTTCTTTCCTTTTGATGACTTAGCCTGCTGCTGCTGTGGCTCTTGCTTGGGCTTAATAAACGTCTCATTGAGTAGCTCAATTGGCAGGCGCCGTCGTGGGTTTCGTCGTGGCTCTGGAGGTAGAGCTTGTGGTGGTTTGGGAGGTGATTCGGGAGGCGGCTCTAGATGCTCTTGGGGTGTGTCACAGTGATGCAATGAAGTAGACTGAATAACTACGTTGTGGTATGAAGAGGGGAAGAAGGTGGAAAGGGGGTATTGTATACAAATAGTAGGGCTGGCCGCCAAGTCACTAGTAGTGGGCCAGCCAACAGTAGGAAACAGTACGAGACAGTATAAAACAGTATGCGTTAGGTTAGTGCCGTGATAGTACTCCTTTCCCCCAGATAGTTTGGTCCCCAAACTAAATAGATAACTTAAAAATAGGCAGTATATGGGGTTACCTATTTTTTACCGCAAAGATATCAGTTCCGCTTACCGCCCTTAACTAGGCTAATAGCGATTTTCTATACCGGGCATAGAAAATCCTAATCGGCTAGTTTAGTAAGTAAGGTTAGTAGAACTCTACACCACCACCTAAATTAATCCGCGTGGCGTTTCTTAGCAAGAATTTGGCCAATTAGATAACTTTAACCACTAGTTAAAGTTTTATAACATCTTAACCACTACAAATTTTAATATGGTGGTCGGCCGCGACCTTAACATAACTTTTCCTTATCTTATGCCTAGCAGGGGTCTTAACGATCACGGGATTCTTATCGATAAAATAATCGTAATCATTAAGAATCGTGCGTAGAATCGCGATAATCGTTAAGCCACATATCTAAGCCACACATCTAAGCCACAGTTAAGCCATCGCTATTTTATTAATAAGACCCTTGCCTAACACTGATCTGTATATATACAGCTATGACAGAACTTACCCGTAACACCTTATTTCCACCTATCCTGCCATTTTCTGCCGTCCCTAGCGTTGGAAGTTACCTGCTGGCAACTCCAAGGACTATTTTTGGAAGCCTTTCCAAACATTACCTTATATACTACTCTCGTACAAGCTAAAGGTTCATCTCTACTCCTTTAAGATACCACTTCTATACCAGCTCTTTAAACACTTAGTCCTCTTAATATTCTCTGGCCCAAGTGACATTCTTTCCTATGTAATTATACGACGTCCTCCAGAAAATACCCTTTCTAGCTCATTACTCATTCCAGGAATTAAAAGAATTTTAATTGCAAATCGTAAAAGAAGGGGCCATCGCTTTCGTTGCTAATCCTAACACCACCATTAAAGTGCTAGCTGGCTTTTAATATCGTACGATACCTCAGTATAGTAATTATCGTACTCATCTTCATCTTTATTCGCTTTAACCTTACTTTAAAGCCCCTCTAGAATCTAATTATACTTATTAAGAGGTTCCTCTTCTTAGAGAATATTGCTACTAGTATAATTATACAATATATTAGCTTTATAAGTCTTCTTATATTACTCCTAGAACTCTTAACCCTTTTATAACGCTAGTATCTACTATACCTTCTTCTAGTTTGCTTTAATATATCTCATATAATAGGTAGGATAGAGGATAAGTGCGGCGGCATAGAAAGGTGATTTATCTATATACTAGTAGTAGAAAGTATACTTTTCCTAGTAACGTTAAATTTAAGCAACTAAGTCTTTATTCTTCTTATAAGTAATAAGAGCACGCTTAATATATATAAGAAGAATATCTATAGTAAGGAGAACTCGATTAATTCGTGCAGAATCACCTTATGTCTTAAGGGTTGCTCAATAGAAAAGTTTTAGAAAGGAGTGGATCGTATAAAGGTTTACCTAGTCCTATAGCAAGAGTATATCATCCTTAAGGGATTTTAGATTCTTCTTTACATACTTATTAACTTTTAACTCCACTCTAAGCGCTACATCAAGCAGGCTAAACTAGGAATTCTATCTTATACAATTATCTAACGGAATCATCCTTCCAATAATTTGCTTAAACTTAGCTGTACGACCTACAGAAGTATGGCTGTAGATAACGATATTATAGAGCTTTCTAAGTACTCCCATTGCTCGAAAAGTCTGCTCTTTCTTCTTTCTTTACTTCTTATTAAGATCTATTCCATTTATCTTATCCTCTTTATATAACTCAATTAGAGAAGTATTAATTACTCCTTAAAAAAGAAAGTCCTAGATGGCAAGATTAATAATATACCCCTAGCAACGAATTCGTTGCATAGATGGATTCCAATTAATATTCTAAAGTACTATAAAATCAGAGATCGTACGATAGAGAGTATTATTTATTCTAGAATTATCCGTAATAAGAGCTCTAAGTTTATATATAATCCCATATTCCTAGAGGACTAAAAGGAGAACATCCTATTAGTTATTTCTACTGTGCCCTAAAACCGTACAAAGGGCAAGAAGAGATTTTCTTAGCTCTTCTTAATCGTCTACGAAGTAAGCACAAATTACAAGAAGGAGGTAATTATTTGGGGATATCCAGATATTAATTAAGATGTAAATCTAAGTAAGGGCTAACTATAGCTTCTTTTATATAATATCCTTCTAGTTTATAAATAATTCCTTAATATATAAAACAACTATTATAGGCGCTGTTGGAAGGATACCAGACTCAATTAATTCTGGATTTAAGGCTCTACAGAAAATATAAAATTCTGGCCATTATACTGCACTAAAGGGGAGGTTTTATATAATAATTAAATTTATAAGTGCCTGGTTTAGAATATCCTTATTTAGGGTCTTCTTTAGGACTATAGATTTAATCTCGGTTATATAAACGTCTAACTCTATTACTTTAGTATAGAGTTTAGCAAGCCGTTAATATGCTTCTCCTTTTATACAATTTCCCCAAGCATTATACTTAATTTAATGCTTACTAGAAAGGTAGTTCCGAAGGTTAGTTATTAAGGGATAACCGTTCTCTTCTATTTTATCTAGACAGATCCTGCAGTAGTATAATAACCGCCCGTTCTTTCTCTTTGGTTCATCCTCGTACTGGTTACGGCAATATTCATAGATTGGAGATGTCTTTTTACAAGAACTCTGAGCCCTTAAGGACGTAATTAATGGAGTAAGAAGAGATAAATCTAGGTTAGAAGCTATATTGTATAAATAGAACCTAAAAAGCAAGGATATTAGTATTAGAATTTTGGTGTGGGAATGCCAAGAATAATCGCAATCATGATTGGATTATCGCGATTCTAGGAATTCTTATTAATACGATTATAATCGGATCTAATCGCGATAAGATTAATTGTTAAGAGCCCTGATGCCCAGTCTAAGGGTCTTAACTTCTTAGGGTATTGCTTATAGAAGCGCTATACAGCTTATTTATAACCCTTTAGGTCTTCCTCTAGCTACTAGGTTATGTCCTTATAATATTTCCATTTAATCTTATAAGTTAGGCCCTAGGGGTCTTCGTCGTATATATTAAGGATTTTCTTAAACTCCTATTTATCTTCTATATTACCGTTATTATCTCTCTCTACCACTTGTCCTTATATATTACGGCGCTCTACAGTATTAATATTTGCTTAGCTAGGGATCTCTTTAGCAGCTTAAAGGCGGACCTTAGATATATAAAAGGATTTATTTACTTAGATATAGTCCAGGAGGTTTACTATAACTACCCCTTAGTATACTGCGAGTACGGGGTATAAGCCATCCTATTTATCGTCCTATTTCTTCTTAAGTCTATTTATCTTTATATTTTCTAAGCTAACCTTCGTAGAATAACGCGCTCTTATTCCTATAGGTATTAGCATTATCTTTATAGCGTTACTATAAAATCCGGGCTAAGGCCTTAAGCTATATTAATATCCGCTTAAAGCGGTTGGCTATAGAGTCTGCGCGGAAGAACTCCTTCTTTACTTATATTAATAGTGTTAGTAGATAGGAGCTAGCAGGCTTAATTTTAAGGTAAGGGTTAAAGCTATAGTTTGTAAAAAAACGGGGAGATACCTATACTCTTATTAACTTAGTTATTTATAGCAAACTTAGTAAGCGGTAGGTAGTTAACCTAGTTATCCTATATAAAGCTAACAAAAGCATAAAGGTATTTATTTACGGCAGCGTTAATAATTTTAGTTTAGCTATCTATTTCTAGGTGCTAGGCTAAGCTTAGTCGTAAGGTTGTCTTAAGGCGTTTACTTAGTCGTTGCTAGAAGTTGCTAATAAATTATATACCGTAATTAAAGATAATCGTGCTTAGTGCACTGTAGAGCTTATATATATTATTAACAAAGCTATTAACTAGCTCCTCTATTAAGAGTCCTATTACTAGAATAAGGTATTATATTTTAGTTAGGTAGTCTATAATAATAAGGATATATTTATATACCTTACCGTAGCGTTAGTATACCGGTAGCGTTATAATATAGTTAATTAAGATATCGGTTTATAGGCGGGTAGGTAATTCTAGTAGCTTTAGGAAACCAGGCGGGGTAGAATAGGGGGTCTTAGTGCGAAAGTATAGGGTATAGTCTTTAATAAAGGTAGCTATAAACTAGGAGATTCCTAGCCACTAGTATATTTGGTTTAAGAGGTTAAGAGTTTTAACCTAGCTAGGGTAACTAGTAGGGCCGCTGCTATAAGAGCGATAGGTAACTTTTAGGTAAAGGTCTAGGGCGTTAGGGACAAAGAGATATTAGCGGAAGTAGATCTATCCGTTAATAATACTATATTCTAACTTATTATAACAAAGTAATTTCCTAATCTTCTTTAGCTAATAGCGAGCTTTCTAATTATGTAAGGCCGCTACTATATCTCTTATAAGTTTGTTCTCCTTGTTACGGACGCTTTAAGCACGATGTTATAACTACTTAGAGAAGAGTTAGAAGAAGCTAGTTAGTTAATATAGGCACGGTCCAGAATGGATCCGGTAGAACTATGTGACGAGGAATAGTAACTAAGTCATATGATGTGATCTGTATAATCTATATAATCTATATAATCCGCGACAGAGTAGATAGAGTACGCGTACCTTACGTATAAGAAGGGTTTCCTAGGAGTACGGTTGTGTATTTAAAGGACTACAGTCCCTACTCTAGATAGTTCTTTTCTTGTAGTAATTCTTAGAATATAATTAAAGTTAATCTGTTAAGCAACTACTCCACCAGTTATTATTACGTTGTTAACTTTAATTTATATTACCTATATACCTAGCCTAATAACAAGCCTATTATAGTTCTTGCTATAAGGTTCCGTTATATAATTACTACTTAGTTATAGTATTAAATATAGAAAGTCGAATAACATGCCACTAAAAGCAGCCACCACAATGCTATTAACGGCGGCAACTACTTCAAGGTTAGGAGGTGATACTAGTATAGCAGATACTAACTTATAGCAACCTATAATGGTCGGATAACTATAAGAGATAGTTGACCAGTTAATAGAAAACAATGCGACACTTAAATAAAGGATTAATGGGATAGGGGCAGTAAAGGTTAAGTTACTATTAATTAAGAGATTCTTAGGAGAGAGATTAAAGCTTAAAGGGTTTCTTATGCAAATATATTTTAAGGTTGCGTAAGAAGGAGTAAAGCTAGTAACACCTATAGATCGGATAGCCTATACGGGACTATTCCTATTAGGAAGAGCACTTAAGTGGTTTAAGCCTTACCTTACGGAAATATAGGCAAATAGAATGACGACTACTAATTAGGAGGTGCGGTTTATATTCTTAAGTTAGGAAGGATTTATAGAGCGACTTATATAAATATTCGGAGACCTAGAGGTAGTGACTATAGCGGAAAGAAAACTCCAAGATATTACGTAATAAACCTTAGTAATTAAGTATATAATATAGTTCCAAACGCTAGCTATATAAGTTAAGTGGAATAATAAGGCGCTTATAGCATAGTATAAACAGGGACTTAAGGCTAAAGTCTAGGACGTAATTATTCTAATAGAAGATGTGGATACCCTAAAGGAACTAATAGATTAAGTAATTAAGATTAATAATAGGATTTACCAAAGGGAATAGACTAAGAGAGGTTAGGATAGAGTTTTATAGTTATATAAGACGTAGAGTACGTAACAACTAAAGCTAAGTTAGAAACTATAGTATGGCGTAGAGCTAATAGACCTAAGTAGTACTAAAGAAGCCTATAAGAGATGGAGTAAGAAACTATGGAAATCTAGAAGTTAAGGATTTAGTGATTATAGGACTAAGGAGCAGAGGCCAAACTAGGGATCTTAGTAGTAGAAGATATTTAGGCGGACTCTATAGTAAAGTTAGTAGTTTAGAGACGGAGCTTATATAAATTACGGGAAATAGGGTCATTTTATAAGGGATTATAAAGATGGTTAGAGTTACTATATAATAAAGGGAACCTAACTAGCAGAAGATATACACGTATAGAGGGACGATAGTATACTATAAGGAACAAAAGAATGTTTAATTAGAAGTTTCGCGTTTTATTATAATAACGCGTACTAAATTTATAAAGACGCTAAGTACGGCGTAAGCTATTAGCCATAAGAGCTAAAATCTATATAGTGTAGAGGAACCAACAAACTATTGCGTAAATTGGATATTAAAGATAATAAGTTTAATATAGGCGAAATATTTATAGACGACGAGGAAATAAAGGCAGTTTACTGGGAATGTGTAAACCTTAGAGAAGTTATAATAGAAGTAGAGACTAAGACCGCTACAGAGTAAGGTTTAGTAATGGGTATTATAATACTGTTAAATACGGCATCTATCGCTTTATAAGAAGGAAGGAGCAATATCTAAAGAAGATTAAGTAAGCAGACGACTGCTAGTGCTAGCTCACCCCTTAATAAAGGCAAAAAGCTAAAGGCTTAAGATTCTTAAGATAAGATGAGAGAGATTTAAGATTCCGCAGATAGGATAAGGATAGCTTAAGGACCTATAATAGACGAAAACCGATAGAGTAGAGTAGTAGCTTAGTTTAAAGACATACAAATAAGCTTAGGAGAAAAGTTTCCCATAGTATTAGATTCTTAAGATGAGATAGATAAGATTTAAGATTTTTAAGACGAGATAAAAACACTATAGACGCCTAGTTAGACTAAGGCGGGAGCTAAGCTTAAGTTAGAAGCAAGCTTAGGATTAAAGAATCTAAGGGATTAAGAATTCGGAGTATAAATAAGGACACCTATAGGTAAGAGGTAAGGAGCTTCTTTATAGATTAGAGAATCTATAATATAAATAGCAGTTAGACTAGGAGATAGATATATAGACCTAGAGGACTTATTAGGGGAATATAGTGTTTAGCCTAAAGATTAAAAAGTTAATACTAAGATTAAGAAGTATAACGACTTTAAGGATCTACTCGTAAGATGTGAAAGAAAAGAAACTATTGAGGAATTTAGAGTGAGAATTACCTTATAGCAAGAACAGAAACTAGATAAGAGATCTAGTATATTAGGACGTATAAGGGATAGAGCACCTATATAAAAGGTCACTAATAGGCCTAGAGTAGGCATACTAAGAGCTAAGTGGCTTATTAAACTAGAATAAGAAGAGGATCTAGGGATTCTAATTAGGTTTGAAGAACGACATATAAAGGGCTATTACGATATAATAATAAGAAGATACTTCCTTATAAACGAGCCGTATATACTTAAAGGATTATACTAAAAGTGGTATAAACAACAATATAATGATAAGTAGGAAGATTTCTATATATAGTTAGATAAGAAAGTTATCCAAGACCACCCGATTACAGAAAAGGCTATAACTTATATTAAAGGAGCCTTAATTATAACGTTAAAAGATCTAAAGGAGTAATTAGAGGACTGGAGAAGCGAAAGATAAATTTTAGTACCTATAAATGAAGTTGCAACGCTTAGATTAACACGAGAAAGGTTTAAACTTAAGGATAAAGACGAGCTAAAAGTTAACCTAAGACACTAAGCATATTACACACTATTGTGGATAGTATATGTGGATGATGCGTATAATATGCATAGAGCACTAAAAGATAAGAATTGAAAATATCTAGTAAGGATGTATTAGTTGACGGATAAGGCGAAATATCGAAATGCTAAGTATATGTATAGTTGGCACCTAGTAGAAGTTTAAGAATAAGGGGATTTAATACTTTAGCTAGGAAGATTCCTTACGGAAGAATGCCTAGATAGACGATAGTGGTAGAAATATTTAGAAAATACCTGTCTATGGTATATTAAAGATAAAAAGCGAACTAAGTATTGGCCTAAGTTAGATTAAGTATAAATAGGATCTAGTAGCTAATAGTTAGGAAAAGTAGAGGCCTATGGGACCAAAGGGAACTAGTGGTAGAGCCTTAGACCCTTAAAGGAATTTAAGGACGACACCTAAATTTACGAGCTAAGTAGTAAGATTAATAGTTTAAGGCATTAATAGATAGTGGAGCAATAAGGAACTACATCTCGCTAGTAGCAGTTAAAAGAATGGGGTTACTACATAGGAAAAAGGAATGTCCTTACCTATTAGTAATAATTTTAGGAGATCTAATAGCCTATAGAGGAGGTATTATTAATCTTAAAACAGGACCTATTTAGATAACTATTAAAGGAAGATAGATCGAGATGTCTTTCGACATATTACTATTAGGAAATAATAAGGTAGTATTAGGAATGCCTTAGTTATAGGAATATAATCTAAAGATTAATTAGGTTACAGGTTAGGTTAATATTAGAAATACTTAACGCCGTAAGATACAATAATAAGCTAAGTTGGTATGGTATTAAGTTAAAGCAATATATAAGGAAACCAAGAAAGGGTTAAGCTATATACTAAAAAGATACTATAAGTACGGTAAGAAACTATAGTCGCTAGAAAGTAAAAAGCTGTTAGAGTATATAGTATAGGACTATAAGATAGAATTGGAACTAGGAATAAGTTTAAGGTTTTTTCTAATCTATAAGCTTACCAAAAAAGAAAGTAGAGCATTAAAAGAGTTTATTTAAGAAAACTTATAAAAGGGATATATTAGACCATCGTAATTATTAGCGGGTTATCTAGTACTATTCGTACTAAAGAAAAATGGCAAACTAAGGCTGTGTATTAACTATAAATAGTTAAATAGCATTACTAGGAAGGATAGGTATTCTTTACCCTTAATTAGCGAAATCTAAGACAGGATAGGTAATGCGTAAATCTTTATAAAGATAGATCTAAGATAGGTATACTATTAGATTAGAATTAAGGAAGGTAATAAATAAAAGGCAGCCTTTAGGTTAAAGGAAGGACTATATAAACTATTAGTTATATAATTTAGGCTTATAAACGTACTAGCAACGTTCTAAAAGCGTATTAATAATGTATTAGGAGAACACTTAGATAAATTTGTTATAGTATATCTTAACGATATTATTATCTACTTAATAACTAAGGAAGAATATGGAGAATACGTTAAATAGGTCTTAAAGAGACTATAAGAGGAATAGATGCTAGTAGCAATTAAGAAATACGAGTTCTTTACTAGGAAGACCGATTTCGTTAGATTTATTATTAAACTAGGCTAACTTAGTATAGATCTAAAGAAGATCGAGGCTATAGTAAATTAGTAGGAACTAGAGAACGTTATATAGTTAAGATCGTTCCTAGGGTTTTATAATTACTGTAGAAGGTTTATAGCGTAATGGTTAAAGGATATTAAGCTATTTACGCGGTTAATAAAGAAAGAAGAACTATAGATATAGGGAAAGGAATAATAAGAACTATTTAAAGAAGTTAAGAGGTTGTTTACCTAGGAGCTAGTTCTTAAGATCTATTAGCTAAGTCTAGAGACGGTTATAGAAATAAATACATTAGACTTTATATTAGAGGTATACTTTATATAAAAGTATCCAGATAGATAACACCTAGTAGCATACTATAGTTGGAAGATAACACCACTAGAACTGAACTATGACATTTATAATAAAGAGTTGTTAGGTATAGTTATAGTATTAAAGAAATAGAGAGCATTCTTACAAGGTATAGAGAAACTATTTATAGTTAAGACGGATTATAAGAACCTAATAGGATTCTTAATAATAAAGGAACTTAACTAAAGATAGGTTAGATGGGCAGAGATGCTTATAGAATACTATTTTGAGATTTAGTATACTAAGGGTATAGACAACATAAGAGCAGATGCTCTAAGTTAAAAAGCTGAACTATAAAATGATGAGAAGCTATTAGGGGCTTTATTGCGAAAAGATATAAATAGATTAATTAGGTATAATTATCCGAAAATTATAATAACTTAGGAAAATAAGTTAGAGAAAGCTTATAAGTTACTAGAAAGCTTTTAAGTATAGAGAATTCTAAAAGTATAGCTAGAAGATCTATAGACGGATATATATAAAAACCGAGAAGTAAAGTATATCCTAAAAAGTATAGTAGAGCACTTTGTAGAAGATTTTTATAGGGGATTAACTTAAGGATATAATAGAGCCACGAGCTTAGTGTTAAGACTTTAAGAGGAGTATATTATTGACGGAATCTAAAAAATAGCTAGGAAGGTTACTAGGGAGTGTCTAGATTGCTAAAGAAATAAACTAATAAGGTATAAGCTATATAGAGGGCTACAACCTATTAAAATACTAGAAAGACTATAGGAGGTTATATTATAGGACTTTATTATAAAGTTGCTAAAATTAAGAGATCCTATTATAGGATAAGACTATAACGCGATTTTAGTAATAGTAGATAAGCTTATAAAGTGGGGATACTTTATAGCGTGTATAGAAGAGATATTAGTAGAAGATGTCGCTAGAATCTATATTAAAGAAGTGTTTATAAGATATAGAGCACTAAATAAGATTATATTGGATAGAGATCTAAGATTCGTAGCAGTATTCTAGGAGGTATTTTTAGCGGAGTAAGGAGTTTAAGCAGCAACTTCTACCGTATATTATCCGCAGATAGACGGTTAAATAAAAAGACTAAATTAGACATTAGAGCAGTATCTAAGGTACTATATTAATCACGTATAGAATAATTGGGTATTGTTATTACTAGTTATATAGTTTGTATATAATGCAACACTATAAGAAGGAATGGGTATATTACTATTTAAGGCGAATTATAGGTATAAGCTAAGAATATTATTATTGCTATATTAAGTAAAGAAGATAAATAGTACAGCCAAGTAAAGAATAGAGATATTAATAAATCTTTATAAGAACCTTATAGAAATAGCTAAAGTAGTATAGCAGAGAATGAAGAAATACTATAATACTAAGAGATCTAAGGGACCAGATCTTAAGGAGGGAGATAAAGTGTGGCTACTATATAAAATTTTTAAGAGTTAACAACTAAGTAAGAAGTTAAACTATATTAGACTAGGACCTTTTAAAATTATATAAAGAATTTCACTGGTTATATTTAAGTTAAACCTACTAGCTAAGATAAAAATCTACCCTATATAGTATATCGCAATGCTAGAGCTAGTATATAGGAATGTTAAGCTACTAATTTACGAAGCAGACACGTATAGAGGATAAGAAGAAGATAAATAGTAAGTTTTAAAGATTATTAGTTATAAGGACGTTAACAATAAAACATAGTATAAGGTAAAGTGGATAGGCTATAATAAGACTACCTAGGAACTACTAGAAAATTTAAAGAATGCTATAGGAAAGGTATAGGAGTATTAGAAGAAAATAGGTTAGGTAATATTAATAAAGAAGAATCGCTAAAGAATAAGTTACCTAAGGGGGACCTAGAAAGAGCGACTGCTGAACTACTTAGAGTTATTCCCTTTATAGGAAGAGAGTTGGTTCTCTTATTACTAAGTTCCTGCAGACCTTATTCTATAAGCTTCCACTCTTTAAAACAGACCTTCTTATAAACCCGTTTAAGACGTAGAAAATAAGTAGAGGCCAGAAGACGAGTTTTAAGAGCACGCTGTTAAGTAGCTGCAGCCTCTTATTCCACCTCTTACGATTAACGTAATTTATTAAGAGCGCTTAAGAGCTTACTATTAAGCTTTATAGCAGCAGATTAAATATAAGACCCTATAATAAATTACTTAGGGAACTTGCAGACTACTAAGAGTTATAGGATATATATACTTAGCGTTAAAAATAGAGCGAATATTATAGGATAAACGAATGTTTACTTTAGTGCACTTTAAATAAGAGGAAGGTTGCCGAGATAAGGGATTTACTAGCATAATACAAACTAACCCTTCTTTCGCACAATAAGAATATAGAGATGGCATTATTTTACCTAGCGATAGCACTATGGCGACAGTGCGAGCACAACGGGCTGTAGAAGAAAGAGAAGTTACTTTAGGTATAATAAGTAACGATATTAACCAAATTAATTAGATAGATATTACACCTTTAGTAAATAACTTAGAGATATTTAGAATCTTTAAGGACGAAGATAGAGAGGAGGGAGATAGTATTACAGACGCTTTAAGCACGATGTTACGACTACTTAAAGAAGAGTTAGAAGAAGCTAGTTAGTTAATACAGGTATAGTCTAGAATAGATCCGGTAGAACTATATAACAAGGAATAGTAACTAAGTTATGTAATGTAATCTATATAATCTGTGTAATCTATATAATCCGCAATAGAGTAGATATAGTACGCGTACCTTATATATAAGGAGGGTTTCCTAGGAGTACGGTTATGTATTTAAAGGACTACAGTCCCTACTCTAGATAGTTCTTTCCTTATAGTAATTCTTAGAATATAATTAGAGTTAATCTATTGGGTAATTACTCTACCAGTTATTATTACGTTATTAACTTTAATTTATATCACCTACACACCTAGCCTAATAACGAGCCTATTGTAGTTCTTGCTATAAGGTTCCGTTACACTCCTAGTATTTTAGCTAAATTAACTCATCTAGTAACTTTTTAGCTATTTTAGGGTCTAGAGCGGCTATAAACTCCGCGTTATTAGAATTACGGGACTTATATAGTAATTCTTCTAAGATTATAAGGTTAACTTTCTAGGGCGGTATAATAACTTAGGCTCGGTAGTAAAGGCGTTTATTATTAGCGTCCTTAGGCCTTATTCCTAGTAGCCAGCTTAGGGCATTAGGGAGCGTAGCTTTACTGCTAGGTCTATATATAATTATAAAGTTAAACTATAAAAGGAACTCTACCTACCGGACTTAGCGCTAATTTAGTTGCCTAGTAGTTATAAACGTCTATAGGTTTTTATGGTTGGTAATAATTTTAAATAGCTCCTTAGTCCCTTATAGCTTAGGACGCTATTCCTTTAAAGCCTTAATAATAGCTAAAAGTTCTTTATTATAGATCTTATAGTTACACTCTAGCGTAGAGTGCTTTACGGAGAAGAATGCGACCAGTCTTAATTTTCCGTTATTATTATACTGGGAAAGGACTCCGCTAAAAGCCTAATTTAATACGTCTATCTCTACCACTATTTTCTTTATATAGTTATAATATACTAGTACTAGTGCTAAAGTAAAGGCTTTCTTAAGGGCTTTAAACAATTTAGCTTATTCTAGTCCCTATAGCTATCCGATATCCTTCTTTAGGAGTTTTATTATAGGTATAGCGATAGCAGAGTAGCCTTAGATAAATTATTAGTAGAAGTTCGCGAAGCTAAAAAATTATTATAGTTTTTTAATTAATATTAGGTTCTTCTATTTCTATAAGGCCTGTACCTTCTTAAGGTCTATAGTTATGCTATTAGTTAAGATAATTAAGCCAAGGTATTTTATTTTAGTAAAGTAGAACTTAGACTTATTAATATTAATCTAAAGTCCAGCATTACCAAGTCTTTAAATAACTTTATTTATATACTTAGTATACTTAGCGCGTGTTTTAGAAAAGATAAGGACGTTATTAAGGTAGGCAGTATAGTAGTTATTAAGGGCGTTATATAGAATATAGTTAATATAGTTTTAGAATATAGCGGGTGCGTTATAGAGGCTAAATAGTATAACTAGTATCTTATAAAGTCTAAACCGGGTAATAAATACTATAAGCCACTTATAGCCTTTTATAATCCGGATCTGGTTAAACGTAGCAGTTATATTAAATTTAGTAAAGTACTTAGCACTATAAAGTGCGTTAAGTGTTTTATGGATTAGTAGCAGTAGGTACCAATTCTTAATAGTAACTATATTTAGGCCTTAGTAGTTATAGTAGATTTATATACTACCGCCGGGCTTAGTAGCGAGGAGGAGTAGTACGGCAGCTAGTAAGGTCAATTTACGGATAAAACCCTTATCCAGCATTTTATTAATCCACTTCTTTATATACCTAAGTTTAGTAGGTAAGAGTGGTCTATTTTTATAGTATAGGGCCTAGTTTCTAGGAATAATCTTAATTTTATAGTCCCATGGTTAGTAAGGGGGCAGCTTATCTACGTTTTTAGGGAAGAAGTGCTTAATATATTTACGAAACTCCTTTAGTAGGCATTATAGAATATCTTCGCGGGTTAATCCTAGTTTGCTTTTTAGGAATTTTTCAATATTGGTGTTAACTATCTTCTAATATAGAAGCTTAGGTTTAGTTTTTAGATTTATTTTAAAGAAGTTATAAAAATAGGGGGGAAGCACTTTACGGGCTTCCTTTATTATATAGTCGCCTTCTACTAGCTAGCAGAAAGACCTTTTTAATAGGTTTAGTACTTCTATTAGGCTTATAGGCAGCTCTTTAAGCAGCTATTAGTGCTTATCTTATTTAACTAGTTCTACTAGCTCCACTATATAGATCCTTATCACCTTTATATCTTTTTATTTACAGAACTAGGTAAAATTAACAGCATAAATACATTTAATATTGTCCAGGTTAGGGCGTATCTGGTTCTCTAGTGCTACGGCTAAGCTAGCATAGCTTAGTTGGCCTAGGGGGGCGGAAACAAAGCGGCGGCCCTATATAGTACGCGCGGGAGACAGGTATAAGGTTAGGCGTTACGGTAGCGCGGTTTTTATTATTCGGGTCTTAGTAGTTCTATAGCTAGTCCTTACTATAACGCGAGCTATAGTGTACGTATATAGCATATAGCTTAGTTCTAGGTATTAGGCTAGGCGGCTAGGGTTTAAATAGTGCCTAGGTTAGGGTTAAATTCTTAGTAGTGGCGGCGTAAAGCGGACCTTCTTCCTAGGTCTCGGCAGGGCTAGCTAGCCTATCGTTTTGGTCTTAAGTGCTAGGGTAATCCAGTCTTTTACTATCTTATTTCTTTACAGCTATACAGGCTCCCCTTTATTAGGAACGTCTTCTACTATTAGGGCTTTATATATAGTTCTAGGCACTAGGCTTAGTAGTACTAAGTATCCATATAGGGTGTCCCTACTACCATCGGTTATCCCCCACGGGAGGTAGTGCCTAAAGTAGTAGTCTAAATTAAAGCGGATCTTAAGTTTCCTAAAGCTAGGATAGGGCTCGTGCTTTTAAAGCCAAGGTATACCTAAGATAATTAGGGTAGTAGGCGAGAGTTTAGTAATAAAAAAGAGCATAGCTTTAGTATGGAGGCCGATTAATATTTGGGCGGTAAAGTAGTCCGTAATAAGCGGAGTTAGGATGCCGTCTATAAGGCGCAATAGCCTAGGTACTAGCAGCTTCTTAATTATAACGTTATACTTTCTTATAATAGACTCTATATTAGTAAATGCCATTATAGTACTACCGGAGTCCACTAGGCTTACTGTATTAATATAAACTTAGGGGTATAGGTTATATAATAAGGAGAGTTAGGTTTAAATAAGGATTAATTTCTTATTACTATTTGATAATCTAAGATTAAGTAGCAGCTTACTAATAGAAAGGACTAATTGATCTAGTAATAGGGACCTAATCTTCTCGTCTTCCTCCTTATATAGTTTAAACCCTTAAACGCGACTTAGTTTAAAGGTTTACCTTTTAATAACTAGGGTATAAGGCTGTCTTAGCGGAGTGGTCTAGTGTCTATCTAGCTAGCGGTGTTGGTCTTAGTCTTAGTTAGGGTATAGGAAAATAATACCTTGCCGACAATATAGCCGTATTTATATTCGCTAGCGCGGAGTTGCTAATACTAGGCGTTATTAATGGGTTAGGCTCCTATATAGGGTATAGTTTAAAATAACTAAGCCGTAGGGTTAAAGGGGGGGGGTCATTTACCGCGGCTATAATAGGCTCCGCGGTCGCCGCGTTTATAATAGACTTTACGGTTACCGTATCCGTGGTTATTAGTTCGCGTTATTTAATGGGGTGGTATTAGGACTAGGTTTACTATCTTAATAGGGTTATAGGCGTCCTTCTAGTGGCTGGGTAGGCCATAAGTAAGGTACAGTCTATTATTAACGCGGCGCTTACGCTCCGTGTCTAAGATTTTATTAAGGGTTATAGGTTCTCTAGTTACTACTAGGGTTAGGGTTAATATAGGGGCAGAGGCTTAGGTAGGTAGGCGGTGGTTAGCGTTCTTTTTAAGGTTGGCTCGGTATATATAGTTCGCGAGGTTCTTAGCAAACACATCTATCTGCTTACTCTAACCTATATAGTCGCTGTTATTAATTTTATAGGTAAGTCTAAGTACCAGCTCTTCCATCTTTAGAGAGATAAACTTTTAGAGTAGGTCCACCTTCTATTCATTTATCTTCTTAGCGCAGACTATTAGCTTATTAAGCTCTCCCTTCTAGGACTAGTAATTACGCTCGCTCTAGGGGAAATAGTTAAGCTTATTCTTTGCGACCTAGGTTATATTAAGGACCTCATAATAGGCAGTAAGGTCTTTAAGCATATCTTCCTTAGTAGGCCATTTTTACGTAGATATGTTGTTTAGGTTCTTATGTATAAGCTCTAAGCCCTACTTAATAAACTTATAGGCCTTGTCCTTTAGTATATCTAAGATGTAAAGGATCTAAAACTAAACTATATTAAAGTAGTCCCAGTCCCAGTTAAAGACTCCCTTAATCTTAATATACTAGGTCTTAAAATTAGCTTATTGTTTTAGTAGGGTGCCTTTTCCGCTAAATATTAGCGGGTCTTTAGATCTCCGTTTTTTCTACTAGGTTACTACCGTTATTATAGGGGTTAATTATTTTAGAATAGCAATAGTCTCTACCTAAGAGTTAATAGTTCCTATCTAAAAAGCGATAAGGGCACTAAGGTTTTCGTTAGCTTTCTTATTAACGGTATTTGTATTATATATACACTATAATTCTACTTTAATATTATTAAGGAACTTGTTAGTATAATTAATAAGGATAAGGTAAGCTTTACTAGGCTTAAAGGTCTTAGGGTATAGTAGGGAGCGGCGGATTATCTACGCGATATTAGGGTATGTCTCTATAAAGAGGTCTATAAAAACGTTACGGGGGTTCTAGGTTTTAGCCATTTCGGCGTCATTAGTGTCGCTTATTTAGGCACTAAGTAAAAACTAAGGATCGTTTTAGGGCTATACTAGGGACGTATTAGTTTTAGCAGAGGCGCATATAGGTCATAATTACTCTAGGGCGGAGGTTAATTAGCTAGGGTATAAGGAATTAGTAATCGCGATAGGGCGCAAATTAAAAATACTATAAACTGTTATAGTGTTATAATAAAGTAGACTAAATAACTACGTTGTAGTATAAAGAGGGGAAGAAGGTGGAAAGGGGGTATTATATATAAATAGTAGGGCTGGCCGCTAAGTCACTAGTGGTAGGCTAGCCAACAGTAGGAAACAGTACGAGATAGTATGAAACAGTATGCGTTAGGTCAGTGCCGTGACAGGGTAGTTCTTTATAAGCTTCTTATATCGCGAAGATAGTAGTGAGGGCAGCACTAGCAGCGCTCTTAGCTGCTACTGCTGGTACCTTCCTTAAAGCATACTGCCGTAGCTTTAGCTTCGGCTTTAGCTGTAGCTCTTCCTCCTTAATATTAGATATATCCTCTTAATCGTGCTACAGGACTTAGTGTTCTAGTAGCCCCGGTTAACGTAGCTTATCTAATAAGCCTTCGCGATACTCGTTGCCTCCCTTAAGCCTTATTATCTCCTATATATGGCGAGGGATTCTTTTAATCTAACGCTAGATTCGCCACTACTCTAGCTCCCTCTATGCTCTATACCAGGCTTTTTTAGCAGGCTTTTAAGCTATAAGGGCGCCCTTCTTAGTAGTAACTCTCTTAAGGTATAGCCACGCTGGCTCTGTTATATTTATATTAGGCAAATTACTATACTAAGTAAGGCGTTAAACTTCTATAGCACTTATTAAAAGATTATAATATTTAGCAACTTAAGAGTAAGCCTTATCTTTTTAAATTAGCGTATTTAGAAGATTTTTTAGCAAGCTTAAGTAAACGGAATTAGCTTTAGCGTAAGAATAAACGTTATATAGCAATACTAATTAACTCCTTTACCACTACCTCTTATAAGCTCACTGTGCCTTTTGTCCCATTTCTATATAGGTTTCTTACCTTTAAAATTTTAAATTCCTATTCTTCTTATAGCGGTAGTAAGCTCCTATTCTACTCTTACAATAGGTTTAAGTTTGGCGTTAATTCTAATAAGATCAGCTATTATAGTAGCTTGTTATTATATTGTCTTAAGAGTTTAAATATAGTAGGGGCCCTTTCTATAATATAAGAAGCTACCCTAAAATATAAACTCTAAATAGCCCTTCTACTAAGGTCTTATTATAGATCTAAGAAAGCGATCTTTTAGTTACCTCTATACGTAATAGCCTTTAAGGCAATAGCTAAGAATAACTAAAGTCTTATTACTCTAGATAATATCTAATTCTTTAAAGTCTAGTCCTTATAGCGGAGGCAAAATTTAAGCCTATTCTACTTTATCTGCGCTAAAAGGCCGGGCTTATAAGTAGGCTTAGTCTTACAGAAATTCTATAACCTAAGAATTCGCCATATAGTTTTAGCGCTAATATTAGTGTTAAGAGCAAGTTACTTAGTGCTCTTTTTCTGCTATAGCGGTTATAACGGACCTTTTTAATAACTTCTTAAATCTTAGTAGATATACGTTTAGTTAGGCGACCTAATTAAGGTGTATCTTTAAGGTAGATATTAAGAATTATATAGCTTTTAGTCTCGTTAAAGCCACGTTTCCGTGCTTCTTGGATAACCAATTTAATAAGGGAGACGCTTATTCTAGCAGCGGCTTAAATATCGGCATTTGTGCTGCCGTAAATCTTTATAGTAAGGGCCTAAGCCCTTATATAGATGTTATATAAGTTACTGTTATAGTACTGCAATAAAGTAGACTAAATAACTACGTTATAGTATAAAGAGGAGAGGAAGGTGGAAAGGGGGTATTGTATATAAGTAGTAGTGCCGGCCGCTGAGGCACTAATAGTAGGAAATAGTATAAGATAGTATAAAATGGTATACGTTAGGTCAGTGCCGTAACAGTACTCCTTTTCCCTAGATAGTTTGGTTCCTAAACTAAATAAATAACTCTAAAATAAGTAGTATATAAGGTCGCCTATTTTTTACTATAAAGATATTAGTTCTGCTTACCGCCCTTAACTAAGCTAATAGCGATTTTCTATACCGGGCATAGAAAATCCTAATTAGTTAGTTTAGTAAGTAAGGTTAGTAGAACTCTATACCGCCACCTAAATTAATCCGCGTAGCGTTTCTTAGCAAGAATCTAGCTAATTAGATAACTTTAACCGCTAGTTAAAGTTTTATAATATTTTAACCACTACAAATTTTAATATAGTAGTCGGCTATAACCTTAGCGTAGCTTTTCTTTATCTTATGCCTAGTTTAGGGGTTTTAGCTTCTTAGGGTATTACTTATAAAAGTGCTATATAGCTTATTTATAACCCTTTAGGTCTTCTTCTAGCTACTAGGTTATATCCTTATAATATTTCCATTTAATCTTATAAGTTAGACCTTAGGGGTCTTTGTTATATATATTAAGGATTTTCTTAAACTCCTATTTATCTTCTATATTACCGTTATTATCTCTTTCTATTACTTATCCTTATACATTATAGTACTCTATAGTATTAATATTTGCTTAGCTAGGGATCTTTTCTATAGCCTAAAGGCGAACCTTAAATATATAGAAGGATTTATTTACTTAAATATAGTTTAAGAGGTCTACTATAACTGCCCCTTAGTATACTATAAGTATAGGGTATAGGCCGTCTTCTTTATTGTCCTATTTCTTTTTAGGTCTTGTCACGGCACTAGCCTAACACGTTGTTATGACTTAGTGTTGTCATAACATGAGTATAGACCTGACCCCTGAGCGACGTGTATATATACCGCCTTACCTCCTACATAGATCCTCACACGACATCGTTTGTTAATGATATACAGTCACCTCGTACCTCGTACCTTGGCAGTCGGCACGTACTGTGACAGTATGTCGTGTCATCTTATACGCCCCCGGTAGGGCTTTGTTTCTACCGTTCTAAAGCTACGTTTCAAAGCTTTGACCCTACCCCGGGCGGGATTCTTACCCCCGTTCTACGACAATGCCGACCTAGTAAAATCTCTGCACGTTAAGTCAAATCCATTCGAGTCCCCGAGCCGACCTCTCCGTGTCCCTGTCTCCAACAAGCCGATATCCTACTACTTTATGTCCTGAGTTTCATAAGCTGGCTGCAGGCCTCACTATTGGAATTACAAGGTCATGGGGTCACAGCGGAGCTATCTTGAGGATCAAATTGATGATAGAGATGACGCAGACGACGATGAATATTGATTGATTCGTGATGCAGTAGATGCGGTTGATGTCTATGTAGATTGCATGCGGACTTCGTCCTCGCAATGTGTCCAGAGCTTAGTCAGCATCTCTCGCTTAATTCTGACACTCACTATGCCGTTCTATGCTTGCGGGAAGGAACAGGAGCTGCTAACTGCGGGTAGACTAGGACGCTAGGTGTTCCCCCTGCGGGCTATGTCCTCTTCTTGAAAGCTATAGGTTACCAATCTCTGTCTCCGCCTCCGTCTTTGTCTCCGAGTCTGTTTCTAGCCATGCTACTGCTTTACGTCCAAGTTTCTAAGCCGGCTGTAGGGAGACACCCTACGGGCTATGTTCCTTGTGTCTTGATTACAGTGTAAGACTATGGGTTACCAATCTCCTCTTTATCCCCGTCTCTCCGTCTCCGTCTTCGAATCCGCATAGATACTACTTCAAGTTTACCACGACAAGAATCTACGTTTTAACCTCGATCTCCGCACTCTAAGCCTTTCGAGTCTACGCCTTAACCTTGATCTCCACAACTTCGAGCCTTTCGAGAGTCAATATCCGTAATACGCCCCGCGGTTATATTTTTTTTCGTCTCCTCCGTTTTCTATATTAGTTTCGCTTCTTCGCCTTAGCTTTATATTATATCTAGCACTTAAGATAAGTGCTAGCGGAGAGCGATGTAGTAGGGATATAGGTAGGAGGGTTTAAGGACTGTAAGGACGAGGACCTTTAAGGACTGGAAGGATAAGAACCTTTGAGGACTAGAAGGACGAGAACCTTTGGGGACTGGAAGGACGAGAACCTTTAAGGACTGGAAGGACGAGAACCTTTAAGGACTGGAAGGACGAGAACCTTTAAGGACTGGAAGGACGAGAACCTT
>Ga0307515_10004520_pt1 | contig 28740 bp, 24 predicted proteins | sample 17_EM_MG_FD_194513 | JGI IMG/M metagenome (GOLD analysis project Ga0307515, IMG submission 194513) | Populus trichocarpa ectomycorrhiza microbial communities from riparian zone in the Pacific Northwest, United States - 17_EM | ecosystem: Host-associated > Plants > Roots > Unclassified | place... | reverse complement strand
CTCGTTTTTAAGCCAAAAATCACAATAATTTCAAAGCAGCTTGCTCAGTTTTAAAGATATCAAAAATCAGAGACCACGAAAAGATGCGCCAGCTGAAGCCGCATATTTCATGTCCCAAACACTAAATTATTGGATGAATATTTGTGGACTTAGTTGAGGGAACCGTTTGGCACAAACCCGGACCGAACCGGCCAGGTCCGGGTTTTCTTCGAACCGCTATAATACAAACGGTCCGAAAACGGAACCGTTGCTAATACTAAGTACAGCCACCTTCGGAACGTGCCTCCTCCTTAGCCGTGATCCTGGTACATTCCCGGGGCATACCTGATGTCCTGCCCGGTCCACTGCCACCTCTTCCGCTCACCCTGGGGTTGCAGAGGCAAAGGCCGAATGCATTGCAAGTCGATGCTAGGATTCTTGGACTTGTACCAAGGCAATCCCTGTCTGCAGCTCACACAGTGCGTCCACTGTGGCTACCACCTGTTGTACGAATAAGCTCACTCAGTGAATCACATACTTGTCACACCCAATTGGGACTCTCTGACAACCAAATACCATCCATTTCCATGTGGGGATACGACACATCAATTGAACCTCTGCGCGCTTTAAATACATGTGGAATCCGCTGGTCTCCTGAGAGTGCCCAGACGGTCCATCATCCGGTAGTCCCATGGATCCTCAGAATGCCAACTACAATTGAAATTTGGATCATCTCCAGTGTATTCCTAAAAACCCTCTTCGGATGCCATCATAAGGGCACATATGCGTATTTGCTTGTTGGCGATTGATCTGCTTTCGTTGAGTTTATTTGACGTAATAGAATAGAGTTGGCGCAGATGGCTTTGCTTCTCACAATGATCCGATTCGGTCATCCAATCAGGTGCCGATTGTGATGTTTGATAATGGTAATCACGAAACATGCCTGTTAGCCACTTTAGAACATTCGGGGGATATTATACGTCCCTAACGGAGCTGCCACATGATCTGCCATCGCTGCTCGACTATCTTGAACTCTGCCCATCGGTAGACCATGATACCGGTAATCATGTCGGTAATCATATCGGTAATCATATAAGGAATCATAGGTGATTACTTAACCCGCTGACTGTATCTAGCGATGTAGGACTTCCGTAGACGGTGCAGCATACTCCTAACACGGCCCGTAACGTAGATAATCCCATCGAGTCTTGCAGAAGCTTATTGAGATTGGAACTTCAATGGGTGGCATCGCTAGATGTAAATCGTGTGGATCGCGTAAATCCACCCAGATCCTTTGTAGGTGCACTTCGTTCGACATATGTGCCGATTTACGCTCTTCACAGCTTCCGTAACGTAGATATCTCCATCAAGTTGTGTAGAAGGATATCGCGATTTCAACTATTGTCGGCGATGTGGATTAACGTAAATCGAGTGTAATTGGTAAACCGCCTCTGGTGAATGGCCAGCTTCAGCATTGCCGGTGACACAACTCTCATGGATGTATGGGCTCTGGCATCGTCCCTGTAATTATCAATTGACTAAATTGGAAGGTAACTTTTCGAATATCATTAATGCTGCAATTGGTAGCCTTCGAATTCTTGTATGAATTGGTTGCATCTGACTTCAACCGACTTGGTCACTGACGCGTCTCCTGGCCGGTTGGCCTCTGGTATCAACTCGGAATTGTCTCTGCCCCATTCAATATACATATCAAGACACTTGGCTGAAGCAATCAGTGCTCCCAAATCTATATGATATCTCACACGTGGATAGCGTTTCGTGATGCTTCGGAAAGGGGTAATTCATGAAATCCCGAATGCGAAACGTATCCGAAATTGTAAGAGCGATAATAGTGTCAAGGCATACGCCCGTGTATGGCCTCACATGAAGGTATATCAGTCGATACAGTTGCAAATGTGGATGTCAATATTGTAGAGTAGTATAAAGGTAAGATTATTGCTAGAGATCTAAGGCTTGTGGCGAGCCGACTATATGAAGTGGGTGTTACCCGGCACTGGACAGGTAACATGCAGCGGTGCCGTTACAGAATGACGCAAGGCATTGGGTTGCTGTGGAGCATCCTGAGCCCCACAAAAACTGTTGCCCCCCTCTGACATGTATTTTTAGGAAGCGGTAGCAGAATTGTTACTAGCATTTTTGCCCATCAAGGCGGCTAATACTTTGATTATGGGATATTGTCAATGCACAGTCTTTGGATTATGCGAGTTGCAAGACAAAAAATCGTTGACGCAATGTTGACGGTCGGTTGACGCACTGTTGACGGTCAGTTGATGCACTGTTGACGGTCAGTTGATGCACTGTTGACGCTCATTGTTACAACATAGTCGTGATGCTGTCCGAAGCATGTTTGCCTAGGAAGGGGGTCTATAGTTCGATTATGGGTTGATATCATCGTGCAACCCTTTCATTATCCACGATTCATCACAAGAAATTGTTAATGCTCCATTGACCCTTATTTTTGGGATGGGGCAACAAGCGTGTCACTTGCCTTTTCAGCTATAAAGCCGACAAAATACATTTACTTTGGAAGGATGTGACAATTCGGCCCTTTGATTGCGAAATGTGTAAGTCTACAAATCGTTGACACCCTGTTGATGCTCACATTAAACACATCGATATAGTTATCACATTCTGAATAAATGTATGCAACAACTCGTAGAGTCATTATTAAAACCAATATCCCTTTGCCAGTAAACGGGTTTGAGCCCACAGATGGGCCAGCTTTTAAAATACACATCACACAACCACAATCCAGCCAAATGCCCCCAGAATAAATAGAAATACTCTACATATGGTGAAATTCATGAAAACAATTTCTTTTGGGTGTGAAACATAAAGCCTCATTGCAGTCCTCACACTTTATGCTGGTTTTCATGCCTTCTCCACTACCACCCTGACTTCTTCTCCACCTGCAAAGGAAACAATCTACTGTACTCTCCATCCAAAGCGGGGAATGCATTCCGGGTACCTTTTGATAGAGGGGTAGGGGGGTGTGCTTTGTAACTTGCCTGGTAGGCAGTGGGGGCAGGGCAGATTGTGTGGGGGGAGCTGACCGAGTGATTTTCTGTGAAGCTGGAATGCGGGAGGAACTTTACAATGTTGATGGACTTCCAGCTTGCAGAAGGTCACGCACAATGGAGAGACGGAAATCAAACTGATCCACACTGCGCTCTCTGTTTGCTGGCGGATCTTGATAGATTATACGGCTGTTGATATGGGCTGTCTCCTGAATTCAATTGAAAAGTGGATACCAATTGCATCTGGATTTGAGCTGTGTATCAAAATTGGTTCGATACTGGTCAGCTACATCCACTCCCACTTTGTGCTGGTTGTAGGCATCATCAACAACAGGTATATCAAGCTCTTTCTGGCATTTTCCAGGAAGAAATGTGGAATTTGCTCCACTTGCATTGGTACTCTTGTTGCCTGGATGCTTTCTCATTTTCAGTACCAGTGAATCCTCACCACTTAGAGGGTGGATTGTAGACATTATGGTAACAGGTGAACTGTCCATCCATAGCAGGGTTGCAACCCCATCATCAACAGCTCCACTTCGAAAATAATATGGCAATTTGGCATTCTTCCCAACCTTCAGCTCCTTGGGAAATCCTCGAAACTGTTGCCTGCATGTGCCACATGCTCCTATCCCCATCCGACGAAGCTCTGCCAGCCGAGGTTGTGTAGTGAAGAAGTTGTACATGAATACATTGAAGGAGAGCTTTCGATGCGTCTGGTGCAAATGTCTAATCAAGTGGTGAACCATCTGTCCAGTGTCTGTAAGCTGTAACAGATGGGATTCTACATCAATAGGATCCCCCCCAACTGCATTTGATGATGGGTGGAACTCCCAGACATAGCCCTTCTCAGCCATGCAGAAAAACTTATATCCTTGACCAATTGGCTTGTTTAGCATCTTTGTAATGTGAATTGACCTGCCAGTGTATAGAATCGTGGCTTAATCAATAGTAACATTGCTGCCAGTTACTCGGTACTGCAGCGATAACAACCGCAATTCCTCCAGTAGAATATCCACCTCTGAATGCCAACAACGTCGGCCTTCAGGAGTTTCAGTTGGTGAATTGTATGGAGAAACATGAAAGAAGCGGTGGATCTCCTGAAAGCAAGTCTTGCCAAGGTAGGCAGCTGGTGGTAATCCATCCTTGGGAAGGTAAACTCCATCCTTCATCCTGTACCTCTTAGGAGAAACTCCAATCAGACCCATATTAATTTGAATTGCGAGCCAGAGATAAAGATCCTGAGCAGTAACTGGCTGCCAGGAACACTGTCACTCCTTCTCTGGCCCAAGAAGCTGCTGCTGGGCATAGGAATTGGTGTTGGCTACAAGCTGTCCCATAATGGAGTTGGTAAGAAAGAGATTGAAGATTTAAGTGGGAGTAATGGCATCCAGCTCGGAGAATGAGATCGGCAATCGCTTCCATGCTTTGTGAGGAGGGACAACTGGTTGTAAAGGGTCGAATGTGGGAAGCTTAGGAAGATCTGGCAAATTTTGAATCAGTTTTTTGAGTGCTTTCTTGCACTGCTTGACCGAGTGACCAGCTGTGATTGACCCTGCTGGTTCAATATATGCCTCATCTGAGGAGCTATAATCATCGTCAAGGTTGAGCATTGCAGGTGGAGCTTCAGTAGTGAGTGAAGACACATCAGGTATAATGACAGGTCGATGGTGTACCACTGTAGGTGGTGGTGGTGGTTGGGAGGAGCTGTGCTTTGGACCAGAGTCATTGTCCATGATGTGACGCTTGGCACTTTGTTTTTTCACATTTTTTGGTGAGGATGGTGGAGATGGGAGTAGAAGTGGTGGGGGTAGGTAGTAGACATTAAGGTTTCGAGGTCTGAGGGCTTCTCTGCTCATGGTTGTTGTGGTGTGGTAGATGGCAAGTGGGAAGGTGGTTGCTGCTGGGCTGAAGGATGGTACTCTCACAATCTCCAAAGTACTGCGATTTATATGCAACTCAGCACCACAGAACTTGTCACACTGCCACAAGAATTTGTAAATAGAAGCTTCTACTAGTGATCTTTCAATTCATAATATTCTGGGGGGGTGTAAGTGGGTGGCTGTGTTGTTATGAGCGACAACGTGCAGCGTACGCGAAAGTGGGCCCTTTCGTGGGCCCAATCCCGGCGCAGGGATTGCATATCGAGGTATTATCATTTGCATCCAAAAGCTTCGTGCCTTGCCAATTTCTGATCGACCACTATCCACGTCATCTGAGTGATGGATGATGTGGCCCTATCACATTCCTGTGCTCCCAGCTAGGCACTTTATGGCATGTAGATCATTTCACTAGTTTTTGATTAATATAGTCCTACTTCCTCACCATTCATCATCCAGCTCCCTCTCCTCGCTTCCCATTACGTAACATAAGCAACTTTAAACATCTTAACTATGTGGACCAGGTCCTTGTGGAGAGTGATGGAGTAGGATGCATGGATGAATGCAGCATGACGGTTATCACGCAGACTGACTTGTATTGAGCACTGACTGCTCCTTCTATGACATGTATGACATCACTCACTTAAATTTTGTTACAAAATTTTATCATTACTGTAGGTTTGGTTTCTCGCTTAACAGTAATTGCCAAACAGATGTCGAGTTCATTGGTCGTCTTACAGCCTGATTTGGATTCTAGAACTTTCGCTTGGTGCGTACCACCTATTCACATGCACAGACTAATTGATGCGTCTCCGAATTTGGTCACTGAAAGCAAGAAAACGGTGACATCCGGTAAAATTGGTACACAAATTACCTTTGATCGAGATATTACATCAAAACTAGGAATTTGCCTCTCTATCACTCTGGCGACGCAGGAGCCGTCACCATTTCTTCGTCCAAATGTGATTCCAATATGGTGAGTAGCTGGCGAGGCAACATGCAGAGGGAATAGCTTACAGGTTGAACAGGCATCGCGTTCTGAATAGGTGATGAATCGGGCTCCGTGTCAGGTGGAAGACACCCTATGCCTTTGGTTGGCTGTGGCTTCCCTGAACCCAACCTCATTGGACCACTGCCTGGTTGAGAAGTCCCTTGCGGCATTTGTGATATTCCGGGGACGATATCAAGACCTCTCCAAACCTTGTGAGTGCAGCTGTGGCTGCACTATCAACCCTTTCTAGTTGAATGACTGCCGGAACCCTCAATTCAGTACTGCTGTACTCCTTTTCGCTCTCACAGAAGTAGTCAGCTGCGTCCCCCAATCCCAGTTGTGTCATTGTGTTGAACTTCATCTGCTTCTGCCGAAACCACTCCGTGTGCTGCTGTACCATTTTGGAGATTGTTCCCATCACCCAGCCGTGTTCGTCATCTTCCCTCAGGTTGCCCAGCTCTGTATCTTCATTAACTTCAACATCCCCAGCATTGTCATCGTCAGAACTTGCAAGATCGCTCAGACTGTCTCCGATAGCAATCATCATCCATTGACAGGTTTTTTCGGGCTATCTGGTTGTAAATCCCGCGTTTTCAGTTTCCCTAGTATCTTCCTGTTGTTGCTGCATTGCTGTCTCTCCGTCTTCATCTCGCGTTCTTGCCAAAGTGATTGCTCTCCTAACATAATCCTCGATCCATTTCTCTTTCTCCTCATCGCTTAAACAGTGCATTTCGGGTCGTTTCTCCGCTGCAATTTTCTTTTTCGATTGGATTTTGAGCAATGCCCCAAGGGGTCGGATTGCTTTTGCCTAGAAGCCGTTCTTACCTTCATTCGCGTGATGACTACGTCGTGTCAAACGCGTGGTCGATTGGGCGTCTTTACCCACCGGAAGTAACGAAACGTTCTTTTTCGGAGTATTGGCCATAGTAATTTGTGTTGACTTTGTTGTTGGGCGAGATGCTGGATGTTGCAAGATATGGACAATATGGAGGCGAGATGCATCTTGTATCTCAAGGTTGGTACATTTGATCAACTTGTACAAAGCAAAATCTGCGTTTTGACAGTCACTAAAATGGGAATAGTTAGGGGTACTGTACAATATGCCTTGGTTGTTAGTGTCAGTTTGACGTAATATCCCGGGGATTTTTTGAGACAAGCTTCACCAGGCATCCTTTCCCTGGAAGAATTACGTGTGTATATCTGACAGTCCAGAGATTTCTGCTGTGGTACACCACTATGTATCGCGGTATACATAGAAACAACATCGGACCGACTTAGTGGAAATTGTGCGATGCTGGGAAACCCCCACAACATGCAGGCATATGTAGCATGAATCATCTTCAGTAAAACATACAAGTTGGCTTTTACTGAATACATTCTGACTTGAAGCTAACAATATATTCCTCAGGACTTCCCACTTCTTTTCGTCATCATCTTCCTCTCCAGTTCCACACCAGCAAATGATGGATACAAAAACAACTCAGCCAGGTGAGAGCAGATCCGTATCGAGCACATCGATGGGCGCTTCATCCAATGCGTCCCTCGCTGGCACACAGCAACGATGCGGACACCAGTTACTCCACCGCAACGCTGCAAATGCAGCCACTGAAAATATGACCCATGATGCACATATAAAAATCGTCCATAAGACCGGAAGCAGCAAGAACCAGAAGCCGCATGCAATTGGATGTTAGTATAACCATATCGCAGTAATTGGCAATCAACTAAATGTATATTGTACAGTGGGTATAGGTAGAGAGCTATGTGACCAATTGATCGCTGCCCATAATGCAAAACCTCGATTGTCATCTGAGGGTTTTGTCCGCACAGTCCACGATATTGAACATCATGATGTTGTCAGCTCAGGGATGTTTGTGTACAAATTTCGTGATAAGCATCCGTGAGAGTGGACAAAATACGCTTCAATCACCTTACAGCAGGCTATGGAAGTGTAAATGGTTTCAGGTAATAGCTGAATCTCATTGTTACAAGCAGCAACTAATTTCTTGTAGGTTTTCAACATGTCTGCTACTATGGCAAAGCAAGGAGGTCAGGTACAGCTAGAACAGTCTGACATGCGCCTTGCCATGAATACGGCCAAAATGGCCAAAGCAGGATTTTCATGCACCGCAATACAGGAAATGCAACATCTGATCAAGAAGCATCGTGCCAATGTATGAGAAGAGACACAGCAGGGAGTGTATGATCCTGGGCATAGATACATAAGGCTGCGACAGGAAGACACCCGGCAATGCTTCATCAAAACCAATCGGATGGATGCTTTCCTTGCCAAAATGGCACCCCAATGAATACCCAGATACACCGGAGGTGCAAGGAACTGGTGCACCTGCACTCGACCGACACAGATAGTTGACACCAGGACCGACTCCACCTCTGGCCGGAATGCCGCATGCTCCACCCGGGGACAATGATGGAGCTGATGGTTCCCAAATCGACCAGTTGCCACCTGGTTATTTGTCTTCATATACACCACTTCCCAGCGCTCAGTTTGTGAATCTTGATGCATATGCCCAGGATAGCCAGCCCAATACAGATTATAATCCAGATATACTGACTGATGAAGGCACATCCACTGGTTAGTACGCTATCTGCTGTGTGGCAATGCAGCTAACATCCATTTTGCAGACAAGAACTGCCTATTGAGTGAACCCTCAAGAGACCACGAGCATTGATCGAAAATGACGGGATCTTTGAGTTTATTATTATCTACAATTAGCGGACACTGTACAGTATATTCAATTAAAGGATATATTTATGTGTATTATTAAAGAACAATGTAGTGATCAAGGAGAAAGTAAATGAAAACACTAGAAAGGCTGCCAAAAGAATGTGAATGATATACTATGCCAAATCAAATGATTGCATATTGCGGATATGCCAGTGGCAAAATGAGTGTCAACGGAGTGTCAACAATTTCAGGTCTTGTAAGGCAGGTAATTAAAAATTGGTTTGATTGTGGTTATACATAATTGAAGTATTCATCGCCTGTATAGGCAAAAATCATTGCGACACGCACCCTACCCTATCCTGAAAATGAGCGTCATGGGAGCGTCAATAATTCTTTGTCTTGCATCCTGGGAAATCTGACAGGCAATTGGTTGCAGACAGTCATAAAGGAATTTTAGGCCGCCTGTATAGGGAAAACTGATAGCGATACCCTGCCTGCCCCATCTTGACAATGAGCGTCAACGGAGCGTCCACAACTTTTGGTCTTCCATTCTCAGTACTATGTGTGGCGCTTGATCACAAGCATTCATGAACAAGGACATGGCAGCCATTATAGGCAGAGAAGAACTGGATATCCCCACGACAGCCTCCGGGACAGTGACAACATATCTGATTTAGAGAGCTACCACTAAGTGTTCTTGAGCCTGGTAGTGTACAAAAACAGTCAAAACGATGAATTGAAACAATAATGGCCTCATCACGCTGTGATTAACCATGATGGAAGGCCAACAATCGCTGACACTCCATTGATGCTCATTTCCAACATGGGGCAGGGAGTGTTTCGCTTCCTGTTTTTCCCCTGAAGATGGCCAATACTTCATTCATGACTGTCTGCAACCTATCGCCCCCCTGATTGCCCAAGATACATGACCAATAATCGTCGATGCTCCGTTGACGCAGAATCTCAGGACGGGGTAGGGTACATATCTCTGATGGTTTGGATCATGAAGGCAGTCAATATGTCAAAAAATGACAGCGACATACTAATGTCAATATTTTGCTATTGACAGTAGCATATCTGTATAGGACCATAAATAGTAAAACCCGAAACGCAGAACTGGAGATTGGAACAGACCGGTGTAGCCAAACCCAGCAAAACACGCTGGGTGGCAGGTCCCGGTCCGGGTTCGGCTTGCCAAAAGGCAGTGGGTCGGGTCTCCCGTCGGTTCCAGAACTGAATTGACCCATTATTATGGTCCAAACCCGGACCACTGGCAGGTTACCCAAACCCCTTGCTAACACTAGCTAGACCATGGAATGGAGGTTCCGGAGAGCCCAGTGCAGGAGGATGTGAGTGCTGCACCAAATGTTCCCGGATTGATTCAGTCAACATGGAGGTCAAAGACCATGGTTTATCAGAGGTTCATGACAGTCAATACAAAGGAAACATGAAGCAGTAAGGGAAACAGGAAAAAGCAGGACAGTGTGGGTCAATATGTTTCCACAAGGTTCTATATATTGCTTGACCGAGAATTTCACTTGGAGAAATATTATGGGAGAAGAGTGGGCAGTTGCATGTTGTAATGCGGGAGGAATTGACTCCAAGATACACCCAACTAGAAATATCCCTTCTAAGTATTCCCTTATCTTGTCTTTGCTATCAGACTTGATTTTGGACGTATTCAAGGACCAATTGCTAGTTTACTTCAAAGCTTCACTCAGGAGCGGAAAGTAATCAGAACAGAATACATGTAGAATAGCTTTCCAATCCTAATATATTGTCAAGGCTTGTTCTCCGTTGGGAGAATGTAGCCCTCTGTATCACTGGAGAATCGAGAGGTCTTTATACCTCGTCCCTCTGCGCTTTTACTGCCAATTCTGAAAACGCTTTTCTCTGGATCAATGCTCACCATCCTCTCGTTCTCCAATCCTCATTGTTCGATAACCAGTTGGCCTGAACTTCCTCCGAGCAATGGTATCCTTTCATTCCTCCAGTCCTTCAGGATCAACAATATCCTTCTGCTACAAATCTCCCGACTGATTGGTATCCATCGGCCTGTTGCCTTCCAGACCATCTATTGAAAATACGGAAGTATCTACATTTCTCTTTACTAATATTGTACTTTCTTAAGTATTCTCCTTACGATAAGATGGTACTTTATGGATAAGAATAATGTGGTGTGTTAATAACGTTTAATACTTTTGTTATCTTTTACGTTTAGGTTATCTAGAAAGTTCCAGTTAGAACTTGTCTAGAATCTTCTTTTTGGTTCCGTTAGATAAGGGATTTATCAGCGCTTATCTTAAAAGAACGTGCCTAGATTGTTCTGTTATATTCTTTACGGTTCTCATGTATTTTTGTACAGGTGCAGATTTTTTCTCTTCCTGTTTTGGTTATTGATCCGCGACCGTGGTCACAGACAATCACTCGTTTATTATTGTATGTATAGATACTGTTTCTCCGGTTAGGGAACAGTTCTTTAGACTTGCTCAGACATCGATTAGGAATACTACAATATCTTTTCTTGCATCCTCTTCTCAGTATATGCTTATGTTTCGAACACTTCTTACATTGTTATATTTGCAATACTTCTTCTTCGTATACTTCTTCTGAGATTCTAATAGATCTCTTCGGACTTTCGCTGTAATAATCGAATACCATCTACCTCTTTGTACCATTCAACAGCCTTCCTTCGTATCGTGCTTCAGTATCCCCATCCTACTGGCCATAACTGTTGCCAATCAAGAGATACTTCATGTAGAGGTGACGATTGCTGGCATCATTCTTTATATCTAGCCATAGAGAATATAGCGATGTGTGTTTGCATTGTATTAACACACCATTGCAACAGTGGCAGCACTCGAGGGTGGGTGGTGATGATGCGGTCGAGGGATTTGTGCCTTGCGGTCATTGGTGTGGCGATAGTGTGGGCCTGCATATGAAGAACCCTAATTAATCGCCACATGACAATATCATCGAGTGATTGTTCATGACTCCGGAACTGTGACCAATACCCATGGTGTAACACTACCTCCCTCTCCTACTTGGTCATCCTCAATCCTATCTCCCTCCTCATTATGCTGGTAAACTTGCAGCTTTCTGGCAAACCATGTCCTATTCAATCAGTCTATTGCTTGCTATTATAACCTCCTGGTACAACCATATCTCCCAGAAGGAAAGGTACAAGCCTAACTTATAACCTCTTATCCTTAGCAGCCTGAGGATTCCCCATATGAAATTCCTTCAGTAGCTTTTTATCATCAAAATTCTCATACAGCTCTTCAGTCCAATCTGTCTCTTCTGGATACCCTTTCCACTTGACCAGATATAAGACTTTTTTACATTCCTTGTTGAATTGACTTCCCATGATTTCCTCCACCTCATATCCTGTCTGGTATTCATATCCTTCAACATCATATCGCAATTGATGTTCATCTGTAACCATGGCATCCAGGTCTGGTGGATCTCTTATTGGGTTACTAGCGATGTGGATGGGCTCGATTAAAGATACATAAAAGGCACAATGAATTCACCATCGTAAACGCTATTCCAGCCTAAGAACTGTAGGTGACACAATCTTCATGACTCTAAATGGACCATGGAGTTTGGCATCCAATTTTCTCGCTGGTCTCCTGGTCTTGAGGTTTTTCCCATTAAGCATAACCACATCGCCTGGTTGATATACTGGTGCAGGTTGGGCTTTCTGATTGTGGCAGTTTCTCATCATTTCGCTGGCCCTTTCGAGTCCTTGATGACATAGCTGACATACACTTGTCATCCATTGAATGTGGTTCCGAGAAGTAGGATTCCCTGAGGGATCTGCAGTTGGCCAATTTGTTCATGGGTAATAGCCATAGTTTGCAAAGCATGGTGTCATCTTGACTGTGGAATGGAGGGAATTGTTGTACGCATACTCTGCCATTGGCAACAACTCTTCCCAATTATCCTGGTCAGCATTGCAGTAGTTTCGGAGGTAACACTCCGATGAGTGTTGTATTCTTTCCATTTGTCCATCGGTTTGCGGATGGAAAGGTGAAGACATTGTGGATTTGATTCCTAATGTGTCTACGATGCCTTTCCAAAAGGTGCGTATAAATCTTGTGTCTCTATCTGAGGTTATTGTAGATGGTATTCCATGGTGCATCCGTATCTCTCTTAGGAATATGTGAACCAAGTCTGGTGCCTTGTTTTCTCCATCCCTGAGGGGGATAAAGTGTGACATCTTTGTGAAGCAGTCCCCTACTACACATATGGATGAGCACCCATTCGATACTGGTAGATCCACAATATAATCTATGGATACTTTATCCCAAGGTCTGTACCCTAGCTCGAGTGGCTGTAGTAGTCCATAACGTGCATGGTGTGCTGGCTTGTTTTTTTGGCAATCAGGATATGAGTGAACATAGTCCTCAATCCATTTATCCATCTACCACCAGATGAAAGTTCTCCGTACATGTTGAACTGTCATTTCCTGGCCCTTGTGGCCAGCCACTTCAGAGTCATGATCGTCCTGTGGCATCATCTTGCTGAGATCCACGCTATCGGGAACCCATAGCCCTCCCTTGTACCGAAGGTCTTTATTTTCAAGTGTGACATCTGCCTCTGCCTTTCCTTCCAATGCCTTATCATATGCTGTAAGCTAATCTTTGTCATCCTGTCCAGATAAGATGACATCCTAGTACATGTGATTATCGAATTTGACCATATATATGGGTTTGAATGGTTGGGATGGAATGATAATTGGTTCCGCCCGAGACTGGAGAGACGAAACCATTATTGGTGAGCCCTGAGCTCTAGCTGCTCATGTAGAAACATAATCTCCCTCGACTGACATAAGTTGGTCAGGTCTGAGGACTTGGTGTACAGGTTGGTTTTTGTTTTGCTCAATGCTACCTCCCCCCTTTTTTGGGCGATACTCCGAACACCTAGATAATGCATCAGGTTTTCCATCTGCACTCCCCGGATGGTAGAATATTTCGAAATCATAACCTGTCATCTCTTGTGCCAATCTTGCTTGCCGTCTATTCAAGATCTTTGTAGTAGTACAATATTTGAGATATTTATGGTCTGTATAGGTCTGAATCTGATGGTGAGCTCCTTCAAGGTAACGTCTCCACTCCTTCAATGCAGCTACTATACCAAGTAGTTCCTTATCATGGTCATCATAATTGATTTCTGCTTTATCCATCTTTCTGGAATAGAATGCAATGGGGTGCAATCGTCCATGAATAACTTGAGACAGCAGAGCACCAATAGCGAAATCACGTGCATCGGTTTACAAAACAATCTGACGCATAGGTTCGGAGTGCTTTAGGATTGGAACCTTGGTGCCTTGGTCTTTGAAGTCTTGAAATGCCTTAGCACATTCATGAGACCATGCATATGGAACACCATTCCTCAGGAGATCAGGAATAGGCTCGATTTTTCTTGCAAATTCTTCGAAGAATCATCAATAAACGTTGGCACATCCCAAGACCATTTGTATGTCCTGTTTGCATTCGAGTTTTGGCCATTCCAGAATAGTCTCAATTTTATCCGGAGCCATTTCAATTCCCTCCGAAGATATGATATATCCAAGCAATTCAGCCCTGGAGGCCTGCCATACACATGTGGCTCATGCCATTGCGCCGTTGTTTTCCCTTAGTTGTTGGAGTATGTCCAGGACTATTTGGGTATCTACCGCTTCCGTTTCTGAATAGATCAAGTTGTCCATATAGATGAGAAGTCTTCTATGAAGCATGTCACCAAAGATTGTTTTCATGGTGTCTTGGAACATGGCTGGGGCAATTGCAAGACCAAAGGGCCTGACAGTATATTCATATAGGCCGTATCTCGTATGGAATGCTGTCTTCCACTCGTCTCCTTTCTTGACTCAGATGAGGTGGAATCCAGCCTTCAGCTCAATCTTAGTAATGATCCTAGCACCCTGTATCCTATGTTGAAGGTCATTCATCAAAGGCAGCGGTCTTCGATTCATAATGGTGACTTCGTTGGGTCCTAGATAGTCTACGCACAATTGTTGGCCTCTGCCATGAGGCTTTGGAACGAAGAGGATAGGTGCACCTGCTGGTGACTTACTTGGGTGGATCTTTCCCTGGTCGAGCATTTCTTTGATGTATTCCTCGAGTACAGATAACTCTTCTTCTGATGGAGTGTAGATAGGTCCCCAAGAAGGTTCCTTTCCTGCTTGGATATCAATGGCATGGTCAAATGATTGGTGCGGTGGCAAAACATTGGAGATTTCTCCATTGTACAGAGACTTGTGATCTCGATACTGCCATGGAATTCTATCAACCCAATCAATCTCCATTTCATCCTTGTCATTGATTTAAGGTTTCAAACAATTCCAATCCATCGAGGATCATTCTCGAAATCTAGTATAGTATCATCGATTTCAATGGTGAATGAATTGCACTTATACCTTGAGCACGTCTGCTTGCATTCCTCGCTCTCAAAGCTAACTATTCCTCCATCTGCCAATCCCTTGGCTTTGTGTTTAGCAATGCACCAATATGGAAGCATCAGATCGCAAGAATCTTCGATTGGACCTATCCGAAAGGTCTCCTTGGAATAGTGGTCTCCATGTTGACAGGTAATTGGGAGGGTATAGCACCATCCGCAATCCTCCACTGTGTCTCCAGCAAAGTTCTGAATCTCTCTCTGCTCTTTGCGGGTAACAAATGGGACATTGTTTTCTTCGAACCCTGTCTCTGGGGCAATGGGTACAGTACAACCAGAATCGAGTAATAGTCTTGCTGGAATGTTCTTCTTTCGTCAAAATAAGATCAACATTGTTACTTCATGTCTTCTACCCGACTCGAGTTCAGGTGGAGCTCGTGTGAGTTTCTTGAGGGTGATTGAATCGCTACAAGGCGAAGCCTGCTGTTTTCTTGAGGGTGTCATGATGAACTGCCTGTCGACACAGCTCCGGCCACAATGGGTCGTGAGTAATTGACTGGTAAGAGTTGTAGTGGATGGATAGATAAGTATGTATGGTCACTTTGCTTTCTGACTGAATGCTATGTGGCCATCACATTTCGAGTACTAAACTCATCCTCAGGCATCCTTTTCATTCAATCTCAAAATATGCAAACTATATAAGGAAAACAGTATCATTTCCATCCCCATATTTCCATATAGACCAGTCCCACTGTCTCTATCACCTAGGACTGTAGCACAGTATCCCATGTTGAGTCAATGATCATCTCATCGTTAGAATCTACCCCGTAAATTCGTCCAGATGAAGAGACCTGAGCCTTGGGGTTATTCCGAGCTGCTCCTGCCACAGATGGGACATCTTTTGGATGGTCATCTTTGGCTTTTGGCTTTTTGCCTCTGGAGGATGAAGCCACAATTGATTTTCGGCAGAACTTCCCTGTGTGGTTGTCCATGCCTCAGCAAGCACACTCGCCCTTTTCAAATCCTGCTTCAACAAGAGAAGGGGCAATACCTTCCAGAGCGTTTTTCTTGTCTGTATGGACAGGAGTTTGACCCTTATTCTTGTCCTCCTATTTGGGTTTCGTGGAGCCAGACTTCCCTCCTGATCCACGATCCTTGGGTTTGTCTTCTCTTTGATCCCCCTCATTCTGACATTTCCTTTTCTTGTCTTTTTTCTTATGGCTTGAAGAGTTGTCCCTGGAAGATTGCTTCATCTGTAACATCGGGTATTCCTCCATAGCGAGTCCAACCCTTCGAACAATCTCCACATAGTCGATATCATTTTGAGGCTCTCATTTGGTGGTCGACAGAGGATATTAGAGATCCTTTGAAAGCCCATCTCTGAGCAACGTCCTCCAAGGGGTGCCAACTAGGCAGACCTTGTAATTGAGGGTCTCCATGTCTGTTAGGTAGCTCTCAATGTCCCCCTTGTATTTGAGTTCCCTCATGTTTCCTAGGGCTTTTCTTTCTTATGGTCTATCAAGCAATCTCTCTTCCATTGCACTGACAAAGTGATTCCATATGTCCAACTTGAAGTATTTTTTCATATACTCGGCTCTTGCATCATACCAGGATCCAGCCTGTCCACCCATCAAACCTCCAATCCATATGATCATATCAATATCATCTTCGAAGTCCGTTCGGTGCCACTTCATGTAGTTGTCTACTGAGTGGAACAATTTTCCATATGGGAGGGTGTCATCTGATGGGTCTCCTTTAAACACTTCGGGAGCTTCATTTGGATCATTGTCGTTTCGTACTTTTGGTTAGCACTGCGTCCTCGAACCGAACCACTGTATATGATGGAACCTCCTGGTGGCAGCAGCAGCAATCTTCCGAGGCTGAGCTTTCTTCTGGGGTTGTTGCTGCTATCTGATGAACTTGAACTGTCATGCGGGTCATGTCCATTGGGGAATGGGGGATGCGGTGGCTCATCTGAGTTACCAATGCCATTATTATTTCCTTTTCTGCCCCCTCCCCCTCTTCTTCCTCAGAGACCCTCTCCTCCACTTCCAGCCTTACTGGATGGTGGTGAAGAAGGTGCTAGGGAGACAACCTCAGCATTTTTATCTTTGATGATTTCCCATTTCCCATTTTTTCGACTGTAAATCCATTTGATACCACTTGGGGTTTCCATAAAGGCTCCATCCAGTGGTTGATTTGGATTTCCTTCCAGATTCTCAGGTTAATCGTCCTCTGCAACTGATTTTGCCAGAGATATAATGGAGTGTCGGGTTTCCGTTGGGACTTCCTTGAGTATCTCCTCCAGCAATGTCTGGAATTCTGCGAAGGCCAGTTGCCATTGTTTCTTATTGGCTTTCATCTCTCTCTTGTTTGAAGCCAACTCTAGCCGTTGCTTTCTCAAGTCTTCTTCTGCCTTCTTCTTGTTGTCCTCCATTTCCATATGTTGTGTATTGTGTAACCTTGCCATTGCTCTCTCAGCGTGTAGCTTATTTTCTTCCATCTGTTACTTCTGAGCTTCCAACCGTACTGCCAGCGCAATTTCAGCATCCTGTCTCTCTCTAAGTACTGCAGCTATTCTGGCCCATGCACTATTATTGCTTGTGATGTGGGCGTTGAATGGGTCTTTCAAATTCTCTTAATCCTGAGATGCCTAGGCTGCAATAACTGCCATGCGTCCCTTGACATTGGCCGCAAAGATTTGGGACTGGAGTATGATCTCTGTATGCTGAGTGTACACATTATGGCATAGAGTTTCGACTCTGCTCGTTATCTGATCATAGAAGGTGGTTTGTTTGCTGATCATTGACATATAGGCATTCACAAGCTGGGGTATTTTCTGTTGTATACTGACGGATGTTGATATGGATTCCGTGATGAGGGCCTCCATTCCGTCCAAATCTGCAGTGAATCAATTGTACAACTCGACTGCCCATATGTAGTGTTAGCAATGGTTGTGGACAGTCACTTTGCGTCCGTGTCCCGGTCCAAACTGAACCGTTGCCAAATTGGCAGTCCAGGTTGTCAATGAACGCGAACCGTCAACTCGTGTATGGTTCGATTGTGTACTCCCAACCCGTCTGAATTGGGCGGGTTGTCAGCGGGTCGCGCAGTGGGTCCATCTATAGATTCATTTAAGGCTCTTGTTTTTGCAGTTTGAAAATAGTATCTTATCAAGATTGCGTTTTCAACAACCAATAATACGCTTTTAGATGCTTTGCAGTGTGCAATATCGACAAATTTGGAATCCGTGTTGTACCTTTGATATATTGTATGTTTGCCTATCAGGGTGGTCCATGATTCCATTATGAGCAAGAAGATCCGCGCGATGCCTCGATTACCAAATATGCATGAACTATAACTGTTGACGCTCCATTAATGCTCACTTTCAGGATGCGGCAGGTAGCATGTCGCTGTTGACTTTGCCAGTGAAGGGTGCCAATATCTGATAAATGGGTGTCTTCAACCAATCAGAATATAAATTGCCCAAGATGCAAAGATGAAAATCGCTGACACTCCAATGATGCTCATTTTAATATATTGTTCATTCAACAACTGCTGCCATCGATAATAACTTTCATCAAGATTTGAACTTGTTGGCTATCTTTCTGGCAAAGTGAGACTCGGCCCTGTGGCAAAGCCGAGCGCAGTAACATTCTTGCAATGTTTGCTCTCACACAACTAAAATTTACATCTCATGCGAAAAGATTCATTGCGCCTGCTATACATCTGTTTAGCAACCGATATTCACAAGCTACTGCTCACCATTCGCACATAATATATCTCTAACTAAAACTCTCTGTAATGATACATAAAGAAGCTGGTCAAACATTGACGCATTCTGTCCTACTTTTTCTTCACTCCCATATTCCTCCTCGTTTTGATTGCATTGATCGTCACCAACACATTTTCAGCCTGTCTGTTCGACTGCTGTGTAGGCTAAATTAGACTGGGAACATTTGGCGTGGCGCTCACATTCAGCTGCTCTGGGCATTCCGGATCCTCGATGGAATAGTCTTGCTCTCTATCAGATTCAACGTCTGCCGCGCAATTGTCTTCACTGTCATTTGGATTATCCAAGTCTCCATGCCAGTTATGTGAACAATTGGTGTCCAAATTGATTCGAGATGCGCAATCCTCATCGCTTTTGACTGGATGACACTCAATTAGTCTGATTTGGCGGACATTTATTATTTGAGTTTGTCCTCCAGGGAGGTCCTTTGCCGACAAACCTGGTGGCAAAGGAGATCTTTCTGACAATCTAAATGCAGCCTCACCATCATGTTGAAAGAGTGACCAGGATGCTTGGATGATTTCTTCCATATACGAAATGTATCCTTCAGCCGTCATTTGCTTGTTGTGAGAGCAAGTTTTGTTCTGTGTACCATGTAGGTTAGGCTGCCCTGCCACATCTCCAAAAAGTCATGAACCTTGTCCATTCTTTGCAATTTTCTTTCCTCCGCCTTGTTGTTGATTTCTGATTTGTTCTCTGTATTCGTGGTATCCAGTACTGTGTCAGGGCCGGCCAACATCCTTTTAGTGGCTTGAGCGAACGGCCTTACAACGACTTTTTCGTGAAGGGTCTAGCCTGTGGTTTTTGACTGTGTCCTGCCGATAACATCTCAGCCTAATGAAAAACTATCCTCCACTCCGAGACCATGTGGTATGATAGAGAAAATGTCGCGCACCATTATGGAGAGATCAACGCACATGGAGTGGATTTCCTCCTGTTGGTGTCACCAGTCGGTTATGTCCAGGAACCAAAATGTACTGCTACTCTCCCTTCCGTCGGAGTGGTAATCATTGAGATTTGGATTAATTTGCCCCCAGTTCTTTGGTGCGCCACGCAGTGAATTTGAATAGAGCCTGGCAGCTGGCAATAAGCGTGCAGTGTGATCGCTTCATCTGGGTGTCATTTCAGCGAAATTGTAAGGCGTCAGGTATTGTTCATCATCGCTGAATGAATCATATGCATCAAAGGATGATTGACCGGATCCTGAAGCCGTTGCTGAAGGGAGAAGATCACTGCTCAGTATGCTTTCAGGTTTATTGACCGGCACATGTCGATGTTTGGCACAGTATTCATTCTCCACATACTTCAGAAATGCCTCTCGGTATTGGGTAGTATAGAATGTCTCGTCCTCAGGAATCATATTCATTCCTTTGTCCCACTTCCTGAACGATCGCAACCTCCAGAAAGGAAGGAGGATATGTGCTGAAATCACAAACATACCTGTCGATGGTGTCACTTCAGCATAATACTTGGACAGCTTCTGTCGAGCTAACTTCACGGCGAAGAACAAGTCTTCCTTCCACAGAGTGTTCTTCTTGGCCAAAGCTGGCATACCGCCATCCATATGGTCAAATGTGTCGTTATAGACTGTGATAACATAATGCAATGTGACTGGATGCCTCTTCGACATTCACATGGGTCCAATATCGGAATTGCCTCAATACTTCCATGATATACTCCACACTCGTCCATTCAGCCTGTGTTGTGAAAAGTGGGCTCTGATCACAATATATTGGATTTCGGAGCCACTCGCGGGAAAATTCGCGTAATCAGTTGGCCCGCACATCCGACTCTAGCTTCGAGTTCCATAGTGTCTTTACATCCATAATTGGTAGTACTGTGATGTGGACTTTGGCATTTTGACAGTCAATGAACTCGTTTTGATGACCAGGTGTCAGCGTATTCAATACAGCAAGCATTCTCTGCCATATGAAGGTCAGTTTCAGGAATTTCAAAATATTTTGAAATACGTACTTTCTAAATTATCTTTGCTAAACCTGGTCTCATAGCCGACACCTTGTTGATTCTAGCATTGCCGTCTTTTCGAAGTCTTTGACTCTTCCCAATATCTATGCTTTCATGCTCACCAAATTGCTGATCGCGCTCATGGGCTTCCCAAGACTTGGTGCGGCCTTTTTCACCGAGACTGCTCATGAATGCACCTAAAGCCAGTTGTATGACGTGTGCCATGCATGGTATGTGGTTCCTCAATGCAGGCCACTCAATTCCGGAGTCCTCGAGTGTTGATTGCAGCTCGCATGTCATCGAGTAATTTAAGGAAGCTTTATCAGTCGAAATTCCAAGCAAACAGCCATCGGTAAGCTGAAAACGATCAACCACGTCCTTCAAATGCACGGTTAACCATGCTCCGGTATGTTGGCCGCTGACCGATCATTCTTGATTAGCTTTCGAAACCGGAGAAGAACAGGCGATCAACCTCATCAAAAGTGAGTTGTACTTAACGCAATGCCGTATTTTGATCGATAGTGTAAGCAATGACCGATGGCATGGTGACTTTGTTAGTTGATGTCCATCTGTCCAAAGCTGAACTAAGTTTATTGGGTGACGGCAATTGCTTTTTGAATGCATCCACAGTCTGTGCAAACTCTCTCTGGAAAACGTTGCAAAGGGTCGTGGTGGATGGCAGTACATGGTCACTTTGTTATGCTTGACATGACCGTCGTTGCTCGAGATTTGCTATAGCATTCCAGGGAATATGAGCCGATACAAACCCTAACATGAGGTTGCGATTCCGCGTGTCTTGGTGAAATTTGGCAGTTTCATAGTTCTCAGCTGACGATTTGGAAAGTTTTGTCTGTCATTTTGTTCAATATGGATGAAGCGGGATGTCAAATATGAATTCCCTCTGTGAACTTACTATTATAATTCCTCAACTTCCTTGTCTCTTGAAGATCGCCAAAGCTGGTTCTTCGACCGTTGAACTACGTAACTCAGTAACTCCTGACTCGGTTAACTCGTTTAACTTCGCGATTTCAGCTTTCGCCAGCAAGTGTTTCCCCATTAAGCTGGTCCCTTGTTCTGATGGAAAGTGTAGAACTTGATGACAAATGATAGATATGATTCAAGGGCTGCCAGTCTCTTCAATTCCGCAGTGGAAATGAAATCTCCACAAAGACTCATGTTTAGAATTATTCCAAGCAATCGGACATGTCAAGCCTACATTGATTGAAGCCCACTAAGAATCGAAGATGAGTTTCAATGTATGGTCGCTCAAATCACTAATAGAGACATGTTCATTTCTGGAACACATCATAACGCCTAGGATTACGGTATGTACAGATTTTGGATCCAACAAGGCAGTAGGAATTCGAAAGTTGGGTAATACGACTTGAGAGACTGATGAAAGTAACATTAAAGTAAAGCGTAATGTGGAATCTTAAATATAGACTCAAGAGTTACAAGCAAAAAGATCAGATCTGTGAGACACTGCATGCATATTTGTGAAATTGTATACAAGGACATATTGCAAAGACTGACCGCGTAAAACACAATTTAGGAACAGCACAATGCACTTCCTTGCTGTGTAGCTTGCTGAGCCTCCACAGAAAATGTTGAAGCTACATGGGAGCCCAATTGTAGGCGGTGGACGAGATATTGTCATGAGCATTTTTGCTGATAAAGGCTGCTGGTGGGTTGAATTTGGGTTAGCTGCGTTCCATTGCCCTTAGAGTATCCAAGATGCAAGATCAACAATCATCGATGCTCTGTTGACGCTCTGTTGACACTCTGTTGACACCATGTTGAAGCTCATTTGGGACATAGTTACTGTGTTGTTGCAAGCATTTCCGCCTCAAAAGATGGTCAATTGTACGATTATCGATCAATGTGGTCGCACAGCCCAAGCATTTTCGAAGATGCAAGGCTTAAAATCATTGACGCTCCAGTGACGCTCATTTTCAGGGCATAGTTGAGATGTCGTCAAAACCATTTTTGCCTCCAAAGGGGGCCGATAGTTCGAATATGGATTACTGTCGTGGCTCATCCCCTTGATCATCCAAGACACAAGCTGTGAAATTGATGACACTCCGTTGACGCTGAGAGTTAGGACCTAGCAGCGACGTTGTTGCAACCATCTTTGCCTGGACAGGCGGCCAATAGTACGATTTTGGCTTAATATTGCCATACAGCCCTTCGATTCTCCATGATGCATGGCCATCAGTCGTTGACGCCCCGTTGATGATCAGTTGTAGGACATAGTAGCATTGATATCGCAACAATTTCGGCCTAGAAAGGCGGCCGGTAGTTCGATTATGAGTTAATGTTGCCACACAACCATTAGAGTTATCCAAGATGCAATGCCAAAGATCATTGCCACTCTGTTGACCCTCACATTAATCACATCGAAACAGCCTTTGTGCAGTCATTTAATCTACCCAGTGAATTGTATACGCATTATTGACATCCAATATTGCGTCTGTAAGCATTATCTTTTGCATCAAGGATCTTTGTTACCTCGCAATGTCTGATCAACCTCTATGCGAGTTACCTGAGTGAGAAATGGTGTGGCCCTATCACATTCGTGCACCTTTGGCCGGCAATTTACAGCATATCAATTATGTCACCAGCTCATGGTAAATATAGCTCGACCACTTTACCTTTCCTCATCCAGCTCCTTCTCCTCAATTTCCATGACGTACCAGATGAAATTTTAAATATCTCAACCATGTGCACCAGGTCTGTGCGGAGAGTTATGCAGTTGGTTGCATGGATGAATGCAGTATGACGGTCGTCATTCAGACAGATTCATATCGAGCACTGACAGCACTTCCCATGACTTGTATGACATCCCTCACCTAAATTTTGTTGATATATTTCGTCACTAATGTGGCTTGAGCTTTCTCACTTAACAATAATTGGTAAACAGAAATCGGACATGTTGGTGATTGTAACGCCTGATTCCAACTCTTGACCTTTCGCATGGTCCGTTCGACCATTGCACCTGCACAGATGAATTATCACGTCTCACAATTTGGTCACTGAAATCAAGGAAAAGCTGATATGTAGCACAATTGGTACACAAATTGCATTTCACAGAGATATAACGTCAAACATACAAATTTGTTTGTTTATTCGTCTGCTGACGCAGGAGCCATCACCATGTCTTCGTCCGAATCCGATTTTGATATGGTGATTAGCTGGGGAGGCTATATGGAAGGGTCATATGTTACATGTTCAACAGGCATCGCTATCAGGAAAGGTGATCAATTGGGCGCTACGGTGGGCACAAAACCGGGTATACTCGTGTTCAACAGCGGCTTCCCAGAACCTAGCCTCATATGACTGGTTTCAGGTCAAGAGGTCCCTTGTGGCATTTCCGATATTCCGGGGATGATGTCAAGACACTCCATCAGCTCTGCAATTGTTGCCGGTGCAGGTGACGCTGTATCAACATCCATCTGCGGTTGAACAACTGCCGGAACCGTCAATTTGGATCTGCCATACCCCTTATCTCATTTACAGAAGTGTCGGCTGCATGCTCCCATCCCGGTTGTGTCAATTGGTCAAGCTTCATCTGCTTCTGTCGAAATCTCTCCATGCGCTGCTGCACCGTGTTGGTGATTGTGCCCATCACCCAGCTGGGTTCGTCATCTTCGCTCAGCTGGCCCTGCTCTGTCTCTTTATCAACCTCATCTTCCCCATCCTCCCCATGGTTGGAACTTGCAAGTTCACTCAGACTGTTTCTGATATCAACCGTCATCTCAAAAAACGTTTTTTCGCACTCTCTGGTCATCTATCCCGCGTTTTCAGCTGCCTCTGTATCTTCTCGCTCTTGCCTGATCGCTGCCACTGCATCTTCAACTCCCTCTCTTGCCCCAGCGGATTCTCTCTCAATATAATCCTTGATCAATTTTTCTTCCTCTTCATTGCACAAGAAGTGCATTTCTCGTCGTTTCTCGGCCACAAGTTTCTATTTGGATCGCACGCTGCGTAATGCCCCAAGGGCTTGGAGTTTTTCTGCTTCTAAGCCGCTCTTCTCTTCATTCGCGTGATGATGTCGTTGGGTGGCCTGCTTTGTCGATTTACCATATTTGACCGCCAGAAATGGTGAATAGTTCTTTCTGGAGCATTGACCATTGTAGTTCGCGTTGACTTTGTTGTTGGGCGAGAAGTTGGATGTTGCAAGTTATGCACAATATGGAGGCAAGCTGCTTCTTTTATGTCAAGGTTGGTATATTTACTCATCTTGAACAAAGCAAAACCTCCCTTCTGACTGTCAATAAATTCGGAATAGTTTAGCTAACTGTACAACATGACTGCATTGTTCGCGTCAGTTTCATGTACTTTACCGGGGATTATTTGAGACAATCATCAGTAGACATCCTTCCCCTCAAACAATATACTATTGATATCTGACAATCATGCGATTTCAGCTGTCGTAAACCGCAAATGATCCCTGGTAACAACCAAACAACATCGGAACAACTTATTGCAAATCGCGGGGCACTGGGCAACCCCTGCAACTTGCAGCCATACTCACCAAGATTCATCTTGAGTATAATGATCATGTTGGCTGCTACTTATTCGATTCTGACATGAAGCTGAGTAAATAGTCCTCAGGGCTTCCCACTTCTTTTCGTTATCATCTTTCTCTCCTATTCCACACCAGCAAATCATGGATACACAACCACCTCAGCCAGGTGAGAGCGGATCTATACCCAGCCGATTGGCTGGCGCTAAATCGAATACGGCAATGATTGGCACACAGCAAGAATGCAGTCAGCAGTTAGTCCACCGCAACACTGCCAATGCAGCCACCACACATATGACCCAGGATGCACATTTAATAACCGTCCGTAAGACTGGAAGCAGCAAGAATAAGAAGCAGCATGCAGCTGGATGTGAATATAGCCATAGTCAAGTGAATGGCCGTTGACGAACCACATAACGGCCAGCGGGTGTCTGTAGAGAGGTACGTGACCAATTCAATGCTGCCTGTGAAGGGAAACCTTCATGGTCAACAATGGCATTTGTTCACACAATCAGCTATATCAAACATCATCATGTAGTCAGCTCAGGTATCTTCGCGGATTAATTTCCTCATAACCATCCCCGTGGGTGGACGAAGCATGCTTTAATCACATTAGAGGAGGCTACAGAAGCGTATATGGTAGAGGTAATTGCCGAATCTCATTGTTAGAAGCCGAAGTAATATCCTGTAGGCTTTCAATATGTCTGCTACTATGGCGCGGCAAGGAGGTCAGGTACAGCTGGAACAGTCCAACATGTGCCTGGCCTTCAATATGGCCCCAATGGCCAAAGAAGGATTTTTGTGGGCCGCAATCAATGAAACGAAATATCTGATCAACAAACCTCGCACCGTGGTCCGAGAAGAGAAGAAGCGGGGTGTTGAGTTTCCGGTGCATAACAAGCTGAAGGCTGCAATAGAACGACACCAGGCAATACTTTGTCAAAACCACTCGTCCGGTTTCCTTCCTTGCCAAAATGTCACCGTAAAGAATTTGCAGACACGCTGGAGATGCAAAGGAACAGGTGCACCTCCACACGCCAGACGCAGACAGCCGATGCCACCTCTGCCGGGCACACCACCCGCCCCAACTAGTAACAAATCCGGAGCTGAACTTTCCTAAATTGTCAATTTGCGGGCCGGATATGCGTATTTACATATACTACTGCCCTGTGCTGAGTTTTTCAAAGTTGATGCATCTGCCCAGGATAGCCAGCACGATACAGATTTTGATCCTGATTCACTGACTGATGACGGAACATCCCCTGGTTAGTACACTAGCTGTTGTGTGGCAATGCAGCTAACATTCATTTTGAAGACCAGAGCAGCCTATTGACCGAACCCGCAAGTGATGACAAGCATTGATCGAAAGGCACAGCATTCTGGATATTATTAGTATCTATTGATATGTATTATTAAAGAACAACATAGTGATCACGATGAAAGTACATGAAAATGCTAGAATGGCTGCCAAAACAATGTGAATGATGCACTACGCCGAATCAAATGATTGAATATTGTGGATATACCCATGGGAAAGTGATTGTCAACAGAGAGTCAACAATTTTAGGTCATGTAGGTCTGGTAATTGAAAATTGATTCTGTCATGGGTATACATCATCGAGGTATTGACCGCCTTTATAGGCAAAAATTATAACAACAAGCTCCCTACCTCATCTTCAAAATGAGGGTCAACAGCACATCAATGGTTTTGGGTTATGCGTCTTGGGGGATTACACCACCGATCCGTTTCAGTCAGTCATAACGGAATTTCTGGCTGCCTTTCACCGCAAAACAGATTGCAATACCCTCCCTGGCCCATCTAGAAAATGAGCGTCAACGGAGTGTCAACGATTTTTGGTCATACGTCCTGGGTAATCACACTGCTGATAGGTTGGAGTCAGTCATAAAGGAATTATTGGCCGCCTTTAAAGGCAACACAGATTGCAATACCCTCGCTGCCCCATCGTGAAAACGAGCATCAACATACTGTCAAAGTATTTTGGGTATGTGTCCTGGGTAACCATCAGCAACGACCCTAATTTCCGTCTGAAACACCCGGGTGTTCCGGACGGCTCTGACGGCTCTGACGGAACCTCGTACGCTCTGTCGGAGGATTACACGCTACCCGTCGCCCAGGCGACGCGTCGCGTTGCATACCTACCTCCTTTACTTTGTGGTGACGTATACGCATCATCAGAACGACACGTGTGTTACACTCTTTGCAGGGGCTGCAGTTATGCTGAAGCCGTTTACACAACGCCTGGCGATCGAGGACAAGCCTGGGAGCACCTGGGATCGCCGGCGACAAACCCGGGAGCGCCGGCGACATGTCTGGGAGCACCTCGAATCACAGTCATGTATTCAGTTTGTATTCTCATCTATGTATCTATGTATCTATATAGCTACCCATCTACACACACTATATCTGGACGGGCTGCGGTCTGCCGAATATATACTCCCCGTCACCCTGTCCACCTCCATTACCCCTGTATCTCCGTACAACCGCCGTCGCACCTCGAAGATATACTTGATCGAGCGTGTTTGAGATGCACTTGGAGACGCAGATTGAGTGAACTCAGAGATGCACTTGGAGGCCATGATTGAGCAAGTTTGGGGATGCAATTGGAGGCCTTGTTCGTGCGAACTTGGAGGCCGTAATCGAGCGAGTTTGGAGATGCACTTTGAGGCCGTGATCGTGAACTCAGAGATGCACTTGGAGGCCGTGATTGAGCGAGCTTGGAGATGCACTTGGAGGCCGTGATCGTGCGAACTTGGAGGCCGTAATCGAGCGAGTTTGGAGATGCACTTTGAGGCCGTGATCGTGAACTCAGAGATACACTTGGAGGCCGTGATTGAGCGAGTTTGGAGATGCACTTGGAGACTGAGATCGAGTGAACTCAGAGATGCACTTGGAGGCCGGGATCGAGTGAGTTTGGAGAGGCACATGGAGGCCATGATCGTGCGAACTTGCAGGCCGTAATCGAGCGAGTCTAGAGGTACACTTGGAGGTCGTGATCGAGCGAGTTTGGAGATGAACTTGGAGGCCGTGATCGAGCGAGTTTGGAGATACACTTGGTGGCCGTGATCGAGCGAGATTGGACGAGTACTTGGAGGCGGTCGATGGACAGCGCACCGCGTGATGAGACTCTATTCATCAGTTAGTAAACTCGCAACCGTGGGAATGTGACAATGTGACTTTACCTTTGAGCTCTCATGGAGAGCTGGCTGATGGCGGTCGATCGTGTAGGGAGGTACGCCGAAAGCTGAAGCTACATTCAGGGGTCAACTCGTAATCATGTGAATGAAGGGAAGACAAACAATCTTGGGTGGATGCTGTACTCGGTGTATGCTGTACTTGGTGTCAACTCATGATCATGTCATGGAGAGATCGAGAGGGATGACTTAACTTTGTGTTCTGCGATGATGGTTGAGTTGTGGACAAGAAAGAGAGATGGAGGATGAAGATGGGAGCGATATGGAGGAT